>Ga0209382_10001094_pt1 | contig 43414 bp, 44 predicted proteins | sample SoiMetdeltSBSDD5_FD_187599 | JGI IMG/M metagenome (GOLD analysis project Ga0209382, IMG submission 187599) | Bulk soil microbial communities from a Populus tree surrounding site in Tennessee, USA - Soil MetaG P. deltoides SBSDD5 (SPAdes) (version 2) | ecosystem: Environmental > Terrestrial >... | reverse complement strand
GAGCGCGTCGCCGACCGCCCGTTCCGTCGTGCCACTGGGCCGGTTGGGCGTCGGTCGCCGCCATCGTGCTCTATGCGCCGCTCCCCACGCGTCCCGATCGGCTTGTAGAGTCGCGAACCGTGCAGCTAGCCGGAGACTCGGTGATCCTTCGACCGGCCACCTCGGCCGACGTCCCTGATCTGGCCCGCATCCGGTCCACGCCCGAGGTGCGGCGCCGTTGGCGCGGCGACGACGACCTGGTCGCCGAGGTGGGCCGAGACCTCGACGCCCGGAGCTCCAGACGTACGCGATCGTCCTCGACGACCGAATCGTGGGAGCATCCAGTGGAGTGCCGAGACGGAGCCGGACTACCGGCACGCGCAGATCGACATCTATCTCGACCCTTCGGTCCACGGCGAGGGCATCGGCTCCGACGCCGTCCGTACCCTGGCCCGGCACCTGGTCGACGACCACGGCCATCACCGCATCGTGATCGACCCGGCGGCCGACAACACCGCGGCGATCCGCTGCTACGAGAAGGTCGGCTTCCGGGCCGTCGGGATCATGCGGCGCTACGAGCGCGACGCCGACGGCTCCTGGCACGACGGGTCCTGATGGACCTGCTGGCTGACGAGCTCGAGTAGCCGCTAGTCGAAATGCGCGCGCTCCGGGTCGGTCAGCGCGTGCTCCAGGCGCAGCCGCATGGTCGGATGCATGGTCAGGCGCCGTGTCTCGTCGGGGTCGTGCCACTGCGCCGCGGTCGTCTCGTCGTGATCGGGGCGGGCTTCGCCGTCGATCACCCAGGCGTGGAAGCAGACCGCGAACTGCTGCCGAACCTCGCCGTCGGAGTAGGCCAACACGTGCTCCGGATCGCTGTAAACGCCGAGGACGCCGGTGAGCTTGACGGTCACGCCGGCCTCCTCCGCCACCTCGCGGACGACCGTCTCGGACGCGGTCTCGCCGATCTCGACTCGGCCACCCGGCAGCTCCCAGTTGCCGTCGTCGGCCCGACGTACGAGGAGCACCTGACCCTGGCCGTTGCGGACGGCGGCGTACGCTGCCGGCAACAACCCCGCCGGCACCGGGGCCGCCGGGTCGTGGAAGTACTGCCGACGGGATTGGTGATGGCCGCTGTTGGGCCGCCGGCCGGCTGGCATCGCGCCCCTTCCGTGGACGTGCCCTCCCGTCCTCCCCACTTCCGAGTCTTCATCGCCAGTCGCAACCGCAGGTTGCCCAGGGGTGAACACGACATGGCGACCCCGACGTTCCAACAGGTCAGGTCCGGTCCGCTCGGGTCGGTGTCGATGTTTTCTGCCGATGGGCGCGTTGACGCTCACGCCATCCGCAGGGATCCTCGGCGTGCCATCGGCGGGTACGGGATCGCGTCGAGTCATAGAACAACAGATCGCATTCCGGGCGAGCGCAACGCCGGAGCCGACCGGACTCGAATCCGTCGAGCTCCCCGATGAGTCGACGGGCCAATGCCGCCGCCGGCGACGTGTCGGTCCACACGAGATGTTGGCGCGGCTCTCCGTCGGTCATGACGATCTCGACCCGCGCCCGGCTGCCGGCGGCCAGTGCGCTGAGCTCTGCGCACTCGACAGGTTCGCGGGCGAGGATCGCCTCAGCGGCACGGACGGCGGCCCGCTGCAGCCGTCGCAGGTCGGCCAAGTCCGCCACGGCGACCGGCTGGTCGACCACGTCCGCCAACTGCACGGATGCGACCGTGGCGTCAGGCAGGATCGGCTCGGCGTAGGGGACGGGCGCGCCGGATGGTCGGCGTGGCAGCCCGAGGTTGGCGAGGCAGACCAGCACCCGCGGGTGCGCCGTGGAGTCAGCCATCCGCATGCACGGCCAGGATGCGCCGGCGGGGCTCGGCGACCAGGCCGTTCGCGGCGCGGGCGTTGGGATGGTCGGCGTAGCTCCGTAGAGATGCGTCGGCATCCTCGCGGCTCGCCCACTGGCTGACCACCAGAAGATGCCCCGGGTCGTCGGCGTCAACGAGCAGATCGTGGCTCAGATAGCCCACGCAGCCCGTCATGTCGCGCCAGATCGCCTCCGTCACCGCCCGCCCCGCCGCAGCCCTCGGCACGGGGAACCGGGATTCCCAGATCGAGTAGATCGACATGACCGCCTCCATCTCCTTGTCACGGTCTATTTCTAGATTAGACTGTGAGTGCGAGAAAATCGAGCCGACCATCAGGGAAGGGACGTGAGGTCCGATGATCAGCCGCATCTGGCACGGGTACACCCGGCCGGCGAACGCCGACGCCTACGAATCACTGCTGCGCGAAGAGGTCATCACCGGGATCGAGGATCGTTCGATCGCCGGATTCCGGGAGATCCAGGTGCTCCGGCGCGATCTCGGCGACGAGGTGGAGTTCATCACCGTCATGTGGTTCGACTCCATGGACGCGGTCCGAGCCTTCGCCGGCGACGACCACGAAGTCTCCGTGGTGCCACCCGCGGCCCGTGAGCTGCTCGCCCGCTTCGACGATCGTTCCCAGCACTACGAGGTACGCGAGCGGCGGATCCCCTAGCGCGGGTCGGCCAGCGACGAGGGAATCGACATCGTGGGGTCATGGCCCCGCAATGTCGATTCTTCCGTACCGTCGTCAGGCGGCAGCCTGCGGCGGCGCGCCGGTCAGCGGCGTGGTGTCCAGATACAAGACCTCGTCGACGCGCTCGGCGAACTTCCAGCCGTCAGGGGTACGCCGGTAACGGTCGTGGTAGACGGAGTAGTTCAGATGCGAGTGACCGTCGTGCATGTGCCCAAAGCTCAGGACGTACGCGCGGCCGGTCGCGGTGTCGCCCGAGAGCTCGATGCTGCCGGGGTGCGTGGTCTGCACGAGGTAGTTCCAGAGGCCCTCCTCCAGCCGCTCGATGCCGGCCCGGATCTCCTCCCGGCCGGCGAACTCGACATCGACGGCGGGGATCCGCCACACCGCGTCCGCCGTGAACAGCGACGCGAAGCGGTCGTAGTCGCGCAGCATCCCCGCGTCGGTGAACTCGCCGCGCAGCGCCTCGATCTCGACGCGATCAGCGATGGCCTGTGAGTCGCCCATCGGTTCCACTCCTTCGGTCTGGTCGTACGTCTTCACGTCTCGGAGTCGCCCCGCCGGCTCAGCAGAGCGGCGTAGTCGGCGAGTGGTCCGAGGTGCTGCAGTTTGTCGGGGTTGACGAATCCGCGGATGGCGGTGACCTGGCCGCCGGCGATGTCGAGCGCCACGACGCCGATCAGCCGCTGCTGGGCGTCGCGGAGCAGCGCCCCCGGGCTGCCGTTGACCTCGACGCGCCGCATCGACACGCCAGGGACGCGGGCGATCCGGCCCCAGTAGTTGACGAGGACGCGCGCGACCCGGGCCCGCCCCCGCAATGATTGGGACAGCGCCGGAACCTTGCCACCGCCGTCGGCGGTCAGTTCCACGTCGTGGGCGAGCAACGCCTCGAGCTCCGCGAGATCGCCGTGCTCGGCGGCCGCGAAGAACCGCCGGGTGAGCTCGTCACGGCGCTCGCTCGTCGTCTCGAAGCGGGGCCGCCGCTGCTCGACGTGGCGCCTGGCGCGGGTCGCGAGCTGTCGGGCGTTGTCCTCGCTCTTGCCGATGATCGCCGCGATCTCGGGATAGCCGTAGTCGAACACGTCGTGCAGCAGCAGCACGGCTCGCTGCTCCGGCGAGAGGCTCTCCAGCAGCACCAGCATCGCCACCGAGAGCGAGTCGGCCGTCTCCGCGTGCCGGGCCGGATCGTCGTGGCCGTCGGTGATGATCGGCTCCGGCAGCCACTCGCCGACGTAGGTTTCGCGCCGGGCGCGCGCAGAACGCAGCTCGTTGATCGCCAGCCGGGTCGTCACCGTGGCGACGTACGCGCGCGGCGACGCGATCCGCTCGCCGGCGTCGAGCGCCTGGTGTACGCGGAGCAGCGCCTCCTGGACGACGTCCTCGGCCTCGGAGACGCCGCCGAGCATGCGGTACGCGATTGCGAACGCGACCGGCCGCAGTTCGTCCAGGAGACGTTCTCGCTCGGTCATGCGGCTGCGAACCCCTGCCGCCAGCTCGGATGCGTCGGGCTCCACGCCAGCTCCCGCTTCGCCTTGGCGTTGGATGCGCCGCGGGCGTCGGTCATCATCACCACACCGGCCTCCCCGGCGAACAGCCGCCCGACGAGCCGCGGCACGCGCCGCGGCTGCTTGGCCCCGAGTTCCTGCGCCAGGGCGGGCAGCCACTCGGCGACCGGGGCGGGATCGTCGTCCACGACGTTGTAGACGCCACGACTGCCGCGCTCGATGGCCGCCACGGTCGCGTCCGCCGCGTCGGCGATGTGGATGAACGACACCACCCCGGCGCCGTCGCCGACCATGGGGAACTTGCGCTTGCGGACCATCTCGAACTCCGGTCCACCTGGCTGCATCGAGGTGCCGGGTCCGTAGAAATAGCCGTAACGCAGCACGATCCCCTCGGTCCATCCCGCCCCCAGGACCGCTTCCTCGAGGTGCTGGACCGCCGCCATGCTCTCACGTGTCTCGCGCGCCGGTGTCGGGTCGAGTGGGTCCGCTTCGCTCTTCACCGGCCCGCCGCTGCGCTCGTACCACCACGCGCCGTAGCTCTGTGCCACGAATCGCTTCACTCCCACGGCTTGCCCGGCGGAGAGCAGGTGGTCCGTGCCCGCCGTGCGCAGCCGGTTGGTCAGCGCGAAGTCGCGATCGAAGTGACGCATGTTCAGCGCACTGATCGCGGTCAGCTGGTGGACGATCACGTCGGGCTTCGCCTTGCCGACCGCCTCGGCGACCTGGTCTGGATCGAGCGCGTCCGCAACTACGGGCACGGCACCCAGGTCGTCGAGCATCGCCTGCTTCGCGGCGTGACGCGTCATGCCGTGAACCTCATGGCCGGCAGCGACCAGACGTGGCACCAACTGCTTGCCGATCGCTCCGGTCGCGCCCGCGACAAATACTCTCATCGTCAACTCCTTGGTCGATCTCTTAGCCCAAGGACAAGACAGCGGGTCTGGCTGTGACACCTGTCTTGTTGGTACGACGACGCGGCCGACTCGACTGTGAGCCGGGTCTCAGGCTGGCTCGCCTCCGCGATTAGCCGTTCGATCCGGGCCCACTCTGTCCGTATCGTGAAGAGACGACTTCCCGCAGTGGAGGGATCGCCTATGGGCCGGAAGCCAGGTCGGACCTTGGCCGTGTGGCTCGCGACCGCGACGCTGGCCAGCTTGACCGCTGTCAGCGTCCCCTCGGCTGTGGGCGCTGAGCGACAGGCCGAGCGAAGGACTGGCTACGCGGCACTGGGTGACTCGGTGGCGGCAGGTTTCGGGTTGCGGCCAGGTACGCAGACCACGAAGCAGGACCGGCTCTGCAAGCGCTCGTCCAAGGCGTACCCGTTCCGCGTTGCCGGCCGGCTCAACGCCCGGTTGCGCGGATTCGTCGCCTGCAGCGGCGCGAAGTTCGACGAGGGTCTCTACGGCCCGCAAGAGGTCGACGACAAGGAGCTGCCAGAGCAGATCGCGCGGGTGTTCTCCCGGCGTACTCCCCGGCTGATGAGCATCACGATCGGCGCCAACGACATGCGCTGGCACTACTTCATGGCCAAGTGCTACCTCAGTCGCTGCGGCACGAGCACCGACAACGGGGTGTTCCGGGTGCTTCGGCAGGACCTTCGCTACGAGCAGTGGCGGATGCGAACCGAGGTGGAGTACCGCTCCTGGCTGAACGACACGCGGAAGCCGCGGACGGTGCTGGCCGGCTACTACGACCCGTTCGGACCGAAGCGCTGCGGCGCGACCCGCGGCGTCACCAAGGCGGAGAAGCGCTGGATCGAGTCCAAGGTACGCAGCATCAACCGCGAACTGCGGCATTCAGCGGGCGAGGAACGGTGGCTGCGGTACGCGGGCGTCAACCGGGCCTTCCAGGGTCACCGCCTGTGCAGCGGCAAGTCCTGGGTGAGCGGCCCGCGGACCAAGGGGGTCCTCCATCCGACCCGGAAGGGACAGGGCGCCTATGCCCGCGCGGTCACCCGAGTGCTTCGCTGAATCCGTCCTGAGGCCCTTGTCGTCGTCGGCGCGTCAGCAGGCGGTGTCGGGCCGCTGCGCCAGCTGCTCGCCGGGCTCCCGGCCGACCTCGCCGCCACCGTGCTGGTGGCCGTCCACATCCGGCGACTCCGAAGCCCACCGCAAACTGGACACCCGAGCATGCGGCCTGCCTGGGTGGGTACCGCGGGGATGGCGAACGGAGTTGGCCATGGAGATCGTCGGCTTGATCATCGCGGGAATCGTCATCAGCTTGCTAGGAAAAGTGGTGATTGGTCCCAGCGTCCGCGATGACATCGGCTTGGTGACGACGGCCGTGTGTGGCGTCATCGGTGTCCTGGTCGGGTGGTATGCCGTTGCCGGAATGGGGACGACCGGCGACGTGGAGGTGGTCCGGTGGACCATCGCGATTCTGGTCGGAATGGTCCTCGCCGCGATCGCCGCCCTCGTGACCGGACGGAGCCTGTCGGGCCGCTTGTAGAAGGGGGTGCGATTCACTGTGTACCCCCGCACCGACCCGGCTCGTGGACAGGAGGATCCATGGCGGATCAACAAGATGTCGTGGAGACATTCACCGAGGATCATCGGGAGATCGTGAAACTGATCGGCCTGCTCGATCGCTCCGGAGACGCCCGAATGCAGCGGGTCTTGACTGACGACCTGACCATCGAGCTGGTTCGGCATCTGGTCACCGAGGAGCAGTTCCTCTATCCAGCCGTACGCGAACACGTGCCCGACGGTGACGCGCTGGCCGACAAACAGATCGCCGAGCATGCCGAGGTGGAGCAGCAACTGAAGGCGCTGGAAGGCGTCGACGTCAGCGACCCGGGTTTCCGGGACGCGTTCGGCGAGATCACTGCCAAGGTCGAGTCGCATGTGCGGGAGACGGAGGAGGTCTTCTCGCTGCTCCAGCAGCACACCGACGCAGCGGAACTCCGTCGGTTGGGGACGAAGGTGGAACACGCGAAGATCCTGGCGCCCACCCGTCCGCATCCGGCTGCGCCGGACACCCCACCCCTCAACAAGATCATCGGCCCCGGCGCCGGCATGGTCGATCGGATCCGGGACTGGCTGAGCGGCCGCGCACACTAACCTCCCGACGACCCGTTGGCGTTTGGCTCGGCGTGGACGGGTACAGGTGACACATGGACGAAGGCGGCTCGCCACTTCTCGTCGGCCCGCTGCTGCGCTATGTCGACGAGACGTCAGCGACGATCTGGGTCGAGGTCGCGCATCGCGGCACCGTCACGGTACGGGCAGTCGATCGCGCGTATGAGGCCCACACTTTTTCCGTTCACGGGCATCATTACGCGGTCGTCGACGTCACGGACCTGGAGCCGGGCGGCTCATATCCGTACGCGGTCCTGGTCGACGCGGATCAGGTCTGGCCGCTGCCCGGGTCGTCCCATCCGCCCAGTCGGATCCGAACGTTCAGTACCGACCAGACGTCGCGGATCGCCTTCGGTTCTTGCCGTACGAGCGCACCACACGACGCCGAGGCCCTTCGCAGTCATGGACCCGACGTACTGCGAGCGCTGGCCCTGCAGCTGGCGACGTCCGATAACGACGAGTCGGCTTGGCCGTCGCTACTCCTGCTGCTCGGGGACCAGGTCTACGCCGACTCCACCAACAAGGCGATGCGTGAATTCATCGCGGCACGGCGTGACATCGACCGTCCGAAGGCGAATGAACTGCAGAGCTACGACGAGTACGCCCATCTCTACCGGATGTCCTGGAACGATCCCGACTGCCGATGGCTGCTGTCTACGGTGTCCACGGCGATGATCTTCGACGATCACGACATCCACGACGACTGGAACACGTCGGCCGCGTGGCGGGCCCTGGCGAAGAAGGCCGCGTGGTGGCAGCGACACATCGAGGCCGGCCTGGCGTCGTACTGGATCTATCAGCACCTCGGAAACCTGTCTCCGAAGGAGCGCGGCGACGACTCCGCATGGAGCGAGGTCGTGGCGACCGGCCGCGACGGCGATGCCGGTGCGGTGGTCGACGCCCTGGCCAAACGGGCCGACGCCGACCCCGCGGCCTACCGATGGAGCTACCATCGCGACTTCGGCAAGGTCCGGCTCATCATGGTCGACGCGCGCGCGGCCCGCGTGCTCGACGAGTCCGGCCGGCGGATGGTGGACAAGGCCACTCACGACTGGCTCGACGACCTCCTCACCGGCGACATCGACCATCTGCTGATCGGCACCTCACTGCCCTACCTCGTGCCGATGGGCCTGCATCACCTCGAGGCCTGGAACGAGGCGGTCGCGGGCGGCGCGTGGGGACGTCGCGCGGCGAAGCTCGGCGAGCGAATCCGGCGAATGATCGATCTGGAGCACTGGGCGGCCTTCCAGTACTCCTTCCGCGAGGTCGGCCGTGGGGTCGTCGAGGTCGCAACCGGCCACCGTGGCACCCCACCAGCGACCGTGCTGTTCCTGTCCGGCGACGTCCACCACTCCTATCTCGCCGATGTCGGTCTCGGCCGCAACGGCGAGTCGCGCCTGCTGCAGGCCGTCTGCTCACCGATCCGCAACACGCTGCCGCGCTGGGAACGCTGGGTGGCGGCGACGACCGCCCACGGACTGGCGCGGCCCATGCGGCAGCTCGCTTCCCGGGCTGGCGTCCCAAAGCCGCCGTTCGACTGGACGATCGCCGAAGGGCCGTGGTTCGACAACGCCATCGCGACCCTGGAGATCGACGGGCGGCAGGCCGGCCTGCGCTGGGACACCGCCGATGTCGACGAGACGTCCACGGCCCTGCGGAGATTGGGCTCGGTGCGACTCGGCGACCGTTAGAGACGGTGCGGCGGTGGGTACGCGCTGCTCATGAGTCGCCAAGTCCACGCTGCAGCACGTCGCGTACGCCCCCGGCGTTGCAGCCGCCTTCCGGGTGTTGGACCGGAACCGACGGTCCAGGCGCGCGTTCGATGAACGACATCCCGCCGCGGTCGTACGGCCCCATCCTCGAGACGACCCTGCGGATCGTGACATGGAACGTCTGGGGACGGCACGGCCCGTGGCAGGCGCGAGAACCCGCCATCCTCGCGACGCTACAAGAAGCCCGTCCCGACATCGTCGTCCTGACCGAGTCCTGGACGAAGGGTGACGACAGCCAGTGCGTTCGCCTGGCCGATCCCCTCGAGCTGCCCCACTTCACCTTCAGCGGCGTCCCGGCCGAGGAGGACGGGGGCGCGCTGTCTGGCGTCGCGGTCCTGTCGCGCTGGCCGATCCGGCGCGAGTGCAGCCTCGCCTTCGGCGCCGCTCGGGTGCAGTTCGCCGAGCTGGCCGGCCCCCGCGGGCCGATCCACGTGTACGGCCTCGTGATGGACGCCTGGTGGTTCGACCAGAGCCAGGCCCGCCAAGACGCGCTGTGCGATCTGCTGACCCATGTGAGCGAGGCACAGGACAAGCAGGCTCCGCTGATCGTCTGCGGCGACTTCAACGCCGATCCGGACAGCGACGAGATCCGCATGCTCACCGGGCGCACTGCCGCCCCCGTGCCGGGCCTCTCCTTCGGGGACGCCTGGGAGGTCGCCGGTCCACCCACACCTGGCTACACCTGGTCGAATCACAATCCCTGGGCGACTCAACTGCTGTGGCCGAGCCGCCGTATCGACTACATCTTCTCCGCCACTCCGCGGCCGGGTGGCGCCGGTCACGCGAAGGACGCGACGCTGATGGGAACCAACCCGATCAGCGACGTCTACCCGTCCGACCACTACGCACTGCTCTCCGACCTCCGCTATTAGCGGCCCGGAAGCATCGGAACGCGCCCTACCTCACGATCGGCGCCGCGCACCGGCCAGACAAGGCGGTGCGCGGCGCCGGTGCGCTGGTCAGCCTCGAGGGACTGCCGGATAGAGCGTGCGCCGCTGCGGCGCCCAGTCGATGCGCGGATTCCCGCTACCGACCCGGTTCTGCGCGGCCTTCACGGCGACCCGGATCTTGCCGACCCGGTGATCGTAGATCCGATCGAGGCAGCGTCGGGTCACGGCGAACCGCACGACGTCTCGCTTGTAGTTGACGCCGAACCGCAGGTTGCAGTTCAGCGGCCCGCCGACCGGCTGCCAACGGCGCGTCCGGAGGATCGCGTAGTCACCGTCGAACCCGACCGGACCGGCGAACCGGAACTCCGGTCCGTTCCGTCCGCGCGCGGTGTCGATGTAGACCGAGACACCGCCGCCCGGAGCCGTGTCCCCGTACCGCAGGTTTCGGTGGTGAGTACGGATCTTGATCCACTTGCCCGTGTTGACAACCCGGACCGACTGGATGTCGAAGCCATCCCGGAGGTCGCCCTCGTTGTCGGTGAAGCTGTCCTCTGCCGCACTGGCCGGCGCCGCGACCGATGCAGCGACCGCCACCGATGCGACCGCGATGAGTAATCTGCGTGTGCGTGTCATTTCCTCCCCTTTCGCACAGCACCTCGAAAGCCGCATGCTCGCGAGGCGTCTGATAGACGACCTCGTACGGCAGAAAGGTTGCATCCGGCCGTCAGCCGGGTCAGGCCGGTGTGACCGCCGCGTGCACCTGGTCCAGCATCTGCTGCTCCCCCTTGCTGACCTGCTCCGCGCCGAACCCCAGGAAGCCGCCCTCCTTGGCCGCGTTGGCGGCGGCCTGCGCCGTGGCGACCAGCCACCGGCCGAACGCCGCGGTCTCCTCTGGCGTCGCCCGCGCCGCCACGATCGCCTGGACCGCGCGCAGCTCGACCAGCACCTGCTCACCGCTCGGCGCCTCTCCCTCGGTCGATGTGCGGTAGCCCTTGAGCGGGTTCTGCTTTCGCTGGACCTGGTCCTGGATGTCGAGAGCGACCTCGGTCACGAACTGCTCCCGACTGGGCGGGTTCGTGGCTGATCTGAGGGTCGCCATCGTCTCCTTCGCGGCTTCGATCGGACCACCGGGGTCGGCCAGCGATATCGCCAGGCCCGCCACGAACGGCGCCCGCACGATCCGGCTCCACTCCTCCTGGGGAAAGTCACTCTTGGTCGTCACAGCACGTCCCTTCTCCAGAGACTCGTCGGGTGGGCCGCTCGCGGCCGTTTGTCCGTACGTCCGCACGTCCAGTCTTGCCGGTCGCGCCGGACCTTGCCACCGGCCCGCCCAATGTCCATGGGCGGATTTTCGCCACGGGGTCGAGGTGTCCGCCATGAGGCGGTGCAGGGTGCGGTGGCCCATCTGGCTCATCGGCGGGTTGCTCTCGACGTAGTACCAGACCGTGCCCATCGATTGCTGGAACGCCCACGCCTTGCCTCGCTCCCACTCGAGGTCGGCGCAGTCGAGGTCGTCCCGGAGCACCTGCCGCGGGCCGGCCTCGAGCAGATGCCAGGCGGCGACGAGATCCAGCGACGGATCGGCCGCCCCGAAGCCTCCGACGTCGAGGACCCCGGCGAGCCGGCCGTCGGCGACGAGGATGTTGCCGGGAATCAGGTCGCCGTGATTCATCACGTCCTCGGCATCGCCGCGTGGAAGGGCTCGCAGCTGAGCCCACATGCGGCGCAGCCGGGGCACGTCCAGCAGCCCCTCACTGTGCTCGAAGCAGGTCTCCATCCACTCGTCGTGGGAGGGCAGGTCGCCGCCCCTGCCGTTGCCGCTGAACGTCCGGCCCCGGGTGTCGATCGCTCGTACGCCGCTGATGAGCTCCGCCAGGTCGTGCGCGAACGCCACCGACTCACCCGGATCCGACTGCGTCGCGACCGTGCCGGGCAGCCAGGTCTGCACCGACCACGGCATCGGGTAGCCGGCTCCGGGCTCGCCGAGCGCGATCGGCTCTGGGGTGGGGAATCGCGTCCGACCAAGCAGCTCACTGGCCGCCGCCGCCTCCGACTCGAGCGACCGTCGGGCTGCCTCGACGTCCCCGGGTTGCAGCGGGAACCGGGCCACGAAGTCCTCGCCGATCCGGAACAGGGCGTGGTCCGTCCCTTGCGAGACAAAGGCTCGGACCGCGCGGTCGCGCCACTGCGGAAACTGCTGATCCACCAGCTCTCGTACGGTCTCGACGGAGAGGCTCAGCTGGCCTTCGTGCATCGCCACCCGGGCAGCGTACGGGTTCTAGAGCTTCTCCTTGGGCAGCTCACCGGTCGCGATCAGTTCGCGGGCGACCTCGTTGAGCTTCAGCCGGTGTTGCTGGGAGTAGCGTCGCAGCAGCTCGAAGGACTGCTCGGCGGTGAGCCCGAAACGCTCCATGAGCATGCCCTGGGCCAGGCCGACTCGCTTCCGGGCGTCGATCGTCTGCGCGACCGCGTACTCCTTGCGAACCGTCGCGAGCGCCACCGAGGCATGCCGCGCCAGGATGTGCGCGATCGCGACGTCATCGCCGTCGAAGCTCAAGGGCTCTCGGGCATAGAGGTTCAGGGCGCCGATCAACGCACTCCGGCTCGCCAGCCGCGTGCTGAGGACGCTGCGGATGCCGAGTCCGGCGAGCTCGCCTCCCCATCGCGGCCAGCGAATGTCTGACGAGGTGTCATGGACGACGACGTGACTGCCCGGCTCGGGCGGCAGCGCCAGCACCGGACCTTCGTCGAACTGCGTCTGCAGCTGGGCTGCCTGCTCCACCACGGCGTCCGTCGCCGCCACGGTCTCGATCCGGTTCTCCTGGAGCAGGAACATCACGTCGGCGAAGTCGCAGTCCACCGCTGTCAGGGCGTACTGCACGACCTGGTCGATCGTCTCGTCCAGAGTCCGTCGTCCGTGTAGCTCGATAGCTAGCCGACCGAACTCTTCGGCAAGTGACGCGTCCATCGCTCTCCCGCGCTCGATGTACCGGTGCCATGACGTGCCGCCGTGGCGGCAGGCACGACACCATGCGTCGACGGTCGAGGCGAGCCTACTGCCGAACCCGCCCGGAACAATTGCCCGTCAGCTCACAGACTCGGCAGCCGGCTCCGCGGTCGGCAGCGTCGTCACGGTCGCATCATGCCGACGGGAGTCCTGAACCTGCTCCAGCGGACAAAGCGGCAGATCGGTATCGGTCGTCTGCGTCTCCAGATGGCGCAGCAGATTCCTTCGCGAAGCGCCCAGGACAGACCTCCGTCGACTCCACGTCGAGGACCTCCATCGCGCCCTCGGCGACGAGGTCGCGGGCGAGGATCTGCTAGGCCCGCGGCGACGAGAAGCCCCGCAGGCTCGCCCGCTTCTCGGGCGGAAGATCGGCCAACCGTGGGATCCACTTGCGGACATCGTCCAGCCGCACGCCCTCAGATACCGCAAACTGTCCGAAGCTCGGCATATCTCGGCTGCCGAAGCGGCCGAATCCGGAGCGGCAGCCGTCTACTCGCCGAAGACATCAAGCGCGGCGCGCACGCGCCGCCACTCCAGGTCGTCGCGCCACGTCGCGACGGCACCAAAGTCCAGCGTGGCCCGCGCGACAGGGAGTCCAGGCAAGTCGCGCGGACCACGCCTTCGTGAGGACGGCTGCTCGACTCCGCCTGAAATGGCCAGCCAGCAACCTCGGGTAGCCACCTGCCGGTACCCGCGCCGCCGCCGGCCAAACGAACCGGATCACTCGGGGGGACTGCAGCGGTTTCCCACATCGGGAAGCATCGTCGACGACACAGTGGGTACCTCAAGAGCAGGCGTAGGTCCAGAGCGCTCTGGACACTCCGCTGAGGCTCCGGTCGTTCAGTGCGGTAGCGACCCGGAGCCGTTCTTTTGTCAGTTGGGGTCGGCCGGCGCGTTGGTGAAGGTGAGGTCTCGCTCGACCACCTGGCTGGCCACGGCGGCGAGGTCGGACTCGGCGGCGAAGGCGCGACTTCGGAGCAGGGACAGGGCGTCGTCGGCGGAGACGTCGAGCTGCGCCATCACCATTCCGGTGGCCTGATAGACGACGACACGGGACGTGCTCACGTCCGTCCGCGAGCAGGGCGGCTCCGATCGCCCGCCCCAGGAGAGCGGCGTCGTCCACGGAGACGTGCAGCGGACGCTGCTGCCGCGTATAGAGGGTGACGACGCCGGTGAGCAGCGCCCGCGCTCGGACCGGGATCGCGAAGACGGTGACATCGCTGAGCTCGGCCCACATCGCCCGAGACAACTGCGACCACCGAGATTTGTGAACGTCGCCGAGGTAGCAGGTGACCATCTCGTCGGTGGCCGCCGCATCGAAGCCAGGGCCCTCACCGACGAGCTCCTGGAGACTGTCGACCGCCAGCGCGACGTTATCGGTCGCGCACAGCGTCGTCCGGACGTCCGACAGGTAGCCGATCGTCGCCACGATGCCGGATGCCCCCGCGATCTGGCGCATCGCCTCACAAAGCCGCCAGGACCGGGAGCAGTCGCTGTCCAGCGCAGCCAGGGTTCGGACGAACCGAACCACCAGGCTGGTCGGCTCCTCGAAGGAGCGGTCGCTCATCGTACTCACGTCCTCACCACCCCCGACGCGACGACGGTCTGTCACTCCCCCACCCAACGTACGCTTTTGACCTCACATGACCAATCCGCGGAGCGCGATGGACCAGGCGAAGCGCCGACTGCGACTGGCGACGTTCAACATCAAGCACGGTGCACCGGCCGAGGGCGACCGGGGAGATGCCGAGGCCGTCGCCGAGGCGTGTGCTGCCTTGGCGGCCGACGTGCTCGCCCTGCAGGAGGTCGATCGAGGCGTCCCACGTTCCGGGCTTGCCGACCTGGCGGCGACAGCGGCGCGGGCGGCCGGCATGAGCTTCGTCTTCGCTCCGGCCATGCCGATCCGCGACGGCCAGTACGGGAACGCCTTGTTGGTACGGGGTGAGATCGAACGCCACGAGGTGCTGAGCCTGAAGCGCCGTCGCTGGCTCCTCCCCAGGGGCGCTGAGCCGCGCAACGCGATCCTGGCCACGGTGCGTGCCGGTGGACATCGTCTGTCGGTGGCGGTCACGCACCTCGAGACGAGCCGGTGGGTGAGCAAGCAGCAGTTGCCCCAAGCGATTGCCCGGCTTCGGACCATGCCGGAGCCGTGGGTGCTGCTGGGCGATCTCAACCGCTCGACCGACAAGGTTCGCGCCGAGCCTTTGCTTGGATCGATGAGACTCGTGACGCCGCCCGCGACGTTCCCGTCGCCGGATCCGGACGCGAGCATCGACCACATCGCGATCCGTGGTCTGGCGCTTCGCGCCGACACCGTCGACGCGGTGCGATTCCCGCGCGTCAGCGATCACTGCGCCCTGGTCGCCGAGGTCGAGCCGATCTGAGCAATCCATCGCAGGCTGTCGCCCGTACCCCTATCGGCCGGGGTTTCTGGGTAAAGGAGACATGCCATGACCCTGCGTACTCGCACCCGCCGGATCGGCATCCCGCTCATGACGGGCGCTGCCTCGATCACCGTGCTTGCCTTGACCGCCGCATCCGCCAGCGGATCCGGGCTCTTCAACGGCTGCTCCTTCGGGTCCACACCCGAGCGCGCCATCGCGAAGGCCATCGACGACGCCGAGAACTCCGCGTCCGGCGAGGGCCTGTTCGACTGCGTGGTCGTGGGTGAGCCGTTGGTGTGGAAGGACGGTCTCAGGTTCCGAGCGGCGGTGGACATGGCCTGCAGCTGACGGCGTCGCGGACGCCGGCTGGGTCAGGGGATCAGGACGACCTTGCCGCGGATCTCGCCGGCCTCGCTCCGGCGATGAACATCGGCGAGCTCCGAGAGGGGTCGCCGCTCGGCGACGTCGACGGTGAGGTCGCCGGCGTCGATGCGGCGGACCAGCTCGGCCAGGATCTCGGGATCGTTGCGGGCGCTGAAGCGGGCCGACCTGATCCCCAGGTCCGGAGGGACCTCGATCTCGCTCGTGATCGAGACAATCACGCCCTCCGGCCGGACCAGCTCCGCCAGCGACCTCCCGGCCTGCCGGCTCACGGACACGAGGCTCAGCACCGCGTCGACCGGCTCCTGTATCGCGTCGGCGAGGGACGTCGTCGTGTAGTCGACGATCTCGTCGGCGCCTTGCGCCCGTACCGCGGCTGCGCTGCGCGCACTGGCGGTGGCGATGACGTGCGCGCCGGCCTGTCTGGCGAGCTGCACGGTGAATCCACCCACGCCGCCGCCCGCTCCGCTCACCACGACTCGCTGCCCCCTGAGGACGTGCGCGTGCTCGTGAACGGCCTGCCAGGCGGTGAGACCGGCGACCGGGATCGCGGCCGCGTCCGGCAGCGGGATGCTGTCCGGCGCGCTCGCGAGCACGCCGGCGGGGACCGCGGCGTACTCGGCCGACGCTCCTCCACGATCGAGCCGGCCGATGACTCGATCGCCCCGGGCCAGCGTCGTGACCTCCTCACCCACGTCGTCGACGGTCCCGGCGACGTCGAATCCGAGCGTGAACGGGAGCCGGACCGAGCGGAATCGGCCGGACCGATCCCCGCCGTCCGCGGGATTGAAGCCGGCCGCCGCGACCTCGAGGACCACCTCACCCGGCCCGGCCGACGGCTTCTCGACGTCTTCGTACTGGATGACCTCTGGCCCGCCGTACTCATGTATGCGAGCTGCTTTCACACCCACTGAAAGCGCTGACCCGCTCCGGTTCATTCCGCTCGGGACGACGGCTGACGGTCGGCGAGAACGGTGTTTGAGACCCCTCGGCCTGGGCACATCAGTGCGGGCACCACAGCGGTGCCAGCAATCAGGGACGAAGGACGTGGGTTCATGATCATCCTCGGCGTCATCCTGCTGATCCTCGGCGCGCTGCTGAACGTCTCGATCCTGTGGATCCTCGGCGTCATCCTCGCGGTGGTCGGGGCGGTCCTGTGGATCCTCGGTTCGATGGACCGCGCGGTCGGTCCTCGCCGCCACTACTTCTAGCCGGCTCCGCACTCCGCACGCTGTCGTCGCCACGCCCGGTCGCAGGGTCGACAGTGGCCTCGCCGCAGGCTTGACTAGGCGTGGCTGACGACCGGCGTACCTGTCGTCCGGCGGTCGACGATCTCGGCGTGGAGGCCGGCAATGACCGATGACGCCGCGCCACAGACCGGCGCCAAGCGGCTGGCCGACGACACGCTCGTCGTGTTCCTCTCCGATGTGCACATCGGAGGTGCGGGCGGTACGGAGATCTTCGAGTCGGTCACGGAGCTCACCGCCGTCGTACGAGAGCTCGGGCAACACTCCGAACCGGTCGAGCTCGTCCTGCTCGGCGACTTCCTCGACCTGCAGCGGATGGGGCCGAGCGGCCACGTCAACGACCGGGTGATCGAAACCCTGGGTCGGGCCGACTATGCCGTGCTCTTCGACGCATTGCGCGAATTCAGAAGCGCAGCCGGCAATCGCGTCACCTATGTGATGGGCAACCACGATGCCGAGCTGTGGTGGAACTCCGAGCTCCGTCAGATCCTTACCGACCACGGGTTGGCTGACGAGTTCGTCCTGTCCTACGACGCGCGATTCGCATCGTCGAGCGAGCAGGTGATCCACGCCGAGCACGGCAACCAGTTCGATCCGTCGAACCACTACGCCGACTATGGCGACCCGCTCGATACGCCGATCGGGTCACATGTCGTCGACGACATCGTCCGGCCCCTCGGGTCGGGTGCGAGGCTCACCGGCAACATCGACCTGCGGGACGTGAGCTACGTCTTCCCGCTCGCCACCATCCCGGAGTGGATCGCCGGACGCCTGTTCTACCGCTTCCTCGCGGAGGCGCTGCGCTGGATCGTCGTGATCTTCGTGATCGCCAACCTGATCCACGCGACGCTGGTCTGGCTGAGTTCCTCCGACCCGTGGCGCTCGACCTTGCGAGCGATTCTCGGGGAGCTCGTCTACGACATCGTGGTCCTCCTTCTCGTCGTGATCGTCGTGTTCATCGCCGGCGGACGCCTGGCGAGACGGGCGCTCGCCGCTGTCGAGTTGCGAATGAGTGGTGAGTCGTCGGATTCGGTGCCGGACGCCATCCGGAGCGTCCTGCGGGCCGACGAGCCGCTGCCCATGGCGCCCGGCGTCGACTCACGGAACGTCGCCGTGTTCATGTCGGGGCACACCCACGACCCGTCCAGTACGAGCGTCGAGCGCCACGACGGACGGGTGACCGCCCTGGTCAACACCGGGTGCTGGCTACGGCAGCTCCAAGCCGTAGCAGCGCGATTCGGCGCACCACGCGTCTTCGTCCCCGTCTTCGTGCAGACCCACGGCCGCGTACGCCGCACCGATGACGGGATCGTCGTCGAGCTGTGGAGCTACCCCAAGAGCGCCCCGGCGTCGCTGCCCTGGATCGAACGGGCCGCCGCCGCAGGTCGGCTGCCCCACGCGGCCACGGGCCCCGCGGCGCCGCAGATCATCGATCGCCAACTGGTTGCCGGCCGAAAGGCGGCATCGACCTGACGGCGGCTCGCCCGCTGGCAGCGCGTCGGCGTGACCGACACCTGACGGACGCAATGCCCGGATCATCCAGCAGATGACGGATGCCCGGTAACCGACACCGAAGTTAGCGTCGCACCTGTTGTCGCGGTCCAGTCTCTTTGGGGGCTGCCCGTGTCCGCTCTCCTCGAGGGGCCCGAGGAGTCGACTCAGGAGAGGTGAGGAACCGATGACACGAAGGTTGGCCGCGCTCGCGTGCACCTTCTTGATGGCGGGTCTGGTGGCTGCCATGCCGCCGACGACCGCGAATGCGGGGCTGTCGACGCCACCGCCACCGATCGAGACGTACGAGGGCGATCCTGGTCAGCTCGGCGATCCGGCGAGCTGGCGTACCGCGGAGTTCCTGCGCGACAACGGCTTGATCTCGATCGGCGCGGAGTACGCCTACGCCGCCGGATACTCCGGCACCGGGATGAACATCGGCATGGTCGACTCTGGCTACTTCGCGGGACACATGCGCGAGCACGGCAGTCTCGACACTGACTACGCGATCGGGGACCGATACTTCTCGGTGGTAGCCCAAGGCGGCGAGACGGGTCCGACGCCCGGGACCTATGACCCGGCATTCAACGACAGTCACGGCACCCACGTCAGCGGGACCATCGCCGCGAGCCGCGACGGCGTCGGCGAGACCCAGCCGGACGGGCCCGCGGCCAACATGCATGGAGTCGCGTTCAACGCCAACCTCTACGGCGGCAACACCCACAAGACGGACGGCGTCTTCTACGGACTCGTGCCGGACAACGCGACTCCGGCCCAGACGCCGGACAACGGCTACCTCGGCAACGTCTATCGGGCCGTGAACCGGGCGGACACGGCGAACGGACGGCCGGTTCGGCTCATCACCACGAGCTGGGGCAGCGCGCCGCCAACGGAGAACTACAACACGCTCGAGCCGCCGCCCGGCGGCCCGGCAAGCTTCGGTCTGAACGCGGCCTGGCGCTACATCTCGACTCCGGACGGCGTCACCGACGCCAACGGCAACACGGTGCACTGGCTGAACGGCGCCATCGACGTCGCGCGTACCGGAACGATCATCGGCTTCAGCTCGGGCAACGCGGGCGTGTCGAACCCGACCCCGCGCGGCGCCGCGACGTACTACCTGCCCGACCTCGAGGGCCAGTGGTACACGACGTCGGGGCTCAATCCCAACATCGGGCGCACCCTCAACCCTGACGGTTCCGTGCTGGTCCCGGGACAACAGGAGTTCAACCGGTGTGGTGTCGCGAAATGGTCCTGCCTGACGGCGCCAAGCCGCGCGATCAACAGCACATGGGTCGAGGTCGTCGACGGAGTGCCGCAGGCGCGCTATCGCAGCGCCTCGGGAACGTCGATGGCTCAGCCGCACTCGGCTGCCGCGCTGACGTTGATCATGCAGCGCTTCCCGTACATGACCAACGAGCAGGCGCTCTACACGATGTTCACCACCGGTCGGCAGAACGCCACGATCAACGACGCGCAGGGCAACGCCGTTCCGAACCCCACTGCGGGCCAGATCGTGCAGCTGCCCGACGCCCGTAACGGCTGGCACACCGTCAGCCTGCGCGAAGCCATGCTGGGACCGGGTCAGTTGCTCGGCCCGACCGACATCAACACCAAGGGATACAGCGACGTCTGGGCGAACGACATCTCCGACGTCGCGATCCGCGCCCGTCAGCAGGAAGACGCCACCGAAGCGGCTGCCTGGGAGCAGACCATGATCGAGCGAGGGTGGACCGACGGCCTGCCGCCCGACGCCAGCGAGATCGACAAGTTCGACTTCGCGATCGGGACCCGGCGCGAGCGGGCCCGCGATCACCGGGTCTACGAGGGCAGCCTGATCAAGCGCGGTGGTGGCACCCTGTTCCTTGCCGGGGACAACACCTGGAACGGCGAGAGCACCGTCCGCGGGGGCAAGCTCTCCATCGTTGGCTCGCACGCGAGCCCGATCGATGTGCAGGGCGGGACGCTCAGCGGCAACGGCACCGTGGGCAGTATCGACGTCACCGGCGGCGTGCTGCGACCCGGTCTCACGGCTGATGAAGCCGGCCAGATCACCGAGGTACCCGTCACACCCGGCAACGTCCTGAACGTCGATGGGAATGTCAGCATCGACAAGAAGGGCCGCTTCGATGTCGCGGTCTCCGACGGCGACAACACGAGCGTCCTGGCCGCGGGTGACCTGGTGCTGGATGGTGGCCTGTCCGTGGACGTGGATGGCGACCTGACCGAGGGGACTGTCTTGACGATCATGAGTGGTCGATCGGTCGACGGCACGTTCCGCGGGCTGGCCGAAGGAGATGTCCTGACCGCGGACGGCCACAAGTTCAGGGTGTCGTACGAGAACGACCGTGTGACGCTGACCGTCGTCAGCGCTAGCTAGTCCCGGGATGTGCCCTCCGCCGCGCCGTTCGTACGGACCTGGCCGGCTCCGAGCCGTGACAGGATCGACCTACGGCTGCGGTGGAGGGCACGTGAAGGCAGTGGTCTACGACCGGTACGGCGATCCCGGCGTGCTGCGGGTCGAGGACGTTCCGAAGCCCTCGCCCGCAACTGGGCAGGTGCTGGTCAAGGTCGCCGCGACGTCGGTCAACCTCAGCGACTGGGAGTGCCTTCGGATCGCCGTTCTATGCCCGCATGGGTGGGCTGCGACGGCCGAAGCACTCGACACTCGGCTCGGACATCGCCGGCCGGGTCGAGGCGGTGGGCACCGACGTCAGCCGGTTCCAACCGGGCGACGAGGTCTACGGCGACAACCTGCAGCTCATGGGTGGCTTCGCCGAGAACGCGGTCGCACCCGAGTCGGCACTCGCCCACAAGCCCGCGGGACTGACGTTCGCCGAGGCATCGACCATCCCCCAGGCCGGTGCGATCGCGCTGCAAGGCACGGCACGCGCCGCGCACGGGCGACGGGTGCTGATCAACGGCGGAGGCGGCGGCTCGGGTGCGTTCGCGATCCAGCTGGCCAAGCGCATCGGCGCCCATGTCACCGGCGTCGACAACGGCCACAAGCTCGAGTTCATGCGATCGCTGGGCGCCGACGAGGTGATCGACTATCGCCGAGACGACTTCACGCGGACGCCCGAGCCATACGACCTCATCCTGGACCTGGTCGCTCATCGGTCGGTGTTCGCCTACCGCCGGGCACTCGCGCGACACGGCCGGTATCGGTGCGTGGGTGGATCCGTGCGGGCGCTGCTGCGCGTGCTGACGGTCGGTACCGTCGCCGGCCGGGCCACCGGCCGCCGGATCAGCGTGCTCGCCGTCAAGCTCGGGCCCGCTCACTTCGAACCGCTGGCCGACCGGTGCGTCGCCGGTGACGTCAGCATCCACATCGACCGCACGTTCGGACTCGACGACGTGCCCGAAGCCCTCGCCCACGTCGGAGCGGGTCGCGCACTCGGCAAGATCGTGATCGCCCCAAGCTGAGCGCAACTACTCAGGCGCCCGCGACCTAGAGCATGACGTCGGCCAGCAGATCGACCTGCCGGACGTCGGTGGAGCACGGATAGCAGATCAGCTCGTCGGCGCCGGCCGCGGCGAACGCGTCTCGGTACCCAACCAGTGTCTCGGGGGTCACGGCAGCGCTGCCGGCGATCATGCCCGCGACCTTGTCGCCGGCGAAGCCGTAGTAGGTGTGCAGGTAGGAGTCGGCGTCCTGCCGCGCCGTCTCGCCGAGCGCGAAGTAGCACAGGGTGAGCAGCCTCGGCTCCCCTGCCCGGCCTGCCGCCCGCCAGGCCGCGCGAGCCCTCTCGGCCCCGGCGGCGAACCGGTCCGGACCACCGCCACCCATCGTCCAGCCGTCGCCGAACTCCCCGACTCGACGGAAGGCGGCGTCGACGGAGCCACCGATCACGAGTTCGGGACCGCCCGACCGGGCCGGCGGCGGGCCGATCGGACCGGCGAAGCCGCGCTCAGCACCGCCCCAGATCTCCCTCATCTCGCGCAGCATCGCGTCCATCCGCTCGCCTCGGCTGTCGAGGCGCACCTCGCTCACTGCGTAATCGTCCTCACGGCCGCCGACCGAGACGCCGAGAGTGAGCCGGCCACCACTGAGCGAGTCGATCGTGGCCGCCTGCTTGGCGAGCAAGGCTGCGTTGACGCGGTACGGAACGATGAGGATGTCGGTCAGCAGGCCGATCCGTTCGGTGACCGCAGCGGCCGCCGCCAACGCGATCAGCGACTCGTAGTTCGCGAAGACCAGACGGTCGATCGTCCCCAGCGACGAGAAGCCGCGCTCCTCGGCCCGCCGCGCCCAGTCCAGGAGCGACGCCCTGCCGACTCCGGGGATCGTCGACGGAAGTCCGATACCGACCTTCATCTCGACCTCCTAATCTCGGATCCGTGTCGAACCTACCGACCTGGGCCCAGCGGCTGGTCGAGTCCGCGCGGGTCGCCCGGCTCGGTCTGATCGACGACACCGGCCATCCCCGGGTGCTTCCGGTGACCTTCGTGGTGGTGGGTGACCAGGCGTGGACCGCGGTCGACCAGAAGCCGAAGCGATCCCCGGATGCGGAACTCGCCCGAGTACGTTGGCTCCGGCGCCGTCCTGAGGCGACCTTGCTCGTCGACCACTACGCCGACGATTGGTCACAGCTCGCCTGGGTGCAGCTCGTCGGACGGGTCGCGATCCTCACCGACACCGAGCCACCCCCACAGCTGATCGCCAAGTACGAGACCTACCGACACCAGCCGCCGCAAGGCCCACTGCTCCGACTCGACATCGAGCGCACCGTCGACTGGCGGGCAGTCCCTGCGCCCTGACCGGCGCTAGGCGCGACTGCCCGTGCTCACCTTCTCCCTGTGCCGGTCACGACCAGGTCGTTTCGGCTTGCCGCCTCGCCACAGCAACCACACCGGCAGCGTGAACTCCCCCGGCACGGCGAGCACGACGGTCAGCAGCAAGAACGCGTCGGCGTACTCCTCGTAACTGGGCAGAAGGACGAGCGCGAGGTTGCTGACCACATAGCCCACACCGGCCAGCATCACCAGCATGCCGAGAAGTCTTGGCGCGTCGACTGACTTGACCATCACATAGCCGAGCACGAGCAGATGGACGCCGAACACGACGAGCCCGACCGACCATCCGTACAGGTACGAGTCGATCGCCAGCATGACCTGCGCCTGGCGCTCGCCCGCCTGGATCGCACTCACGTAGCCGGAGTTGTCGACGAGCCGGGCGGCGACGATCAGGTGCAAGGCGGCGGCGCCGGCGATACCGACGTACACGACCCTCAGCCAGGCGGCGAGCCGCGACAGCTCCGGGCTCGTTCGTTTGAAGAAGACATACAGTCCCCACGCCACCGCGACGTCCGCGATGAGCACGACGACGAAGGCGGCCACGCCGGCGCGGAACTGCGCCTCGGAGCCATCGATGTTGTCGAACGTCGCCGCAGCGTCATCCGCCTCGACCATCCCCTCGAGGACGAAGAAATTGGCGTAGCCGGCGAGCACGATGATGGCGACGTACGCGAGTCCGGCGACGACGGCGGCCTGGCGCTGCGAGAGATCGGTGGTACGGCTGGACATCTGGACCTCACCTCTTGTGGCGCTCGGAACAGGGAAACGCAGACATCGGGTCCTGCATCACCACTGCCATACGCTGTAAGGCTGACTGACTTGAACAGTAGCCTTACGTTGTAAGGCTATCAAGGCCTTACGTTGTAAGCTAGACATCCATGGCGACCCGAAACCGAACGAGCACCAAGCGTCGAGCGGCGCTGAGCCGGGATCTGGTGCTCCAGACCGCCGTCGACACCGCGGACCAAAACGGGATCGCGTCCGTCACCATGCGTCGACTCGCGCAACTACTCGGCGTCGAGCCGATGTCGCTCTACCACCACGTGGCCGACAAGAACGACCTTCTCGACGGCATGGTCGACGTCGTCGTCAAGGAGATCAACGCCCGTGTCGCCGTCGACAAGACCCCCCGAAACCTGGGTGGGCGTTGGAAGCAGGCGGTCCGCCAGCGCATCCTGACCGCGCGCGGGGTGCTCCTGCGCCACCCGTGGGCGCCGGGCGCGATGGAGACGCGGTCCACGATGAGCCCACCGGTGCTGCAGTACTACGACGCACTCACCCAGCTCCTCCGCGACGGTGGCCTATCGGTGAGCCTCGTCCACCACGCGCTGCACGCCCTGAGCAGCCGCGCCCTCGGATTCAGTCAGGAGTTGTTCCGGCCGGACGACGACGAGGGCGACGAGCCGGATCCCGACATCGCGGCGATCATCGACGGACAAATGGCCGAGCAATACCCGTACATCACCGAGATCGCGGTCATCGAGTCCCGGGGGCACGACGATGACTCGACGCTGGGCTGGTGCGACGACCAGGTCGAGTTCGAGTTCGGACTCGACCTGATCCTCGACGGCCTCGAGCGACTCCACAACGCGACTGCCAAGGTCGTACCTCAGCCGAAAAGGGGCCCCACGTGATGGGCCCCTTCTCGACGGTGATGACTCAGGTCAGTTCGACAAGGCCTGCCTGATGTACCACGCGGTGTTCATCCGTTCGCGTTGTCCCCTGGTGAACTGGTTCATGCAGGGGTCGTCGACGTAGTTCATGAAGTTCTTGACCGGATCCCTCGAGTGGGTGCCGTGCGGCGGACAGGTGTCGAATGTCGGGTCGCAGAAGAAGATGTTGGTGCCGGCGAACTGTGGCGGCGTGTCGGTCACACGGTCGTTCAGCATGCTGCAGCTGCCCTGGAACGTGTGGTAGAGGAACAGCCAGTGACCGACCTCGTGGGTTGCTGTGTCGCCCTGGTTGTAGACCGCGTCTGGACCGAAGTCCGCATTGCCGCCCGGGAGGCTTCCATTGAGCAGAATGGCGCCGTCCAGCCTCGGTGACTGCTTGTAGTTCGTGGGGAAGGTCGCCAGACCCAGCAGTCCGAACTTCGGGCCGATGATGTAGAGGTTCAGGTCCCGAGCGTCGCCGACGCGCAGTTCCCGCCGCATCTCACGCAGCCGCACCTTGCCCTGTTTGGTGAAGTAGTTGGCGTTGTACCAGCGGTTGTTCTTCACCCGGTTGATCGAGGCGAGCCGGAACCGGAACGGTGTGTCAGAGGCCTTCGGACTGGTCTTGCCACCGTAGGCCAGGTTCAGGGCCCGGAGCTGCCGCTTCATACGCCACTTCTTCACGTAGCCGTGACCGCCCCGGTCAGTGATGGCATGGAAGTGGACCCGGATCTTCACCGAGCCATTGGGCCGCGCCCCGGTCTGAATTCCGCTGCGGGAAATGATCCGCTGGCCCTGGGCTTCCAGCGCCGCAGCTTCCTTGCGGGTAAGCGTGTTGGGGTCCGCCCACTTGCTCGTTCCCTTCATCACCCTGGCGTGTGCCGGATCCTCGCAGACCTTGTCTCTCGCCGTGCTGGGCGACACCACGCTGGCCGATACCGGCGCAACCGCGCTGCCGAGCAACGCCAGCGCGGCCGCGGTACCCAAGCCGCCGAGGATGAATCCCTTCATACTGCTCCCCTTTCGATGCCGTCAGAACTCCCCCATCGGCGCCGTCGGCGTGACAGCGACGAGGAACGTCCTGGACCGCGTGAGTGCTGCCTCATCCTGGTGGGTCTTTCGGTCCAGTGACAAGGGCCGAACGACCCGCGCGACGCGGCGTACGGACGCTCCGAACTCCTGATCCGGCGCCCCCGACACTCCACCGCGAGACGGCCGCCGAAGGTCGTACGGTCTGTCGCCATGGATACCCGCACCCGCCCAAGGCGGCACCGAAATCGATCCCGATGCCGCAGACCCGGAGCAACAGCAGTACGCCTCTTCCCGGAACACCGAATCCGGCCCGAGCCGATTCGAGCCCGGAGACCTCCCCGTCCTGTCCATTCCACTGCTCATGGCCGTTCTCGGCGCGCTACTCCTGGCGGTGCTGCTGTGTTTCGGGCCCGGCGCGTGGTCGGGTGGTGGCCGGCTCCGGCATATCTGGTGGGCTTCGTCATGTCCTCCGGGGGTTCCCCGACGCGGTGACCGCAGTGGGACCACTGACGCAGCTGATCGCCATCGCCACGGTGCGCGTGCTCCTTCGAGAGAGCTGACGACCCAGTTGCAGCGACGGTTTTGCGCCCGCACGCACCGTCAAGGGTCCGCGGGTGGTACGTACGGACGCAAGGTCGACTGCCTCGGCGTCGGTTCCTCGATGTCCTCCCACCGCACCGCGCCGGCAGCGTCTACGTCAACTCAGCCTATGACGTTTCCAGAATATTGCGTGACTTGCGCATGATATCTGGCAAATGCTTACGCATCGACTCGAGAGGGCACGCCTTGTTTGCGAACTTGGAGTGGGGCAAGAGATCAGCGTCGTCCTTTGCTATCCCGGCGCGTTTCGACGCTGCGATGATGGCGGCAAAAGCATTTAGGCACTTTCGCGACGGTATATCGCCTGGCTTTCCGACCCATGCGATAGCGTGGCCTTCAGCGTTTAGATCGGACGCGAATCCAGCAACATCCTTGCGGTTGAGAGTGTGCGACCCCCTAGCGTCAACCGAATGACCCTTTGCGATAGTGCCGTCACGTCCATCGACTATCCAGGTATAACTGATTCCCGTCTGGAACCTGTCGAAACCTATCTGCTCCACCAATCGCACGTCACGTTTGAAGTCTCCCGTGAGCTCCCCGGAATCCTCAGTATCGGTGACATGCGCGAAGAACACTTTCGCCGGTAGGTCGAACGGTCGAGTTCTCCGCCGTTCTTGATAGAGATCCTCGAACTTGGTTCCCCACTCTTCACGAGTCAATACAGTGAAGCCTGCCCTTTGTAGTTCACCTATTACATTAACCATGATGTACCTCTTGCCGCGATGCTTCACTCATGGACGTCGTATCGGTCACCGAAGAGCCGCCGCGCCTGGAACGGAGGCAATGACATGCCGTCGTTGCGACCCTCGTCGGCCACGTGCCGCTGCCACTTGCGCACCGCGTCCCTTGTCTTGACTCCCCAGTTTCCGGTGATCGCCAGACGCTTGCTGGCCGCCTCTGGAGTCTGGTGGTGGCGCAGTCGATACTGCACTCGCTTGACGGAGTCCGAGTCCTGTTGTCCGAAGTGCAACTTCGAGATATAGACGTCTCCCTCCGACCAGGGCGAGTCGGGACCATCGCCGTCATGCGAGAATTCTGGATCGCGGTCCTTGTTGTTATAGCGGAACGGATCGGTCCGCTCCTCATAGTGCAGGTGTGCTCCTGTCGTGTTACCGGTCTGACCCGATCGGCCGATTCGTTCTCCCTCTCTCACCCGCTCACCCTCTTGCACTCCGATATGCGAGAGGTGGCAGTAACCATGTCGACAGGTCGGCCCGGCCCCGCCACTTTCAATCACGATGATCTTCCCGTAATCAGGTCCCCATGTGCCACCTGAATCCGATGTTTCGACAACGCGGCCCGCATGTGCGGCGACGACGCGGCTGCCAACCGCGCATGCGTAGTCTTCGCCTGTGTGATAGCCCGCGGCGTAGTTGGTATTGATCTCGCCGTAGGCATAGGTAACCTCAGCGCCTGGAACAGGGACAGCCATGACTCCTCCAGTGAAAGTCTCGTGCCACTCTTTAGACGATCCCGGGAGGTCGGCCGATGGCCCCGAGCAAAGGTCGCCTGGCTCGCTCGTTGTAGGGCCAGGCTAAGGCTCAGACAGCGCGGTAGCCGCAGCCGATGGTCCTGACTAGGTGGGTCGAACTTCCCTCGAGGCTGTCCGGACGCGACTCTCTCGCTCCAAGACAAACGAGGTCCGGCAACGATCCGCGAGTGAATCGAGCCGCTGGCGGAGCCCTCGTCGAACGGTGAGGCGCTGCTCGCCCGCTAGGCGAGCGATCCGCGCAGCCGTACCGAGAGACAAGTGACGCAGCCCTCGAGCTTCTCGTACTCGGAGATGTCGACGACCACGGTGCGGAGGCCGCGGGCCTCGAACAGTTCACGGCTCCTCGGCGCGCTGGCCGCCATGAGCACGGTGCTCGGGGCCAGGACCACGACGTGCGAGCCGCCTTCCTCCGGAACCGGGAGGAACGAACGCCAGACCGACGGATCGTCGACCAACGGTGGATAGCCGACCACGGTGCCGTCCGGCAGCGCCGTGACGGCCGACTTGAGATGCAACACTCTGGCGACCGGCACGCCGCCAACCTCGGCGCCGAGTGGGCGGAGGTGAGCTCGCAGCTGATCGACGCCGGCCCGGTTGGTGCGTCCGCTGACACCGACCCAGACCCGGTGGTTGTGCTTGAGCACGTCGCCGCCGTCGAGGGTGCCGGGTGATTCGATCCGCTCGATCCGATATCCCAGCCCGCGCAGCGTCTCCTCGGAGCCGGCGGTCTCCGGCCTGCGCTGATCCGCGCCCGGCCGCGAAACGATGGCCAGGTCCCCGTAGACGACGACGGTGTCCTCCACGAACGCCGCATCCGGGCAGTCATCGGCGGACTCGACCTCGATGGTTTGCCAGCCTTCCGAGCGCCAAGCCGCGACATAGGACTCCCACTGCACCAGCGCCAGGTCGAGGTCCACGGGCTTCCGCTCGAGGTGCGTGAGCAGGCCGTCGGCGAGACGGGGGCTCGGGCGGCGGACGAGAACGCGGCGGGCCATGCCCGGAAGCTAGCAGGCGGGCGCCGCCGCTCGCGTACCTTGTCCTCCCGCTAGCCGCTGCTGCCTGATCTGGCCTTGTAGACATCGCGCAACGCCATGATCTCGGCACCGTGCGCGATGAGCTCGCGGTTCATGTGCAGCACCAGGTGCCCGAACGAGGCGGCGGCGTCGAGTTCCGTCGCCTGCGACAGCCCGACCGTATGTGCCTGCTCCTCGTCGAGTGCCGCGATCGCACTATGCCTCGACCTGCTGGGCGAGATCACGGACCGCCGAAGCGGCGTTGTCGGCGAAGACCACGTCGTCACGACGCTTCTTGTGCCCTCCGAAGGTGTGTTCGTAGCGCTCGAAGTAGGCCTCGGTGAGGTGGGCGATCAGCCAGGCGATCGTCCGGGTCCGGTTGTCGGAGTCGTCGTCGGCCGGCCAGCCCTTGCGACAGTGCGAGCCACGAGAACTCCAGTTGGCCTCTCACCATCGCCATGGCGGTCGGCCGCTCGAAGCTGCTCCAGTCGAACGTCATGGCGTACACCGTGCCACCACGCACCGACGATCACCTCACACCGTAAGACCCCGGACGAGCCGACCTAGCTGGACGCCGCCACGGCAGACACCTCGACGAGCGCGCCGGGCACGCCCAGGGCGGAGACCAGTGCGGCGCTGACCAGCGGAGGAGTCTTCGCCGAGGCGAGCGAGGGCGCGGCGGCCGCGTAGGCCGCGTCCACGTCGACACCCGCCACCAGCACCACCGACACGCTCACGAGATGTTCCACGCCGAGTCCGGCCGCGGCGAGCGCGGTCTGGAGGTTGGCCATCACCTGCCGGGTCTGGGCGGCGACGTCAGCACCCCCGACAAGCTCACCGTCCTCGTTCACGGCGTTCTGGCCACCGACATAGACCATCGTGGCGCCCGGCGGAACGATGGCGACGTGGCTGAAGGCCGGACTCGTGACGAGTCCCTCGGGACGCAGTAGCTGTATCTGTGTCATGACCGGCAGGCTACTGACCCGACTCGCCGATCAGCTCTGGAAGCTGGAAACAGAACACACCAGGTGACCGCGGCCCGCGATCGTCGGCCGATGCCACGCCAGCCGGATCATGCAGCTCGGCGAGTGACCGTACTCTGTGTCCCGGCGCACGGAGGGCAGCGGGCGTAGCGTTCACGTGTCCATGGGGCAACGGTGCCTTCGGTATCCCGCATGGAAGGCACGGCCCGCATCATGCACGACCACGACGCGTCGGATTTCGCCGAGCTGGCGGCGACACTGCAAGCCGCTCCGGAGGGCCACCGCATCGGCTCCATCAACGCCTACTGGACCCGACCGCGAGACTTCACCCGAGACGACATCGCGTTCATGGCCATCTTCTCCCGGCATGCCACCCCCGCCCTCGTACACTCGTGGAACATCGCTGGACTCAACGTGGCGCTCGACACCCGCAGACTCATCGGCCAGGCGCAAGGCGTTCTGATGGAACGCTACGACCTCGACGAAGCCCGCGCCTTCGAAGTCCTGCGCCGCTACTCCCAAGACCACAACATCAAGCTCCACGACGTCGCCGCCCACCTGATCGCAACCCGCCAGCTCCCCTCCAAGGAACCCTCGTGATCGCGGCGGCACGACAGTAGGCACCCGCGCAGTCGCGACCAGATTGCCCTTGGGCGTCGCCGCAGCGCCTAGAAGACGATCGTCCAGCCCTCTCGGCTCGCCTGCTCTCCGGTGTACGAGACGCCGTCGACCTTGAGTCCGGCGGGGTTGAGCAGAGTGATCAGACCGCCGTCATTGCCCAGGTGGACCGGCTGCTGAACCTGGATCCGGGTGGTCTCTCCGGCCGGGAGTATCAGGGATCCCAAGGTCATCTTCCGCTTGACCCGGTCGCAGAGCCCCCATCCGGCCAGATCCACGTTCTCGCGGCTCGCGTTGAGCAGCGTCACGGTCTCGAGCTCGGGAGCGGGACCGATCGCGTTGACCAGGGCAGCGACGATGCGGACCGTGTGATCGCCATCTGGGGCCTCTGGGCCGCCAGGAACGGCGTGGCCGGTCTGGTCGTCGGTGTGCCAGGCCTGGCTCTGGAACGCCAGGAAGATCGCGACCCACTGGTCGGGGTCTGGATAGTGGATCAGCAGGCCGCCGTCCTGCCAGACTCCGTCGTCGCGCTGGAACCGCGCGCTGTTGCCCTGGTTCATGTGGATGTCGTGCACCCCGGCGCCCGGCTTGAAGCCGAAGATCTTGTCGGCGATGGTCTCCGGTCCCCAACGCTGTCCGAAGGCGTAGAGGCGGGCCTCCGAGTCGCCGGTCGCTCGACCCACGTAGTGCGCGAGCCTGTCGGCGAGGTCGTTGTCCGGCCCAAAGACGTTCGGTGGAAGCGCGCGCATCGCGGTGCGATCGAAGAGGTTGCCGCGGATGTAGTCCAGCGCGACGCCTCCGGGCTGGCTGGCCAGGGCCGTGAAGCCGTCCGGCATCGCCGGCACCGCTTGGACCAGGGGATGCGAAAACGTCTCGTCGGCGAGGTAGAGCAACTCGGACGGAGACTGCTGGGACATCACGTTGACCGCCAGCCGGAACCGCTCCACGCCCGCCTGGACAAGGATCTGGAAGTGCGGCGAGTCCGTACCGCCCTCGGCCCGGTGGTCGAGGACCTGGCCGGCCAGCACGCCGTACTCGTCGAGTGCCATCTCGCACCCCTCGCCGCTGCGTCTCACTGATCTCTTGTTGTTGTACCCGAACTCGAACCGAAGAGCCACCCACGGATACGGGGACCCCCAACCAGGCAGTCGAGTGAGCCACCCCCCTCGTTGACCGACCTCGCGTTCCCCGGGTCTCCGCGATGGCACGACGACCGTCTCCGGTTCTCGAGTCAGGACACCCGTTTCGTAGGCTCGAGACGACATCTGGCCGTGCTGGTCTGACGCCTAGCAGGGAGGTCCTCATATGGAGCATTGCCATGGCCGAGGTGCTCGTCATCGGGAGGCTCTGATGACCGGACCGACTCCCCACCCTGTCGGCAGCACTGGCCAGTCGCCACTGGTTTGGGTACCACCCGGCGGGGCCCGACAAGTCCGTCGCCTCAACGGCGGGGAAACAGCAGTTCTCGCCGACGGCACGTCGACCGAGGACGCCTACACGGTCCGTCTGAACACTGTCCCGCCAAGGTTCGAGAAGGCACCCCTCCACCTCCACCGCGGGGCAGAGGAGGCGTTCTTCGTCCTGTCGGGCACGCTTGCCGTGCTGGCGGACGGGCGCCGCCTCGATGCTGCCGCTGACTCGTTCGTGCTGATTCCGCGCGGCACCCCACACTCGTTGGCCAACCTGACAGATGAGCCCACCGACTGGATGACTCTGATCTCGCCCGGCCACCAATCAGGCTGGATCGACGCCGAAGCCGCACTGCTAGAAGAGTCCGGGCCAGGAGAAATTGATCCTGACGAGCTCGCTGCCATCCACCAGCAGTTCGGGCTGGAGATACTCGGCTCGCCACCCGACGGGACGCCTGCCGCACCCGGCGGCAGCCGATGAACACCCGGTCTGACCCGGATCGACATGTGGAGCCGCCTGCCGCCGAGGCCGGCGATTCATGAGGACACTGGTCATCGGGCTGACGGGCGTCGTGGTGGCGGGAGTGGGGCTGCTGGCGGTTCCCGATGCGAGCGCCATCATCGTTCGTCATGATGTGCCCGATGCCGAGTACGTCGTAGCCGACGCAGACTACCCCGCGCTGGTCGACCTGATCAGCAGGGGTGACTGCATCGGCACGCTGATCCATGAGTCGTTCGTGTTGAGCGTGGCCCATTGCGCCGTGGACCTGAGCATGGGCGACTCCCTCGAGGTCGGCGGCGACGCCCATGTCGTGGCCGGCGTCTACCTCCACCCCGAGTGGACCGACCGCGACAAGTACGACATCGCCTTGGTCCGCCTCGAGCAGCCGGTGACGGATGTGGATCCAATCCCGATCTATCGCGGCTCCGACGAACTTGGCGCCATGATCACCTTGGTCGGCCGCGGCGTCACGGCGACAGGCATGGATGGTGAGGCCGGTGGTCACACCGACGGCAAACTCCGCCGAGCCACCAACGTGGTGAGCGCCGCGAACGACCAGTTCCTCCAGATCGTCTTCGAGCGCCCTGGGCAGAACGGCGTTACCGACCTCGAAGGCGTGGGAGCTGCCGGCGACAGCGGCTGCCCCGCGTTCCTCGACGTCGACGGGACCCCGTATGTCGCCGGGCTCAACTCGTGGGGCGACGGACAACCCGGGATCGGCATCGGCCAGTACGGTGCGCTCGACTACCAGACTCGCGTGTCACGGTTCGCGGACTGGTTGGACGACGTCATCGAGTCGCGCGCCGAGTCCACACCGGACAGCGACCCCCACACCGACGAGGACTGGTCGAGAGTCGTCCCGGGCTCGATCCTCGCCCTCCTGCTCGTCATCGGCGTCGCAGTCGGCCTACGGTCGCTGCGGACGCGAGCACGTGACTCGTGAGCCGACACACGGCATCACCAGAGCCGACCAGTCCGATCCGGCGTGCGTCCCGTTACACCGATCATCGGGCTAGTTCAGGAGCGCGCAGCACCGGATGTGGTCGGAGGTAGCCCAGTCACGACGGGCAACCGTACGGACGCGAGCTGCGTTCCAGGAGTAGGGAGAGACACACGATCAACTGACGCCGCATCGCCCCGACGTGCAGCGTCCGACGACGTCGTCCATCACGAGGGAATCCACAAGGGGAGCAACCATGAAAGCGAAACTTGCGACCATCGTCCTCACTGCCACCGGAGCAACAGTCGCGCTGGCGACCCCCGCACTGGCCGACACGTTCGTCGGCACCACCGGCGACGATGTCATCGTCGGCACACCGCACCGTGACTCCATCCGCGGCCTGGCCGGGGCGGACACCTTGCTTGGCCGGAGCGGGAACGACGCGATCCGCGGCAATCCCGGTCGTGACGAGATCTACGGCGCGAACGGGCACGACTTCCTCCTCGGAGACAGGGGCAACGACATCGTCTTCGGCGGGAACCTCAGTGACGAGGTCACCGGCGGCGACGGCGACGACATCCTGATCGGCGGCCGCGGACCGGACTACGTGCTCGACTACCCGGCCGGAGAGTTCTTCGACAGCCCCAACGACCCAGACCGATTGTTCGGCCGGGCAGGCGCGGATCACCTCACACCGCTCGACGGCGCCGACCGGGTCTGGGGTCAGAACGGCAACGACGCGATCCGCCTCAAGCGCGACGGCTTCCGTGACGTGCTGCGCTGCGGCCCGGGCGAGGACCGCGTCACCTACTTCTCGCCACGGGACCGCCACGACGTCCTCATCGGCTGCGAACACGTGGTGGTCCGCTGACAGCCTCGGGCGGCGGACACGGTGAGTTTCTACAGGTGAGCCTGGCGGTGGGACCTGGCGCGGCGTAGGGTGCTCGGCGCCGCATGTTTGCTCTGGGCATTCTCGGGTCCGGTGACGCCGCATCGGAAGGCCGTCGATCGCGGGCGGACGTTCCGAGGATGTGAGACTCGAGGGAGATCGTATGTCCGACGACCAGAGGAACGCCCGGATTTTCGGTGTGCTGTTCCTCATCACGTTCCTCACCTCGATACCAGCCGTGCTTCTTTTTCAGCCCGTTCTCGACGACCCGGCCGGCTACATCGCCGGTGGCGGGAAGGACAACCAGATCTACCTGGGCGCCTTCCTGGAGTTCCTCCTCATCCTCGCCAACGTCGGAACGGCCGTCGTGCTCTACCCGATCGCGAGGCGGCAAAACGAGACCCTCGCCATCGGATACGTCGCGGCTCGAATCATCGAGTGCGTCTTCCTTGCGGCGGGGATCATCTTCGTGCTCGGCGTTGTCAGCCTGCGTCACGACTCTCCGGACGCGGCCGACCTCGCCGTCTCCCTGGCTGCGCTGAAGGATTGGTCATTTCTGTTCGGCCCCGGACTCGTCGTCCCCTTCGGGAACGGGCTGATCCTCGGCTACCTGATGTACACCTCCGGCCTCGTCCCCCGCCGCATGACCTGGCTCGGTCTGATCGGTGGGCCCCTCCTCCTAATCGGGCAAATCGGCGTGCTCTTCGACTGGTGGGAGCCAACCAGCGCGGCGGGCCTCCTCGTCGCCCCCGAATTCCTGTGGGAGTTGTCGCTCGGGATCTACGCAGCCATTTGGGGATTCCGGCGGGCTGCACCCATCCTCTCGGCGCGTGAACGATGACATCAGGATCCGAACCGACCTCGCGCACGTCGACGAACTCCTCGCCTGACACTCTCCCGTACTCGTGGCTGCGGCTCCGTGCAGCTGGCCCGTGTCGCGTTCGCGAGCGCCGTCGTTGGCGCCGCGGGCATCGCAACGGCCATCGTCATGGTCGGCGTTGCCACCAGTGAGGGTGCCGACTCGGATCCGGTCTGCCCGGCATCCCGGCGCGGGAGCGGCCGACGCCCTGGTTAAGGACTCACCGAGCCGGTAGGCGACTGTCCTAGGAGCTTGTTCTTGGCAGCTTCGAACTCAGCCTCGGAGATAACCTCGCGATCACGCAGGCCGGCCAGCTTGGCGAGCTCATCGCCCACGCTGGCGGGTTGGGCGACGTCTTGGACGTACCGGCGAAACTCCTGGTCGTTGCGCTGGGCATGCTCGACGGACCGTTCGTGCATCGTGGCACCTCGCGCGATCAGGTAGACGAGAACGCCCAACCATGGCAGGAGTACCACGAACAGGCACCACAGGCCCTTGCCCCAACCCGAAAGATTTTGGTCACGGAAGATGTCGGCCAGGATCGCTATGAGCAGCCAGAACCAGGCAACCAGCAGCATGAACCAGAAGATCGCACCGATGGCATCCCAGAAGTCCATGTCGAATTCCTCACTAACCGGGGCGTGATCCGTGGCGATCTACGCGTCGATGGCGAGGATTCTTCGACTCCTTGGCCGCGCAGGCATCACCCACGGGAGGTGAGGTGCGTTCGCGCGAAGGCCGAGGCCTGATCGGGGTCGTTAGGCGCGCGGCCTGGAAGCGCGCATGATCGCGTCACTCATCGGTGTTTCGAGGGGGTGGCGATGACCGGCGGCGACGGGGACACGGCAGCCACAGATTGTGCATCGGCCACGTCGGTCGGATGGCCGCTGCGGCGATCTCGCCAACCTTCGTGACCGGGGGCACCAGGACGAATGAGGGACGGTGACCTGTCCGGCGCGGAGGACAGCGGTTGCGTCGCAGTGTGGACATGAGTAGTCGAATTGGAGCGTCATCGCAGTATCCGTAGGGTTTTCTTGCACCTCTAGGTGACGGTGCCCACCGATCGTCCGGACATGCCCCGGCCCGCGATGCCCGAAGCGACCTCCCTGCCAGTCGACGAGTCCCCACACGGGTCAAGACCAAGGCGTTGACCACCACCGGGATGGGTACCACCACAACGGTCCTCACTGGCCGAGTCGTCCCCGATCAGGTCAGTGAGAGCCACTGGCACACGGCGATGGTCCCGGTTCCCACGGGTTTCGGGGCCATCGTCGTAGGCTAGCGATCACGAGGCAGTGCGCGGCGTTCGGCAGGTGTTCGAAACGCCGGTCTCCGGCACGCACGACCCGTGCGCCAGCTGACATGACGTTCACGCCAACGCCAGTCGGCAGCGGCTGGATTGACCAATCCCCCGCTTGCAAACCAGCAGGCCCTGATCGGCGGCGGCAGTCCGCAGTGGGCCTACATTTGGTCCCGGCGCAACTTGACGCACGAACACGATCGAGCGGTCCGGAGGGGAGTCGCCACGATGACCCGGAGATGGCCGGTGTTCGCAGCGCTGGTCGGGTGCGGTTTGCTGGTCGTGGCTGGAGGATTCCAGCTGGTCCGTGGCGAGGATCGACAGCCGATCGGTGAGTACTCACGCGTGGTCGTTGTGGGGGTGCCGGGTCTCGACTGGCGTGATGTCACATCGACGGGCACTCCGCGGCTGTACGAACTGGCTGAGGTGTCCGACCTGGGTCTGCTGGCTGCGCGCGGGGCGTCGTCGTTCGCCTGTCCCAAGGATGGCTGGGTGACGCTGGGCGCCGGCAACCGCGCGATCTACCGCGCGACCGACGATTGCCCCGCTCAGTATGAGCCGCCGCCGAGCACCGACGCCGAGGTCGTCGCTGCGAATGACGCTGAAGACTTCGGGACGGACCCGGGCCTGCTCGGCCGTCAGGTTCAGTGTGTACGAACGTACGGATCCGACGCCGAGCTGGCCGCCCTCGGAGCCGACGATGTGCGACCGACCCAGTTCGGGGGCCTGCGGGGGCCGGCGCAGTTGCGAGCCTCGTGGGCGGACTGCCCGCTGGCCCTGGTGGCCGGGCCCAGCCTGCTCGGCGGCGCCCGTGAGGCCACGCTGAAGCGCGTCGACAGCATGGTCGGAACGGTGGCCCGGGCGGCAGCTCAGGACGACGACACGCTCCTCCTGGTGGTCGGAATCGCCGACCTGAAAGCCCGGCCGACCATGCACGTCGCGATGGCGTCCCGAGGATCGGACAGTGGAGGACTTCAAGCCGAGCACGGCGGCGTCCTGCTCTCGGCGAGCACCGGCCGGACGCCGTACGTCCAGCTCATCGATGTGGCGCCAACGGCGTTGGCCGCACTGGGCATCGACGCCCCGAGCGCGATGGCCGGGCGAGCCATGGAGAGCTCACCGACTGACGACGATTCCCAGGAGGTCATTGACAGACTCGTGGACGACGCCGGCGCGGCCTCGGTCCGATACTCGGCGGCTGTCTGGCTGGTCTGGGTGTGGGTGGTGCTGACGGCCCTGTACCTCTTGGTGGGTGCCGGCCTTGTGGCGAGCAGTCGGTGGCGACGATGGCAGCGACCGCTGACCATGGCCGGTGTCGGTGTTGCGTCGATCCCGGCCGCCACCGGGCTGGCGAATCTGGTCCCGTGGTGGGAAGCCGATCTCCACCGTCTGGCGTGGGGGCTCGCGCTGGCCGGCTCGGTGATCGTCCTGTCCGCCGTCGCACTGGCCGGCCCATGGCGGCGTCATCCTTTCGGACCCGCTGTTGTGGTCGCGGCCGCCGGGTTCGGGGTGTTCGCGCTGGACGTGGTCACCGGGTCGCATCTGCAACTCAACGGCCTGCTCGGATACACCCCGATCGTCGCCAGCCGGTTCACCGGATTCGGCAACATGCCGTTCGCGGTGTACGCCGCGGGCGGACTCGTCTGCCTGGCCGCCGCGATGCACGGGCAAGACATTCGTAACGCCCGTTGGCTGGCCGTCGTCGGCGGCGGCACGCTGGTGTTGCTGGACGGAACCCCGGGGCTCGGTTCGGACTTCGGCGGCGTACTCGCCCTCGTACCGGCAATCGTCATTCTCACCCTGGTCGCCACCGGCGCCAGGGTGTCGGTGCCACGCGTGATCGCATCCCTGGCTGCAGGTCTGGCGGTGGTGACAGCACTGGCCGTCGTCGACTATCAGCGGTCCGCCGGCGACCAGACCCACCTGGGCCGGTTCGTCGGGCAGGTGCTGGACGGCACCGCTTGGGATGTCGTCATGAGGAAGGCATCGGCCAATCTGCACGTGTTGCTGCACAGCCCGGTCGCGGTGCTGACGGTGGCCCTGCTGGTCGCGCTGGTCTGGCTGTTCCATGGTTCGGACTCGGCGGGCCGCCAACTCCTCTCGCGCTCCGGACGATCGCTGAAAGCGGCAATGGCGGGCGTCGGGGTCATGGCGGTCGTCGGCAGTTTGCTCAACGATTCGGGGATCGCTGTCCTGGCCGCGGCGGGTGCGAGCACCGTCCCGCTGCTGATCGCCGCGGCCACGACGGTGTCGGCTCCGAGTACGAAAGCGGCCCAACCATCCGATTTGCGGTTGTCGGCTGCGAGTCGCTCCGAGCGGCGGAGCAACGGAGCGGCGACATCGTCCGGCGACCCGCCGACGACCGCGGATTGAGGGCGGGGCAGAGTTAGGTTATTGATGGCAGAAAGGAGCGGGGATGACGGGGGGAGCAAACCTCACCCCAGCCAGCGTCCGCACCGAGGCGGTCCGGTCGCATCGGCGCGGCCTTGCGCAGCCCGCGCCTTCGTCACCGCGCGGTCGCTTCCCCGCGAGCGGCGACCGAATCCGCCGGCTCCTGGCACATCTCGCGCATCCGGTTCCGGCCGCCATGATGGCCGCGGCATCCCTGCACCTGCTCTGGGTGGTCCTGCTCGCCAACAGTGGCGGTGACCTCGCGGCGCAGGACGCGTGGGCCGCATTCGCTCGCGAGCACCCGGAGAGCGCATACAACCTCGCCTGGTACGGCGGACTGCACCCGGTCTCCTACAGCGTTCTCGCTCCTTATCTCATGGCCGCTTTGGGCGTGCGTACGACGATGGTCCTCGCCGGAACCGTCTCGGCAGGCCTGCTGGCGCTGCTGCTCGTCAAAAGCAACCGCCTGCAGCGCCCGCTGGTGCCGGCACTGTATGGCGCGTTCGCCTTGGCCGGGAACGCCGTGTCCGGTCGCGCCACGTTCGGGCTCGGCATGATGTTCGGGCTGGCCGGCTTGGCGGTGATCTTCGCCTGGCCCGATCGTTGGCGCTTGGATTCGGTTTGGAGCCGGACCGCCCGGGGCGTCGCCGCCGGAGTCCTGACGGCGTTGGCCACTGCTTCGAGCCCAGTCGCTGGTTTGTTCCTCGGCATCGCGGCCGCGGCGATGTGGCTCACCGGCCGGCGGGCGGCTGCGTACACCATCGGGCTGCCACCGGTCGCGGTCGTCTTCCTCTCGTCGTGGCTGTTCCCGTTCTCCGGGGAGCAGCCGATGGACACCGTCTCGCTGATCCTTCCCTGCCTCGCCGGCGTGTTCGTGACTGTGCTCGCTCCGCGGTCGTGGCGCCTGGTCCGGATCGGATCAGGACTGTACGTCGCCGCGACCCTCCTGGCGTGGCTGATTCCATCGCCGATCGGCACCAACATGACCCGCCTCGGCCTGCTTTTCGGTGGCGTGGTGCTAATCGCCGTCGCATGTCGGAAACCGAAACAGGGGCCCCCCGCGCTGGCACAGCTGCTGGGCGCGGATCGAGCAACGAAGATACTCATCCTCGCCATCACCACGCTCTCGATCTGGCAGGTCGCGTTCGCCGTCAACGACGCCGTTCACTCGAAGCCGACCGAGTCCTGGACGGCGCAGCTCGAACCGCTTGTCCGTCAGCTCGAATCGAGAGACGCCGAGCTCGGCCGGGTCGAGGTGGTCCCTGCGCGGAGCCACCGAGAAGCCTCCGCCCTTGCTCCGTACGTCAACCTGGCCCGTGGATGGAACCGGCAGGCCGATGCCGAGCTGAACCCGATCTTCTACGACGACGATCTGCTGAACCCGGCCAGCTACCGGACCTGGCTGGACCGCTGGGCCGTCCGGTATGTCGTGCTGCCGACCGGACCGCCGGACTATGCCGCGGACGAGGAGGCAGCGCTGGTGGCCGGGGGGTTACCCTATCTTCGCGACGTGTGGGCGGACCCATACTGGCGGCTCTACGAGGTCGTCGAGCCGACCCCGCTGGCCGAACCACCGGCCGAGGTGATCAGCTTCGATGCGAACGAGCTGGTGCTGAGCGTCTCATCGCCTGGCGCGGTCCTGGTGCGGATTCCCTACTCACCGTGGCTGAGTCTGGTCGACTCGCAAGGGGACGCCCTCGAGGCACCGGAATCCGACGCGTCCGGCGTTACACCGGTCAACGCCAATGGATGCCTCAGCGAGCTGGAGCAGACGACCGGAGCCGGCCAACCCGAGGACGAGTGGACACTGTTGCATGCGCCCGCGACGGGCATCTACCGAATCGCCGCACCATACAAGCTGCCGCGCGGCACCACCTGTCCGGCCGACATGATCCCGTGATCGAACTCTAGTTGAGGCACGACGACGGCCTATATCACGCTGGCTGCGCCGTCAGCGTCCGTCCGGCGATCGTCACGCGCCCGGTCGCGGGGTCGAGCCGCGGCGCGGGCCGCGACCGACCGTCGACGGTGAGCACGCCGACCTGCCGACCGCCCGGCAGCACGATCCAGCCGCCGGTGACCTCGGCGCCGTCGATCGTGTCGGCGACGCGATACAGACCCCGTGGCGGGCTCACCTGTCGAAGCGTGAAGCCGAACCGGTGCCCGTCGAACCGGACCGAGCCAGTCGCCCGCCCACCGTTGGCGCTGCCCCGCAGCGCACCGTTGTCGCCGGACAGGCGCAACCGACCTGCGGTGAACGAGCCGCCGAGCCACGCCTCAAGGCTGGCGCCGTCGCAGAAGTACGCCGTCACCTCCCCTGCGTGGTCGACCACAGCGAGGGTGCCGGCGCCGCCGTCGACGGGACCGACGAAGGTGGTTGTCCGCTTCTCCTCGGGTGTCGGCGGCTCGGGTGTCGGCGTCGAGCTCTCGGTCAGCTCGGTAGGGGCGGTGCGAGTCGGCGCCGAGCTCGGGCTGGAATCCGTGACATCTCGCGGTTCGTCAACTGAGTCTTGCTGGCTGGATACGATGCTCGCTCCCACCACAACGATGGCGACAGCTACGGCGGTCAGCAGGATCATCCGAGCCCAGTTCACGTCGTCACTCCTCCAAGTCGACGCTCCCTTTACCCAGTCCCGTGGGTGGCGGCCGCGATCTACATCTCCTGATTGGTTGCGCTGACGTCGAGTACTCAATCCGACTGCGGCTTCAACGCGCCTTCAGCTCGCTTTCACCACCACAAACCCGTCGCAGCGTGTGCTGAAGTGGCTTCAACGTAGAGACGCCCCAGGCACCCGTCTCGGCAGCCTCCCGGCGCAGATCGGCGCGTACGGCGTCGGCGCTCTGAGCGGTTCGACCGGATCGCAGCCAGGCCACGATTGCTGAATGCAACAGGGTTCGACCTGTGACGAGCGAGGAAGACTCGCTGGCCCGATTGTTGCACCGCCGCCGCTCAGGGTTGGCTCTACGTATTCAATGACTCACCCGTTCCCCCGGCTAGGTTGGGATCGTGGTGCGACGGATCGTGGTCCTGGGTGCTGACGCTGCCGGCATGAGCGCGGCGAGTCAGGCGTTGCGGGTTGCCGCCCGACACGGCGAGAGGATCGAGGTGATTGCCTTCGAACGCAGCCACCACACGTCGTACTCCGCGTGCGGCATCCCCTACTGGGTCGCCGGTGACGTGACGAATCAGCAGGCACTGGTCGCGCGTACCGTAGAGCAGAACCGCCGCAACGGGATCGACTTGCGGATGCGGCAGGAGGCGACCGCCGTCGACGTCGCCGGCCGGACCGTGGAGGTGTGCGACGTCGACGCCGGTACGGCTTCGACGCTTGATTTCGATGAGGTCGTCGTTGCCACGGGTGCGGTGCCAGTGCGCCCGGACGTGCCCGGCGCCGATGCGGACGGGGTGATCGGCGTCCAGACGCTGGATGACGGCGCGCGGCTGTTGGGCTGGCTCGACGACGTCAAGCGTCGCCGCAGCGCCCCGTGCCGTGCGGTTGTCGTCGGGGCCGGCTACATCGGGATCGAGATGGCCGAGGCGCTCCTGAGGCATGGCTGCGAGGTTCGCGTGGTGGATCGCGCACCGCAGCCCATGACGACGCTGGACCCTGACATGGGCGCGCTCGTTCGGGCCGCGATCGAGGATCTGGGCGTTGACGTTGTCACCGGCGCTAGCCTGCTCGGGTTCGAGGTCGAGAGCAAGGATGACAACTGTCGCGTGCGGATGGTCGTCACCGATCGAGCCTCGTACGACGCAGACGTCGTCGTGCTCGGCATGGGCGTGCGCCCGAACACCACCATCGCAGCGGCAGCCGGCTTGCCGACGGGCACGCATCGCGGCATCTCGACTGACCCGCGGATGGCCGTGCTCGGGCACGACGGAGTATGGGCGGCCGGAGACTGCGTGGAGTCGTTCGACCGGGTCTCACAGCGGTGGGTGCACGTCGCTTTGGGCACACATGCCAACAAGCAGGGTCGGGTGCTCGGCACGAATCTGGGTGGGGGCTATGCGACGTTTCCGGGCATCGTCGGCACCGCTGCGTCGAAGATCTGTGACCTTGAGATCGCCCGGACCGGGCTTCGGGAGGCGGACGCATTGGAGGCTGGCTTTCGGTACGTCGTCGGGCGTGTGGAGTCCACGACACGGGCGGGCTACTTCCCAGGCTCGAAACCAGTCACCGTAAAAGTGCTCGCCGAGCAGGGGACGGGCCGGCTGCTCGGGGTCCAGATCGTCGGGCAGGGCGCCGGATCGGCCCAGCGCATCGACGCCTGCGCAATCGCTTTGTGGAACGAGATGACGGCCGCCGATCTGGTCATGGCCGACTTGTCGTACGCGCCACCGTTCTCACCGGTATGGGATCCGGTGCAGATCGCGGCCCGGCGCGCCACCGAGGCACTGGACAGCTAGCCCACGATTCACCGGAGCCGAATCAACGCCCTGATCTGCCGCTGGTCTCATGCGCGACCCTTCCGATTTGGCCAACGGCCGCCGGGGCACACACCGGGGTGCTGGCCCCCACGACCCGCACCTGCACTGGGATCGGCTCCGCCTGATCGGGGATGGCTCTGGCGTGGCACTGCGCCTTGGCGTCACGGCGCGGCTTCGGTGTGTCGCTGAATGAAAGTCGTCAACCAGTCAAGACTGC
>Ga0209382_10001091_pt1 | contig 43439 bp, 42 predicted proteins | sample SoiMetdeltSBSDD5_FD_187599 | JGI IMG/M metagenome (GOLD analysis project Ga0209382, IMG submission 187599) | Bulk soil microbial communities from a Populus tree surrounding site in Tennessee, USA - Soil MetaG P. deltoides SBSDD5 (SPAdes) (version 2) | ecosystem: Environmental > Terrestrial >... | reverse complement strand
AGAGAGTGGTCAGCTGGTCCGCGGTCGCCCCCTCGACCTCGATCACCTCGAGCTTCTTGTCCCACGCGGCCCGGGCGTCGTCGCGGACCTTCTCCAGCGAGGTACCGCCGGGCAGTTCGAGGGCGAGGTTCCTCTTCGCCTGCTCGACGCTGATCAGCGATGTCGCGATCCGCAGGTTCACGGTCTTCACGTCCGGCGCGAAGGAGAAGAACCCGCCCACATTCGAGCCGCCGCCGTCGGACAGTGGCCCGGTGCGGGTCACCTGCTGGTCCACCACGCCGTACACGAACAGCCGGCCGGCGCCGGTGGACAGCCCGCTCCTCACGTCGCTGAAGCCGGTAACCTCCCGCGTACCCGGTATCAGCCTCAGTCCGCCGGAGTCGTTCACGTTGTCGAAGACAAGCGAAGGGCTGCCGTTGTCGAACGAGAACCGCATGATCGCGGCATGGTCGGTCGGGGCCAGCTCGACCCGGTTGCCGTTCGCGAACCGGACGCCGTAGTAGTACGGCTTCGCGGTCTCGTCATCGTGGCTGAACGCCCACGCCCGCTCGTCCCGGTCCGCAGTCGGGGTGGCGGCTACCGAGGGCATCACCTGGAAGGTCTGCCGGTCACCCATCCACGGGCTCGGCTCGTGGCTGACCGAGAACGCCTGGATCTCCGGCTGGTTCTGCTCGTTGTTCGCCTTCGCGTACTCGTACAGCCAGGACTGGCTGCCGGCGTTCGTCACCGGCGTCCAGAAGTTGAACCCGTGCGGCACCGCGGTGGCCGGGAAGTTGTTCCCGCGGGAGAACCCACCGCTGGAGTTCGTGCCGCGGTTCGTGATCGCCAGCTCGGACGGGTGCGTGCGCGCGGTTTCGGCCGCGGCGGACGCGTCGTACGACCAGTGCGAGCCGATCGCGAGGTCGTCCACCCAGCCGCGGAAGTCGGCCGGCCCGGACGGCTTGTCGTACCCGACGATGATCCGCTTGATCGTCCTGCCGGCGGCGACATCGCCGATCTTCGACTCGACGTTGTTCCACTGGTTCGTGGACAGGCCCTTCGACGCACCCTGGGCGCGCGGGCTGAGGCCGAAGCCGTGGTGGTCGACGGCGCGCAGGTCGCTCAGGTACGTGCCGTCGGAGAAGGCCAGGTCGACCGCGGCGTACGTACTCGGGTAGCTCAGGTCGTTCTCGATGTGCTCGGGGAAGATCCGGTAGCTCAGGGTGGTGCCGGGCTCGACCTCGAGGTCGACGTCGAGCACCTTGTTGTACGAGTAGCCGCGGCCGGTCGCGGTCTGGTGCCCGGCGTACCGGAACGACTGCACACCGGTGAACCCGACCCGGGCCCGGGCGTTGTACGCACTGGTCGGACCGGAGTCCAGCCGGGACTCCATCACCGGACCGGGCGGCGGGAGCGGCGCGCCGTTGGACAGTACGACGTCGGCGAGCTGGACGATGCCGTCGCCGTGGTTCTGGGTGATGTCCAGCTTGTAGAACCGGTACGCCGTGTCGTTGTCGACGTCGTACACCTTGGTCTGGAACCGGCTCTCGAAGTCCTCGCCGGTGCGGGTGTCGAAGGTGGTCCAGGTGGTGCCGTCGTTCGAGCCCAGCAAGGTCCAGTTCCGCGGGTCGCGGCCGGGGGCGTCGTTCGCCGAGGTGAGCGCGTACCGCTTGATCGTGACCGCCTCGGAGAGCGTGAAGACCAGCCAGCCTGTCGGCTCGAACACCAGCCACTTGGTGAACTTGTCGCCGTCCGCGACATTCGTCGCCACCTCGCCGGCGCCGGTGTTCTCGCCGTTCGCCTCGACGCCGGTGACCTTGTCCATCTCGCTGCCGCCGATCCCGGTCGGCGTCGGCCCCTCGATCCCGGCCGCGCGGCCGTTCTCGATCGCGTCGGTGTACCCCGGCTGCGGCTGACCCTCCTCGAACGACGTACTGAACGAGGCGGCAGCCGCGGTCGTTCCGGCCTGGGCTGAGGTCATGGGGAGCATTGTGGCGGCAAGGGCGAGGGTGCCGGTCAGGGACACCGCGACGCGTACCAGGGCGGGGCGGACGGTCATCGAGGCTCCTGCGAGGGTCGTGCGCGTTCCCGATGACAAGGTTGTCAGCGCGCAGTCAAATCAGATCCTGCCCAGGCCGTAACCCCCGGTCAACCCCTCGTCACTCTCCAGATCGGTCCAGCTCGTGCGCCGGCAGCACCCGGGCCAGCGCGACGATCACCCCGGACAGCACCAGCGGCAGGATCATCGCGTGCTGGACGCCGACCCAGCTCACCAGCCCGCCGATCACGCCCGGCCCGATCAGGAACGCGGCGTACCCGAACGTGACCACGATCGCGAGCATCCGGCCGCCGCCGGAGTGCCCGGCGACCGCGTACACCTGCGGCGCGATCATCCCGACCCCGAGCCCGACCAGTGCCCACCCGGCCAGCAGCACCGGCAGCGGCTCCAGGGTCACCACGACGACGTACCCGGCGAGCGCGACCAGTCCGCCGAACCGCACGACGTTCCGGCGTCCGAATGCGGCCACCGCCCGGTCGCCGCACAGCCGGATGATCACCATGAACCCGGCCACCGCGACCAGCCCGAGCGCACCCTGCGCCGGGTCGATGCCGGCCACGTCGGTGACGTGGATCGAGGACCAGTCCACCGCGGTGCCCTCGGCGAGCCCGAAGGAGAACGCCATCGCCGAGAGCAGCCAGGCCAGTGGCGGGATCTTGATCCGGACGCCGTCCTTGACGTGCTCGACCGTCGCTGCCTGCGGCACGATCCGCAACACCGTCGCGTACGACGCCATCGCGAACACCACCACCGTGATCAGCGACGGGAGCACGACGGCGGCACCGGTACGGCCGAGCAGCTGCGACATCAGCACCACGACCCCGGCCCCGGCCAGGTTGCCGACGCTGAAGAACGCGTGGAAGAAGCTCATGATCGGCCGTGGCCGGGCCTTCTCCACCTGGACGCCGAGCGCGTTCATCGCGACATCCATCGCGCCGTTGCCCAGCCCGCCGACGATCACCCCGATGATTGCTACCGGCAACGACCGGGCGAAGGCAAGGATCAGCATCCCCGCGGCCAGCGTCGGCGCGGTGACCAGTGAGACGAGCCGGGCGCCGGCCTTGTCCGCGAGCCGGCCGCCGATCTGCATGGACAGCACCGCCGCACCGGCGAAGCAGAACAGCAGCGCCGAGACGCCTTGCGGCCCGACGTCCAGGCGGTTCCGCATCGCCGGCAGCGTGCCGCCGAACCCGCCGACCAGCCCGCCGTTGATCGCGAACAGCGCGGTCACCGCGACGGCCGCGGCCCGGGTGCCGAGCCTGGTGTCCTGAACGGTCGTGCTCATGCGAACCTGATCTCCGCACCGGCGGACCGGTATACCTCGAGGGCCTCGGCGTCGGCCGCCTCGTCCGTGACGAGCACGTCGATCACGTCCGGTCCGGCGACCGCGGCCATCGCGGTGCGCTCCAGCTTGTGGGACTCGATCGCCACCACCACCCGGGCGGCGGACTCCAGCAACGCGCGCTTCATCGCGGCGTCGGACAGCGTGTTGGTGGTCAGGCCGTGCGCCGGCAGTGCGGCACAGCTACTCACGACCGCGGTGTCGAAGTGGATCGCCCGGACCGCGGCCTCCGCGGCGGCCCCGTACGCCGCCAGCTCGCTCGGCTGGATCTCACCACCGGGCAGGATCACCTTGGTCCGATCCGACTGCCCCAGTACGACGGCCGCGTGCACCGACAGCGGCATCACCGTGAGCGGGCGGCCGGACAGCTCACGGGCGACCGCCAGGCAGGTCGTGCCGTTATCCAGCGCCACCGCCTCGCCGTCGCGGACCAGCTCCGCGACCACGACTGCGATCCGGCGCTTCACGTCGGCGCCCTGCCGGTCGCGCAGCGCGAACGGGACGAACTCGCCGCGCAGCGCGACTCCGACCGCGCCGCCGCGCACCCGGCGCAGCACGCCCTGGCTCTCCAGCAGGTCCAGGTCGCGCCTGATCGTCATCTCCGAGTGCCCGGTGTCCCGGGCCAGCTCGGCAACCCCGACCCGTCCGGCCCGGCCGAGCTCGCCCACGACGTACCGGAGCCGCTCCTCACCGTTCACCTGTTCATTCAAACATCACGAGTGTTCGATCGCCACTCTATTTCGGTGACCACCAAATGGGGAGGGGCCGGGCTCGGGGCGGTCAGCGCAGGATGACTCGGTCGAACGTGGTTGTGGTGAAGCGGACGTCGACGCCGATCTCGTCGCCGACCACCGGGGCTTTCACCGAGGACGGCAGGAACAGCATGCTTGCCTGCATGTGCGGCGGCTCGACGAACCAGCGCTGCTTGCCGCCGACCGTGTACGGCGAGAGCGCCCGGCCTGCGGCGTCCAGCCCACCCTTTGCCAGCGTGACGGCGCGCTGCCGGACGGTCGCCGCCGCGGTCGGCGCCTCCATGCCGATACCGTGCGCGGTTCCGCCGGATACGACCAGTAGGTGACCGTCTGCCGGGCAGCGGCGCTGCCGGTACCCGACCCGCTCGCCGCGCCGGACCGGGTGCACATCCAGCACGGTCGCGCGTACGTCGAGCGCCAAGCGGTCGCCGAGCCAGAGCGCGGTACCCATCCGGAGCCGGACGTCCTCACCGATCGAGGCCAGGTCGCCGGTCCGGACGTGGGAGACCCAGAGCGTGCCGGGCCGGACGGCCCGGGCGGCCCGGCCCAGCTCGGTCGCCTCCCGGACGTTGTCGCCGGTGTCCATCGGCAGGTGGATCGACCAGCCCTCGAACCGGACCCGGTCCAGCGTGCCGCGGCTCGCGATCTCAGGCATCCGGTCGGCCAGGATGCCGTGCCGCAGCATCGAGGTCTGAAGCTCGACCACGACCCGGCTCCCGGCGGGGATCGCCCTCAGGTCCTCGGCCCGGCTGACCGTATGGATCACCCGATCCGACTCCGGCACGTCCAGGAACGGACGCCACGGCGACAGCACCACCACGTCCGCATCCGGAGCCGCCGGCACTTCCTCATAGATGCCCACGGCAACGGTTCGGGCACCGAGATCGCCGGCCTCGGCGAGCAGCCTGTCCCGGCCGAACCCGTATCCGTTGCCCTTGGCAACCGGTACCAGCTGGTCGGTCCAGGTGTCGTGCAGGTGCTGCCGCCACCGGGCGGCGTCGACGCGCAGGGTGAGCGGCATGTCAGCGCCTCCGCATGTAGAGGTCGAACGCGGTGTACAGAGCCTTGTTCAGCGGCAGGTCCCACTCGCCGACGTACTCGACCGCCTCACCACCGGTGCCGACCTTGAACTGGATCAGCCCGACGTGTGGGTCATCCGGGTCGAGCGTGTCGGTGATGCCGCGCAGGTCGTAGACGGTCGCACCTTCGGTCAGGGCGTCCTGCAGCATCCGCCACTGCACCGCGTTCGACCCGCGCACGTCCCGCTTCGCCGTCGAGCTGGCGCCGTAGGAGTACCAGGTGTGGTGGCCCACCCGGATCCAGATCGTGCTGGCCACCAGGTCGCCCTCGTGGTGCGCGTTGTACAGCCGCAGGTCGCAGCCGGCCTGGCCGTTCAGTGCGTCGTACATCACCTCGAAGTACGGCAGCGGCCGCGGGGTGAAGTGGTCCCGCTTGGCGGTCTCGACGTACAGCGCGTGGAACGCCTTCAGGTCCGCGCGGGTGCCGACGGTGACCTCGACCCCGGCTTTGTCCGCCTTCTTGATGTTGCGGCGCCACAGCTGGTTCATGCCCTTCAGCACCGCGTCGTCGTCCTTGCCGTCCAGAGGCACCTGGAACACGTACTGCGGCTGGCCGGCGCCGAACCCCTCGCCCGTCCGCGGCGGCTTCCAGCCGAGCTCGCGCAGGTGCTGCGCCACCGCCGCTCCGGACGGCTCGGTCGCATCGGCCGGCACGTCGCCGAGCCGGGGGTGCTGCCCGGCCGCGATCGCGTCCTTGATCGTCTTCGCGTGCCACCGCTTGGTCGCCACCGGCGGCCCCATCCTGACGCCGAACGCGCCCTGCGACTTCAGGTACGACGCGAGCGGCCGCAGCCAGCGGCCGACGTCGTCGGCGGACCAGTCGATCACCGGGCCCTCGGGCAGGTAGGCCAGGTAGCGCTTCACCTTCGGCATCTGCCGGTACAGCACCAGCCCGGCGCCGACCTGCCGCTCCCCGTCGTACCAGCCAAGCGACTCCGCCTTCCACTCGCTCTTGACCGTGGCCCAGCCGGGCGTCTGCAGGAAGCTCGCCGCCGGCTGCGCCGCGACGTACGCCGCGTGCTCGGCCGCCGGGATCGGGCGGATCTCGAAGTCAGTCACGGTCGGCCAGGCTACCGGTGCCGGTCACGCGCCTCTCAGCGCACCAGCGCGTCCGGTACGACGCCGACCTCGAACGGCAGCACCGCCCTGAACTCCTCGTCACCGGACACCTTCCCGACCTCGACGTACTTCCCGTCCCGCAAGTCCCACGCCACCAGTGACGGGTCGTCCGGGTCCACCACCCAGTACGACGCGCACCCCGCCGCCTCGAACCGCGACCACTTCAGCATCAGGTCGATTCGCCGCGTACTGGGTGACAGCACCTCGACCGCGAGCACCGGAGCAGTCCCCTCCAGCCCGCGTCGCGAGTAGTCGGCGCGTCTGGCCACCAGGACATCGGGCTGCATGACGGTGTCGTCGGTCAGCGCGACGTCGAACGGCGCCGTCAGTATCTCGAGGTCGTCGGGGCAGGCCCCGCCCAGCAGCAGGACGAGGTTGATGGCCACACGCTGGTGCATCCAGAGCGGAGCCGGCGTCACGATCAGTGCTCCGTCGATGAGCTCGTAACGGTGCCCGTCATCGGGCATCGCATCGAGATCGGCACGCGTCAGCGGTCCGCCATGCGACGTGGTGTTCACGGGTTCCAGTATGGACAAGGCGCCTCCCGGTGGTCATGCCCAGCAAGCATGGCCAGATTCGCGCCGGGGCGTCGCCGGTTGTCCACAGGTCAGAGGTTGGAGCGGAGGAAGTCGATGTCGGCCTTCTGGCCGTTGTCGGCGTTCGGCGTCTCCACCACCACGGGCGCGCCCGCCTCGCGGACCACGTGAACGATGTCCATCGGGTCGATGTGGCCGGCGTCGAAGTTGCTGTGCCGGTCGGCACCGGAGTCGAACTCGTCCCGGGACCCGTTCGCGTGCACCAGGTCGATCCGCCCGGTGATCGCCTTGACCCGGTCCACTACGGTGGCCAGCTCCTCGCCGCCGGCGTGGAAGTGGCAGGTGTCCAGGCAGAACCCGACCCGGTCCACGTGCTCGTTGTCCGCCGACTGCACCGCGTCCCACAGCCGCGCGATCTGGTCCAGGTGCCGGGCCATCGGGTTGTCGCCGCCCGCGGTGTTCTCGATCAGCAGCGGGATCGGTAGCTCGGCCCGCTCGATGCACTTGCGCCAGTTGTCGAACCCGATCGCGGCGTCGTCGTCAACGGTCAGGTGCCCGCCGTGCACGATCAGGCCCCGCGCCCCTATCTCGGCGGCCGCGTTGAGGTGCTGCTGCAGCAGCTTGCGGCTCGGGATCCGGATCCGGTTGTTCAGCGTGGGGATGTTCATCGGGTACGGCGAGTGCACGAACAGCTGCACATCGTCGTCGGCCGCGCGGGCCTTCAGCGCCTCGGCGCCGCCGGCGTACGCGACCTTCGGGCCCTTCCAGCTCTGCGGTGGGCCCAGGAAGAACTGCACCACGTCCGCGCCGCGGTCGGCGGCCTCGGCCAGCGGGTCCTCCTGGTCAACATGCGCACCGATCCTGATCCCACTCATGCGCGCCACTGTATGCCCGGCTCCCGACAGTCACGAGCCTGTGGATGACGATTAAGCGGTACGGCGCGACGCTGGTACTCTTCTCTGCGAGCCCGGTCTCATGACCGGGTTCATTTCTGACCGTCGGCGGACCTGTGCCGGCGTTCGGAAGATGCATCGCCCTCCTGTCACGGAGAGACCGTGACCGCCAAGTCCGAAGGAGGTGGAGTTCGCGCATGCGTCGTTATGAAGTCATGGTGATCCTCGACCCCGAGCTCGAGGAGCGCACCGTCGAGCCATCCCTCGACCAGTACCTGAACATCGTCCGCAAGGAAGGTGGCAGCGTCGAGAAGCTCGACATCTGGGGCCGTCGCAAGTTGGCCTACGACATCAACAAGAAGGCCGAAGGCATCTACGCCGTCATCGACCTGACCGCTGAGCCGGCCGTGGTCAAGGAGCTCGACCGTCAGCTCACGCTGAACGAGTCGGTGCTGCGTACCAAGGTCCTCCGCCCGGACCAGCACTGATCCGAAGCGGGTCATACACCGGAACTGTCGGCGCGCTCGGCTAGTCGTTGTACGGCATCAGTTGAAGTGCTGAACAGTCACCACCCGATAGCAGGAGGTACGGCATGGCAGGCGAAACCGTCATCACCCTGGTCGGCAACCTGGTCGACGACCCGGAGCTCCGGTTCACGCCGTCCGGCGCCGCCGTCGCGAACTTCCGCGTCGCGTCGACGCCGCGGACGTACGACCGGCAGACCGGGGAGTGGAAGGACGGCGAGTCGCTGTTCATCAGCTGCTCGGTGTGGCGGCAGGCCGCGGAGAACGTGGCCGAGTCGCTGCAGCGCGGCATGCGGGTGATCGTGCAGGGCCGGCTGAAGTCCCGCTCGTACGAGGACCGTGAGGGCAACAAGCGCACGGTGTTCGAGATCGACGTGGACGAGGTCGGACCGAGCCTGCGCAGCGCCACCGCAAAGGTCAGCAAGACCATGCGGTCCGGCCCCGGGGGCGACTCCGGCGGCGGGTACGGCGGTGGCTCCGGTGGGGGTCAGCCGCAGAACGACCCGTGGGCCACGCCGCAGGGCGCTGGCCAGCAGGGCGCTCAGCAGGGTGGCGGCCAGCAGGGCGGCGGACAGCAGGGTGGCGGACAGCAGAACGACCCCTGGGCCAACCAGGGCGGCGGCTCGATGGACGAGCCTCCGTTCTGACCGGGGCGACAAACCGATTGACCATTCCGGCCGTATTGAAAGGCCGGGCTCTGAAAATAGGAAGAAGAGAGCACCACAATGGCCAAGATCATTCGGAAGCCGAAGAAGAAGGTCTGCGGCTTCTGCAAGGACAAGAGCCCGTACGTCGACTACAAGGACACCGCGCTGCTGCGCAAGTTCATCTCCGACCGCGGCAAGATCCGCGCGCGCCGGGTGACGGGCAACTGCGTGCAGCACCAGCGCGACGTCGCCATCGCGATCAAGAACGCTCGCGAGGTGGCACTGCTGCCGTACACGAGCACGGCTCGCTGAGGGAGGTTGCACAGATGAAGCTCATCCTGACCCAGGAGGTCGAGGGCCTCGGCGCCCCCGGTGAGATCGTCGAGGTCAAGGACGGCTACGGCCGCAACTACCTCGTGCCGCGCGGCCTGGCGATCCGCTGGACGAAGGGCGCGGAGAAGCAGATCCAGACGATCAAGCGGGCCCGCGACGCCCGGGCGATCAAGGGCAAGGAGCACGCGAGCGAGGTCAAGAACCAGCTCGAGGGGCTCGCGGTGAAGCTCGATGTGAAGGCCGGTGGCACCGGCCGGCTGTTCGGCGCGGTCACCCCGGCGGACGTCGCCGGCGCGATCAAGTCCGCCGGCGGCCCGCTGGTCGAGAAGCGCGCGATCGAGATCGCGACGCCGATCAAGACCACCGGCAAGCACGAGGTATCGGTGCAGCTGCACCCGGAGGTCGCCGCGACCGTCAACCTCGAGGTCGTCGCCGGCTGATCCGGTACGGCACCAGCAATCGAACGACCGAGGCCCGTCACCCTGTACGACGAGGGTGGCGGGCCTCGTCGCGTCAGAGCTGCACGGGCTCCGGCCACTTCACCGGCACGGGGTCGTCCGAACCCGCGCCCGCCGGCTGCTTCACCTCGGGCCAGTCGACCGGAGCCGGGTCGTCCTCGGCGCTGGCCGAGCCCGCCGGCAGCAGCAACCCGATCGCCACCACGACAGCGGCCGTCCGCCGCAGCACAGCTCGTCCGGACATCTCCCTCACTTCTTCGGCGCCAGTACGTACATGACCGACTCGTGCATCACGACGGCCTGGCCGGCGACGATGCCCCACGGCCGGGCGGTACCCGGCGCGATCGCCTGCGGCTTGCCGCCCGGTACCACGAAGACAGGCGAAGACGAGCTGTCGAAGATCGCTGTACGCATCGTCGACACCGGTTCCAGGCCGTCGACCGTGTGGGTCCTGCGCTTGGTGAAGTCGATCACGCAGGTACCAAGAGCCGCGACCTTGCCGGCCTGGTCCGGCACCCAGTCACCGACGCTTCCGCCGGCCTTCACCGCATCGCAGGTGGCGAGCAGCTTGCCGGTCGCCGCGTCATGGACGGCCGGCACGGTGTCGGCGCTGTTCTTCGTCCACAGCACGATCACCCGGCTCTGGCTCGCCAGCAGGACGTGGTCGATCTTGGTCACTCCCGGCGGCGGCTGCAGGTTCACCTGCTGCAGCTCCTTGTCCGGCTCGCTCCACCACAGCGGACCGTAGTAGCCGGCCATCAGCGCCCGGCGGCCGTCCGCGAACAGGATCGTCGCGCGCCGCGGCTTGTTCGGCACCTCGACGAACTGGTTGCCGGCCAGTACGTACGCGGCGCCCTTGTCGTCCACCGCGAGCGGTGACTTGCCCGCGAACTGCACCGTGAGGTCCGACCCGACCTTCACCTTGGTCGGCAGCCCGCCGTTCACCGGCCAGTAGTACAGGACGTCGCCGGCCACCGCCGCGATCACCGGCTGACCGTCCACGGTGGTGTGTACCGGTGTCTCGGTGCGCTCCGGTACATCGTCCTGCCAGAGCACCTCGCCGGCGCCGTTCAGCATCGCTATCCGCTGGTTGGTGGTGATGATGGCGACCTTGGTCTCGTCGGCGGACACGGCCGGCGAGGTGCCGTCGGCGAGGTCCACGGACCAGTTCGCGGTGCTGGAGAACCCGGGCGGGAACGGCCGGGCGTCGAACACGTCCTTGCCGATCTCCGGCGGCGGGAGGCTCGGCAGCGTGGGTGACACGGACGGCTTCGGTGGCGCCGCGGGGCCGCTGAAGACGAACAGGTACCCGAGGGTGCCGAGGATCAGTGCGAGGGCGGCGCCGGCGGCCACCAGGATCGGCCAGATCGGCTTCTTCTTCGCGGTGTCCGCGTCGAGCGCGTCCACCTGCCCGTCAGGGTGGATGACCAGCGGCCAGGACGTGCCGTCCGGCTCCACCGCGGTGGCCTTCACCGCCCGGCCGAGCTGTCCGGCCCGCTCGGCGATCAGGGCGATCGCGGCCTCGCGCGGGTCGGCCGCGACCAGCGGGTGGCTGCGCCCGGCGATCTTCACCTCTCCGTTGTGCGCGTCGTACAGGCGGATGGTGACCTTCGGCCACGACGGCAAGCCTCTGTCAGCCACCGACTCTCCTCACCGCGCCGTACGGTCTGGTCGGCCCTCGTCGGGGCCGTCGCCTCGCGCCGCGGCGCGAGGCTCGGCGTGGACGTTCGCGGATCCGCGGGCCGGCCGTCCCTGACCCCTGGTCGCGGTACAAACAATAGTGACGCGCCGGCGGGTCAAGGGTGCCCAGCGAGTGGGCAGGCCCCCGGCGCAATCGTGGTGCCCGCGCGACAGAATGCTACGGGTCGCGTCCGCCCGGGATACGACTGAGAGGAGGGGACCATGTCGCAGCCGATGGGTCAGCCACAGAGCAACCCGTGGCAACGCGCCCGACGATCTGACGGACCGCCGGGGTCGCAACCACCACAGCAGCCGCAACCGCCACCGGGACCCTCCCAGCCCCTCGGACCGGTCGCGCCGCAGCTCGGCGTACCGATCCCGGATGCAGCCGAACGGCTGCCGCAGTTCGCCATCCCCGCCGCCGACACCCTCTGGTGGGTCGGTACGCACGGCGGGGCCGGCGAGACGACGATGTCGCGGCTGCTGCCGGGCACGATGGCCAGCGGTCACCGCTGGCCCATACCACCGCCACCGGTGCCGACGCCGATCGTGCTGGTCGCCCGGACGCACGCGTCCGGTCTGCGGGCCGCGCAGCGGGCGGCGACCGAGTGGGCGTCGGGGATCGTGAACGGCATCAGCGTCCTCGGGCTGGTGCTGATCGCGGACGCACCCGGGCGGCTGCCCCGGGTTCTCGACGACTTCGCCGACGTGGTCGGCGGAGGTGTTCCGCGGGTGTGGGAGATCCCGTGGATCGAGGAGTGGCGACGCGGAGAGGAGCCCAACCCTGAGAACACTCCAGACGAAGTATTCGAGGTCCTTGAGTCTATTTACGCTCTCCGTGCGTCAAACCCCCCGGCCAATCCGGCTGCTTACTGAAAGGTCTGAAAGATGATCGCCAAGCTTCTTCCGCTGCTGGTCCCGATGGACGCACCGGACAACAACCCGGAGGCCCCCACCGAGATCAGCGGCAAGGTCGAGGACGTGGTCAACTACATCACCTGGATCGGCATGATGGTGTGCGTCATCGGCATCGTCGTCGCCGGCGCGATGATGGCCGTCGGCCAGCGTCGTGGTGAGGGTGGCGAGCACGCCTCGCGGCTCGGCTGGGTCATCGCAGGCTGCATCGTGATCGGTGCCGCGTCCGGCATCGTGAACCTCTTCATCTGACGATCGATGGCGTTGTTCAGCCGGGATCGCGAGACAGACGACGAGAGCGAGGGCCCGTTCGAGGGGCGCGCGTTCGTACTATCCGCGATCGTCGTGGGTGCCGCACTCGTGTGCGGGGTCGCGCTCTTCTTCCTGGGGCGCGACTCCGGCACACCGGGTGCCGCTCCGACGCAGGAGCCGTCTGCTCCGGTGACGACGGCGCCGACCGAGGAGCCGACCGGTCCTCCCGCTACACCTGACCCGACGCCGACCAAGCGGCCGACGAACCCGGATGGTCCGGCGCCGTGCAAGCTGGCTCCCACCGAGGAAGGCCTCACCGAGGCGCCGCGCGCCGTCTCCTGGGACTTCGAGGACGGTGTGCTGGTCCCGACGAGGGCCGACATCGGCGCCGGGATCATCGACGATGACGGGCTGCGCCGTTGCTACCGGCGATCGCCCGCGGGAGCGGTGTTCGCGGCTTTCACCACACTCGCCCAGGCACAGAACCCGGACACTAGGCTCGCCGTCGTCCAGCACAGGCTCGCGACGGGTCCGGGCCAGCGCCATGCCCTGGCCGAGGCGCGCAGGCTCCAGGTGTCGCCGACACCCGACACGGTGCGCAACGAGCTCGGGCAGATGCAGTACGCCGGTTACAAGGTGATCGACTACACGCCGAACCGCGCGGTGCTGTCCGTCGCGATCCAGGTCGAGGACCAGAACATCGGCGGCGTCGCCGTGAACCTGGTCTGGCAAGGCAGCGACTGGAAGGTCGTGCTCCGCTCGGACGGCGATCTCGGACCCCGTCCGGACCTGTTGGCCACCCTGGACGGCTACATCGCGTTCAAGGGTGCGTGATGATCTCGCTCTGCGGCATCCTCAGCCTCAACGAGTGCCTGACCGAGGTGATCCAGGCGATCGTCGAGGTGTTGTTCTCCGGTTTCTGGGCCGTTTTCGAGTTCAGCGTCCGCGAGATCATGAAGATCGCCGTAGGGTACATCGTCGGCACGATCGGGACGGTCTGGGTCCGCGTCGACACCATCCCGATCGTGGAGAACGAGACCACGTTCATGCCGAGCGACGCGATCTCGTTCGTGCAGGGCCGCGTGATGTACCTGGCCTTCATGGCGGCGACGCTGTCGCTGATCATCGCCGGCATGAAGATGGCGTTGAGCCATCGTGGTGACGCGCTCAAGGAGGTCGTCAAGAGCCTCGCCACGCTGATGTTCGCGGTGCTGTTCGGCGTCATGTTCACCACGCTGCTGATCTGGATCGGCGACGGTCTCGCGCAGACGTTCATCGACGACGTGGTCCGGACCAAGGAGTTCGACCAGCGGATGGAGGACGCCGTCAACGGTCCGTTCTCCGACCTGACGCTGCCGCTGATGCTGTTGCTCGGCGGCTGCATGATCGTCTCCAGCATCATCCAGATCGGGCTGATGTTCGTCCGCAACGGCATGCTGATCCTGCTGATCGGCGTACTGCCGCTGGCCGCAGCGGCGACGAATACCGAGATGGGCAAGATGTGGTTCCGCAAGCTCATCGGCTGGCTGTTCGCGTTCGTGGTGTACAAACCGGTGGCCGCGCTCATCTACGCCGCGGGGTTCCGGTTGTTCACCGACCAGTCCGGCGGCGTCCCCGGCATGGTCCGGGTCACCACCGGCGTAACGATGCTGATCATGGCCGTTGTGGCGATGCCGGCGTTGATCCGGTTCGTCGCCCCGAAGGCGGCGTGAGCCATGACGTCACCGCACCTGATCCTTCTCGACTGCCACTGGTGGGAGGTCGTCTGCAAGCTGAAGGAGGGACTCGAGAACGTCATCAAGGCGGGCTTCGAGGTCCTCTTCGGCGCCTTCTACACCGCCATCACGTTCATCGTGACCGAGGCGGTCAAGCTGATCCTCAAGACCGTCGGCACGATCTGGCTGAAGGTGGAGACGCCGGGCATCGAGGGTGGTGGCGGGTCCGGCCCGACGATCGACTTCATGCAGGGCCGGGTGATGTGGCTCGCGCTGCTGGTGGCCACGGCGTCGGTGGTCATCGCCGGCATCAAGATGGCGTGGACGATGCGCGGCGACGAGATGATGCCGATGCTGAAGAGCCTGCTGACGTTCATGATCGCCACGCTGTTCGGCATCGCGCTGGTCAACATCCTGGTCCAGATCGGGAACGACTTCTCCGACTGGGTGGTCAGGGACCCGGGCGGCGGGAAGACGTTCGAGGAGCGCATCGATGCCGCGATGGACGCCGACATCCCGGGCAAGCTGATCTTCGTCCTGACCGTCGGGGTCGGCGCGATCGTCACCTCGATCATCCAGATCGGGCTGATGATCGTCCGCAACGGCATGCTGGTCGTGCTCGTCGGCGTACTCCCGCTGGCCGCCGCGGCGACCAACACCGAGATGGGGCAGGCCTGGTTCCGCAAGCTCGTCGGATGGCTGGTCGCGTTCATCGCCTACAAGCCCGTCGCGGCGCTGATCTTCGCCGCCTCGCTCCGCATGATGGGCGACGGTTCCGACGCCGACTGGAAGTCCGCCACCACCGGCGTCGCGATGATGGTGATGTCGGTGATAGCCCTTCCTGCCCTGATCAAGTTCGTCACACCCCGGGCAGGAGGCTGACATGCTCCCACTGGAGTTCTGCTGGTTCGACTGGGACTGCTGGGGCAGGCAGATCAAGGACGCGCTCGAGTGGGCGCTGAACAAGGTCCTGGAGATCCTGTTCACGCCGGTGCTGACGGCCATCGCGGACGCGCTCGGCAACCTGCTGGCCACGATGGCCACCTTCTGGATCAACGTCGACACCCCGACGCCGGACGCCGGGCCGACCGGCACGACCGTCACCTGGCTGCAGGGCCGGCTGTGGTACTTCGTGTTCGTCGCGGCGACCGTGTCGCTGATCATCGCGGGCATGCGGATGGCCTGGGAGCGGCGTGGCGAGCCGCTGCGGGAGGTGCTGAAGAGCCTGCTCACGCTGGTCGTCGTGATGGGGCTCGCGGTGACCGTGGTGACCGGGCTGACCCAGGCCGGCGACCGGTTCGCAGAGTGCGTCATCACCTCGTCGATCACGCCGGGGCTCGACGACCCGAATGACAACCCCAACCAGCGGCTGGACCCGCCGGACCTGCCCGGCGGAGACTTCACCGACGCGAGCTGCAACCCGAACCGCGCCACCGGTGTCGATTTCGGCCGCAACCTGCTGCTCATGATGATCGGAACGTCCGCGGCATCGGGTACGCCGGCGATGGGCATCGTGATGGCGATCACGATGGGTCTGCTATCGATCGTCGCGTCACTGCTCCAAGTGATGATGATGATCGTCCGGAACGGCATGCTCGTGCTGTTGCTCGGCGTACTACCGCTCGCCGCGGCGGCGACCAACACCGAGATGGGCCGGACCTGGTTCAAGCGGTGTGTCACCTGGCTGGTCGCCTTCCTGGCGTACAAACCGGTAGCAGCGCTGATCTATGCCGCGGCGCTACGGCTCGCGAGTACGCCGATCACACCGGGGGAGCTCGAGGACACGTCGAAGGCGATCGTCTCGTCGATCACCGGTTTCGTGATGATGGTTCTGGCGCTGTTCGCGCTGCCGGCGCTGATGCGGCTGCTGACACCGCTGGTCGCCGCGACCGCGGGCAGCAACCTGATGCCTGCGTTCGTCGGAGGCATGGCCGGCATCGCCGCCGAGAAGGCGACCAAGTCCGCCTCCAAGGGCGCCGAGGTCGAGGGCGACGGTCCGACCGGCGCGCGGAACGCGCCATCGTCCGGCAGCTCGCAGGGCCCGCAGGGCTCACAGGGCGGCCAGGGACCGCAGGGACCGCAAGGAGCCCCGGGGTCGCCCGGTGCATCAGGTCCGGCGCCGGCGTCCACGGGCGCGAGCAGCTCGGCGAGCGCGAGCACCAGTGCCAGTGCTTCCGCCGGCACTGCCGGGGCGACCGCGGGCAGTGTAGCCGCCGGCGCGGCGACGGCCGGTGTCGCGACCGTCGCGATCGAGGCGGCCAAGACCGCCAAGGAGGTTGGCAAGGCGGCCGCGGATGGCGTCAAGGACGCCACCGAGGGAAGTGCCGGCGAGGGTCCCAGTGGGAGCAGGTAGCGCGATGCTCGTGCCGCTCGGTGTCTTCGACCCGATCCTGGAGCTGGTGACCGAGACGATCACGGTCACCCTGGTCGAGCTGGGCACCTTCTGGGTCGGCGTGCCGACCGACGCCGTGGAGGCGGGGGGCAGCCCGTCCCGCTGGATCCAAGGTGAGCTGAGCACCGTCACGGTTGCGGTCGCCACCGTGTCGGTGATCATCGCCGGAGCGAAGATGGCACTGACCGCGAAGGGCGAGGCGGCGAAGGACGTGCTACGCAGCCTGCTGACGCTGATGGTCGTGATGTTCCTCGGCCTGACCGTCATCGGGTTGCTCGTGAAAGCCGGGGACGCGTTCTCGGAGTGCATGATCGCGTCCTCCGTCACCGACGGGATCGGCCAGAAGAACCCGGAAGACGTCAACATCAGCGACCTGTCCGAGCCGGAGCTGGACGGGTGGAAGTGCGATGTCGACGAGGAGACTCGCAAGGACTTCGGCATGAGCATGCTCGCCGCGCTCGGCATGACCGGACCCGGGGCGGCGCTCGCGCCGCTGATGCTGATCGTGGTCGGCGGCTGGGCGATCACCGCTTCGGTGTTCCAGCTGATCTTGATGATCGTCCGCAACGGGATGCTGGTCGTACTCGTCGGCGTACTGCCGCTGGCGGCCGCGGCGACGAACACCGAGTCCGGCCGGGCGTGGTTCAAGCGCTGCGTGGGCTGGCTGGTGGCGTTCCTGCTGTACAAGCCGGTGGCCGCGCTGATCTACGCCGCCGCCCTGAAGCTGCTGCTGTCCAGCGCGCTCGCCATCACGTCCGCGGAGAACACGGGTCAGGCCGCGACGGCGATGAAGAACGCGATCATCGCCGCGGTGATGATGACGCTCGCGCTTCTCGCGCTGCCCGCGCTGATGAAGTTCATGACTCCACTGGTCGCGGCGGCCGCGGGCGGAGCGGGCATGATGGCGAAGATGACGACGCCCGGTCAGGTGGGCCACGAGCTGGTCGCGTCCTCCCATGACGAGGCCGCCGGCGACAGTCCCGGACCGTTGGGAGCGACGAACACGGGTGGCTCGCCGAAGGCGTCGTCGATGTCGGGCCGGCAGGGTGCGTCCGGCGCGCGCGGGCCGTCCGGCAAGGTGTCCGGACCCGGCGCGAAGACCAAGTCGGGCGACGGCGGTGACGGCGGCAAGGGTACGGAGAGCCAGGGGCCGGCGGTGGCCACGGGCGGTACCGGTGGAGGTTCGGGTGGCTCCGAGAGCTCCGGCGGTTCCGGTGGAGGCTCGGGCGGTTCCGGCACCGGCTCCGGTGGCTCTGGTGGCGGCGGTGGCTCCGGCGATGGCGGTCCGCAGGGTGGCGGTGGCGGTGGCGATCCGCGGGGTGGCAGCGCGCAGGGCCCGCCAGGGACATCGGCTCCGCCAGGGACATCGGCTCCGCCAGGGACATCGGCTCCGCCAGGGACATCGGCTCCGCCAGGGACATCGGCTCCGCCAGGGACGTCGGCTCCGCCGGGGACACCGGTCGACGACGGGCCGCGTGGTGCCTCGGGTCTGACCGCCGGGTCCGACGGGGACGGCCCTGGCGGCTCGATGAGCTCCTCGGAGACGAGGGGCAGGAACAACAGGAGGTCGGGTCGCTCCGGCCGGTTCGACGATGCACTAGGCGGAGACGACCCGCCGGAGGGACCAAGTGGCAGCTACTGAATCCGCGCCGCGGGCGCGCACGTACGGGAACTGGCGGAAGCCGACCTCGGCCGGCATCGCCGGACTGGGTGCGCTCGGCACCATGGTGATGCTCGGCGGGCTGATCGCGATCATCATCTCGATGCTGATCGGCGGCCTGGTCGGCGCATTCGTGATGACCGTGATCGTCGGCATCACGCTGTTCCTGTTGATGACGAAGGACAAACACGGAAAGACGAGTCTGCAGCGCATGTCTAATCGCATTGGATGGCAGCGGTCCAAGGCCACCGGCCAGAACATCTACCGCTCCGGCCCGCTCGGCCGGACCGCGTGGGGCAAGTTCCAGCTGCCGGGCCTGGCGGCGGCGTCGCAGCTGAGCGAGCACCAGGACTCGTACGGCCGGCCGTTCGCGCTGATCTACTACCCCAGCACCCGGCACTACACCGTGGTGATCAACGCGGAGCCGGACGGTGCGTCGCTGGTGGACGACGAGCAGGTCGACATCTGGGTTGCGCACTGGGGCCAGTGGCTCGCCTCGCTCGGCCACGAGCCGGGCGTCATCGCGGCCTCGGTGACGGTCGAGACGGCTCCCGACACCGGGACCCGGCTGCGCCGCGAGGTCGGCAAGAACATGCGCAACGAGTCGCCGCCGATCGCGCAGGCGATGCTCGCCGAGGTGGTGCACAGCTACCCGGAGGGTTCGGCGCTGGTGAACGCCAAGGTGGCGCTGACGTTCAAGGGTGTCGACCGCGGTGGCAAGCGGCGCAGTGAGGAGGACATGGGTCGCGAGCTCGCGTCCCGGCTGCCGGCGCTGACCCAGAGCCTGAACGCGACCGGTGCCGGCGCGGCCCGCCCGGTCGGTGCGCAGGAGCTGTGCGAGACGGTGCGGATCGCCTATGACCCGGCGTCTGCGGGCCTGATCGACGAGGCCCGCAGCCAGGGCATCGCACCCGAGCTGATGTGGACCGACGTCGGCCCGTCCGGGGCGCAGGCGTTCTGGGACAAGTACCGCCACGACACCGCCTGGTCGGTGACCTGGTCGATGACCTCGGCGCCGCGGGGTGAGGTGTTCTCGTCGGTGCTCAGCCAGCTGATGGCGCCGCATCCGGACATCGACCGCAAGCGGGTCACGCTGCTCTACCGTCCGCTGGATGCGGCCACCGCGGCCCGGATGGTCGAGGCCGACAAGCGGAACGCGTCCTTCCGCGCCACCACCTCGAACCGCCCGTCCGCCCGTTCGCTGGCCGAGGCCAGGGCCGCCGAGCGCAGTGCGGCGGAGGAGGCGCGCGGTGCGGGTCTGGTCAACTTCGGCATGGTCGTCACCGGAACGGTGATGAACGTCGAGCAGCTGCCGGACATGGTCGCCGCGATCGACAACCTCGGCGCCACCGCCCGGATCCTGCTCCGGCCGGTGTACGGCTCGCAGGACTCCGCCTTCGCGGCGGCGCTGCCACTCGGGCTCGTGATGCCCATGCACCTGTCCGTACCGTCCGGAATCCGGGAGTCGCTGTGACGGTGTCGATGCCCGAGAAGGGCAAGAAGAACAAGAACAAGAAGGGCCCGCTCGGCAAGCGCCCGACCGCCCGGGGCTGGCCGGGACGCGGCGGCGGGATGGCGACGTACGTCCAGGCCGCCGACGAGTGGCGCGGTACGACGGTGCAGGTCTGCGGGCTCTGGCCGTTCACGTCCGGCACCGGCAGTCCGATGGTCGGCGTACCGATCGGCCGGAACCTGATGTCCGGGGCAACGATGTGCTGCGACCCGATCAGCTGGTTCATGCGGGCGAAGCTGATCTCCAACCCGTCGATGTTCGTGCTCGGCAAGCCCGGTCTGGGCAAGTCCACGATCACCCGGCGGATGGCGCTCGGCCTGGCCGGATACGGCATCCAGCCGCTGGTGCTCGGCGACCTGAAGCCCGACTACAAGGACCTGATCGAGGCGCTCGGCGGCCAGGTCATCCAGCTCGGCCGTGGCCGCGGCCACCTGAACGTGCTGGACCCGGGCGAGTCCCGGGAGGCCGCGCTGCGGCTGACCGGCTCCGCCCGGCAGGCGATCCAGGCCGACGCGCACGGCCGCCGCCAGACGATGGTCTCCGCACTGATCTCGATCATGCGATCGGCACCGCCGACCGACCGCGAGGAGACGATCATCGACGAGGCGCTCAAGGTGCTGGACGAGCGGCACCAGGGCACCCCGGTGCTGCGGGACCTGCTGAAGGTGGTCCAGGAGGCGCCGGAACGGGTCCGCGACGTCGCGCTGGACCGCGGCAGCATCGAGCGGTACCGCGAGATCACCGAGGGCCTGGAGGCATCGCTGATCGGTCTGGTCGGCGGTGGCCGGCTGGGTGAGATCTTCTCCGAGCACACCGACAACCCGATGCAGATGGACCGTCCGGTCGTGTTCGACGTGTCCAACATCGACGACTCCGAGACCAGCCTGCAGGCCGCCGTACTGCTGGCCTGCTGGTCGTACGGCTTCGGCGCGGTCGCCGTGGCGCAGGCTCTGGCGGACGCCGGGCTGGAACCGCGGCGGCACTACTTCGTGATCCTCGACGAGCTGTGGCGGGTGCTACGGGCCGGCCGCGGCATGGTCGACCGGGTCGACGCGCTGACCCGGCTGAACCGGCAGCGCGGTGTCGGCATGGCGATGATCTCGCACACCATGTCCGACCTGGAGGCGCTGCCGACCGAGGAAGACCGGATGAAGGCCCGCGGCTTCGTCGAGCGGTCCGGGATGGCGGTCCTCGGCGGTCTGCCGCGAGCCGAGATGCGGCAGCTGACCTCGGTGATCCCGATGTCGTCCGAGGAGCAGGACATGCTGGTCGGCTGGCAGGACCCGCCGGCGTGGGACCCGGCCACCGGCGAGGAGGCCGCGCCACCCGGACGAGGCAACTTCCTGATCAAGGTCGGTGGCCGGCCGGGCATTCCGGTACACGTCGATCTGACGTCGGTCGAGCGCGAGATCAACGACACCAACAAGCTGTGGAAGACCGGCTCGGAGGGCCAGCCGGTCAAGGTCGTGGTGGCGGACGACGGGACCGAGCAGATCGTCGCGGAGGCGTCGCTGGACGACCCGATGATGCTGCCGCCGCCCGACCCGTCGACCATGCGGCCGCCGGACCCGGCCACCATGCTGCCGCCGCCGGATCCGGCCACGATGTTGCCCCCGCCCGATCCACGCACCAGAAGGGACGCGGTCTGATGGCACAGGGAAGGAAGTCCACCGGGCCCGGGAGTCTCTCGCCGGAAGCGGCGCTGCTGTTCATCGCCCTCGGGCTGCTGGCTCTGGTCTCGATCGGGATGTGGGTGGCGGCCGCGGTGGGCGCCCGGATCAGCGGGACCGACAAGCCGGGCGCGAACCCGTTCACGGTGCCGATCGCGCTGGCCACCGGCGACTACGAGTGGCCGCCGGCCGCGACCGGCGTACTGATCGTCGAGGTGGTCCTGCTTGTCACGCTGGTGGTCACGGTGGTGCTGCTGCTCAAGCGGCGGACCGGTAAGAAGTCGCGGGTGGACCGGCACGCGGAGCTGATGTCCAAGCGCACCGAGATCACCAAGCTCACCCGCGAGGGCGCGCAGAACACTGCGAACCGGCTCGGCGCCGGTGCGGCCGGACCGGGCATATTCATCGGCCGTACGGTGCGTGACGACCTCGAGGTGTTCGGCTCCTGGGAAGACATGCACGTCGACATCTGGGGACCAAGGACCGGAAAAGCGCTGAAGGCGACAACGCCGGTACTCACGCCGCACGGGTGGGTGCCGATCAAAGACCTGTCTCGCGGACATCGAGTGATAGGTCGAGATGGTCGCCCGGTCACCGTTACCGGCGTCTACCCGCAAGGCATTCGTCCCGTCTATCGAATGCGTCTGAGCGACGGTACGTCGATCGCCTGCGACCCGGATCACCTGTGGACCGTGCGCCCGAAGATCCGGAATGACAAGAAGCACCCCGAGGCGTGGCGGACCTGGACCACGCAGCAGCTCGTCGATCGCGGCCTGCGCCGCGAGAGTGGCGGCGCGAAGTACTACCTGCCGATCGTCGAGCCGGTGGAGTTCGAGGGCGTCCTGGAGCCCGGGCGCCCGGTGCGGCCCACTCCCCCGGACAATCGAGACAGGAACGTGCACCCGCTATATCCTGCGAGCCCGCTGCCCATCGACCCGTACCTGCTCGGTGTGCTCATCGGCGACGGCGGACTCAGCGGACGCACCGGCGTCAGGCTGACCACCGCCGACGAGGACGATCTGCTTCCGCTGCTCGAACCGGTGCTCCCGGATGGTGTCGGGCTGCGGCGGGTAGCAGGTAGCGCGTTCGACTGGGCGTTCACAACAGGCCGTGCGGGTGGTGGTCACAACCAGCTCATGGCCGACCTGCGTGCGCTGGGTCTGATGGGTCATTCGTCGCTGACCAAGTTCATTCCGCAGGCCTACCTGCTGGCGGGGGTCCATGCGCGGCGCCTGCTCCTTGCCGGTCTGCTCGACACCGACGGATCGGTCGACGTGAAGGGCAACATCGAGTTCTCCACGTCCTCGATGCAACTGTCCGAGGACTTCCGGTTCCTGGTGCAGTCGCTCGGTGGCACGGTGACGACGGACCGGCGCGAGACGGCGCAGGCTCCGTCGTACCGGTCGCTTGTCAGGCTTCCGCTCGACGCGCCGGCGCCGTTCCGGCTACCGCGGAAGTGGCAGCGGTGCGAGGAGGCATGGAGCAGGCGGCGAGTCGACATGCCGGTGCGCGCGATCACGGCGATCGAGCCTGAGGGAGAGGCCGAGATGATCTGTATCTCCGTCGACGCGCCGGACGGGCTGTTCGTCGTAGACGAGTTCATCGTCACGCACAACACCACGTCCCGGGCGGTGCCGGCGATCCTGCAGGCGCCGGGCGCGGTGATCGCGACCTCGAACAAGCGCGACATCGTTGACGCCACCCGCGACCCGCGGCAGAGCGCCGGCCCGGTCTGGGTGTTCGACCCGCAGGAGGTCTGCGCCGAGGAGCCCAGCTGGTGGTGGAACCCGCTGAGCTACGTCACCGACGAGGTCAAGGCGCGCCAGCTCGCGGACCACTTCGTCGCGTCCCAGCGGACCCAGGACGCCCGCACGGACGCGTTCTTCGACGCCGCCGGTACCGACCTGCTGGCCGGACTGCTGCTCGCGGCCGCGGTCGCGAAGCGCCCGATCACGCAGGTGTACTCGTGGCTCGCGGACCAGCGCAACGACGAGCCGGAGCGGATCCTCCGCTCGACCCCTGGCCTGGAGCTGTCCGCGGACTCGCTGGCTGGTGTGATCAACGCGCCGGACAAGCAGCGTGCCGGTGTCTACGGCACCGCCCAGCAGACCGCGCAGTTCCTGGTGAACCGGACGGTCACCCGGTGGGTCACGCCGAACGGCCCGAACGACCCGCGACCGCAGTTCAACCCGCACCAGTTCGTCCGCGACGGCGGCACGCTGTACTCGCTGTCGAAGGAGGGCCGCGGTACGGCGGGCCCGCTGGTCACCGCGCTGACGGTCGCGGTGGTCGAGGCCGCCGAGGACTATGCGAAGGACTGCCCGCTCGGCCGGATGCCGTCGCCGCTGGTCGGCGTACTGGACGAGGCGGCGAACGTCTGCCGCTGGAAGGACCTGCCGGACCTGTACAGCCACTTCGGCTCGCGCGGCATCGTGCTGATGACGATCCTGCAGTCCTGGGCGCAGGGTGTGGAGTGCTGGGGCGAGCGCGGCATGGAGAAGCTGTGGTCGGCGGCCAACATCCGGGTGTACGGCGGCGGTGTGTCCGACGCGAACTTCCTGGAGCGGCTGAGCAAGCTGATCGGCGACTACGACATCAACTCCGGCTCGGTGACCTATAGCAAGGGCGAGCGGTCGCACAGCACGCAGATCCAGCGGCACAACATCATGGAGGTGGCCGAGCTGGCGTCGATGCCGCCGGGCCGGGCCGTGGTGTTCCCGTCGGGTATCCCGGCGACGCTGGTCCGGACCGTACCGTGGATGGCCGGGCCGAAGGCGGCCGCGGTGCGGGCCTCGATCGCCCGGCACGACCCGGGTGCGGTGGCGTCCAAGTCGCAGGTCGGCAGTGGCGCGAACGCATGGGTTGCCGCGGGCAACCAGTTCAGCGGCGGTGGTGCGCAGGGCGACGGCCAGTCGGCGCCCGCACCGCAGTGGGCCCGGCCGGGCTCCGGCCAGCCGCAGGGTGGCGGGCAGCCGCCGCCGCAACAGCAGCAGAACCCATGGGGTCAGCCGGACGGGCAGGAGCAGCATCGTGGATGGTGAGCAGGAACTCTTCTACCCGCATGTCGCGGCGTTCGTGTCCGACCGTCTCGTCCACCTGTACTCGCGGCGGCTCGGACAGCAGTACGTCTGGTGCCCGGAGTGGTTCCGGCATGCCGAGGCACTCAGCCGGCTGGACTCGATCTGGCGCGCGTGGGAGCACCTGCGGCTGGATCCAGCGACCGGGATGTCGGTGTGGTGGCGTGACCACGCCGACCCGCACATGATGGCCCTGCTCGACCCGGACGGCCCGTTCGCGGCCTGCCGGAACGGGCAGCACACCGACTACCCGATCCCGCCGCTTCCGGTGATGGAACCGCCCGCCGGGCTGTTCTTCGACCAGCGACGGCCCACTCTGCGCGGAGTCTGAGTCCGGTCGCTACTCGCCCGGTCCGCGCCGGGCGGCACCGCGGCTGCGTCCGCGGCTCGCGGAGCGTCCGCCCTTGCGGGCGACCGGCGTCTCCTTCGGAGGCGTTGCGGCTTCGTGCGCGGGCGCCTGACCGGCGGTCACCTTCGCGGGCGTGTGCCGGTTGTCCGGATCGGACCGCGCACCAGAGGCCGTGTCGGCCGCCGCGGCTCGAGCGTCGGCCCGGGCATCGTTGGCGCGGTCGTCGTCCCGGAGTGCCACGCTGCGGCGCTGTGCCGCCGACGCCTCCAGCTCGGCCGCGCGGCCCTCCGCGTCGAGGCCTGGGTCGTCGCGCACCGACTCGGCGACCAGCTCGTCGGTTCTGGCCGACGAGCGGCCAGCGTCCGCGCGCCCGGTCCAGTACCTGCTCTCGCGGTCCGCGGCACGCATGTCGGCCGCGGCCCGGTCGGCGTCGATGTCGTCGGGGGCGCGGTCGAGGTCGCGGATCTCCCTTTCCGAAAGGTTGTCCTGCTGCAGGTGGTCGACGCCGCGGTCCCGCGTCGTACCGGTGACCGTGGCTCCGTCGCGATGCGCCTCGTCCTTCGCGGCGTCGCGTGGGTTCTTGCCGGCGGCCTCCCGGCCTGGGCTGTCCCGGTCCGGATCGTCGCGGCCGCCCTCGACCGCGCGGAGCCGGCGCCGGGAGCGCCCAGGGCGCTCGTCGCGCTCGAGCTCGGTGTCCTTGTCGTCGGCCACGGTCCAACGATGCCTCACGGCGGGTTCACGCAGACGCCATGCCACCCGGCCCGGGGTCAGCGGACGGCGCCCGTGACCAGCCAGGCGTCGCCGCGCTCGCGCCACATGAGGGTGATGAAGCGCAGCACCATGAAGCCGGTGAACGCCCACCACAACCCGAGGATCGAGCCATCGAACCAGATCACCGAGTAGGCCAGCGGCACGAACCCGGCCAGCCCGACCAGGCCGGCGGTCGCGAGGTACGTGCCGTCGCCGGCACCGATCAGCACACCGTCCAGCACGAACACGATCCCGTTCAGCGGCATCCCCACGGCCGCGATCACGATGATCGCCGAGAGCGTGCGTCGTACGTCGGGGTCGCTGGTGAACAGCGGGATGTAGAGGTCGCGCAGCAGCCACAGCGCCAGCCCACCCACCACGCCGGCGATGACCCCCCACCACATCATCCGGCGGGTCGCGCCCCGGGCGCCGGGTACGTCGGACCCGCCCAGGTAGCGGCCGGTCAGCGCCTGGCCGGCGATCGCGATCGCGTCCAGCGCCAGGCTGAGGAACAGCCAGAGCGTGAACGCCACTTGGTGCGCGGCCAATGACGTCGTACCGAGCGAGGTGGCGACGAACGTGGTCAGCATCAGCGCGGCCCGCAGCGTGACGGTGCGCACCAGCAGGGGTACGCCGGACTGGGCGGAGGCGATGATGCCCGGCCGGTCCGGCCGCAGCGAGGCGCCGTCGCGCCGTGCGCCGCGGATCACGACCAGGGCGAGCGCGGCGGCTGCGCCGGTCTGGGCGAGCACGGTGCCGAGCGCGGACCCGGCGATGTCCAGGTCGAGGCCGTACACCAGGGTCAGGTTCAGCACGATGTTCGCCAGGTTCGCGCTGACCGCGACGACCAGCGGCGTCCTGGTGTCCTGCAGTCCGCGGAGCACGCCGGTGGCGGCGAGCAGCAGCAGCATCGACGGGATCCCGAAGCAGGAGATGCGCAGATAGGTCACCGCGTACGCCGCGACCTCGGGTGACGGGTCGAAGACGCCGACCACCGGGCGGGCCAGTACGAGTCCGGCGACGGCCAGGACGGCCCCGAGCAGCACGGCGAGCCACAGCCCGTCGATGCCCTGCGCCAGGGCGCCGCGGTGGTCACCGGCCCCGATCCGGCGGGCGACCGCCGAGGTGGTCCCGTACGCGAGGAACACGCACACCCCGACGATGGTCTGCAGCACGGCGCCGGCCACCCCGAGGGCGGCGAGCTGCGGGGTGCCGAGATGGCCGACGATGGCCGAGTCCGCGAGCAGCATCAGCGGCTCGGACACCAGCGCGAAGAAGGCCGGCACAGCGAGCCGCAGGATCTCGCGGTCCTGGCTGTTCACGATCGGCACAGGGGCCAGTCTGCCGGACGGTGCTGACACGACAGGCTGGTGTCCACCGGGGTGTCCAGGGGGCGAAACTGGTCGAGAACTTTCCGCTCTCCACAGCTGTGCGCGGAGAAACGCGCAGGTCAGAGCCTTGTTGCCCAGTTTCGAAGATCGTAATCCACAAGTATGTACCCAGGCTGTGCACAGCGGCCCTCCGCGTTCTCCACAGCGCGCCCACAGGGCCTGTGGACGACAGACTTCCGACCTCCAGGCGGTAGGCGTACCGTCGCGTCACCGGGTGCGAGGACGACTTGTCGGTGGCGGATGACAGCGTTGTAGTTCAGGACGCTGCCAAGGTCTCGTGCGCGCTGTGTCGGCGAGGCGTGAGGTTCGGGAGGACGGGGACCAGTGAGCGTTGCGGAGTTCCGGGGCTCGCAGGGCCACGAGGAGCGCAACCCCGAGATGGGGTTCGACCGGACGCCTCCGCAGGACCTCGCCGCCGAGCAGTGTGTGCTCGGCGCGATGCTGCTCAGCAAGGACGCGATCGCCGACGTCAGCGAGACCATCCGCGGCACCGACTTCTACCGGCCCGCCCACGAGCTCGTGTACGACGCGATCACCGACCTGTACGCGCGGGGCGAGCCGGCCGACGCGATCACGGTCGCGGCCGAGCTGACCAAGCGCGGCGAGATGGCCCGGATCGGCGGCGCGCCGTACCTGCACACGCTGGTCGCCTCGGTGCCGATGGCGGCGAACGCCGGCTACTACGCGCACATCGTCCGGGAGAAGGCGATCCTGCGCCGGCTGGTCGAGGCGGGCACCAAGATCGTCCAGATCGGGTACGCCGGCGAGGGCCAGGTCGACGACGTCGTGGATGCGGCCCAGGCCGAGATCTACCAGGTGACCGAGAAGCGGAGCAGCGAGGACTACGCGCCGCTGAAGGACATCATGGAGTCCACCCTCGACGAGATCGAGGCGATCGACTCCCGCGGTGACGCGATGGTCGGCGTCCCCACCGGCTTCACCGACCTGGACGAGCTGACCAACGGCCTGCACCCGGGCCAGATGATCATCCTCGCGGCCCGCCCCGCGATGGGGAAGGCGCTCGCTCTCGATACCCCGCTGCCGACACCCACCGGCTGGACCACGATGGGCGAGGTCGCGGTCGGGGCTTTGTTGATCGGCGCCGACGGCCGCCCGACGAGAGTCGTCGCCGCCACCGATGTCATGGTCGACCGCCCCTGCTACGAGCTGACCTTCTCCGATGGCTCGACCATCGTCGCCGACGCCGAGCACCAGTGGATGGTCGTCGTACCGGATGGGCGGTCGGGCATCAGCACGACCAAGACGTTGTACGACGCGATGGTTGCCGAGCCGGGCTTGGTGACCCTGATCCCGGGCTCCGCATTGGATGACGACGGCGCGGACCGCTCGATCAGCTGGATCGAGCCGGTGCTCACTGTTCCGGTCCGCTGCGTCGAGGTGGACAACCCGGATCATCTCTATCTGGCCGGCAAGACCAAGATCCCGACTCACAACTCGACCCTGGGACTCGATTTCGCGCGGTCGGCGTCGATCAAGCATGGGTTGACGTCGTGCATCTTCTCGCTGGAGATGAGTCGCACCGAGATCACCATGCGGCTCTTGTCGGCCGAGGCGAAGGTGCCGCTGCACCACATGCGCAACGGCAAGATGAGCGACGACGACTGGGCCAAGCTCGCGCGCAAGATGGGGGAGGTGTCCGAGGCGCCGCTGTTCATCGACGACTCGCCGAACCTGACGATGATGGAGATCCGCGCGAAGGCCCGGCGGCTCAAGCAGCGGCACGACCTGAAGATGATCGTCATCGACTACATGCAGCTGATGACCTCGGGAAAGAGGGTCGAGTCCCGGCAGCTGGAGGTCTCGGAGTTCTCCCGGTCGATCAAGCTGCTGGCCAAGGAGCTCGAGGTCCCGGTCGTCGCGATCTCGCAGCTGAACCGCGGTGCCGAGCAGCGGACCGACAAGCGCCCGATGCTGTCCGACCTCCGCGAGTCCGGCTGCCTGACCGCGGACACCCGCATCATGCGCGCCGACACAGGCGCGGAGGTCACGCTCGGCGAGCTGCTCGAGTCTGGTGCGCGGGACATCCCGGTGTGGTCGCTGGACGACCGGCTGAAGCTGGTGCCGCGCACGATGACCCACGTGTTCCCGAGCGGGGTGAGGGAGGTCTTCCGGCTGAAGCTGGCGTCCGGCCGGGAGATCAAGGCCACCGCCAACCACCCGTTCCTGACGTACGACGGCTGGAAACCGCTCGGCGAGCTGGTGCGCGGATCGCGGATCGGCTCCCTCCGGCACCTACCGCCGCCGCTGGAGGTCCGAGCGCAGGACGACCGGCACGTGCTGGACTCGGCCCGGAGCATCGATCCGGCGTCACCCACAGCCGACGTTTCCGCGGAAACGTTCGGGTGGCCGAAGCGCCAGGTCGGCGCGTTCCTCAGCGAGCTGTGGGCCAGCTCTGGCGAGGTGCTCTGGCGAGACGATTCCGCGAAATCGCCCGCCATCGAGTCGGTTCACGGTCCGGTGAGGATCAGCTTCAGCTCGCCCAGCCGGCGGCTCGTCGACGCCGTGGCTCGGCTGCTTCTGCGGCACAACATCTTTGCTCGCATCGACCAGAACTGCGTGGGATACGAGTTGATGGTCGATGGTCTCGAGGATCAGCTGCGCTGGTGTGAGGGCATCGGCTCAGGCGGACCGGAGGGTGTCCGGGTTCACGATGTCGCAGACCGGTTGCGTGCGCTCCGCGCGCATGCTCAGGTTCACGCCTCGGAACATGTCTGGTCGCGAGTCGAGCAGGTGCTCGCCGGCCGCCACCAGCCCGAGCGGGGTACTCGACTCGCTCAGATGACGGCCACGCTCGACGCCGGCAAGCTTGACGTGGTGGCCACCAACGACCTGCGCTGGGACGCGATCGCGTCGATCAAGAGTCTCGGCGAGCAGACCGTGTACGACGCCACCGTGATGGGTACGCACAACTTCGTTGCCGAGGGCATCGCAACTCATAACAGCTTGGAGCAGGATGCGGACATGGTGATCCTGCTGCATCGCGAGGACGCGTACGAGCGGGAGTCGACGCGGCCGGGTGAGGCGGACTTCATCGTGGCCAAGCATCGTAACGGTCCGACCGCGAACGTGGTGGTCGCCTTCCAGGGCCACTACTCACGCTTCGTCGACATGGCTCATGACGCCTGATCGGCCTGCTCGCGAGCAGGTAGGCCCGCGGAGCCGTAGGTGTTCACCTCGGCCACGGTGCCGTCACGGTCCCGGATGATGTGCCGCACCTGGTTCCAGCGGGCCACCTCGGCGCCGGCCGCGATCATCTGCTGCCGTGAGGGTCCGGACGCGAACGGTGCCTTGCTGTCCTGGCGCCGGGTCCGCCAGCTGCCGTCCTCGAAGTAGGTCTCGACGTCTCGCCCTGTCATCGGCCATTCCTCCCCACCCATGCCTCACCGCCGACCGGTGCATCGTGCGTCGGGTTCGCCTCCCGGTCGGTTCGCGCCAGTACCCTGCGAGTGCGATTCGACACGTACCGGACTACTGCTGGTCCTCTCTGGTACTGCTCCTACGGTCGCGGTCCGCGGAGCGGATCTCATCGGCCGTCTGGTCGATTGCGTTGATCTGGTCCGCCAGCGCCGGGTGGCTGCCGCGCAAGGACGGGCCGGCCGCGGAGAGCGGACCGACCAGGTCGGCCGCGTCGTCGGCGCCGAGGGCGGCATGGATGGACTCGATCTTCTTCCTGGCGGACTGCCCGATCCCGTCGAGAGCTGTGATCCGGCCGGCCAGCCGGCGTAGGTCGGCCGCGTTCTTCCGCGCCCAGGCGGCCACGGCACGGTCGCCCGACCGCTCGTCCCGGGCGGCTTGCACCCTGTCCTCCCGGGTGGTCGTCGTCGTGTCGGCGGCCTGCGGTTTGAGCCGCAGGTACCGGCGTTCGGCGGCCTGCCGGCTCGCCAGCTCGAGGGCGGGGGCGATCTCGGTCCAGGTGACCCCGCGTTCCCTGGCCGCACCGATCAGGGCCGGCTCCCAGCGGGCGAGCACGTCGCGCAGCTGACGCAGCGTCACCATGGCGGCCAGCAGCTCGGGTCCGGCCGCGCTCCGGCTGCCGTCCTGGTCGAGCCGGGTGATCAGTTCGACCAGCTGCCGCACCGCCTGCAGAGGCCACTCGGCGTCCTGCTCCGCCACACTGCGTGCCATCGTCATCCATTCGCTGACTGAAACTGTTGTCATCGTTTCGACGACATGCTACAACAGTGCTGCGTGTTGACACCACTACGTCGATGGATCAGGAGGTGTACGAACGATGTTGATGCGCACAGACCCCTTCCGCGAGCTGGACCGGCTGACCCAGCAGGTGCTCGGCGCCACCACCGCCGGAAGCTGGTCGCGACCGAACGCGATGCCGATGGATGCGTACCGCTCCGGCGACCAGTTCGTTGTCGCCTTCGATCTTCCCGGCGTCGCGCCGGACGCGATCGCGCTCGACGTCGAGCGCAACGTGCTGACCGTGAAGGCCGAGCGTCGGCCGCCGGAGGTCGGTGAGAACGTCGAGATGCAGGTCGCAGAGCGTCCCCTCGGCGTGTTCTCCCGGCAGCTGTTCCTCGGCGACACGCTGGACGCGGAGCGGATCGAGGCGAGCTACGACGCCGGTGTGCTGACGCTGCGGATCCCGATCGCCGAGCGCGCCAAGCCGCGCAAGATCGCGATCTCCAACGCCGACGCCGGGCAGAAACAGATCAGCGCCTGAGCTGGTGTCGCTACGAGCGGTGGCACCCGAGGGGGCCGGCGATGTGGTCGCGTCGCCGGCCCCCGACTTGATAACGGTTGTGTAACAGGCGCATCCGCGACCCGACCCCGCACCGAAAGCCAGTCTGACGAGTCGTCGGACCGAGGAGGCTGCTGGTGCATCGAGCGAGGGGTCGATCCGAGCGGATCGCGGTGATCGGCGCCGGGGTGGCCGGACTGACAGCCGGATACCTGTTGAGCCGGCGTTTCGACGTCACCGTGTACGAGGCGGCGGACCGGCTCGGCGGGCACGCGCACACCCATGACGTGATCGACTCGCAGCACCGGCGGCACCGGATCGACACCGGCTTCATAGTGCACAACGACCGCACATATCCGAACCTGCGGCGGATGTTCTCCGAGCTCGGCGTGGACACCCAGCCGACCGAGATGAGCATGTCGATCCGCTGCGACGGCTGCGGTTTGGAGTACGCCGGCGGGCGCGGTGTCGGTGGTGTGGTCGCGCAGCCCGGCAGACTGACCAGCCGGCGGTTCGTGCGGATGCTCGCCGAGGTGGTCCGGTTCCACCGCGCCGCCCGTGCGGTCCTTGCCGAGGGCAACGACGAGCTGACCTGGGGCGGGTTCCTGGCCCGGCACACCTTCTCGCGGTACTTCGTGCAGCACTTCGCCGTACCGCTGGTCGCCTGCGTCTGGTCCAGCGGGTACGACGCCGCACTCGGCTACCCGGCGCGGTACCTGTTCCGCTTCCTCGACCATCACGGGATGCTGTCCGTGACCGGTTCCCCGCAGTGGCGCACCGTCACCGGCGGGTCTGCGCGGTACGTCGATGCCGTCGCGCCGCACGTCGGTGAGGTCCGGCTGTCCGCACCGGTGACCGCCCTGCTCCGGCACACCGACGGCGTCCAGGTCCGCACCGCCGACGACCGGGTCATCCAGCACGACCGGGTGGTGCTCGCGACCCATGCCGACACCGCGCTCGACCTGCTCGCGGATGCGAGCGCGGAGGAGAAGTCGCTGCTGGGCGCGTTCCGGTACACCGAGAACCCGGTCTGGTTGCACCGCGACGCCTCGGTGCTGCCGCGCACCACGCGGGCCCGGTCCTCGTGGAACTACCGGCTGACGGACTGCGACGGGACCTCCGGGCAGGTGCTGGTCAGCTACTGGATGAACCGGCTGCACGACCTGACCAGCGCCGACGAGCACCTGGTCACGCTGAACCCGGACGGCTGGGTCGACCCGAGCACGGTGATCAGCCGGGCGACGTACCACCATCCGGTCTTCACCCGGGAGTCGGTGGCGGCCGGGACCGAGCTGCGGACCGCGGGTGGTCCCCGGCTGGCGTTCGCCGGGGCCCACCTGGGCTGGGGATTCCACGAGGACGGCTGCCGGTCCGGCGTCGAGGCGGCCGCGCGGTTCGGGGCGGACTGGTGATGCTGCCTGAGCTGCCGGCCGTCGTACCGGGGGTGGTGCGGCACACGCGGCGGCGGCCGTTCACGCACCGGTTCCGGTACCGCACGTACCAGTGGCTGGTGGACGTGGACCGGCCACCGCACCGGCCACCGCTGGCCACCTTCGCCGCCGCGGACCACCTCGGCCGGTCCGGCGGGTCGCTGCGCGACAAGCTCGCGGCGTACCTGTCGACCGAAGGTGTCGAGCTGGGCCCGAACGACCGGGTGGTGATGCTGGCGAACGCACGCAGCCTCGGCCATGTCTTCGACCCGCTCAGCGTGTTCTGGTGCCTGGATCCCGACGGCGCGCTGCGGTGCGTGGTCCTCGAGGTGCACAACACGTACGGCGAACGGCACGCGCAGCTGCTCCGCCCGGACCGCAACGGCCGCGGCAGTCTGGCCAAGCAGTTCTACGTGTCGCCGTTCCTCACGGTCAGTGGCCGGTACGACGTGACCGTGCGGCTGTCACCCGAACGGGTCACGGTGGCCGTGAGTCTGAGCCAGGACGGTGACCGGGTGTTCTCCGCGAGCTTCGCCGGTCGGGTCCGGAAGGCGAGTCGCCGGGCCGTGCTCGCCGCCGCGCTGCGCACGCCGCTGGTCACCTACCAGGTGAGCGCGCTGATCCGGCTGCACGGAGTCTGGCTGTGGCTGCGCCGGCTGCCGGTCGTGCGGCGGGTCCCGCACCAGACCCCGGCGGGGATCCGATGACGGACACCGCGGCGGTACCGGGCACGATCGATGCCGGGCGGTGGCCGGACGTCGTACGGGAGCCGCACGTCCCGATCCGGGCGGCGGTGGCGCGCGAGGTGCTGCGCGGCGCGGTCCGGGACCTGGGCGTGCGGGTCCGGCTGCCGGACGGGCGGCTGCTCGGCGCGGGCGGCCCGGACGCACCGGAGCTGCGGATCGAGTCCGGCGCGTTCTTCCACCGGTTGGGCGCGGACCTGAAGATCGGGTTCGGCGAGGCGTACCTGGCCGGCGACTGGCAGACCGGTCCGGGTACCGACCTGGCCGACCTGCTCACCGTGTTCGCCGCCCGCCTGACCGAGCTGGTGCCGGTCTCGCTGCAACGGCTCCGCAAACTGGTCGAGCAGCGGCCGCCGGCCGCGGAGAACAACGACCGGGAAGGTGCCCTGGGCAACATCCAACGGCACTACGACCTGTCGAACGAGCTGTTCGCGGCGTTCCTGGACGAGACCATGAGCTACTCGGCCGGCTGGTTCGCTCCGGGTGTGGACGACCTCGCGACCGCGCAGCGGCACAAGGTCGACGGGATCCTGGACCTGGCCGCGGTCGGGCCGGGCAGCCGGGTGCTCGAGATCGGCACCGGCTGGGGTCAGCTGGCACTGCAGGCCGGACAGCGCGGGGCGACGGTGCACACCGTCACGCTCTCCGCGGAGCAGCGCGACCTGGCGCAGCGCCGGATCCGCGAGGCCGGACTGGCCGACCGGGTGACGGTTCGGCTGTGCGACTACCGCGACGTCACCGGCCGGTACGACGCGGTGGTCAGCGTGGAGATGATCGAGGCCGTCGGCGAGCGCTACTGGCCGGCGTACTTCGCTGCGGTCGGCCGGCTGCTGGTGCCGGGCGGGCGGTTCGGGCTGCAGGCGATCACGATGCCGCACGACCGGATGCTCGCCACCCGGCACGCCCGCGGCTGGGTGCACAAGTACGTCTTTCCCGGTGGCCTGATCCCGTCGCTGACCGCGATCGAGGACCACTCCGGCGCGGCCGGGTTTGCGATCACCGCGCGGCGCTCGCTGGCGCCGGACTACGCCCGGACGCTCCGGCTCTGGCGCGCGGCGTTCGTCCGGAACGCCGGGCTGGTCGACCGGCTCGGCTTCGACACGGTGTTCCGGCGGCTGTGGGAGCTGTACCTCGCCTACTCCGAGGCTGGGTTCCGGTCCGGCTACCTTGACGTGTGGCAGCTGGCGTTGCGGCGGGAGGACTGAATGGAGCCGCGCGGTCGTCGTACCTGGGTCGTCGGCGCGTCGTCGGGTATCGGCGCCGCGCTCGCCGCCGAGCTGGCCGGACGTGGTGCCCGGGTCGCCGTCTCGGCCCGGCGCGAGGGCGCGCTGCGGGAGCTGGCCGGCGACCGGATGACTGTGGCGCCTGCCGACGTCACCGATCTCGAGTCGTTGCGCAAGGCGACCGCTGTGGTCACCGAAGCGCTCGGCGGCCTCGACGTGGTGGTGCTCAACGCGGGCTACTGGAAGCAGATGTCCGCCGCGTCGTTCGACGTCGACGAGTTCCGCCGGCACGTCGAGGTCAACCTGCTCGGGATGGCGAACGCCCTGACCTGCGTCCTGCCACTGCTCCGGGCGCAGGGCTCCGGCACCGTGGTCGGCGTCGCCTCCGTGGCCGGGTACCGCGGGCTGCCGGGCGCGGAGGGGTACGGCGCGACGAAGGCGGCACAGATCAACCTGCTGGAGTCGCTGCGGGTCGGGCTACGGCGTGACGGGGTGAGCGTGCAGACGGTGTGCCCGGGCTTCGTGAAGACCGAGATGACCGAGCACAACGAGTTCCCGATGCCGTTCATGATCTCCGCCGAGACAGCCGCGGAGAAGATTGCCGACGGCATCGAGTCCGGGTCGCCGGAGATCGTCTTCCCGTGGCAGATGGCGGCGCTGATGAAGGTCGCGCGGGTGGTGCCGAACCGGCTCTGGACCCTCGCGATGAAGCCGCGCTAGGACGACTCGGCGGCGCGGGCGATGTTGCGTTGCATGCCGCCGAACACCACGCCGTGGAACGGCTTGATGGCCCACCAGTACAGCACTCCCGGCAGTCCGTGCGGGTGGAACAGGGCCCGCTGCCGGAACACCGTCCGGCCGCCCTCGGTGTCGACCACCAGCTCCAGCCAGGCCGAGCCCGGCAGCCGCATCTCGGCGCGCAGCCGGAGCAGCCGGCCCTCCTCGACCTCCTCCACCCGCCACCAGTCCAGCGGGTCGCCGACCGCCAGCGTGTCCGGGTGCCGCCGGCCGCGGCGCAGCCCGGGCCCGCCGACGATCCGGTCCAGCACCCCGCGGGTCCACCAGCCCAGCCGCCACGAGTACCAGCCGCGCAGCCCACCGATCCCGGTGATCACGGTCCACAGCCGCGCGGGATCGGCGTCGACCACCCGCTCCCGCTCGTCGGCGTACAGCGATCCGCCGGCCCAGTCCGGGTCGCCGGGCAGCGGGTCGCTCGGCGCACCGGCCGTCGCCGCGGATGCCCACGAGGTGGACACGTCGAGGTCGCGGACCCGCTTCAGTGCCAGCTCGACCGCGCGGTCGAAACCGGTCGGGCCGCCGGGCGGCTCGGCGACGTACCGGTCGATGTCGTGCTCCTTGCACACCACCTCGTGCACCAGGCTGTCGACCAGCGGGCGGGCGATGCTGCTCGGCACCGGCGTGACCAGTCCGACCCAGTGGCTGGACAGCGACGGGGTGAGCAGCGGCAGGGTGACGATCCGCCGCGGTGCCAGCCCGGCCACCGCGGCGTACCGCTGCATCATCTCCCGGTAGGTCAGCACGTCCGGTCCGCCGATGTCGAAGCCACGGTTCACCTCCGCCGGAATCGCCGCCGAGCCGACCAGGTAGTGCAGCACGTCGCGGACCGCGATCGGCTGGATCCGGGTGTCCAGCCAGCGCGGCGTGACCATCACCGGGAGCCGTTCGGTGAGGTAGCGCAGCATCTCGAACGAGGCCGAGCCGGAGCCGAGGATCACCGCGGCGCGCAGCACTGTCGTCGGTACGCCGGACGCCAGCAGGATCTCGCCCACCTCGCGACGCGAGCCGAGATGCGCGGACAGCTCCTGGCCGTCCGGGTGCAGCCCGCCGAGGTAGACGATCCGGCCGACACCGGCCTCGCGGCACGCGGTGCCGAACGTCCTCGCGGTGTGCCGGTCGCGGGTCTCGAACCGCCGGCCGGTGTTCAGCGCGTGGATCAGGTAGTAGGCCACGTCCACGCCCTCGACCGCGCGCGCCACCTGGTCCGGGTCCGAAGCGTCGCCATCGACCACCTCGACCCGGTCGCGCCAGTCGCGGCCGTCCAGCCGTCGCGGGCGACGGGCCATCACCCGGACCCGGTGCCCGGCGCTCAGCAGCTCCGGGACGAGCCGGCCGCCGATGTACCCGGTCACCCCGGTCACCAGCACGCGTGCGGTCATGGTCAGAGCCGTGCCAGCGACTCGCGCATGCCGCGCTCGGCCTCGTCGCCGAGCTTGGCGAACCGTCCCTTGAGCAGCGGCCCGGCGAGCGCCACTACACCCTTGAGCCGGAACTCCGCGCGATAGGTGACCTCGGTTCCGGACGGCACCACGCGGAAGGTCATCGTGTCGGTCGCCGCCACGGTGGAGTTCTCACCGTCCAGCACGATCCGCTCGTTCGGCACCAGCTCGCGGACCCGGTAGGTCAGCTCGGTCTCCTTGCCGCCGAACCGGGACGTGTTCCGGTACGTCGTCCCGGGTCCGCCGTCGCCGTCGAGGCGCACTGTCCGGACCGTGCCGGGATCCCACTCCGTGGTGGTCGTGAAGTCGGCCAGGTAGCGGAACACGGCGTCGACGGGACGGTCGGTGCTGACGACTCGCTCGATGGTGATCACTCCAGCGACGGTACGCACGCGACCCGTTATGCGAGTCGGTGCATCCGGACGGGCGTGTCGGCCGGAAGTACCTGTGTAGCAACGTTCCCCAGCCTCAGGAGGATTCATGTCCGGTCGACGTCATGGCGCGGTCGCGGTGGCCTTACTCACGGTCGCCGGCGCCGCCGCCGCAGCAGTGGCACCAGCGCACGCGGCGGAGAACGCCACCGTGTCCGTGCTGCACGGAGTACCCGGTGCCACGGTCGACGTGTACGCCAACGGCAAGGCACTGCTGACGAACTTCAAGCCCGGCACGCTGACCGACCCGGTGAAGCTGCCGTCCGGCTCGTACGACCTCAAGGTGACCGCGGCCGGGACCGGCGCGAACGGTGCGGCCGTGATCCAGGCGAACGACGTCGAGGTGCCGGCCGGCTCGAACGTCACCGTGGTGGCGCACCTCGGTGCGGACGGCAAGCCGCGGCTGACCCCGTTCGCGAACGACACCTCGAAGGTTGCCGCGGGCAAGGCCCGGCTCACGGTCCGTCATACCGCCGCGGCTCCCGCGGTCGACGTCCGCGCCGGCGGCAAGCCGGTGTTCCAGGACCTGACCAACCCGAAGGAGGCGTCGGCGGATGTCGCGGCCGGCACGGTCAGCGCCGACGTCGTGCTCGCCGACACGTCCACCGTGGCGATCGGTCCTGCGGACCTGAACCTCCAGGAAGGCACCAGCACGATCGTGTACGCCTGGGGCAGCGCACAGGACAAGAACCTGAAGCTCGCCGTCCAGACGATCAGCGGCCTGCACTCGGATCCGTCCGGAATCCCGGGTGGGACCGGTGGCCAGGCGGCAGCCGGCGACGCGCCCACGTGGCTCGTCGTACTGCTGCTGGCCGGCGCGACCGGGGCGTTGTCCACCGCGGTGGGTCTCACCGTCAGCAGGGCGCGCGCCCGATCGTGAGCCCGGGTACCCGGATCGCCGTGTTCGCCGTCTTGGGCGTGGTCGCGCTCGGGGCGGCGGCACTTGTCACGCAGTCCGGCGAGACGACCCCCACACCGGCGGCGGGAGGTGCCCGCGACGAACCCTCGGCGTCGCGCCCCGCGCCGGACCCCACCGGTCCCGCCTCGACGGCGGGGCCGGTGGTGGTCCGTCCGGTCGAGCTGGTCGCCGCCACGGTGCGGATCCGGATGACCGTGCTGCCGTCCGGGGTGGCCGCCGACGGGCAGATGGCACTTCCGCCGGACCCGCGGACGATCGGCTGGTACCGGTTCGGCCCCGCTCCCGCCGAGGCGCGGGGCTCGGTCGTGCTCGGCGGTCACCTGGACAGTCGCGAGTACGGAGTCGGCCCGCTGGTCCGGCTCAGCCAGCTTCGGCCGGGTGACGAGCTGGCCGTCCGGCTCGCGAACGACCGCACGGTCCGGTACCGCACGGTCCGGGTCGAGAGCGTCTCCAAGCAGTCGCTGGCGCTGGCGAAGGTGTTCGACCGCTCCGGCCCGCCGATGCTGCGGGTGGTCACCTGCGGTGGCGAGTACGACCGGGACCGCGGTGGTTACCAGGACAACCTCGTCGTCAGCGCCGAGCCGATCCGATGAGCGTAGGGGCGTCCGTGGATAGAGTGCTCTGCGTGAAGGGTGAGGGTCTCGACGTGCTCTCCGTCGCGGACCTCGCCGCCGGTCTCGCGGCCGGCAAGGAGGACGTCCTCGAGGAGGTCTACCGGCGCTGGTCGGCGCTGGTCTTCACGATCGCGCTGCAGCGTCTGGGCGACCGGGGCGACGCCGAGGAGGTCACCCAGCAGGTCTTCGTGTCCACCTGGCGCAGCCGGGAGACGCTGCGACCCTCCGAGACCGCGCTGCCCGGCTGGTTGATCGGAATCGCCAAGCACCGGATCGCCGACCGGCTGGCCGCCCGGGACCGGGACCGGCGCATCGCCGACGCGGCGACCACCGCGGAGCCCCGTGCGGACGCCCCGCCCGCGGACCGCGTGGTGGACCGGCTGCTGATCGCCGACGAGCTGGACCGGATCGGTGACCCGCGGCGTACGATCCTCAGGCTCGCCTTCTACGAAGACCAGACGTACGAGCAGATCTCGAACCGCCTCGACATGCCGCTCGGCACGGTCAAGAGCCACGTACGGCGTGGCCTCCTGCACCTGCGTAGCCGACTGAAGGAGGTGGCTGGTGAAGCATCTGGAGCCTGAAGTGCTGGCGCAGCTCGCGCTGCATCCCGACCAGCCGGTCGAGGTGGCAGTGCGCGAGCACCTGTCCGGTTGCGCACAGTGCCGGGCCGAGGTCGACGAGCTGCGCGACGTGGCCGAGCTCAGCCGGTCCGCCCGCTCCGATGCCGTCCTGACGTCCGCTCCGCCGCAGGTCTGGGACCGGGTGGTCGAGGAGCTGGGTCTGCAGACCGTCGGCCCGGCGGACGAGTCCGACGAGGTGGCCCCGGCGGTCGAGCCGATGCCCATCACATCACGGGCCGCGCGCCCCCGGCGGCTGATGCTTGCCGCGGCAGCCTCGGTCGGCCTGGTCGTCGGCGTACTCGGCACCTGGCTGGTCACCGCTCTCACAGACGACGAGGAGGCACCGCCGCCGGTCGCGACGGTCCAGCTGGAGCCGCTCGCCGGGAAGAGCGGGAACGGCTCCGCCGAGCTGTTCCAGGCGCCCGGTGGTCCGGAGCTGCGGGTCGGGGCGCAGGGCCTCGCGGCCGCGCCGGGCTACTACGAGGTCTGGCTGATCAACACCGACGGAGTCCGGATGGTGTCGCTTGGCGTGCTGGACGCCCAGGGTGGCGGCACCTTCCGGATCCCGGCCGACCTGGTGGCCGAGGGCTACACGATCGTGGACGTGTCACTGGAGCCGTACGACGGCAACCCGGTGCACTCCCGCGACAGCGTCATCCGTGGCAACCTGCCGGCGTGATCAGCCCTGGCTGATGTTGACCATCCAGCCGATGCCGAACCGGTCGACGCACATGCCGAACTCGTCGCCCCACATCTGCTTCTCCAGCGGGACCGTCACCATGCCGCCCTCGGACAGCTTGTCCCAGTAGCCGCGCAGCTCGTCGCCGTCGTCACCGGACAGGCTCACTGACATGTTGGTGCCGGGCTTGTGCTCCATCCCGGGCGGGGTGTCGGCGCCCATCAGCGTGAAGCCGTTGTCGGTCTCCAGCAGGCCGTGCATGATCAGGTTCGACTCAGGCGCGTCCTTGTCGCCGTACTCGCCGAACGTGTTCATCGTCAGCGTGCCGCCGAACACGTCCTTGTAGAACTCCATCGCCTCCCGCGCGTTGTCGGAGAAGCTGATGTACGGGTTCAGGCGCGATGCCATCGTGACCCCCTTAGTCGTCTGGACTCAGGACATTACTCCCTCAGCCCGACAGAACGGTCAGGTCCAGCCGGCGCAATCTCTCCGCGTCGGCGAGGATGTCGATCTCGGCGATCCGGCCGCCGGAGACGGTGAAGGCGAGCACCGAGACGGGTACGCCGTCGTGCAGCGAGACGATACCCGCGGCGCCGTTGACCAGCGCCGGCAGCGAGGTCATGCCCGTGCGGCTGAGGCGCGCGAAGGTCATCGCCTGGCCGGCCACCGCGGCCGCGCCGCGGACCTCCACCGAGCCGCCTGCCACCGGACCGCGGTCGGCGCGCAGCACCACATCCGGGTCGAGCACCGCGACCAGTCCCTCCAGGTCGCCGTCGCGGGACGCGGCCAGGAAGGCGTTCACCACCTCGCGCTGCCGGGACAGGTCTGGGTCCGGGGCCGGCGCCGCGCCCTGGACCCGGCGCCGGGCCCGGCTGGCCAGCTGCCGCGCCGCCTCCGGCGACCGCCCGACGATCGGGGCGATCTCGTCGAACGGCAACGCGAACATGTCCCGCAGCACGAACGCCAGCCGCTCCGGCGGCGTCAGTGTCTCCAGCACCACCAGCAGCGCCAGCCCGACCGAGTCGGCCAGCAGTGCCTGCTGCTCGGGATCGGCCGAACCGTCCTCGCGGCTCAGGATCGGGTCCGGCACGTACGGCCCGAACGGCTCCTCCCGGCGCGACGTACGGGACCTGAGCATGTCCAGGCAGACCCGGGCGGTGACCGTCGTCAGCCAGCCGCCGAGGTTCCGGACCTCGGTGGTGTCGCTACGGCTGAGCCGGATCCACGACTCCTGCACGGCGTCGTCCGCCTCAGTCACCGAGCCGAGCATCCGGTACGCCACCGCCCGCAGGTGGCCGCGATGCTCCTCGAACCGCGCTGCCAGCCAGTCGCTATCGTCCACGGTCACACCTTCCGTCAGAGTCGGTCATAGCACTGACGGACTGATCGCCGACGATGTGACAGGAGAACGCACCGTATGAACCCGCCCGCCCGGAGTGCGCAGCAGCGCAAACAGGACACCCTGAACCGGCTCGAGCACGACGTCGACGCCTGGGTCGCGACCGCCGACGCGACCGGTACGCCGTACCTGCTGCCGCTGTCATTCCGGTGGGACGGCAGCACGCTGCTGTTCTCCACCCCGGCCGCAAGCCGGACGGGGCGTAACCTGCGGCCGGGCGGCACGGTCCGGGTCAGCCTCGGCCACACCCGGGACGTGGTGCTCATCGAGGGTTCGGTCGAGCTGATCGCGGCGGCCGAGATCAGCACCGAGATCGGCGACGCGTTCGCCGCGAAGGCCGGGTTCGACCCGCGCGACGACACCTCGCCGTACACCTACTTCCACGTCCGGCCGCGGCGGCTGCAGGCCTGGCGCGAGGTGAACGAGCTTGCCGGCCGGGACCTGATGCGTGACGGGGCGTGGCTGATCTGACCGTCAGCCGTGCTCGGCGAACGCCGCGGCGATCTCGTCCCGGCCGGCGCCGGCGGCGAGCAGCAGCCGGAGCAGCACCCGGGCCTTGTACGGGCCGAGCAGCCCGCCGTTGACCAGCCCGCGGCGCTGCAGGTCGATCTCCGAGCCGGCCGCGCCGTACGTGTGCCGCAGCACCGAGCCGCCGCCGGACCGCGACGTCAGCACCACCGGGATCCGCGCGGCCAGCTCGCCGAGCACCGGGGCCAGCGACGCCGGGACGTGGCCGACGCCGAACGCCGCGACGACCAGCCCGTGGTGCGTGTCGGCGACCCGGTCGAGCAGTGCGCCGTCGTCCTCGAGCGAGACGGTGTAGAGCGCGACCCGGGTCCCGTCCACGGCGGGTACGCCGAGCACGGGCCGCCGCTCGGGCCGGGTGAGGATGCGGACCTCGCCCTCGATGACGTGCCCGATCGGGCCGGTGTCGGGCGAGGTGAAGGTCGCCGTACTGGTGCTGTGGGTCTTGCGCACCCAGCGGGCGGCGTGGATCTCGTCGTTCGCCACCAGCAGCGCGCCGAGATCGCGGGCCCGCGGTGAGGCCGCCACCCGGACCGCGGCGAGCAGGTTCGCCGGGCCGTCCGCGCCGGCCAGCGTCGGGTTCCGCATCGCCCCGGTGAAGACCAGCGGCGCGGCGTGCGGCCAGACCAGATCCGCCAGGTACGCCGTCTCCTCGACCGTGTCCGTACCTTGGGTGACGACCACGCCGTCCTCGGAAGACCCGACCTCGCGCACCAGGCCGAGGATCTGCGCGAACGACAGGCTGGCGCTGGGGACCGCCTGCACATCCCGTACGACGAGGTGCTGGCCGATCTCCGCGAGCCCGGGCACCGCCGCG
>Ga0209382_10001090_pt1 | contig 43494 bp, 46 predicted proteins | sample SoiMetdeltSBSDD5_FD_187599 | JGI IMG/M metagenome (GOLD analysis project Ga0209382, IMG submission 187599) | Bulk soil microbial communities from a Populus tree surrounding site in Tennessee, USA - Soil MetaG P. deltoides SBSDD5 (SPAdes) (version 2) | ecosystem: Environmental > Terrestrial >... | reverse complement strand
GTAGGCACGCAGCCGGGCCGGGAAGCGCCGCCCGACCAGCGAGAGCATCCCCAGCGCGAACGCGGTGTCGGTCGACATCGCCACGCCCCAGCCCGTTGCCGACGAGTGGCCGGCGTTCACGGCGAGATAGATCGCGATCGGTACGAGCATCCCGCCGATGCCGGCGGCGAGTGGCAGCGCGAGCCGTCGGCGGTCGCGTAGCTCGCCCATGTCGAACTCGCGCCGCGCCTCCAGGCCAACGACGAAGAAGAACAGCGTCATGAGGCCGCCGTTCACCCAGTCACGCAGGTCCTGGGAGATGCCGGAGCCGCCGACCCGGATCGTCAGGTCCGTGCTCCACACCGTCTCGTACGAGGAAGTGTCGACGTTCGCCCAGACGAGTGCGGCAACCGTTGCGACCAGCAGCACCGCGGCGCCGCCAGTCTCGGTGCGAAGGAACGTACGCAGCGGCGTCTGCAGGTTGCGCGCCCAAGCCGTCCGACCGGAGAACCGGGTGGCGCTGGCCTGGCGATCCGGGCCTTCAGTCATGCTCTGATTCTCGCTCCACTACCCGCGGCATCCCGGGGAGCATCCAAGCCTCGGATCACCTCGCGACCTCCGACCTCTGAGGCGGTGTGAGGTCTTGGTGATCGAGCCTGTGCGACGGTCGGATGCCAGGCGAACAGCACACGAACATCTGCCGTCAGAGACGCCGATTCACCGCATGGGGCGCAGCAGGGGGACAATCCTGATCCGTTGCCGACGCAGGACGCTGCCCACGGCGGTGACCACACGGCCGATTCGGTAGACGCGAGCAATCGATCGCGGGAGTCGACCCGGATCGACTGGCGTGAAGCCCCAGCGGGTGAAGTGGTCTGCGAACCGACGGTCGATCAAGGTGTACACCGGCGTCTGCTCATCGACGAGTAGGGCATCGACCATCCGGCCGGCGATCCCGTGCCCGCGTACCTCCGGTTCGACGACCAGCGACGCCAGTTCGGTGGCGCCATCGGAGTGACGACGCAGCTGAGCGACCCCGACCGCATGGCCGTCACGTTCAGCGATCACGAACCGCTGCCAGTCCAGGTTGGCCGGGTTGAGCCGGGCCCGCCGGACCATGGCGCTGATGACCGCCTGATCATCCTCGCGGGCACGTCGGATCGTCACCTGCACCCCACGATTATCTCCCGCTGGCCGCAGCTCAGGCCCTAGTGAGCAGTGGATCATCGGGGCAGAGTTGGAGTCCGAAGGTACGCAAGCGGCGTCGCTGTCCGCAAGCGTCGCGGAATGGAGCACCATGTCAGAGTCGGCGCCCTACATCGACTACGCCAACCTGCCGACACCCGAGGACGACGGCATCCTCGCGACGGTGTTCATCACCGTCCGCAAGGTCGCCCGCTCCCGGGACTTCTACTCCCGCATTCTGGGCGGCGCCGTCGTGCTTGAAGAGAACCCCTGCATCGTCAAGCTGTCCAACTCGTGGATCATCATGAACCCCGGCGGGCCGCCCACCCCGGACAAGCCAGGCATCTCCGTGGTCGACTATGAGCCGGGGGACACGACGTCGATCTTCTTGAACCTGCGCGTGGCCGATATCCACGCCTGCTACGAGGAGTGGAAGGACAAGGGGGCCGAGTTCGTGACGCCGCCGATCGACCGTGGGGCGGAGATCCGCTGCTACATGCGGGACCCGGACGGATACCTCATCGAGGTGGGCCAGTCCACCGGTCTCCTCCACGGCGAGCTCGCCAAGAAGCGCCGGGAGGACCTCCCAGGCTGACCACACCGGCGTCCTCGGGCCATGGGTCGCTTTGACCCTGTTCGGGACGTGCTCCCCTAGACAGAACCGCCCAGAAGGACATTTCTTCGGAACGAGGCGGTGCGATATGGCAGGTGGAGGGCCCGAGCTGCTCAGCGTGGAGCTTCGTGCCATGTTCAGGACGCTGCGATGATGATCCGCGCGGCCGAACTGCCCGCCGAAGGCGAGCTCCCGGAGCTGGGCGGCGCGACCACCTGGCTCAACTCCGAGCCCCTGACGCCGACGGGCCTACGCGGCAACGTCGTCGTGGTCCAGTTCTGTACCTTCTCCTGTGTCAATTGGCTGCGCACGCTGCCGTACGTTCGAGCCTGGGTGGCGAAGTACCGGGATCACGGGCTCGTCCTGATCGGGGCGCACTCCCCCGAGTTCCCGTTCGAGCATGACGTCGACAAGATCCGCGCCGCTCTCGAGGCGATGGGCGTCGACTATCCGATTGCGATCGACAACGACTTCGCCGTCTGGCGGGCCTTCGACAACGCCTACTGGCCCGCCCTCTACTTCGCCGACGCCGAGGGCTGGATCCGGCATCACCACTTCGGCGAGGAGGACTACGAGCGATCCGAGCGGGTCATCCAGCAGCTGCTCACCGACGCAGGAGCGGACGGGTTCGATCAGGAGCTGGTCTCGGTCGAGCCAGGCGGCGTCGAGCTGCCCGCCGACTGGAACACCCTGAAGTCGCCGGAGACCTACGTCGGCTATGCCCGGGCCAGCGGCTTCGTGTCTGCCGGCGAGGTCGAACCGGATCGCAGCACTCTCTATGTCGAGCCATCGCGGCTCGGGCTCAATCAATGGGCGCTCTCCGGTGCCTGGACGGTGGGGAGACAAATCGCGACGCTGAACGAACCTGGCGGCCGGATCGTGCATCGGTTCCATGGGCGGGATCTGAACCTGGTGCTGGGCTCTCAGCGAGGGCAAGCAGGGCCGGTGCCCTTTGTCGTGCGCGTCGACGGCCAACCGCCGAGCGGCGCCGACGGGCTCGACGTCGACGATCGAGGCAATGGCATGGTCGCCGAGGAGCGGCTCTACCAGCTGATCCGCCAGGACGGTGGAATCAGGGATCGCACGTTTGAGATCACCTTCACCGAGCCCGGGGCCCAGGCGTACGTGTTCACCTTCGGCTAATGGGTCAGCGGAGTTTGGCGAGTTGGTCACCGGAACCGGTGCGGATCTGGTGATAGAGGTCCGTGGTGACCGGTGCCGGACTGGCGTCGATCGTGGCTTGGAGAATCCGGCTGCAGAACTCGTACTGCCGCAGCGCCTGGTAGGTGCGTCCCTGGGTGGCGTAGCAACGCATCAGCAGGCGATGTGCGTCCTCGCGGCAGGGGTCGATGTCGAGCATGTGATGCGCAGTGGCGATGCAGTCGTCGATGCGGTGGTCGGCGAGGTCGATGCGGCTGAGCCGGTCCAGCGCGTCGACGAGTTTGATGCGCAGGCTTTCGCGAGGCAGCAGGGTCCATTGTTCGAAGGGCGCGTCGGCGGCGAAGTCGCCCCGGTAGAGCGTGATCGCCTGCTGGTAGGCGGTTCTGGCGACGTCGCGGTCTCCGGCGCGGTCGGCGGCCTCGGCAGTCCGTAGCTGGCGCTCGAACCGCTCGACGTCGATCTCGATCTGCAGCTCCGGGTTCACTCGATACCCCTGGTCGCAGTACTCCACGACGTTGAGCGCGGTCACGTCGACGAACGCGCGGCGCAGTCCGCTGACCGCCACCTGCAGCCGATTACGAGCGGCTGGAGTCGGGACGTCGGGCCAGAACTCCTCGAGCAACTCGTCCCGGGCACACGAATGCTGCCGCCGCGACAGCAGATAGCGAAGGACACTCGTGCCGCGCTGCCCGTTCCAGGAGCCGACCGGTGAGCCGTCGAGACGCACCTCGAGCGAGCCGAGCAGCCGCGCCTCCAACCGACTGGCGCGGGTCGATGACGGTCGCGCGGGCCAGGCCGGCATCGGCGCGGCCGGGTCTGCAGGATCTGGCGTGCCCGCAGGAGTGGCGCGGTAGCTGCCCAGCCGGCGATGCCTGGCGCCGGCCGGCCGGGCCAGCTCCCGCCGCAGCGGCTGCACCCAGATCGGGCGCAGCCACCCCCATTGCTGTTCCATCGGCACCACCCACGGCCGAAGCTGCTCGCAGGCGACCGGTTGGGTGCCCATCTGCGGATGCCAGTAGCCGATCGTCAGGGCGACCTCCAACGCGTTCCGCTGCTCCGGCGTCAGCTGGTCGACCAGCACGGAGGTGAGTCGACTGAGCAACGACGGCAGGTTGTACGACGTCCGGAGCGCCTCGGTCACCGCGTCCTGGGACCACAGCTGCGCGGCCGCCATCACATCGACCAGCACCGCCGCACGCCGACCCGCATAGCGCAGCAACCGGGCCCGGTCGCGGGACGACGAGTACCCGTCGAGGGCGCCTCGGTCCATGAGCTCCGGCGCCGCCACGAGCGAGCCAGGTGGTCCTGGCATCGCCGGCGAGTGGAACCGGCCTTCCGCAACGATCACCATTCTGATGCCGCGGTCGGTGATCGCCGGCCTGATCGCCCGCACTAGTCGGGCAACCTCCGCGGTCATGCGGCCACCGAGCTCGACCACGATGACCGCTCCCTCGGGAGCCACCGCCAGCTCCTCATCGAGCCGGGAATCACCCATCCGGCCGGAGCGGTGCTCTCCCGGTGACCAGCGGTGCAGGCAGGCGGCCCCCAACGACTGCGCCAGATTCGTTGGCAGGCTGTCGCCGGCGCGCAGCCACACGCAATCACCCAGCCGATGCCAGCTGTCGATCGCGCCCGCCAACCGCTCCGCCACGAAAGACCCCGGAGTCCCACGTACCACCGAGAGCGGGGTCTCAGCGATCCGCTGAACCACCGGGGACACCGGCCCCACAGAAGGCCGTGGACGCAAGACCGGCGGCAAGAACATGCTCGTCACATCAGGCGAGGGCGTTCGTCTCAAGGTCGTTCACCCGCCACCAGCAAGCCAGTAGCCGTGGGAGTGCATCCGTTCTGGCGTTCGACATGGCCCCGCCGCCCTCACATACATGCTTTCGCGAAATAGGAGACCGGCTCGGGGGGTCCTTGATACTGCGAGTGTCGAGCACCCGAAGAGAACTTGTGGCCTCGCAGCGGACGCGGGTCTCGGCCTGGCAGTTGTCGACGCCCGCGCCGCCGTCGGCGAAGTCGGCACCTTCGTCCCCGCTCAGGGTGTCGTTGCCGGCCCGGCCGAGCAGCCGGTCGTCGCCGGACAGCCCGCGCAGAAGGTTGGGGCGGGCGTTTCCGGTGAGCGTGTCGTTGCCGTTGCCGCCGATGAGGTTCTCGGTGTCGAGGACGTTGTCGCGCTCCCCCGGCCGGCCGTCGTTGGCGACGCCGTCGAGGCTGGCGTTGACCGAGGCCAGATGATCGGCGTAGGTGACCGTGTCGGTTCCGGCCCCTCCATCGGTGAGGTCGGCACCCGGGCCGCCGCCGAGCACGTCGTCTTGGCCGCCTCCACGCAGAGTGTCCTTACCGACGCCGCCGGACAGCAGATTGCGGACGGCGTTGCCGATCAGGAGGTCGTTGCCGGCCCCGCCGGTGACGTCCTCGATCGACAGCAGGTTGTCTCCCTCGCGGGCCTCGCCGTCGTTGCCCGCTCCGTCGATCCGTGACGTGACAGCGGCCGTCCGGCCCGCGTACGTCACCCCGTCGGTTCCGCTCTCGCCGTCGAGCAGGTCCGCGCCCAGTCCCCCGTCCAGCAGATCGTTGCCGAACCCACCGCTGATCACGTTCTCAGCTGGGCTTCCGGTCAGGACGTCGGCGTTCTCGGAGCCGACGATGTTCTCCACGTCGGAGTGCACGTTGTCGTTCTCACCCGGTTGGCCGTCGAACGCGAGGTCGTCAAGACGTACGACCACACCGGTGTCGAACCGATCGGCGTACGAGACGGTGTCGATGCCGGAGCCGCCGAACATCGCATCCGCCCCGGTGTGCAGGTTGTCGAAGAACGTGACGAACCTGTCGTCGCCTCCCAGGCCGAAGATCGCGTCGTCGCCCTGACCGGCGTCGATGACATTGGCGTCAGCCGAGCCGATCAACAGGTCGTCGCCGCGGCCGCCGAAGATGTCCTCCACGTCGGAGTGGATGTTGTCGTCCTGCGGAGCCGCACCGTCGTTCGTCACGTCGTCCAGGCTCACCACGAGCGGGTCGGTCAGGAGATTGGGCCTGCGGTACGACACCGTGTCCTCGCCCGGACCGCCGATGACATCGTTGGCGCCCGATCCCGGCTGCACCGTGTCGTCGCCGGTACCCATGACGAAGTGAGTCTCCGGAGCGACGATGTCGTTGGCGAAGTCGTCGCCGGCGCCGGTGGATACGACGACCGGGACGTCCACCCGGGTCTCGACCTGGTCGTCTCCCGAGCCAGTCAAAACGAGGACAGAGCTGACCTGGTCCGGCGGACACGCCACTTCCTCTGGTGGTGGCAGCACCTCGCAGGGCGCCACTGCCTCGAGCGGATGGGAGAAGTCCGTCACGGACAGCGCGCTCGACGAGGAGGGACCCACACTGACGTGGCTGCCGTCGTCGGGTGTGACGACCTGCAATACGCCACCGCTCAACAGCCGCACCACAGTGGGCTCGTCTGGCGCGGCCCCCGGCCCGGTGTCCGCTGAGGCCGAGCCGACGATCGGCGCGGTCCACACGACGGGCAGGATCACCAGGCTCGCTGCCACCGCTGTTCTCCTGGTCATGTCGCTTCCTTCAGCTCGTGGAGCGCGTCCAGCTCGCTGAGGCAGGTCATTTCGTCGGCCATCGAGTCGCTCACCTCGGTCAGCAGGCCCGGGATGCGATCGAGGTCCCATCGGAACGAGGCGATCTGGTCGGTGACGGTGAACAGCCGCGCCGACAGCCGATCTCGAACGCTCTGGTAGGTCGCGAGTGCCATCGGCTCCGCCCCCTCGTCAGAGGCGGCCACGATGATCGCCCGGCTGAGCAGTTCGGCGTCGCGGAGTGCGTCGGTGAGTCCGTGGGAGGTGATCGGGTCCTTGTAGTAGCCGGCGTCGCCGACCAGTGCCCAGCCCGGCCCGTGCGATCGACGGACATAGCCGGTACGACGACCGGCGAACACGCGGAGTCGCCCCAGGTCGCGTGCGCCGTCGGGCAGCTCCGGTGCCGCCTCGGCGAGCAGGTTCGCGTACGCCGGGCCGGCACCGTTGCGCAGCTCGCGGCGCATCCGCTCTGGCGGCGAGGCGACGAACACGCAGGCCTGTCCGTGGTTGGTGGGGAAGCTGCCGGCCGCGACGCCAGGCCGATACCAGAGCTGGTACCGGTCAGCCGGCAACCTCTCGTGGTAGCCGTAGATGAAGGCGGCGGCGCCGTCGGCGGACTGCTCCACCGGCGCGCCGACCAACCGTGCGACCGATGAGCCGATGCCGTCGGCGCCGACGACGATCCGTGCATTCGCGGCAAACGCCCGGCCGTGCTCGTCGTGGCCCACGACGCCGGTCACCCGGCCGTTTCTGACCACGCCGGTCACGCTCACACCGAACCGGACGTCCGCGCCGGCATCTCGGGCCGCGTCGACCAGGACTGGGTCGAGGACCGTGCGCCGCGGCGCGTAGAGCGCGTCGACACCGGCTCGCGGCTTGATCAGCACCTCGAGCTCCCGGCTGCCGTAGTGGAAGATGCAGCGCCCGACGGCGGGCGTCGCCGCTTCGGTGATCCGGTCCAGCAGTCCCCATCGGGCGAGCTGCATCACGCCACCGCGCAGCAGTGCATGCGTTGAGACGGTGTCGGCGCCGTACGCGGCCCGGTCGACGACGAGCACCCGCAACCCGGCGCGGGCGAGCAGCATCGCCGTTGCCGCCCCCGCCGGCCGTGCCCCGACGATGACCGCGTCGTACGTGGCGGTGGGTCGCATCGTCAGGTCGTCACGTCGATGGTGACGGGCACGCCGTTGGTCAGGACGTCGTACACCGCTGAGCGGAGTCGAGACTGCTCGACGATCTGCTGCAGCTTGTCGTGGTCGTCGCCTTCGAGGTGGAAGCGCACTCGGATCTGCTGGTAGCCGTTGCGGACTTCGTCGGACAGGCCGAGGATGCCGAGCAGGTCGATGTCGCCCTCGACGGTGGACTCGACCGAGGTCAGGTTCACCCCACGGGCGGCGGCGATGTTGACCAGTCCCGAGGTGAGGCAGGCCGCCAGCGCATGCAGCAGAAACTCGACCGGGGTAGGAGCGTTGTCCTGCCCCACCAGCACCTGCGGGTGGTCGGCGTCGAACGTCGCCGCCGTACGGTGGGTGAGCTCCTGTCCGGCGCCGTAGAAACCGTGGATGGTCGAGCGGTTGTGGGTGCCACTGATCCAGCGGTTGGTTGCCCGGAACTGGAACTTGGCGATGTCGGGACTGGCCTTCACCGCGTCGAGGGTCTCGAACAGCGCGGCTGTGTCGACGCCGTTCTGCATGGGAGTGTCGGTTGTGGTCATGTCACGTTCCCTCTGGTTGATCGGACGGTCGGTGGTATCGCGACCGGAGTGGCTTGTCCTGAAGCTAGGAATCCCGGATTCGTGGGCCTATTGGGTAGCCACCTCAGATAGCCGATCCGGCTACCTCATAAGTCGTGATGCCACGGGCTCACTGTCGTCGTGGCAGGTCACGCGATCATCCGTGCCAGCCACGGATTCACCACGGATTGGCAGCGGGTCGCGTAGGGTCGCCTGAATGTCGACATGGACCACGCCCGAGCGACCCGAGCCACCTGTCAACCCGGTCGACGAGCGGGCCGCGCTTGATGACCGCCTCGAGTTCCAGCGCACGACACTGCTGCTGAAGTGCGGCGGGCTGATGCCGGAACAACTGGCGCTCCAGTCGGTCCCGCCGTCGACGCTCTCGCTGCTCGGCCTGGTTCGGCACCTGTCCGCAGTCGAGGCCTGGTTCCATGCCTACGACGGCCAGCCGGACCACACGTACTTCTGGGACTACGTGCCGGGCTCGAAAGAAGGCTCCGACGAGGTCGACATCGCGCATGCAGCCGACGACCTGGCCAGCTACCAGGCGAGTGTCGCCCGGTCGCGTGAGGCCGTGGCCGGGCGCAGTCTCGACGAGGTCAGCCCCGGCGAGGACTACACACTGCGGTGGATCTACCTGCACATGATCGAGGAGTACGCGCGCCACAACGGCCACGCGGACTTCCTCCGCGAGCGCATCGACGGCGCCACCGGCGAATAGCCCAGGCCCGGGACGGACCATGCCGAGGCGTCAGCAGCGCTGCGTGACCTCGGCGATGCAGACGTCATTGCCCGCGTCGCCCTCGGCCTTGTCGACGCCGGGGCCACCGACCAAGCGGTCGTTGCCGCGGTCGCCCTCGAGCTTGTCGTTGCCCCGGTTGCCGAAGATCCGGTCGGCGCCGCCCTTGCCCTCGGCGTCATCGGCTCCGGCACCGGCACAGACCAGATCGTTGCCGCCGCGCGCCTCGATGTCGTCGTTGCCGGCCAGGCCGGCGATGACATCGCGTCCGTTCGTACCCTCGATCTCGTCAGCGCCCGACGTACCCACGATCGTCGCGGCCTGGCCCCGACACTGCGCGACGACCCGCTCGGCGTGCCCAGCGCTGCTGCCGGACGCGGTCGTCGCCGCGAACCCGACGCCGACCGTGGCGGTCAGCATCACGGCGGCCGCTCCGACCACCGACATACGTGTGATTGCCATGATGTTCTCCCAACTCGGTACTCGCCGTTCGCCAACGATCGAAGCGCACGTTGTCGGGCATCTGCGTAAGAGGCGAATGAGAGACATCTCATCTGCGCCGGAGGCCGCGCTCCTACAGTGCGGCGGTCGCGGCCGGTGCCGGGAGTTCGTCGCCGATCCAGCCGTAGAACGGTGACGTCTGTTCGGCGGGAGTGCCGCCCGGCACGGTGGGCAGACCGGCCGCCTGCCAGGCGTTGAATCCGCCGTGGAGGTCGGTCGCGTCCAGGCCGAGGGAGCACAGCGCCTCGGCGGCGAGTGAGGAGGTGTAGCCCTCCGAGCAGAAGATCACCCAACGCTGACCCGGCGCAGCGACCGGCAGGCGTGCGGTCGATGTCGGATGCAGCCGCCACTCCAGATGGTTGCGCTCGATGACGAGCGCGCCGGGGATCTCGCCCTCGCGGATCCGCTGTTCGCGCGGCCGGATGTCGACCATCCACGCTCCGTCGGTGACTGCCCGGCAGGCTCCGATCGGGTCGAGCCTCTTGAGCCCGGACCGCGCCGCGGCCAGCATGTCCTCGACCGATGCGTACGCTGCCCGGCTCATCGGGCCAGCGAGCGCGGCACGGTCGCCTCCGGGTCGTCGGTCTCCACGGTGTCAACACGGGCAAGCTGGCCGTCGCGGAGGTCGTAGAACCTCATGAGCTTGAGCGGAGGCGAGTACGCGTGCACGCTGACCGCCGGCGTCTCGGAGATGTTGCGCACGTCGTGCACGTACGAGCCTCCGAAGGCGATGCACGCGTCGGCGCGGTGCGTGCGCTCGCGAAGGGTTCCGGCGCGTGGCCCGGATTCGACGTAGGTCACTTCGGACAACTCCCCCGACACGACGGTGAACGAGCCGGCGGACCCGCCGTGATCGTGCAGCCGGGTGCCTTGGGTGGGAAGCCAGCCGATCAGCCAGACGTCGATGGACTCGTCGCGGTGGATCCGCCGATGCCAACGGCGCTCGGCGTTGAATCCGACCGGCGGATTCTGGCCTGCGCGTACCTTGTCCGCGAGTGCGCGGGTGAGCGCGGCGAGCCGGGCAGGTTCCAAGTCCGCTGGCCGCTCCGTGTCGAAATTGACCATGTGGCTCAGTGTGCTCTTTGTCGAGTAACAATACAAGCTTACTAGTCTTTCGTGTCGGGTTGAGTCGCTCGGCCGTCATCGCCGACGGATTAGCCCCGCGCGGGCGATGCCGTCACGACCAGGCGCGGCGAGAATTCCACGATGGAGTCTCCCGGCGCAGCAGCCGCGCTAGAGCCGGCCGCGCTCATGCGGAGCCGGCAGTACCGCGGTCTGCTCGTCGTGGCCGCGGTCATCGGTGTCGTCGTTTCGGTCGCCTGCTGGGGCTATCTCGAGCTCGTCCACTACCTCCAGCAAGGGGTGTACGTCGACCTGCCGGACCACCTCGGACTCTCGCCGGTGCCGGACTGGTGGCCCTTTCCCTGGCTGCTGATCGCGGGCCTGCTGATCGCGGTCGCGGTCACCTATCTGCCGGGACACGGCGGCCACGAGCCTTCCGGAGGCCTGTCGACAGCGGAGCCGACCCATCCGATCGACCTCCCCGGCGTCCTCGTCGCCTCGATCGCGACCCTCGGGCTTGGTCTGGTCCTCGGACCAGAGGCGCCCCTGCTGGCCCTCGGCTCAGGAGTGGCGCTCTTCCTCGTCAGCCTGGGACGTCGCGAGCTGCCGGACCAGGCGGTCATGGTGCTCAGCGCAGCGGGATGCTTCGCCGCACTCGCCACGATCTTCGGCTCTCCGATCATCGGAACGGTCATCATCATCGAGGCGGCCGGGATCGGCGGCGCGAACCTGCCGGTCGTCCTGCTACCCGGCCTGATCGCTGCGGGGATCGGCTCCCTGTGCTTCGTCGGCATCGGCTCACTCACCGGACTGAGCACGAACGCGTACGCGCTGCCGCCCCTTCATCTGGCCGACTATCCGACACCGCAGCTGACCGACTTCCTCTGGACCATCCCGCTCTCCTTGGCCGCGGCAGTCGTCATCGCCATCATCGTCGTGGCGGCCAAGGGCACTCGTGACGTGGTACATCGAATGCCCCTACTGCTCTATCCGGCGGCGGCCCTGCTCGTCGGGGTCATCGCCGTCGCGTTCCACGCCATCACCGACCAGCCCACGAACGCCATCCTCTTCTCGGGCGAGGATGCGATGTCGACGGTGGCGTCGTCGGCAGGAACGCTGTCCACGGCGACGCTCGGCTGGCTGCTGGTCTTCAAAGCGCTGGCCTGGGCGATATCCATGGGCGCGGCCCGCGGCGGACCCACCTTCCCCGGCATGTTCCTCGGCCTCGCCGGCGGCGTCCTGGCGTCGCATCTGCCGGGAGTCGCGGAGACGCCTGCCGTGGCCGTACTCATCGGTGCGACGATCGTCTGCGTACTGCGGCTGCCGCTCTCAGCGCTCATCCTGGCGCTGGCCGTCACGCAGGGCGGCACAGGCGTCGCTCCGCTCATCATCGTCGGTGTCGCGACGGCCTACCTCGCCAGCCTGGTCATCGACAACCGGCAAGCCAAGCGGGTGTCAGGGGCGCATCGGCAGGAGACGTCACCGACCCAGCAAGCGACCGAACCAACGTGAGCCATGCCGGCGTGCTCGCCTACGAGAGCGGGCTGGTGCAACCCGGCGTGAGTCGGGCCGGACGTCCTCACCCCATCCGGGACCTTGGACACTGCGCTGCGGCGACGTCTGGTGCTTGAGTGCGAAAGGTATGCCTCGACGCACATGTTGGGGGTCCCGGATCGATCGGAGGGCCTGCGCCAGGGACGTTGCGGAGGTCGTCTTCGGTCCGGAGCAGTCGATTTCGACACTTATGGATGGGAGAGCCTGTCATGAAGAGATACATCCGCCGCCCGCTGGTCGCAGCTGCACTTGCCGGCGCCGTACTGGTCGGCCTGCCGGCCTCTGCCGATGCCGCCCCGAAGACGACGACGTGCACCGACGTATTGGCGCCGGGCACCTATCACAAGGTGGTCGTCCCTGAAGGAGCCAGCTGCCTCAGCGAGGGACCCGTGACCATCCGTGGTGGGCTGTACATCAATTCAGCCGCCACGTTCGTGCTCGGCAGCGAGGAGAACGCGGTCGACACCGGCACCATCTCCGGCGGCGTCCACGCGACCAACCCGGCCTCGGTCCAGATCCACTTCACCACGATCAACGGAGGGATCGAGGTGCGCGGCGGGTCGGGTCCGTTCGGCGGGCCGTTCGACATCACCTGGAACGCGATCGAGGACAACCACATCAACGGTGGCGCGACCGTGGTCGGCTACAACGGATTCTGGTTCGGATTCATTCGCAACCACGTGAACGGCACGGTGAACCTGCACAACAACATGCTCCAGGACCCGGACGGCAACGAGTACGTCACCAACACCATCCACGGCAGCCTGAAGTGCTCCGGGAACTCGCCGGCCCCACAGGTCGGCGACTCGGAGGGGAGCCCCAACCAGGTCACGGGCGCCAAGACTGGTCAGTGCGCAGCCCTCTGAGCCCAATCACTGACGAAAGCTGATCGACACCGGCAGAATGTCGACAGCAGCGTGTCGCACGTCCGCATCGCGGACGTGCGGCACGTGGCCCGCCGGCCGTGAGCGTGCTGTGCGGGCAGGTGGGGGCCAGTTAGTCGCGCAGCCTGACAATGTTGTAGGTGGGCACCCAGTCCCCTTTGCCCGCCAGCCGCAGGCTGCCGAGGTTCTGGGACAGCACGAGCTGCTGCGTCTCCTGGTGGGTGTGCTCGTCGACGAGGATCTGTCCGGGTCCAGCGGCAGCCTGGAGCCGTGCCGCTATGTTCACCGGTTCCCCCACGACCCCATAGTGCATTCGGCGTTCGGAGCCGACGTTGCCGGCGATCACCTCTCCGCTGGTGATGCCGATGCCGGTCTGCAATCGGACACTGGGCATGGAGGGGATCTCCAACCGGGTCACTACGGACTGCATCTCTAGCGCTGCGCGAACGGCTCGCTGGGCGTCGTCGACGTGCGTGATCGGTGCGCCGAAGAATGCCTGGACGCCGTCACCGAGGAGGTCCGCCACGGTGCCGCCGTGGCTTTCGACGGCATCGGTGACGATGGCGAGATATCGATTGAGCAGGTCGAGTGCCTGTTCCGGAGTGTGCCGCTCGGTGAGACTCACGTACCCGCGTATGTCGACGAAGAGGATGGAGACCTGGCATCGTTCTCCGCCGAGTTCGGCTGCGAATGGGTTCCGCAGCACCTCCGCCGCAACGGTGTCGCTCGCGTAGCGGCCAAGCAGGTCGGCGAGGCGGTCGTACAACGCCTTGGTACGCAGGAGCGATCGGATTCTGGCGGACAGCTCCACAGCGTTGAACGGTTTTGACAAGAAGTCGTTGGCGCCGGCTTCAAGCCCGTGCTTGATGTCGTCAGGCCGATCGAGTGCGGTCAGCATCAGCACCGCAAGACCAGCGTTCTGCGGGTCACTTCGCAGCCTCTGGCAGACCTGGATTCCGTCCAGACCCGGCATCATCACATCGAGGCACACCAAGTCGGGCCGATGCTCGACTATCGCCGCAAGGGCGGCTTCTCCGTCCATAGACTCGAGGACGTCGTAGCCGCAAGATCGCAGCAGCTTCGTGAGCAGTGCCAGGTTCGCCGGCTCGTCGTCGACGGCGAGGATCAGAGGTCGCGGCCGCCTCATCCGAGCAACTCCGTCACGTCGTTAGCGAAGGAAGCAAAGTGAATGGGCTTGCTGAGGAAGCCGTCGAAGCCGGCTGCCAATGCACGGTCACGATCCGCGCACATGGCGAAGGCGGTGAATGCGACAACACGGATCTTGGCCGTGCGCGGGTTCATGCGCAGTGAGTTCATCGCTTGGGTGCCGTCCATCTCAGGAAGCCCAAGATCCATCAGGATCAAGTCGGGCAGCTCGGCCTCAGCGAGCGCGAGACCCTGCATCGCAGTCTCGGCGGTGATCACCTCATGGCCGGCGGCGCCGAGAAGCTTGGTCGCGAGAGCCAAGTTGGCGGGTGTGTCATCGACGACGAGGATGCTGGCCATCAGGTGTCCCCGTCGCCTTTGCGCGAATCAGGTGGTTCAGGCGAGCTGCGAGTGACTGCCTTCTGTCCAACATGGGTCAACGTCTCGTAGTCACGAGGAAGCCAGAGCTGGAAGGTGCTCCCGTATCCGACCCGGGTCTGCAGCGTGACATCCCCGCCCATGGCCCTGGCGAGCCGACGGCTGATGGCCAGACCGAGTCCGGTGCCGCGCTCACTGCCGTGTGCCTGGTAGAAGTCCTCGAAGATCGCTTCGCGCTCACGCTCGGGGATGCCGGGCCCGCTGTCACGGACTGCCACCCGCAGCCCGTCGGCTGTTGTCGAACCGGTGACCTCCACCCCGCCCTCCTCCGTCAGTTTGACCGCGTTGCCGATCAGATTGGCCAAGACTTGTCGTACCCGCTGTGGATCCTGGACGACGTCGACTGGCGACCCCGCGTCTTGGTAGGAGAGCCCGATGCCCTTCTGGTCCGCCATCGAGCGGTGCTGCGCAACCACGGCCTCGACCATCTCGATCGGCTGGAAGGGTGCCGGTGCCAGCGTCAGCTTCCCAGCCTCGATACGCGAGAGGTCGAGTAACTCGTCGATCAGGTTCAACAGATCATTGCCGCCGCGTTCTACCCACCCGAGCGACGCCTTCTGCTCCTGGTTGAGCGGCCCGTCAACGCCGGCCAGGAGTGCCCCGGTGAACCCAAGGACGGAGTTCAGCGGTGTACGGAGCTCGTGGCTGACGCTGGCCAAAAGCTGAGACTTCGCTTCACTGGCTCGCACAAGCGTGGCGTTGGTCCGGCGTAGTTCAGCAGTCAAATCTCGCTGGTGCGAGAACAGTCCATGCAACCGGTCGCTGGTGGCATTCAGGTCGCGCGTGAGGGATCCGAACTCGTCGCGGTTCGGCACCGTGACGGGCCCGGGAAAGCGTCCGTTGCTCAGCTCCGCCAACGCCCCCTGCACCTTCCGGACCGGAAGGATGAACGCCCAGGAGAAGATGAACCCCAGCGTCATGGCCGCCAGCACGCTGAGCGCGGAGAAGGCCACCACCACGATGGTGTGAAGCTGGTGACTCGACTCGAAATCCGCCTGGGCGGCGGCCATATCCGAGTCGGCCTTGTCGACGAAGGCATTCAGCTGATTTTCGAGCTTATGAGATTTCACATGCTCTCCGAGGATGTGGTGGGTTATCGCTCCTGGCACGTCGTGGTCGCCATAACGCTTCGAAACCTGCCGACCGCTCGCCGCATAGTCTTGATTGGCGGCTTCGAGATCCTCGAACACCTGCTTGTCTTTCGGGTCCACCGTCTCGATCTCGTCAAGCAGGTTGGCGAAATCACGCTTTGCCTCCGCGAACTCCTCGACATAGTGCTCGGGTCTGGTGAGGTCGCCTGCCGTATAGCGAGCAGAAGCACCCTGCTCGGTACTGAGCAGGAGAGCCATGGCGCGGTAGTGACTCTGCGCGGTGACCTCGTACAGCATTTGCCGGGCCAAGTCCGCCTCGTGTTGAGCCTGCTCAAACTCCAGTCTGCGATCGTTCATCTGGTCCATCACAACAAGACTGAGAGCCCCCATGGCGACCAGCAGAACAGCTCCGGTCAGGAATCCGGCAAGCAACTTGCGGCGCACCGGCCATCGAAGCGCAGCAACAGCGTCAACTGCAGGTCTCAACACACCGGTGAAGCGCGGAAGAGCATCCTCGGCGGTCGCGCTCGCGTATGTCGGCTCGTGACTGGACGAGGAAGGCTGTCGTTCCATGGTCGCCTCCGGATGCACCGCGTCCTGTGGTCAGACGGGGTGTCGGCTCCTGTCAGGTCACGCCGATGCCGGCATCACTCGGATCGTGCCGGCGAAGCATGAGTTGTTCGGGTCGTAGAGCTGGCCTTCTTCGTGTACCTGGCTGCCCGTGTACTGACCTTCGGTGACCGTTCCGTTCATGACGACGGCTCCGGTCTTGAGGTTGAGGACGCCGCTCAGCTGGGCCAGGTAGGTGGATCCGACGTGCCAGTCGAACTCGACCTGCAGCACCTTGCCGGTCTGCCGGGCATCAGTGAGCTGCGTCTGCAATGGCTCGGCCACACCGGATGGGCCGGTCGCGGTGCCCTGCCACGCGCCAGGCCCGACGGAGCACTTGTCGAAGGTCCAGGTCAGCGGCGCCGACTGCGCGGCGGTGGCCGACCCGGCAAGCGCCACCGGAGCGGTCGCCGCGAGACCGAGGGCTGCGATCGATGCACCGTAGGGGCTGAGTTGGTGACGATGACGTTCGAGGAAAGCAAGCATGATGCGCCTCCATCAGCGACAGCAGATCTGCCTCCAGGCTCGCCGTAAGACAGCCCGCCGCCGTCTGGCAAACGCCTTATCTTCAGTCAGTACGCGCACGCCTTCGCCTTCCGTCCGCGCATGATCTGGACGTCACAAGCTCGCGTTGTGGTTCGATCGGGGCATGCGTTACGCCATCACTGGAGCGACTGGATTCGTCGGAGGCGCCCTGGCCCGCCGGCTGCGAACCGACGGCCACGATGTTGTGGCGTTGGTCCGGGACCGGGGGCGAGCAACGGAACTCACCGACCTCGGCGTGACGCTGGTGGCCGGCGACCTCGACGACGGGTCCGCACTCGATCAGCTGTGCCATGAGGTGGATGCGCTGTTCCACGTCGCCGGCTGGTACAAACTCGGTCAGCGCGACCCGTCCTTGGGCACCAAGATCAACGTGGACGGAACCCGCAATGTCCTGACCGCTGCCCAGCGATCCGAAGTGCCGAGGGTGATCTACACCAGTACGCTCGCGGTCAACTCCGACACCCATGGCGCGGTCCATGACGAGACTTACCGATACACCGGCCGCTTCGTCAGCACCTACGACCGCACCAAGGCCGAAGCCCACCAGATCGCCGAAGGCTTCGCCTCCGACGGACTCCCGATCACGATCGTCCAGCCTGGTCTGGTCTACGGGCCCGGTGACACCTCGCAGACCGGAGCCCTGATCGCCCAGGTGGTCCGAGGCAAGCGGCCGCAGGTTCCCTCGGGTGGCGGAGTGTGCTGGGCGCACATCGATGACATCGCATCCGGCCACCTGCTCGCACTGGAGCGCGGGACGGTCGGCGAGTCCTACATGCTGGCCGGTCCACCACTTTCGCTGGCGAGTGGCCTGAGCCTGGTGGCGGCGATTGCGGGGACGCCAGGGCCAGTGGTCGTGCCATCTGCAGTCGTCCGGATCGGCGCTACGGCGATGGATGTCGTCGGGAGGGTCGTGTCGCCGCCACCAGCGCTGGCCGCGGAGACGATGCGGGCCGCGCTCGCGACCTACTACGGGACCTCGGCCAAGGCTGAGCGCGAACTCGGCTGGTCCGCCCGGCCGCTGGAACAAGGGCTGCGAGAGACAGTGGCCGCACTTCGGGGATGACGGCACCGCAGCCGGTTGCGCGCGTACTCGGCAAGGCCTGGATAGCGCCGCGCATGCTCCGCCTAGCTGCGGTCGCGCTCAGCGCCGGCAGCAATCCTCCCATTGCCGAGACCACGTTCTATCGTTTATCGTCGATGAACGATGAATGCTATGAGACCCCTGGATCGTCCTACGGCCGATGAGTACGCGTCGTGGTTCAGGGCGCTGTCAGATGGCACGCGGATCCAGATCGTTTCGCTGCTGGCCCGGGTGGGCGAGCCGATGACGGTCGGCCAGCTCGTGGACGCGGTCGATGTCGGTCAGTCGACGGTGTCGCGGCATCTGAAGGTTCTGGCGGACTGCGGGTTCGTCTTGGTGGAGCACGTCGGGACCGCGAGCTGGTTTCGGATCAACGACAACTGTGTTGAGTGCTTCCCGACCGCGGCCGACGTCGTGATGGGCCGGCCGGTCCCCGCGGTGCCGGCGGATTGATGTCCAACGGAGGTCCTGTGATGAACGAGTCGACGAATCGGTCCGAGGTCCACGCCGCGGTGGTGGAGCGGTACGGCGGCCTGGCACGCGCGGTTCGGGACGGCGAACACGTCGTGGACTGCGATCCCCAGGCGTTCCTTGACGGCTACTTCGGCTCGATCGGCTACGGCGACACCGCCGAACTCCCGGAGGGAGCGTTGCGGGCGAGTTTGGGATGCGGCAACCCGGTCGCGGTTGCCGATCTCCAGCTCGGCGAGACGGTCTTGGATCTCGGCTCGGGCGGCGGCATCGACGTGTTGTTGTCAGCGCGACGAGTCGGGCCGGCCGGGAAAGCGTACGGCGTCGATGCGACTCCCGAGATGGTCGAGCTGGCCCATACGCATGCGGCCGAGGCGGGCGTCGAGAACGTCGAGTTCCTGCTCGGCCGGATCGAAGACCTCCCCTTGCCGGACGCGCAGGTGGACGTGGTCATCTCCAACTGTGTGATCAACCTGTCCGCCGACACCCCGAGGGTGCTCGCCGAGGCACATCGGGTGCTGCGGCCCGGCGGCCGACTCGGCATCAGCGACCTCATCGCCGACGACACCCTCGACGCCGCACAGCTCAAAGCGGCCACGGAACGGACCGGCTGCGGCGTGGGCACTCTTACTGCGGCCAGCTACCGCGAACTCCTGGAAGCGGCCGGTTTCGCCGATGTCCGCATCATTCCCACTGTCGATGCCGGCGGTGGACTTACCTCGGCGATCGTGCAGGCCACCAAGCCCGCATAACTCGAGTCGGCTGCTCCCTGCGGTCACCACGGAGTCATGCGCTCGGGGGAACGTGGAGCTCGTCGAGGAGGTGGCGTACGCGGCGTTCGATCTCGTCGCGGACCGGCCGTACCTCGTCAACGGACTTGCCGGCCGGGTCGTCGAGCTCCCAGTCGAGGTAGCGCTTGCCGGGGTACAGCGGGCAGGAGTCGCCACAGCCCATCGTGATCACCACGTCGGCGGCCTGCACGATCTCGTCGGTCCAGGGCTTGGGGAACTCGGCGGTGATGTCGATGCCGCGCTCGCGCATGGCGGCGATCGCCGAGGGGTTGACCTCGCTCCCAGGCTCGGTGCCGCCGGACCAGGCAATCGCGCGGTCGCCGGCGAGGTGCTGGAAGAAGCCCATGGCCATCTGGCTACGGCCGGCGTTGTGGACGCACAAGAACAACACGATGGGTCGACCGTCGTGGTGTCCCTCTACCCGCGCGAGTGCGTGCAAACGCTGCCGGGCAAAGCGCTCGGCCAGGAGCGGAAGGTAGTTCGGAATCGATGCGTGGTTCGCGAACTGGTCGTAGCTGGAGTGCAGGAACCGGTCGATGGTCTCGGTGCCGAAGACGCCGTCGAACTCGGTCTGCAGATGGGTGGCGGCGCTCCGAAGTGCCAGCTGCTGGTCGATGCTCAGATCGTGTCGGTGATAGTACTGGGTTTCAGTCATCAATGTCTCCGGAGGGGTGGACGGCCGGTGCGAGCCGGTCGATGCGGCTGGTGATGTCGTCGAAGACCCGCTCGAACACGTCGGGCGTCGGGTCGCGGGCCGGGTCGGGAACGGACCAGTGCAGCCGGTCCGGTACGCGTGATCCGAGCTGTTCGTGGGCGTTGTCGCAGACCGCCACCACCAGGTCGCCGCCGTCGAGGACGTCATCGACATGGGACGTACGGGCTCGGCCGAGCGACAGGCCGTGTCGGCGGGCCACCTTGGCGGCCTCTGGGTGAACGCGGTCGGCGGGTCGGGTCCCCGCCGAAGCGCACGGCACCGGACTGCGCCGGGCCCAGAGCGCCGCCGCGAGCTGGGAGCGGGCCGAATTCTGCGTGCACACGAACACCACGCGTGGCGCTGACAGCCATCCGGCCGGTGCCAGGTCATTCAAACTCGCCGGGCGCAGCCGGACGTAGCGTCGGCGCCGGTCGCCCTCGGAATCCACGCGCTCGAGCAGGCCGGCCGCTTCCAGGAGACCCAGATGATGCGCCAGCAGGTTGCTCCGCATCCGCAGCTCCCGGCCGAGTTCGCTCGGCGACACATCGCCCACGACCAGCCGCTCCACGATCGCCAACCGGGCCGGCTCCCCCAGCGCCGCATGCACCCGGGACCGCGACTGCAGCTCCGAAGACCATCCAGTGTTCATTGACTCAATAGTTACTGAGCGAAGCTCCGACGTCAACCTACGCGGGTTGGCCCATCTCCAGGCCGACCATGGCCGCTGCGCCCCTGACATGGGCAGTGATCGGACCGGCGATGTGGTCGGCGTCGCGATGGACACCACGGAGTGTGTTGGAGGCGTACGAGCGTTGGTGCTCCAGGCCGACATAGGCCAGGCCGCGGTGAGTCGTCGACAGGCCACCGCGGTGCAGCGGCAGCCGGTCATGGAGCGTACGGAGGGGCTGCAGGTAGTCGAGACTGGGTCGGTACCCGGTGGCGAACAGCACGGAGTCGACAGCCTCCGCGGTGCCATCGGCCCAGACGACGCCGTCGCTGTCGAGTCGGGTGAACATCCGGCGTTGGTCGAACCGACCCGACTCAAGCGCATCGCGGTACTTGCCACTGTCGGTGACGATCGGGGTCGGCACCAGCTGAGCGAGCCACTCCGACGGTAGGTCGTCGAACCCGCTGACAGAGAGCCAGTAGTGCACGTCGCGGCCCTCCCGCCGTTGCGGCAGGAACACCACCGGATGGCGGGTCGCGAGCGTGACCCGGGCGACGTCGGCCAACTCGTAGCCGACCTGCACCGCGGAGTCCCCAGCCCCCACCACGATCACGCGCTCGCCGACATGCGGCTTCGGGTTGCGGTAATCAGCCACGTGCAGCACCCGACCCCCGAACTGGTCCCGACCAGGCAGGGCCGGAAGGTACGGGGTGGTGAACGAGCCGCTCGCAGCCACCAGCGCAGCCGCCGACAGCTCGCCGCCGTCGAGGGTGTGGACAACGAAACCGCTGTCACCGTCGGATTCAACCGCGGCCACACGGGTGTTCGTGCGGATGTCGACGTCGAGGCCGGCGGCATAGGTCCGCAGGTAGTCGACGACCTCGTCGCGGTGCGGGTAGTGGTCCGGGACGCCCGGGAACCGCAGGCCGGGCATCGAGCTGTACTCGACCGGGGAGAACACGGTGAGGCTGTCGTAGTAGTGCGGCCATGACCCGACCGGCTCCGGCCCGGCTTCCAGCACGATCGGCTGGAGTCCGCAGCGGTGGAGAGCTCGGGCGGCGGCCAACCCAGATTGGCCACCGCCAACGATGACGGCGTCCGGCATCAAGAACCCCTCGGAGCAGCGCTCAGGCGCAGCATCCGCTGCTGCTTTCAGCGTCGTCGGTGCAGCAGGCCGCGCCGGTCGAGGCGGTCTGACCCTCGAGCTCAGACTGGTCGTCGGCCAGGACGGTGTAGAACTCCCACCGCTCATCGTTCGGCGCGCCCTCGACCCAGAACTTGTCCTGCTTGGCATAGCAGCACGTCGTGTCCCGCTCGTCGACCGACGCCAGGCCATGATCGGCCAGCCGGCGCTGCACGGCGTCGACGTCGTCGGTCGTCGGCACCTCGACGCCGAGGTGGTTGAGCGACCCGCCCTGACCTGGGTTCTCGAACAGGATCAGCTTGAGCGGCGGCTGGTCGATGGCGAAGTTGGCATAGCCCGGCCGCAGCTTGGCCGGCTTGGTGTCGAACAAGGCGGAGTAGAACTCCACGGCCTGGTCGATGTCGTCGACATTCAGAGCGAGCTGGAGACGAGAGGTCCAGCTGGCGGTGGTCGGCATGGCGGTAGTCCTTTCGATCGGCAGCAAAGCGCGGACGGCTAGAGCTGGAGGCGGGAGGTGAGCCGTCGACATGACGACGTCCGCTCGCATCGATGTACATCTATGTGTCGTGGCCGAGTCTGGCACACGTATAGACGTACATCAATGATTGATGGCGATCTATTTATCGGGCACGATAGGGGCGTGACGACACGCACCCTCCCGCTCCTCGACCAGCCGACCGCACCCTGCTGCGAACCACTCAGCTCCGGCCGCCTCGACGCCGAGCAGGCCACCGCGCTCGCCCGGCGACTGAAGCTGCTCGCCGACCCCACCCGGCTACGGCTGCTGTCGATCCTGCTCGACTCGGAAGCAGGCGAAGCCTGCACCTGCGACCTGACCGAGCCACTCGAACTCAGCCAGCCCACCGTCACCCACCACCTCCAGCGCCTCGCCGAAGCCGGCATCGTCCACGGCGAACGCCGCGGCCGCTGGACCTACTACTCCGTCGACAAGACCGCGATCGACACCATCACCGACGCACTCAAGCTCGGCTCGTAGCAGACCTCCGCTAACGACACAGGTGTCAGCCGCTTCGATTCCAGGGAGGAGCGGCGGACGACGTGTATCGTCCTTCGCCATGGACGAAGGCGCCGTCCTCGCCCTTCTTGCGCTGGCAGGAGGCGGTTTCTCGACGCTGTGGGCGACCGGAGGATGGCAAGCACTCCGTCGACGGCGGATCCAGCAGGAGATCGACCTCGCCAACGGCCTTGAGAAGGGGTCGACGGTGCGAGCGTCGCTGTTGGAGCACGCCGACGACCAAGCCGCCATCTACCTGTATCAGCGACAGGCCAAACCGACCATCCATAAGTCCGTCAACGGCTTCTTCCTCGCAGCCATCGCCATCGTCGTGATGGTCACAGTCATCTTTCCCGATGCCAGCGACGCCGTTGTCTACAGCTTCGAAGGGATACTCGCCGCTTCGCTCGGCTGGCTCGGCGGTACGGCGGTGTACCTCGCTTGGAAGTCGATCAGCAAGCATCGGTACGAGACGCTTCTCGCCCGGTCCCGGGAAGAACCTAAGTCGACCGAGGGCGAGGCCTGACCTGCGCCGAGTAGCCCGTGCTGTCGCACCGCTAGATCTGCAGGTCGCCGGTGATCACCCTCCTGGCCACGGCCTCCACCGGGACCCCGTCGGTGAACGCTCGGGCCCTTAGCAGGGCAACCGCATCCTCGGTTCGGCAGGACAGCTGTACGGACACCACACCCGCGGCCTGATGCAGCGTGGCGAGCTGGTCGTCGTCGAGCATCGCCGCGGCCGAAGCCTGCGAACCCGTGCCGGCCTCGTTGAGCACGATGTACGTCAGCGCGTCGGCGACCCGCGCCGAGGTCGCGGCGACGCCCTTCGGCAAGGTGTCGGCCAGCTCGTAGACGCAGAGTGTGCCGAGCCATCCGCTACCCGAGCCGTGTCCCAACGGTTGACCGATCACGGAGCCCACGCCGTGCTCGGCGACGGCCGAGCCGAATCGCGGCCAGCGATCGATCAGCGCGCCACCCTCGGCGCGTACCGGCACCCTCCAGGCCGCCACGTCGTGCGCGGGACCTTCACCCAGCACGAACTCGCTGTCCCCCGCCATCTGGGCGGTCTGGTCCGAGGCCGCCACCAGCGACTCGGCGCCACCGTGCGCACCCAGTGTGACCGCGGCACTCTTGGGTCCGATCGCCGAGGCCACCGCGGCGATGAAGGTCGGCAGTGCCGTCGCGGTGCCGTGCCAGCGAGACCAGTTGTCCAAGCGCGATACGTAGAGCTCGTGAAGCCGAGCCGTCTCGAGATGTCGGATCTCGAACGATCGATGCAGCCTGATCAGCCGAGTCAACCCCGCCCGCCAGGCCGTCGGCGCACGATCACAATGCGCCTCGAGTTCAGCGGCGATCGCGGCAGCTCGAGCCGCCCGCCGCCGTGCGTCGTAAGCACGCTCGGCTACAGCGGCGATCCGCCGTCTCGCGACGTCCTCCGATACCAAGGGGCTCACCCTGTGCTCGACGTCGACTCGGTCGACGAGCATCGACCTGTGGCCTCATCAAGCGTACGCGCAAAGGGGCAATCCGGCATGGAATCTGGGGCCTGAAGTGTCCGCCACGCTGGAACTCCAGCGCAACGGTCAAGCCGACTTGGCGCCGGCGACGTAGGAGTGGACGGCGGAGATCACCACGGACCCCTCGCCGACGGCCGAGGCGACCCGCTTGACCGACCCGGCCCGAACGTCACCCACAGCGAAAACCCCGGGTACCGATGTCACGAAGCCGTCGCTGGTGACGATGAAGCCTTTGGCGTCGAGTTCGACGCCCACCTCATGCAGCCAGGTCGTACCGGGATCCGCACCGATCATCAGGAAGAGGCCGGCTGCGTCCAGTCGGATGTCGCGATCGTGGAAGTGGTCTCGCCAGTTCAGCGCGCTCAGCCGACTCGTGCCGTGGACCGCGGACAGCTCCGAGCGAGGGTGGACGGTGACCCGTTCGTGGTGAGTGAGCCGCTGCGCCAGGTACTTCGACATCGTGTCGCGGAGGTCGTCGCGACGGATGAGGACATGGACTTGGTCGGCGTTCCGTGCCAGGAACAGGGCGGCTTGGCCGGCTGAGTTCGCGCCACCCACCACGACGGCGTTCTGTCCGGACACCACCTTGGCCTCGAGCTCGCTCGCGGCGTAGTAGACCCCGCGTCCTTCGAGGTCAGCGAGGCCAGGCACATCCAGCCGCCGATAGCGGGCGCCGCTGGCGATGATCACGGCGCACGCCACGATGTCGTGCTCGTCGTCGAGCCGAACGCGGAAGCCTCCGGACACCTGCGACAGCCCCGTGACGGATCGGGGCGACACCAGCCTCGTCCCGAACTTGACGGCCTGAAGCATCGCGGCCCGCGCCAGCTCGGCCCCGGAGACGCCGCTGGGGAAGCCGAGGTAGTTCTCGATCCGCGACGAGCTGCCGGCCTGTCCCCCAATGGCGACGTCCTCGACGACAACCACGTCCAGCCCCTCAGAAGACCCATAGACGGCGGCCGCCAGCCCCGCCGGTCCGGCGCCCACCACGAGCAGGTCACATCGAGCGTCGTCGGAAAGGCACCACAGGTCGATCCCGAGTGCGCTCGCCAGATCACGCGTCGTCGGCGCGGTCAGCACCCGCCGCTGTCCAGTCACCACAGCCGTACCCGCCTCAGGCAGCGCGGTCGTCCTCGCCAGCTCCGACCAAGCCGACGCGTTGGTACGCAGCACCGTCCGGTAGGGAAGCTGGTTGCGCTCGGCAAACTCCCGAAGCCGGTGCAGGTCACCGTCGTCGTCGCCGGCGAGCACCAGACCGCCTTCACCCAACCGCTTCCACAGGCGCCGCCGCGCCTCGAACGCCGCGAGCATGACGTCGCTCAGCTCGCCCGAGATCTCGACGAGCCGACGCAGTTCCTCGACTCGTACCCGAAGGACCACCGTCTCCTCCATGGCCACGCCCGGCAGGAAGGCCCGCTGTCCCATCAACATGCCTAACTCGCCGACGAAGTCGCCTTCCTCGACGACGAAGACCACCCGGTCCTCTCGGCGGTCCAACAGCACGACGCCGCCCGCGAGTACGAGGTAGAGGTCGTAGGAATCGCCGGCCTCCCACAACACCTCGCCGGGCTCGGGATGCAACACCTCACCGGCCGCCCGCAGCAGGTCGAGAGCGTCCTGGCTGAACACCGGCCACGCCAGCGCATCGACATCGTCTTGCCGCCGAGACGAGTAGTAGGTCTGCCCATCCGGCCGCGGGATGCTGCTCAATCCGCCTCCACTCTCACCAACCTTGCGGCCAGCCCAGGTCGTCAGCTCGGGCGTGCCTACGCATGCCATCCTCCGATCCGGGTATAGGACATGTAAAACGAAACCTGCGCGGCAGCTTGCCCAGCCGACATCGCGCCTTGGTCAAGGGTGGTAGGTGGGCGAGTCGCGCCCAGAGACGTGGAGAGGCTATGACAGACACACCGACCGTGGGGCTCCTGGTCACGATGGAGGCAAAGCCCGGCAGGGAGGCTGACGTCGAACGGTTCCTCGACTCCGGGCTGTCGCTGGTCAACCAGGAACCGGGTACCACCCTGTGGTTCGCCCTTCACCTCGGCGGTGCCAGCTACGGCATCTTCGACGTGTTCCTCGATACCGCCGGGCGCGACGAGCACCTGCACGGCAAGGTTGCCGAGGCCCTGATGGCGCAGGCCCCCGACCTCTTCACCGAAGCTCCAACCATCCAGACGATCGATATCCGGGCCGCAAAGCTGGCCTGACCGATCGCACGCAGCGAGCGGTAGCCTCGGTCACTATCCTGAGCAGTTCGCAGTCCACTCAACGCACTCTGTGACGGGGGCGAGCAAACGATGAGAGCGATCGTCTATACGCAGCCAGGCGATCCATCGGTCCTCGAGCTCGTAGAGCGGCCGATCCCCGAACCAGGCGCCGGCGAGGTACGCGTACAGGTTGCTGTCTCCGCCGTGAACCCGACCGACTGGAAGTCACGCAGCGGCGCGTCGCCCGGCACGATCTCGGAGCCAACTGTTCCCAACCACGACGGCTCTGGCGTTGTCGACAAGGTCGGCGCCGACGTCACGAGCGTCAGCGTGGGCGATCGGGTCTGGCTCACCCTCGCAGGCGACGGCCGGCCAGGCAGTGGCACTGCCCAGGAGTACACCGTCGTACCGGCCCAACGTGCGTTCCCTCTGCCGGCCGCCGCGAGCTTCGAACTCGGTGCCAGCATCGGTATCCCCGCAGTCACAGCGCACCGGGCGCTGACCGTCGGTGAAGACGGCCCGATACGCCTGCATCCGGGCGCTCTCGGGGGGCGGACCGTCCTGGTCGCTGGTGGTGCGGGTGCGGTCGGCAACGCTGCCATCCAGCTCGCGCGATGGGCCGGCGCAACCGTCATCGCCACCGTCAGCAACGACACGAAGGCGACCCTCGCCACCGCGGCCGGCGCCGAGCTTGTCGTCAACTATCGGCAGCCCGATGCGGCCGAGCAGATCCGTCGAGCTGCCAACGACGGCGTGGACCTGATCGTCGAGGTCGCGGCGGGCGCGAACGCGGAACTGGACCAAGCGGTACTCCGCACGCGTGGAGCCATCTCCATCTACGCAAACGACGGCGGGTCGGCTTTCAGCCTCGACGTGCGGCGAAACATGGGACTCAACGCCAGATACCAGTTCGTCCTGCTCTATACGGTCGGCTGGGACCGGATCGCCGCAGGTGCCGCGGACGTCAATCAGGCGATCGAGGCCGGCGCCTACCGAGTCGGCGAGGAGGCTGGCCTTCCACTTCACCGGTTCAGCCTCGAAGAGACGGCGGCAGCACACCATGCCGTCGAGACTGGAGCGGTCGGAAAGGTTCTCGTCACCGGCGGCCGGCCGCAAGAGGGCTAGCCTCACCGCGTCAGATAGTGGCCGGGCCGACCGGGCTTGTGGTCATTCGGGTGTGTTGTGGGGTCGAGCCCCCGAGGGTTCCGGCTAAGCTATGGGCTCGATTCACGGGGGCGCTCTCCTGGTGTTCCCCGAAGAGAGATGACGTCGAGGTTGGCGATGGTGGCGTCCGTACAGCGGCGGATCTTCATCCACGTTGGGTGTGCCAAGGCCGGGACGACGTTTCTGCAGAGCGCGCTGTGGCAATCGCGACATGTCCTGCGGTCCCACGGTGTGGAGCTGCCGGTCGATCGCCTGTCGCACTACCACCTGGCACTCGCCGTTCGCGACAAGCTCAATCCCGACACCGATCCGCCAAAAGCCTTCAACGTCCAGGACCGGTTCGCTCGAGCCCTGGCCGACTCGGCGGCGGCGACGGTCGTGGTGTCCAACGAGCTCTTGGCCGGTGCCACGGCTGAGCAGGCAGCCAGCCTCCGCCACTTGATTACCGGGTCGCTGACGGAGGCGGAGGTCCATCTGGTGATCACCGCCCGCGACCTGACCCGGCTGATTCCGTCCGCATGGCAGCAGCGGATCCAGCAACGGAAAACCATCAGCTGGGACGATTATCTCCAGTCGGTCCGAGAAGGCACCTGGCCCGGGGCGGAGTTCCTTCGGTCGCATGATCCCGCCGACATCGCGTCCCGGTGGGCGGCGGATCTGCCGCCGCATCGGGTTCACATCGTCACGCTGCCGCCCCCGACGGCGCCCCGTGGCCTGCTGCTCGAACGGTTCTGCGGGGTCATCGGCATCGACGCCAAGATCCTCTCCGACTCGGTCCCGTCGCCGAATGAGTCCCTCGGCTTCGTTCAGGCAGAGCTGTTGCGCAGGGTCAACGTCGCCTTGGGCGACCGGCTGAAGCACTCCCGGGCCGGCTACGGCCGGGTGGGCAAGAGCTACTTCGCCCACCAGGTGCTGGCGCCGATGGGCGGCGAGCGGCCGAGCCTGCCACCGGAGATGACGCCGTGGTGCCAGGAACAGACCGAGCGGTTGATCGCCACCATCGAGCAGGGCGGGTACGACGTCGCCGGCGATCTCGATGACCTGCGGTCCGTCCCGGCCTCGACCGCACCGTCCGTGGTGGGAGACAGCGAGATCGCCGCCTCAGCGGTCGGAGCTCTCGCGGACCTGCTCGACCAGCGGCATCAAGACCTGGTGCAGCTCGACGAACTACAGAATCGACCAGTGGCCGTCCGGCGCCGTCGCCCGATCAGGCGGATGCGCCGACGCCTGAGCCGGCGGATCCGGCGACGCCTGGGCCAGTTGCTGCCCCCGAGTTCCGACGATCAGGTGGCAGTCGCCCGGAGGCGCCGCCGACGCGTCGCAGTGGCGATGGCAGCCGGGGCGGCCGTCGTGGTCCTGGCGCTGGGGATCGCGCAGGCCTCGCTGTTCGACGGGACAAGTACTGAGGGACCGGACCAGAGCCCATCCCTATCGCTGGCCGAGTCGTGGACGCCGGAGCGGATCCGCGCCGAGGGCTCGCGCATCGACGTGGTGCCGACAACGGCGTCGGGCCTCTCGGCACGCCAGTACGCCGTGTGCGACGGGTCCCTCTGCGAGGGCGACAGCGGCCCGCTCGACGACATGCACGCCGCGCTGGAGGTGACTCAGCAGGATCAGTCGGCGGTGTTCGACCTCCACTACTCGAACGTTCCTTGGGTCAGAGCATTCGACGACGACTCGGTGCTGGTCCAGGACGCCGACGGCCTGCACGTGCGCTACCGCCTGCTGCAGGCCGACGGCTCCGAGGAACCGCTTCAGCTGCTCAACGACCCGGCTCCCGCGAGCCCTGGGCCTGGCGTCTTCGTCATCGACGACTTCGGCTCCTGGAACATCGGCATGGATGGCGCGGAGGACACGTACCTGATCGACGAGCGTGCAGGCACGCTGCGCCCGCTCGACGTGCCCGACGAAGCTGTCCGCTACTGGGGCCCGAACGTCAACACGTTCCTGTGGGGAGTCACCGACGACTGCCGGGTCTTCTGGCAGACGGCCGGCACGCTCGAGCACCGGCGATTCAACTGCCAGCCGGGCTCGGACTTCACTTCGATGCACGACGACTGGTTCCCGCGCGGGTGGCTGCAGCCAGGGCGCATGGCGGTGGCCGAGCAGCACGACCCCGGCAACCGCATGGTCATCCACGTCAGCCTCGACAGTGGAAACACCTGGCAGCAGATCCCGGTCACAGGCGAGGACACCATCGCCACGACATTGCGACAAATCGCCTGACGCCGCGCAAAGCCGCGACCATGTCCTCTCCCGCGCACCGGCCGCCGTCGATGCCTCGCCGAATCATCCGGTTGGGGTGATGCGTCGTGGATGAGCGTTGGCGACTCTTGTGCCATGAGGATTCTCGGGCTGATTCTGGCGCTTGCGATCGTGCTCGTCGCCTGTGGTGACGACAATGGCGGGGGCAGCTCGTCGTCGTCGGGGAGTTCCGGCGGCGGCAACAGTCAAGTGTGTTCCGCGGTCAGTGATGTGAAGAGCTCGGTGACAAAGGTGCAGGACCTCGGCTCGAGCTCAACCCTCTCAGAGGTGACGAATGCCCTCAGCGGCGTCGAGCAGGCCGGTAGCCAGCTGGCGAGCGCGATCCAGTCAGCGCCTAGCCCGGACCTCAGCGGGCTCCAAAGTTCAGTGCAGAGCCTTGAGAACGCGCTCAAAGCGGTTCCATCCAGCTCCAGCATCCAAGCCGGCCTCAATGCCGTCGGCAAGGCGGCCGACTCGGTGGCCAGCGAGGCGCAGACTGCGGCCGACAGCGTCGGTTGCTCATAACCCGGCCTCACCCGCGAACTCACTGATCGCCGCGATCGCCTCACGCCTCGTCAGCACGGCTAGCGAGGAAGGACCCGGCGTCCGGTCAGCTGGCTCATCCTGATCCGGACGAACCGGGTGCGCGTGCCCACCGCCCACGGCTTGGGACCTTGATTCCCCGCTAGCTCCGCGAGCAGGTCTGGATCGTCGACGAGCTCCGCGTCACCGATCGCGAGTACGCTCCATCCCCGCTGCATGAACTCGTCGATGTCATCGACCTCGAAGGCGACCCGGCTGGCATGCATCGCATCAGACAGCGTGCCTTCGGCGGCAGTCCGAAAGAAGATGTCGCCCAGATAGACGACATAGTTGACCGGCAGTACCTGCGGACCGTCCGAGCCGGTGAAGCCCACCCGTCCTACCGACTTAGCGGCCAGCAACTCCCGGCACTCCTCGTCTGGCAATTGCTGGAGGAGCGCTGGTTCGAACCATCTGCCGTCATGGTCGTCCGTGCTCATCTCTTATTCATACCCCGGTTCGGAACGGCTGTGGACTGGACGTTGGTCACCAACCCGCAGCCCTAAGTCAGTCCATCTGGGGTGGCGCAACGGGCGACCAAGGACTTCTGACGCATGACTCAGGACTCTCGACCGCGAGCTGTCAGACGACCAAGGCTTGAACTGTCAGACGAGGCCGCCGCAGCGCGGGGCCCGACCTGCGTAGTCCTTGCCGACGACCTCGCAGGTTGGAGGAGCCATGATCATCATCGTCGCCGCCATGCTGCTTGTTGGATTTCTCGCCCTCGGGCTGGTGTTCATGCTTGCGCTGCGGCAGTGGACGTTCGCGGAAGCACGCACCGAAGCCCGTCTGCGGTCTCCGGACACGCCCACCGTCACCTACGCCGTTCCGCACGGGCGGGATCCCGCGTTGTTCATGACGGCCCTAGCCAACGAGGGATTCGTCTCCGTCCCCGACATCGAAGGCGGGGTCGAGCGGCTGCTCATCGAATGCGCCGAATCCGATCGGGTCAAGGTGCGACATGTCATCGAGCACGCCAATGGCACCGGATTCGACGGAGTCGGAACGCACACCGCCCGAGTACTTTTCGAAGGCGAGACCGAGGCCGCCGGCTAGTTCACTTCGTCGTCGACGAGGAGCAGGGTGGCCTAGCCGTGCAGCCCGCCGGCCGCAAGGTGGATGAACGAGGCCACGACGTCGTGGGCACTGTCGATCGTCACGACCTCACCCTCGATCGGCCGCAGCGCCGCCGCGAGCTTGGTCGTCGAGCCCTCGCCGGCCTGGACAACGGTCAGGCCAACCGCCGATTCCGGATCAGCGACATCGGCCAGCGCCTTGCGGAGTTCGCCGGCCGAGATGCCTCCGGGATCGTCTTGGTCCAGACCGTCGGTGAACACCATGACCTGGAAGTGGACATCTGGTCGGGCATCGGCGAGAGCGGACTGATACGCCGCAAGCACGGTGTCATAGAGACCCGTACCCGTGTCGCGCGCTTGAAGGCGATCCACGTCCTTGGACAGGCTCCGACGGTGGTCGGGCGACAGCGGTCCGAATGGATCCACCACGATGTAGTCGCGGGCACCGACCAGTCGAGAGCCGAACCCCCAGACTCCGAGCCGGGCATCTGACGGAAGCTTGTGGGCCAGGTGCTTTACATTCTGTCGTACGAGACCGATCAGCGACTGCCCTGAGCCGGGCGCGGGCGCCGCCATCGAGCCCGAGATATCCGCGACGACCAGGAGGTCGGCCTTCCGGTCGGCGGCGTACCAGGTCGCGAAGACGTGTTCGACCTTGTGCGCGTCCAGTGTGGGATTCGCCGGGGGTAGCTGTCGGCCGACCCAGGTGTCCTCGGCGGACGGCATCGCCGGCGGTGCGCCGTGGCTGTCACGCAGATGAGCGGCCGCGCGTGCCGCGTCACCCGACGGCCCGGTCGTCAACGCGGCCAGCAACTCGGCTTCGGCCGACTGGACCGCCGGGTCCGATGCGTCGACGTCGGTGACGTACCAGCTGTAGCGCATCATGACCGTCCGGTCCGTCGGGGCCGTGATCACCGATCCCTCGCTGTGGTTGTCGCCGAGCAGGTGCTCCGGCACAAGGGCGACCTCATCCGCGGTGAGCGGCGTCGAGGCAAGGGCCGACGCCGTGCGATGCGTGCGGTAGGCCTTGTTGAGCAGAAGCGCCGAGGCGTCCATGCCCTCGGAGTCCCAGACCGCATCGCCGAGTCCGCCGAGAGCGACCAGGCCGTCGCCGGTCGATGCCGGGTCTCTCGTGACGATCGACGGCGGCCGACCACCTTCGACGAGCGCGGCCAGGCCCGCCCAACCGCCGCCCGCCTGCTGGATGCTGGCCGCCATCGCCGAACTTGATTCGAAGAGCACCGGTGAGGTCGCGAGCGGTCGGTAGCTCAGCTTGGCCTCCTCGCTGTCCTCGCCGTACTCCTCCGCCTCGGCGGCCTCGTACTGCTCCAGCCACGAGGCATCGTCGGTGATCCAGACGTGCGCATGCGCTTGATCGACGACCGGCTCCGCACCTCGGCCGTCGGCGACGGTGACCTCGAGGCGCACACAGTCGTCGCGGTTCGCGAGATCATCCGCAACAGATTCCAGCGCCGGCTGGTAGCTGACCGTCGTGACGACGCGGAGGCTGGTGCACCCCGCGCCCGCATCGGAGGAGTCGCGCTCAATCGCGCCGTACGCGACGACTGTGCCCAGGATCACCGCCAAGACCGCGGCGCCGATCCCGAGCAGCAGCCGCGGACCATGTGATGACTTGGCATGCCGCGCATGCGGGCCCGGAGGTTCGCCGTTATCGCTAGGGACGCTAGCGGAAGCCTGGTGGCCGACTGCGGCCGCGGCGGCCGCTGCGGCGCCCACAGGAGGGCCGGGCGCGGAGGATGCGGTCGTCCGCGACGGCGCGTTCAGCACCTCGAGCGCCTGATCGATCAACCGAGCCGCGTTGGTGAGGTAGATGCCGCGCCGGTCGATCGGATATACGCCCAGCTCGGCCGCCGCCGCTGCGACGACACCGCTGAGGTAATCCATCACCGCGAGGGCGTCAGCCTCGGCTTCCGGCGGCGGTCGGTGGGCTTGCACCCCCCTGACGGCATACTGCAGTTGGTCGAAACGCAGCTGGTCAAGCAGCACCAGGTGCTCGGGATCGGCGACCCGGTCGGCTTCGATGAGCTTCTGACGCAGAGCGTCGACGGCGCTCCAAAGCGAGTGCCCCTCGAACTCGACTTGGTCCACGGTCGTTCGTCCTCATGCCATCGACAATCCCCGAACGGAATGCCGTAACGAACGAGCCGCTTCCGCCGATGTGAGTCCAGCAAGCGACTCCAGGGCCACACAGGGCCGTTCGTCCTGTCCGCGTCGGGACCAGTGGCCCGATGTCTCGGCGACATTTCCGGAACCGTGCAAGACAGCAACCTTTAGCCCGCCATCGAGTCGGCTGAGCCGATTCTTGATCCTAGGTCGGCCGATCGTCTCACGCGCGAAGAGCCGGTCGCGAGGGAATCCGCTGGGCTGCCGTCACTCGTAGGCTTTGAGCACTTCGTAGACGCGGTGCGAGCCGTCGCCAGCCATGATCGAGAAGAACGCGGCGCACGCATCGCTGTTCTGCTCCGCCTCGATGACCTGGTCGATCGCCGTGAGATCGCGGAAGTACACGAGATCGGCGTAGCCGCCGTCGCCATCCTTCACCAGGTAGCGCCGGACGACTCCGTCCTGCTTGCTGGCGAACTCAGCATCGAACCGGTCGGAGGCGGTGACCAGGGTGTCCTCGGAGACACCGGCCTTGAGCTCGATGGGTGCCAGTGCGATGTGCATGTCGGTCGTACTCCTTTGCGTCGTGTGTGCGACCGACCGTACGCACCAACCTGCCGCCTAGTGTCATATTTGTAGGATGAGCGGCGAACCGCTTCGCGAAGGCAGGGTCCTACGTCTCGAAGCGCTCAAGGCGATGCTGGCCGAGCGTGACTCCACGACCGTGGGGGCTCTCGCTGACGAGCTCGGCGTCAGCACGCGCACCCTGCATCGCGACCTTGCCCTGCTGCGGGAGATGGGCGTCCCGGTCGAGGGCGACCGCGGCACCGGCTGCGGGCTACGGCTCGAGCCTGGTTGGTCGCTCGGGCGGGTGCACCTCAACGAATCAGAGGCACTTGGTCTCCTGCTCAGCCTCACCATCGCCGAGAAGGTCGGATCCCCCTTGCTGCTTGACGATCTGCGCTCGACAACCCGCAAGGTCGGCGCCGCGTTCGCGCCCGCCCAAGCGCGCCGAATCCTTGCGCTGCGGCGGCGAATCCTGGTCGGGCAGACCGCATCCACCCAGGTGCTCGCGGGCTACCGCTCGCCCCGATCCACTGTCACCAAGGCGTTGCTCGACGCGTTCGCCCGCCGGCGTACCGCGCTGCTGCGCTACGAGGACCAGCACGGCATCATCACCGAACGCGAGATCGAGCTGCAGTTCCTCTACTACAGCCTGCCGGTCTGGTATGCGCTCGCGTGGGATCGGCTTCGCGACGACGTTCGCACCTTTCGCATCGACCGGATCCATCGCATGCGACCTCTGCCTACCGAGTTCCGGCTCCGTCCGGCCGGCCCATTCCTCGCCGCCGGAGAAGCCACCGCACAAACCATGTAGCTGGTCGTGCGGTACGGCAGCCTCGCGACGGCTAGAAGTCGAAGTACGGATTCGGCGAACCACTCTCGGCCAGCTTCTTCAACCGCGGGAGGATCTGGGCCCACGAGTAGGCGATGAACGGGAACGACTCCTTGGTCGTCTGCCAGCCGTCGTGGCTGAACAGCAACACTGGTCTGACCGTCGTCGTCGGTCTGCACGTCGAAGCTGATGTCGGTGCCGATCCACTCGGGCGGACCGGCGATGCAATGCCACCGAATTCGGGACTCGGGCGTCTCGTCGGTCACCTCGAAGTCGAACGTCACGGGCGCATCGGGCAGGCCGACCTTCATCGTCGAGCCGACACCCGCGGGACCCTGCGTGTGGTTGCTCCACCATCCGTTGACGCCTTGCGTCGTGGCCACGGCTTCATAGGCGGTCTTCGGCTCGGACTCGACCGGCACGCGCAGCAGGATCGTTGCCATCTGCGCCTCCTTCACTTAAGTTGTGACTAAAGTATTTCGCTGGACGTCGGACTGTCAATCAGGAGGACTGTGGACGCGTTGCAGGTGGTCGCGGAGCCCCGCCGCCGCAAGATCCTCCGCCTTGTCTGGGACGACGAACTCGCGGCGGGTGACATCGCCGGGCGCTTCGACATCAGCTTCGGCGCCGTCTCGCAACATCTCGCCGTGCTACGCAATGCGGGCTTCGTCTCGGTCCGGCGGGACGGTCGGTTGCGCTTCTACCGGGCGGATCTCGAGGCGCTGGGGCCGCTTCGTCCGGTGCTGGAGAGGATGTGGGGTGCGTCGCTCGATCGCCTGGTGACCCTGATCGAGGAGGAGCAGTGACGAACGGAGATCCCGTCATCGTCGAGCGCCGTGTCGCCGCTTCGCCCGAGCGAGTCTTCGCCTATTTCGCCGACTCGGCCAAGTGGACGGCCTGGCAGGGCACCGAGGCCGAGATCGAGCTCCGGCCCGGCGGCATCTGGCGGGTGAACGTCACCGGCGACGGCTTCGCGTCCGGGCAGGTCGTCGAGGTCGTACCCAACCGGCGGGTCGTGTTCACCTGGGGCTGGGAGAAGAACTCGCCGGTGCTTCCCGGGTCGAGCACGGTCACGATCGACCTCTTCCCCGATGGCGACGGCACCACCATCCGGCTCACCCACTCGGACCTCCCGCCGGACCAGATGGACCTGCATCGCGCCGGCTGGAGCCACTACGGGTCGCGACTCGCGGCCGTCGTCGAGGGACGCGACCCCGGTCCCAACGCACCAGGCGGCGAGGAGTAGCCATGGGCATCGACGTCTCCGCAAGCATCGAGATCGCCCGGCCATCCGGGGACGTCGCCGCGTTTGCGATGGAGGCTGAGAACGACCCGGCCTGGATCGGCGGCATCTCGTCGGCCCGGCGACTCACGCCCGGACCGACTGCCATCGGGACTCAGGTCGAGCGGGTGGCGCACTTCCTGGGTCGGCGGATCGAGTACGTGATGGAGGTGGCCGAGATCGATCCCGGCCGGCGAATCGTACTGCGGTCGATCAAGAGCCCCTTCCCGATGCAGGTCACCTACACCTTCCTCCCTGTCGACGCCGGCTCCCAGGCCAGCGTCCGGGTCGAAGGCGGCCCCGAGGGATTCATGCTGCACGCCGACGGCCTGATGAGCCTGGCCGTACGCCGGAACCTGCGACGAGACGTAGCCCGGCTCAAGGAGATCTGCGAAGCCAGCGTCTAAGACATCCGGCCACCTCCGAGATCGCTGATCGCCGGTTCATCGTGGCAAGCGATAAGCGCCATGCAGTTTGCTGCCAGCGGATGAGAGTCGGGTTCAGCGCCCCTTCAGCGCCGGTATGGCTTGATACGTACTACGAATCGCACGAGATGGCCGACCAGCCGAGTCGGACCGTGCCGGTCGGAGGGACGTGATCCGATGCTCGCTCCTACGCCCGGAAGGAGCACGCGCGGGAGGGCCACGAGGATTTGGCGCACCGCCGCGCTCGCCATCCCGTTGGCGGCAGCCTTGGTCGTGGTACCGGCCGACGGGGTCGCCCACCGCAGTTCAGGACTTCCGCAGGGGGACGACCCGGTGCACCTGAAGCCGCGCGACTTCAGCGCGAACATCAACAACAGTCAGTGGCCGATGACGATCGGAAGTCGCTGGGTCTATCGCGTCGTCGACTCCTCCGATGGTTCGGTACAACACGAGCTGATCAGCGTCACCGCACGGACCAAATTGATTGCGGACGGCATCAAGGCTCGTGTCGTGAGGGACATCGTCACCGAGCATGGCCGGCCCGTGGAGGTCACCAGCGACTGGTACGCCCAGGACAAGCATGGAAACGTCTGGTACTTCGGCGAGCACACGATCGAGTACGTACACGGCCAGCCGGAGGATAACGGTTCCTGGGAAGCGGGCGTCGACGGAAACCTGCCCGGCGTGGCGCTGCCCGCGAAGCCGAAGGTCGGACTGACCTACCGCGAGGAGTACTCCAAGGGCGTGGCCGAGGATCAGTCGCGGGTGCTGGCACTTGACGAGCAGGCCGAGGTCCCCGCCGGACACTTCAAGCGCGTACTGATGACCGAGGACTTCTCACCGATCGAGCCGGACGTGTCCGAACTCAAGTTCTACGCCAAGGGAAGCGGCCAAGCCGTCCTGGCGGTCGACGTCTCAGGCGGAACCGACCGCGAAGAACTGGTCAGCTACACCCACTGACCGCCCCCGGGGCTTTGGACCCTACCTAGGCGGTTGCAAAGCGAGCGAGTGTGGTGAGCGCCAGTGGTGGCTTGGAATCGGCGGATGCGGTCGTGTGCAGAGCGCGATAGCCCGCCTGAGCACGGGAGAGGCCCATGGCGAGGACCACGTCACGATCGTCACGTCCTTCGAAGAAGGCACAAGCAGCCAACGGCGCACGACCAGGGCGATATGGCGGTGTGCGTCTCCCGTACGAAGGTCCGGTGAGCTGGCTGTTCCCGCGCCTGGAGCAGACCTACACGCGGCTCGGGCCGAAGGAGGAGGTCGCGCCGGCCCTGCTCAAGCCGCGTCGCGCTCCGGCCCGGTCGGCCGCCGCGAAGGTCGTCGCGGCAGCGGCAGATGCGATGCCGCATGAGGAGCGCCTCGTCGACGGGAAGCTGGCCGACGTGCCGAAGGACTACTGGGCATCTGTGCTCGGCCACTACCACCGACGTCGGCTGACGACGGTGCCACGGTTGAGTGCGGACGTCGCCGCGCTTGCGCCCGGGATGCCTGCCATCGCCGGCCAGAACAACTGGACGCCACTGGGTCCGTCGGTCGTCGCCCGCGGCCAGACGGTGAATCGGGCGGCGATCGCCGGCCGGGTGTCTGGAATCGCCATCGCGCCCGGGGGAAGCCGACTCTACGTCGCCACCGCGAACGGCGGAGTCTGGCGCTCTGACGATGGCGGTCATAGCTGGACGTCGACCATGGACGGATTCGACCAGGATCCGGAGAACTTCGCCACGACCAGCCTGGCGTGCGGAGCGGTCGCCATCGATCGCGCCAACCCTGATCGGGTCTACGTCGGCACCGGCGAGGGTGACACGGACGCGTTGTTCACCGTGAGAGTTGTGGGCGCGCTGCCGGCGTACCGCGGCATCGGTCCGATCCGCAGCGACGACGGCGGAGTCACCTGGCACAACGAGCCGAGTACGCCGTCGTTGGCGGGGTTCTCGTTCTTCCAGATCGCGGTCGATCCGGCCGACCCCGATCATTGCGTGGCGGCGACGACGAACGGTCTGTATGAGCGCGTTCCTTCGGGGAGCGGCTTCACGTGGACACGGAGGCGGACCGGTACTCACACGAGCGTCGTCGTGACGCGTGCATCCGGTACGACGACCTGGTTCGCCGCGACCCAGGGCGATCGGGTCTACAACTCGTCGACGGGGACGTCGTGGACCGCCCTCGGCACCGGTTTTCCGACCGGCGGCATCGGTCGGATCGCGCTCGGAGCCCAGCCGGACAACCCCAACGTCCTGTACGCGTTCGTAGCCACGAGTGCGGGTGCCCTGCACAGCGTGCAACGGCTGGACGGTGCCGGCGGAGCCTGGCGCGGAGTCTCCGGGGTACCAGCCGTTCTGCCTGGCAAACAGGGATCGTACGACCTCTGCATCGCGGTCGATCCGAACAACGCCAACCGGATCTACCTCGGCGGCGACTACTTCAACGTCTCACCGTTCCCCGGATCGATCTGGCGCTGCGAGGTCTCGACGACACCGAGCTTGTCCATCACGGCCACCAGCATCGGCCAGAACGCGCACTCCGACGTCCACGTGCTGACGCACGTTCCGGGCAGCTCGAACCGGCTCTTCGCCGGAACCGACGGGGGCCTCTTCGAGCATCCCGACGCGACTGGTGTCGGAGGATTCGTCTCCCGCAATACGGGTTTGGGCTCACTCTGCACCAACTTCGTCGGTCAGCACCCCTCCGAGCCGGCGGTGCTCTATGTGGGACTCCAGGACAACGGATCGGCCAAGGCCACTGGTGAGGAGGTTTGGCGCCACGTGCAGGGTGGTGACGGTGGATACTGCGTCGTCAACTGGCGGGACCCGTTCCAGGTGATGCTCTTCGCCAACGGCAGGCTCTTCAGGGCGACCGACGGCGGCCTCGACTATCCGTCCTGGGCTGTTGTCACACCCCCGGGAGCGACCTGGGCGGTGATGGCCGAGCCGATCGTCGGTACGCCGCCCAACCCCTCCGCCCCGGCCGAGGCGGACATCGTCGCGCTCGGAAGCGGGGCCACGATCTACATCTCGTCGGACTTCGGCACGACGTGGCCGGATCAGCCGACCCTTCCGGCCGGATCAGGATCGGCGTTCTCGATGATGTTCGCCAGCGCGACCCGACTGTTCGTCGGCACCACGACCGGCCGGGTGTTCCGGCTGGACGACGCCGGGGCCGCAGGATGGACCGTCACCCGCATCGACAACGCCGCCGGCGGGGCGCTCAGCCTCGCGGGTCGAATCTCCGACATCGCCATCGACTGGTCCGATGCCAGCCACAGCTCGATCTACATCAGCTTCGGCGGGGTCGGCGACTTCCGCCATGTCTGGCACTACGACGGGACGGCATGGACCGCCCGTAGCGGCACTGCTGGGAGCGGGACCGAGCTGCTCGACGTCGAGCACAACGCCATCCAGTACGACGCGGTCACCAACCGCATCTACGTCGGCGCCGACATCGGCGTATGGGAGTCGTCCGACGGTGGACTCACCTGGGCGCCGTTGCAGGTCGGCCTGCCGGATGCTCCCGTCTTCGACCTGCAGATCCATCCGACGGATCGACTGCTACGCGCGTCGCTGCATGGGCGAGGGGTCTTCGAATGGAAGCTCGACGCTCCCCCACTGCCTGACGTCGAGCTCTTCGTACGCGACACCATGCTCGACACCGGACGCGGCGTGAACACCGACGGTCGAGCCGATCCATCGGTGGCGCCGACCGCGCAGGTCGTTCACTATCTCAGCCCGAACATCAAGGTCGATGTGCCAACCCCAGCCGGATATCAGACGCCCACGGCGACCATCGACTTCCTGACGTTCAACGACACCATCGTCGACGGCAGCAACGGTGTGGCGACGATCGCTCCGCCGCCCACCGTGCACAACCGCGTCTACGTCGAGGTCCACAATCGCGGCCGCATTGCCGCGGACGTACAGGTCATGGTGGCGATCACCAACGCGGCAACCGGCCTGACGCTGCCAAGCAACTACACGGCGGACGTCGTCGCCGGCAACCCGCTCGCCGGACCCGACTGGACCACGCTGGGATATGTCACGCTTGACCAGCTGTCAGCCGGGCTCCCCCAGATCGCGTACTTCGATCTGCCATCCACATCGCTCCCGCTCCCGGCCAGCCTGCCTGGCAACTCGCACTACTGCATGGTCGCCATCGTGCATTCGACAGCCGACCCGTTCACCAGCACCCAGCGCAACGTCGATCTCCTTACACTCGCCGATCGCAAGGTCGCGCAGAAGAACCTCCACATCGTGCAGTTCGTCGGAACGCCACCGCCGCCCAGCACCGGCATCGGCACCTGGCTGATGCTGCTGATCAGCGCACGACAGGGCCGAAGGTCGCGTCCGATCGACTTGCGGATCGACGCCACCGACTTCCCGGGCACTCTGCAGTTCGCGTTGCCCCCGCCGCTGTTCCCGAAGGACCCGGCCAAGCAGGCCGAGAGCTTCGCGGTGCGGGAGACCGATGTCGTACGGCGGTGGGCGAAGCAGCATCTGGCGGATGCAGAGCGCCTCCTGAACGAGGCGAAGTACCCTGAGCAGCAATACAAGCTGCTCGTCGAGTCGATCAACGCCGTGGCCGACCAGAACCCGTTGGTCATGCGGGGCAAGCGAGTCGCCACCCTGCGCGGTCTCACGATCGATCCGCGCAGCGAACACGCGGTGTTCGTCAGGGTCGATCCGCCGAAGGGAACGAAGGTCGGTGCGTCCTTCTCCTTCGACATCGCCGAGCACGACTCCAAGTCGGGGGCGCTGCTTGGCGGATCGCGTTACCTCGTTGAAGTAGTGCCGCCCGGCAAGGCCGGTTAGTGAGGGGAATCCGTGGAAGGCGATGAGGTCAACGGCGTAGGAGATCGCCGCGCGCAGCCGACCGCCGGACCCGGCTCCGCGACCATCGCTGCCACTGCTGACCGGGCGATGCTCCGGCGGCTGGGCGAGGAGATCCTCAGGGCAGCGACCGGTGCCACGCGCATCGTCCGGGTGTGCCCCCGGTGCAGCAGCGACGGACACGGCCGCCCGACGACGATCGGCAGCTCAGCAACAGTGAGCATTGCGTACGCCGAGGGGCTGGTCGCTGTCGCATGGTCGTGGACCGGCCCGGTCGGGATCGATGTCGAGGCCGATGGTCCTCCCGTCGAGGAGTTCGGGGATCGATTGTCCTGGTCCCGGACCGAGGCTCTGCTCAAGGCGACCGGGGAGGGCCTGCGACGAGACCCACGCGACCTCCCGGTCCTTCCGGCACGGGCGCTCGACCTGCCGGCCGGGTACGTCGGGACCGTGGCGGGTGCGAAGGTCAGCTGGCGGCTGGCAGGTCCGGCAGCCGCTTCTGATCAAGCCAGGACCTGAACAGGTCGTCGAGATCGGCCGCGGCCTGTGCCGACGCGTACTCGACGAAGTCGGCCGTCGTGACCGAGCCGCCGGCGTTCTCCCTGACCCACCCCTGGAGCAGGCGGAAGAACACCTTGTCGCCCACGGTCAGCCGCAGGGCGTGCAGGGTCAGGGCTCCGCGCTTGTAGACGCGATCGTCGAACATCAGCTCGGGGCCCGGGTCCGAGAGCACGAGGTCCTGGTCCAGCCCAGCTAGGCGCTCGTAGTGGGTGCGGGCATGAGCGTCGGCCTCCTCGCCGCCGGACCACTCGGACCACAGCCATTCCGCATAGCACGCGAAGCCCTCGTGCAGCCAGATGTCGCGCCATGCGCGCAGTGTCAAGCTGTTCCCGAACCACTGGTGTGCCAGCTCGTGAGCCACCAGCCGGACCGCTTCCCAGTCGTCGGTGAGGAAGTTGCGGCCGAACGTGGAGAGGCTCTGCGACTCCAGCGGGATCTCCAGGTCGTCGGCTGTCACCACGACGGTGTAGGCGGCGAACGGATACGGGCCGAACAGCTCGGTGAAGGCGGAGAGCATCTCCGGCTGGCGGCCGAATGCCGCGCCCACACCGTCGCGGGCATCTGACGGCGCCGCCACGCGCGTCGGCACGTCGGCCTCGAGTTCGCGGACGTCGTACCTGCCGATCTGCACGGTCGCCAGGTAGGTGGCCATGGGCTGCTCTTGCTCGTAGACCCAGGTGACGGTTGCTCCCCGGCGGCTACGGCTCCGGAGAGCGCCGTTGGCGACCACGGTGTAGCCGGGGTGCGTGGCAATGGAGATGCGGTACGTCGCCTTGTCGTCGGGACGGTCGTTGCAAGGGAACCAGCTCGGGGCTCCGTGCGGCTGCCCGGCGACGATGACGCCGTCGGTGAGCTCCTCCCAGCCCGCGTCCCCGTGATGCTTGTCCATGAGGGGTCGTGGCTTCCCGCTGTAGCGGATGGTCATCGTGAAGGAGTCCCCGGCTCTGATGGGGCGGCGCAGGGCGAGCACGAGTCGGCCCCGACGGGTGGAGTACTTCGCCGGCGTCGAACCGTTGACGCCGACCTTGTCGACGTGGAGGTGCGCGAGGTCGAGCACCACGCGCTCGAGGTTCTGCTCCGCGACCGCCACGATCGTGGCCCGGCCCCGAAGCTGGTTGTTGCCGATGTCGTACCTGAGCTCGAGCTCGTAGCGCGACGCGCTCCACGAACGGTCACCGTGGCCCGGGAGGTAGGGATCGGCGGTGGGGAGGTCGGAGTGGACGCCAGGAATCCTCACAGATCGGTCACCCAGGGTCCGATCGGATTCCCGATCCAGGTCGTCTTGTCGGGCACCGACTCGCCCCTCATCACCAGTGACACGGGACCGACCGTAGCGTGGCGGCCCAGCGTGGCCGCCGGGAGGATGACGCTGTTGGGGCCGAGTGTCGCGCCCCGGCGAAGCG
>Ga0209382_10001088_pt1 | contig 43560 bp, 39 predicted proteins | sample SoiMetdeltSBSDD5_FD_187599 | JGI IMG/M metagenome (GOLD analysis project Ga0209382, IMG submission 187599) | Bulk soil microbial communities from a Populus tree surrounding site in Tennessee, USA - Soil MetaG P. deltoides SBSDD5 (SPAdes) (version 2) | ecosystem: Environmental > Terrestrial >... | reverse complement strand
TGCTGCAGGAAGACGGTGGACGTTCCCGTCGCGGCGATCTGCAACCCGCCGTGAAGGTCGAAGTCGAGCATCAAGGCGCCGTCGGGCTCGCCGGTCGTGGTGTACAGCGCGTCGGCGCTGCCGCCGTCCTCCTCCACGACCAGCGCGCCGGTTGCGACGACTCGACCATCGAGGACGAGGTCGTAGGCGCCGGTCGGCAGGTCACGCACGACGAGTCGCAGCCGCTCGGCCCCGGACCCCGTGCGCTTCCAGTCCACGAGGCCCGTCGCGTCGAGATCCGTGCCCGGGTTCAGCAGGTCGAGGTGCAGGTGGTTGGGCTGGCGCAGCTCGGCGTGATACGAGCGCACGCCGGCGGGAACGGACTGGGGATAGGTGAGCACCAGACCGATTTCGGCGCCATCACGGACCTCGACTCGCTGGGCGCGCAGGTCGACCTCGGGACCGAGCGGGAAGGTGTTCGTGATGTTGAAGTCGTGCCACTGGCCCGATTCACCGACGGTGCCGATGAGCTCGTCCGCGACGAAGACCCCATAGGGCTCGGCCGGAATGAAGTCCTGCCCGACGATCCTGACCGTGACCGAGGCCGCTCCCGCAGCATCGCGCTCCCACGAGAGCCAGCCGCGATCCAGACCACCGTAGCCGTTGTAGCCGTACTTCACGAAGTCCACGCGCAGGCCGTCGGACGCATCGTGCCCGACGTCGCGGAACTTCTGCCGGCTCGGTGGGCGCGACCATTCCTCGAACGGGTCGTACGGCAGCCGGGCCGCCAGGACGACGGCGCCGTCGGCGTCCCGCACGCGCACCTCGGCACCGACGACGTCGTACACCGTGATCTCGCCGAACCCGGGCTTGACCGGCACGCGCTGTTGCAGCGTCGCCTTGCCCTTGGCGTCCACGTCAAGGATCAGGGCGTCCTCGCCTCCGATCTCAACGACGTACGGCCCCGGCGTCAGCCGCGCGAGACGCACGTCCACGCGCTGCATGCCGAAGCTGCTGCGATACACCAGGACCCCCCGTGCATCGAGGTCATCGCCGACGGCGATGAGTCGCGCCCCGTTGACCGAAGAGACGTCATCGTCGAGGAGGACCATGCCGGTTGGCGGGTCGAGGGTGTCTGTGAAAAGCACCTGACCGCTCTGGCGCACCTGGAACACTTCCTGGTTCTGGAAGTACTTGAAGTAGCCGCCGAACGTCGGAGGCGGCGGAGACATCTGGCCCATGCCGCTTTCGTCGACGGACAGCGGGCCCTTCAGGGTGCCGCCTGGCGCGCTCCCCAGGTAGACCTCGTATTCGCCGGCTGGCAGCCCGATCACCCGGACCACCATCGATTCCGTGCCGTCCTTGGCGATGTCCACCCGCGCGAAGGCCGAGCCATCGGCAGGTGCGTCGGCCTGAGGCGTGAGACTGCTGAGGATGAAGGTGTTCGGGATCGGCAGCGCCTCGTACTGGTCGCCGGACCATGCCGGTGCCTGGAGCAGACCGACCAGGACGCTGACGAGGATCCGATGGCGAGGCACGAGCTGACTCCAATCCCGGCGACGGAGGCGCCCCGCAGCATACCAGTGACGCGCTGGCGCGTCCGACCGCCGCCTTGCCCTCGCCGTGCCCTCCCCGCATGATCCCCGCCCATGGACAAGGCGAGCATCGGCATCATCGGCGGCAGCGGCCTCTATGCGATGGAAGGCGTGTCGGACGTCAAGCCGCTGCGCCCCGACACGCCCTTCGGCGTGCCGAGCGACGAGATCACCCTGGCCACGCTGACCGGCGTGCGCGTGGCCTTCCTGCCGCGCCACGGCAAGGGCCACCGGCTCCTGCCCACGGAGGTGCCCAGCCGCGCGAACATCGCGGCGCTCAAGCTGCTGGGCGTGCAGAAGATCCTCGCCTTCAGCGCGGTGGGCAGCCTGCACGAGCCCTACGCGCCGCGCGACTTCGTGGTGCCGGACCAGCTCATCGACCGCACGCGGCACCGGCCGGACACCTTCTTCGGCGACGGCATCGTGGGGCACGTGGCCTTCGCGCACCCCTTCGCGGACAAGCTGGGCGCGCTGCTCTTCCGCCACCTGCGGGAGATGGACGGCGTGGAGAGCCACCTCGGCGGCACGGTCGTGTGCATGGAGGGCCCGCTGTTCAGCACGAAGGCCGAGTCGGAGCTGTACCGCAGCTGGGGCGCGCGGCTCATCAACATGTCGGCGCTGCCCGAGAGCAAGCTGGCGCGCGAGGCGGGCATCGAGTACGCGCTGGTGTGCATGGTCACGGACTACGATTGCTGGCACCCGGGCCACGCGGACGTGGACATCCAGATGGTCATCGGCAACCTGAACGCCAACGCCCGCACGGCGCAGCACCTCATCCGGCGCGCTCTGCCCGACGTGGCCAGCTCGCCGCGCGACCAGGCCATCGCGGACGCGAGCAAGTTCGCGGTCATCACCGCGCCCGGGAAGCGGCCGCCGGCCACGGTGGCGAAGCTCAAGGGCATCATCGACGGGGTGTGAGGTGAAAGTGCGCAGCGCAATCGTCGTGGGCCTGCTGCTCGCCGCCTGCAGCGCGCCGCCCGCCGAGCTGCCGCCCGGCGCGCAGGTGCGCGGCCTGCTGGGCGACACCTTCTATCCGCCGCCCGTCGCCGAGGGCCAGCGCGAGACGCTCGAGCAGCAGCTGCTCGAGGCCCGCGCGCGCTGGATCGCCGCGCCGGACGACGCCGACGCGCTCATCTGGTACGGGCGGCGGCTGGGCTACCTCGGGCGCTTCGTGGAGGCGGTGGAGCTGTTCACCGAGGGCATCCAGCGCCACCCCGACGACGCCCGCATGTGGCGCTTCCGCGGGCACCGCTTCATCACGCTGCGGCAATTCGAGCGCGCGGTCGCGGACCTCACGCGGGCGTCGCAGCTCATCGCAGGGCGGCCGGACGAGGTGGAGCCGTCGGGAACGCCCAACGCGGCCGGCATCGACCTGGACACGCTGCACGAGAACATCTGGTACCACCTGGCGCTGGCGCGCTTCCTGCTCGGCGACTTCGAGGGGGCGCTGGCGGACTGGGAGCGCTGCCGCGGCACGGTGCGCAACGACGACGGCCGCGCGATGTGCGCGTACTGGATCGCGTCGGCGGCCGGGCGCGCCGCGAGCGCGGCGGCGTCCAAGGGAGCCATGGAGCGCGCGGCCGCGCTGCTGGCCCAGCAGTCCGCGGCGCTGCGCGACATCCGGCCGGACATGGACATCGTGGAGTACCACGGCTACCACCGCCTCGCGCTGGCTTGGGCCGGGCGGCTCCCGCCCGACGAGCTCGTGCGCCAGCAGCGCGTCGAGGACCAGGACGGCGTGGACTTCGCGACGGTGGGCTTCGGCGTGGGGCACTGGCACCTGTGCCGCGGCGAGACCGAGGTGGCGCGCAAGCTGTTCGAGGAGGTGTGCCGCGGCAAGAGCTGGCACGCCTTCGGCCACATCGCGGCCGAAGTCGAGCTGGCGCGAATGCGCGCGGCGCGCTGAGCCCCGGACGCCGACAGACCGCTAGCGTCCGGTCGAGTCGACGGCCGCTCGCAGGGCGTCCGGATCCCACCCCACGCCGCGCCACAGCACGCGGCCGTCGGGTCCGATCACGTAGTTCGTGGGATAGGCCTGCACGCCGAAGGCGCGCGAGACCTCGTCGCGCCGCTGCAGCACCGGCTCGTGCTCGAAGCCCCCTTCCTTCCACCAGTCCGCGACGACCTCTTGGCTGTCGCCGACGTTCACGGCGAGGCACGCCACGTCCTTGCGCTGCTGGCTGACCTCTGACCAGAGGTCGCTGAGATGCGGCATCTCAGCGCGGCAGGCGCCTCAGTGGTGGAACCAGAAGTTGAGCAGCACGGTCTTGCCGCGCAGCGAGGACAGCGCCAGGGACGAGCCGTCGAGCCGCTGGACCGTCACGTCCGGCGCCGACGCGCCGACGGCGAGCAGCGAGTCCTCGAACGAGCCGGACCCGCCGCCGGGCGCGCAGGCCAGGGCCGCGGCGAGGGCCAGCACGGCCGTGAACAGGGGCAGGGTTCGCATGGGGCACCTCCACGGGGACGCCGTCCATGATCGGCCATCGGGCGCGAAAACCCAAGGGCGACGGGGGACGACGCGCCCGCCGGTACGATTCCGCGCGAGCCCGGCGAGCGCCGGCCGACACGCGGCCCGCGGCGACACGGGTGCGGAGGCCGCCATGTCCGTGAAGGTCCGCATCTTCTCCAGCAACGCGCGCAGCATGGGCGACATCTGCGCCGAGGCTGCCGAGTTCGCGAGCACGCTCGTGCCGGCGATGCTCATCAACATCAGCCACACCAAGGAGGACGCCGCGATCTGGGTGGCGGTCTGGTACTGGGAGTAGCGGGTGAGCGAGAGCTTCTTCACGACGCGCTGGAGCCTGGTGGCCGAGGCCGGCCGGCAGCGGCCCGGCGCCGCGCCGCCCGCCGAGGTGCGCGCGGCGCTCGAGGTGCTGTGCCGCGCGTACTGGCCGCCGCTCTACGCCTTCGCGCGGCGCGGCGGCGCACGCCCGGACGAGGCCGCCGACCAGGTGCAGGACTTCTTCGCGCGGCTGCTCGAGAAGGGCGACCTCGCAGCCGCCGATCCGCAGCGCGGCCGCTTCCGCGCCTGGCTGCTCACGGCCTTCCGCCACCACGCCGCGAACCTGCGCGACAGGGACAGGGCGCAGAAGCGCGGCGGCGGGCGGCGGGCGCTGTCGCTCGACGCCCCGCAGGTGGACGCCGGCGAGGCCGAGTCGCGCCTGCTGCCGCAGCTCGCCGATCCGCGCACGCAAGAGGCCGAGTACGAGCGCCAGTGGGCGCTGCTGGTGCTCGAGCGCGCGCGCGAGCGGCTGGCGGCCGAGCTCGTGCGCGCCGGCAAGGCCCGCGAGCTGGACGCCCTTTTGCCCTTCCTCACGGCGGGCGACGAAGGCCTGCCCTACGCGCAGGTCGCGCAGGACCTCGGACGCAGCGAGGGCGCGGTGAAGGTGGCCGTGCACCGCCTGCGCCGCCGCTACGGCGAGCTGCTGCGCGAGGAAGTGGCCGGGACGCTCGCCGATCCGCGCGAGGTGGCCGACGAGCTGGCCGCCCTCATGGCGGCGCTGGCCGCGCGCTGATCCCGGCCCGCGCTTCAGGGCGCGCGCTTCACGCTCTCGGCGATCTCGCGCAGCTCCGCCGCCCGCGCGGGATCGGGCTCGGCCCGTGCGAGCGTCAAGAGGAGGTCGAGGTGCGCAGCGCGCAGGGCGTCGCCTTCCGGCACGTCGATGTCCGGCCGCACGCCCGTGCCCTCCCAGTCGGTCTTCGTCTCCGGATCGAAGGTCCGGCTCGTCGGCACCATGATCGCGAAGCGGTCGGTGGCTCGCACGCGCCGGCTGGGGTGCGCGGCGCCGCCGCCGCTGCGCTCGCCCACCTGCGCGCGTCCGAGCTGCTGGAGGTGGAAGGCCAGGGCCTCCGCGGCCGACAGCGTGCGTGCGGCCGTCAGCACGCGCACGGGCACCTGGCCGAGGCGGCGGTGGGGGACCCAGGCCGCCGTCCACCACTGCACGGTCAGGTCGTCCTCGCGCCGGTACATGTCGGCCACGTGCGTGGGCGGCCCCTCGAACAGCCAGCTGGCGAGGAAGGCGACCATGGCGGGATCGCCGCCGCCGCACGCGCGCAGGTCGATCACGAGGGCGTCGCAGTTCTGCAGGAAGCCGAGGGCCAACGAGGCGGTCTCGCCGCCGAGGTCGGCGCGGACGAAGCGCGACAGGTCGAGCAGGCCCACGTTGCCGTCCAGGATCTCCACCCTGCGGAAGCCGAAGTTCGTCGTGCGCAGGGCGCTGTGCAGCTCCTCGCGGTCCTGCGGCGTCTCGGGCGTGTCGGGCGTTTCGGGCGCCGGCGGCTCGCTCGAGAAGCTGATCTTGAGGTGGCTGTCGCCGGCGACTTCGTAGAGGTCGCGACCCAGAAGGTCGGCCAGCACGCGCGCGTCGGCGATCCGGGCGTAGCCGCCCTGTGCCTGCCGGGCCTCGATCGCGAGGGCCAGCGCCTCGCCGCGCGCGGCATCCACGTACATGCGTCGCAGCACGTTCGCGATCGCGGCCACCAGCTCCTGCGTCTCGCCGGCCCGCAGGCGCGCGTCTTCGGGAGTCGCCGGCTCCGCGGCGCGCGCCTCCCCGCGGGCCGCGGACCACTCGCCATGGTCGAACGTGGCGCCGTTCTCGATGACCCGGAACGAGCCGGCCACCACGTCGCCGTCGAGGCGGCCTTCGAAGAGGCACAGCGCCCCTTCGATCGTGGCCGAGAAGCGCAGCGTGGCGCCGTCGCACGTGATGTCCGCCAGCGGCGAGCGCACCTCGTTGGGACCTGACCGGAAGAGGGCGTCGCCGGCGAGGCGCGCGCCGTCCTGCCGGAAGGAGAGCTCGACCGATCCGCTCATGGCGGCGGAGGTCAGCCGCCCTTGCCAGGTCCCTCCGAGGTGGTCTTGGGGCAGGAGCAGCGCGATGAGCAGCGTGCACAGGAAGGGGATGTTCATGCCCCTCCCTGCAGCAGGCGCGACGGATGGTTACACGAACCGTCCCGCCACCCGGCAGGCGCCGGGGCCGGCCGGCGGCGTAACCTTGGGCCCGCCCTGCTTCAGGAGGGAGCGTTCCCTTCCGCGAGGCCACGACCCATGACTGACCCACGCACCTGCAGCCGCTGCGGCGCGCCGCTTCCTGTGGGCGGCGGGGAGTGCCCGCGCTGCCTGCTGCGACTCGGGCTCGAGCTCCCGCCGCGCGATCCGGGTGGCGGGTCCGCCGCCACGGGCCGCACCGCCGCGCCCGACCCGGCCGCGCCGCCGCGCCGCCCCGTCGCGCTGCCGCTGGACGAGGTCGCGCGCCGCTTCCCGCAGCTGGAGATCAAGGCGCTCCTCGGCCAGGGCGGCATGGGCGTCGTGTATCACGCGCGCCAGCCGCGGCTCGCGCGCGACGTGGCGCTCAAGCTGCTGCCGCCCGAGCAGTCGTCGGACCCGTCCTTCGCCGAGCGCTTCCTGCGCGAGGCGCGCGCCATGGCGCGGCTGGCGCACCCCAACATCGTCGCCGTGCACGACTTCGGCGAGACCGACGGCCTGTGCTGGCTGCTCATGGACTACGTGGACGGCGTGAACCTGCGCCAGGCCCTGCGCGCCGGCGCCCTGCCGCCGGAGAAGGCCCTGGCCATCGTGCCGCAGATGTGCGACGCGCTGCAGTACGCGCACGACGAGGGCGTCGTGCACCGCGACATCAAGCCCGAGAACGTGCTGGTGGACCGCCAGGGCCGCGTGAAGATCGCGGACTTCGGCCTGGCCAAGCTCGTTGGCCCGCAGGACGTGACGCTCACGGACGACCACCAGGTCTTCGGCACGCCGCACTACATGGCGCCCGAGCAGATGGAGGCCGCGCGCGACGTGGACCACCGCGCCGACATCTTCTCTCTGGGCGTGGTCTTCTACGAGATGCTCACGGGCCGGCTGCCCGTGGGGCGCTTCGAGCCGCCCAGCCGGCGCGTGAAGGTGGACGTGCGGCTGGACGACGTGGTGCTGCACGCGCTGGAGCACGAGCCCGAGCGCCGCTACCAGCACGCGTCCGAGGTGAAGACCGACGTCGAGAGCGTCGTCGCGGGCAAGGAGCCGAAGGCGGCGCGCGCGGCCGCGGAGGCGCCGGCGCTCGGGCGCGCGACGCGCGGGGACGACGAGGAGGCGGCGGCAGGGGAGCGCGGCAAGATGCGGCTGCACAACTTCGCGGGCCTGTGGCTCGAGTGGCCGCGTAGCCAGAGCCGGCCGCGCGTCGCCGCGGGCTCAGGCCGGACGTCCGGCGGCACCGAAGGCGCCAGACCCGGGCGCGGCTTCGTGTGGACGGTGCAGGCCGGATGGGTCGCCCTGTCCATGCTCATCTGGGCCACGGTCGCCTGGCGCTGGGCGGGCGAGCTGGCCTCGAACGGACGGCTGGGCCTGCTGGCGGGCGTCGCGCTGCTGGTCGTCACGGCCTGGGTGTACGTGCAGATCGGCGTCCATGCGGCGCCGAAGCTGCGGGACGCGCTGGCTGCCGAGGTGCGCGGCCAGAAGGCGCTGCGGCTCGCCATCGGCGTGCCGGCGCTCGTGGCGGGCCTGCTGCTGCTCGGGTACGACGAGGTCGAGTCGTGGGAGCGGGGCGTGCTGCACTACGTCTCGACCGCGCGCTCGCCGCAGCAGCTCCTCGGGCCGACGAGCGAGGAGGGCGTGGCGGTGACGGCCAAGGTCGGGGCCGGGATGATGCCCATCCTGGAGAGGCGCGAGGGTTCTCTCTACTACAAGGAGGGGTCGAGGCTGATCAGCGCCAGCCAGGCCCTCGTCGTGGGACTGCTGCTGCTGGCCGCCTTCGGCGCGGTGTCGGTGGCCGGCGCGCCGGGCCAGGGACGGGCGGCCTGGATCGGTCCGGTGCTCGTGGTGCCGTTCGTGCTGCTTGCGGGCCTGCGGCTCAGCGAGGCTTGGAGCGACGTCAACCAGGAGGCGGAGCACTGGCCCGCGCTGCAGGTCGTCTCCGGAACGGAGCGGCTGGAGCTGGGAGTGGACGAGGCCGGCGCCGCCATCCGGCGGGCACTGGAGCTCGACGGCTACCAGCGGCACGCCGAGCAGCAGGTGCTCTACGTGGCACGGGGCGGCAAGGAGCTCGCGCGCGTGCTGCACCTGGCCTTCGAGCCGCCCGCGCCGTGGGATCGCTGGGATCTCGAGGGCGGGCAGCCTCGTCGTCGTCGGCCGCACGTCGCGCTGCGATTCGTGGGTGACGCCGATCGCTGCACCGTGACATGGGACTGCGGACAGGTGCGCCCGGTCGCCGGCGAAGACGTTGCGTGGCGAGCATGGCTCGAGCGCATCCTGCGCGACGCGCCCCGGTTTGCCCCAACTGCCTCCGGCGGCTAGGCCCGCGCACGACCGTGCCACGAGCCTTTCGCGACGGGGACGGCCATCCGGTGGGACCGTGGTGGGTCCGGCCGTCCCGCGTCGCGCCGCCGGTGGCTTTTTTGACGGCGGATCGGAGTGTCGAGGCGACTCGCGCGCGGACGCTGAAGATGTCCCGGGCGCTTGCCGAAAGTTCGTCACGGGAGCTTCGCGCGGGGACACCTGTTGGCCATCACCTGGAACGCCGCGAACGCGGCCCACCTCTATCGACGCGCGGGCTTCGGCGCGACGCCCAAGCAGCTCGACAAGGCCCTCGCGCAGGGCTTCGAGAAGACGCTGGCGGCGCTGCTGAAGCCCGACAAGCCGCAGCCCAAGCCGAAGAAGAAGTCGCTCTCCGACCTGTGGCGCCTGCAGACCTGGTGGCTCGACCGCATGGTGAAGGGCAGCCACCCGCTGTCCGACAAGCTGGCACTGTTCTGGCACAACCACTTCGCGACGGCCAACAGCAAGGTGCAGAACCTGAAGTGGCTGCACCGCCACGTGAAGCTGCTGCGCGACCACGCGCTGGGCAACTTCCGCGACCTGGTCGACGGCGTCTCGCGCGACCCGGCCATGCTCATCTGGCTCGACAACTGGCAGAACTGGGCCGACAGCATCAACGAGAACTACGCGCGCGAGCTCATGGAGCTGTTCACGACGGGCGTGCTCGACAAGAACGGCCAGCCCAACTATACCGAAGACGACGTGATCGCCGTCGCGCGCGCCTTCACCGGCTGGACGCTGGACGGCGAGGAGTTCTTCTTCAACGACTGGCTGCACGACCACGGCAGCAAGGCCTTCAAGGGCCTGACGGGCGACCTCGACGGCGGCGACATCATCGACAGCCTCGTCGCCGATCCTGCCACGGCGCAGCGCCTCGGGCAGAAGCTGTGGTCGTACTTCGCCTTCCCGATCGCATTGGACGACCCGCTGGCGGACGAGCTGGCCGCGGTATACGTCGCGTCCGGCCACGAGATCGCGCCCATGGTCGAGGCCATCTTCCGGCACGACGCCTTCTGGTCGGACACGGCGCGCCGCGCGCTGGTGAAGGCGCCGGTCGAGTGGTTCGTGGGCAGCCTGCATCTGCTGCGCGCCAAGGTGCGCAAGGACCACCCATACGACATCGGCGGCGCGATCCAGGCCATGGGGCAGTCGATCTACAACCCACCCTCGGTGTTCGGCTGGAACGAGGGCCTCCCGTGGGTGGCCACCTCGGGCCTGCTCGAGCGCGCCGCCACCGCCGAGTCCGTGGCCGACGCGCGCGACAAGTGGGCGCCGGTCACCTTCAAGCCCGGCAAGCTGCTGGGCAAGGAGAAGGACTGGCCCACGCTGGACGGGCCGGCCCTCGTGGCCCTGCTGCTGGCGGCGCTCGACCTGCCGGACGCTTCCGCGAGCACGCTGGTCGCGCTGCAGGGCTACGCCGCCGCCGGCGAGGACGGCACCATCCTGCCGGTGGTGGTGGACGACGACTACGTCGACCTCAAGGTACGCGGCCTCGTCGCGCTCATCCTGTCCAGCCCCGAATACCAGATGTCCTGAGGCATGCCGATGACCTTCTCGCGCCGCGACTTCCTCAAGTTCGTCACGCTGCCGGCCGCCGCGGGGCTGCTCCTGCGGCCGCAGCTGCGCGCCTTCTTCGCGGGCGACGGCGGGACGCGCAACCTGGTGCTCATCGACCTGCGCGGCGGCTGCGACGGCCTGAACATGGTGGTGCCCTTCGGCGTGAATGGCGGCACCTACTCCTCCGAGTTCCGGCAGTCGCTGGCCATCCCGCAGGCCGACGTCCTGCCGCTCTCGGCGCAGGTGGGCCTGAACCCGCGCATGATCGCGCTCAAGTCGCACTTCGACCTAGGGCGCCTCGCCGTGGTGCAGGGCGTCAGCTATCCCGATCCCGATTTCAGCCACGAGGTGGCGCAGGCCATCTGGCAGACCGGCGAGCTGTCGGGCTTCGCGCCGCAGGGCTGGCTCGCCAAGTACCTGCACGCCCAGGGCGGGGCCTCGCCCTCGGCCGTCGCCGTGGACGGCTCGATCACGCTGCTGCTCGATGGCAGCGGCGGCTTCGTGCCGGCCTTCACGGACATCGGGCAGTTCGAGTTCCCCTACGATCCCTGGCATGCGGCCGACAAGGAGAACCGCCGCGCGGCCTACGCCGCCGTGGCCGCCGGGCTCGCCGCGAGCAGCAAGGCCGAGCTGGCCGCGATGTCGGGCACTTCGCTCGGACTGCTGGACCTCATCGACCAGTTCACGGCGCTGCCGGCCTTCACGCACGTCGGGGCCTACCCCGAGGACGGTGAGCTGTCGGACTTGCTGAAGCTGGTGGCCGAGCTCCTCTACGGCAACCTCGGCCTGCGGATCTTCCACCTGCCGTACGGCGGCTGGGACACCCACGCCGACCAGGAGAAGGGCGACTACCACAGCGCGCGGCTCGGCACGCTGTCGGACGCGATGGCGGCCTTCCACCAGGACCTCGTGGCCATGGGCCTCGCCGATGACACGCTGGTCGTGGTCTTCAGCGAGTTCGGGCGCACCGTGTACCAGAACGGGAGCAAGGGCACGGACCACGGCACCGTGACGCCCGTGCTGGCCTTCGGCAATGCGGTCAGCGGCGGACTCATCACGCCCCACCCGAGCATGGACCCGGCCGACCTGACCGAGGACAACGAGCTGCCCATGGTCGCGGACTTCCGCGACGTGTTCGGGACGGTCGTCGAGAGCTGGCTGGGCGGCAGCGCCGCGGTGTGCTTCCCGGGCCACGCGTTCGGGAACCTCGGGTTCGTGGCTTGAACGTCGGCGAACGTCCCGAAGTTGATGCGATCCTGACACGCCCCGGGGCAAGCTGGGCTCCAGCATGATCAAGCCCGGCATGCGCCCCTGGCGCTGGTCGTCGAGGACGAGGAGCCCATCCGCGCCTTCCTGCGCGCCACGCTCCAGGGCCAAGGCTGGCGCGTGATCGAGGCGGCGCGCGGTCAGGACGCCGACGCCGTGGTGACCGTGGGCGGCCTGTCGGTGGACCTCTCCCGGCGCCGGGTCACGGTGGACGGGCACGAGGCGCACCTGACGCCGCTGGAGTTCAAGCTGCTGGTCACGCTGGCGCACCACGCGGGCAAGGTGCTCACGCACCGCCAGCTCCTGCGCGAGGTCTGGGGGCCGGGGAGCGAGGGCCAGGCGCACAACGTGCGCGTCTTCATGGCCCAGCTCCGGCGCAAGATCGAAGCCGACGCCGCGCGGCCGCGCTACCTGCTGACCGAGCAGGGGGTGGGCTACCGGATGGCGGCCGAGTGAGGGGCCTCCGGGTGAGTCGTTTTCGCACGCGGGCCCTTGTGCGAGCGGGCGCAGCGCCGCAGGATGCCGGTCTTGACCGGAGCGCCGTCGCCTGCCGCTCGGCGGGGCGCTGGCCGCGGAGATGCCCGTGCCCGAGAACCGCGCAGACCTGGTCGAGCCCAGCGAGGCGCTCACGGCGGCCGAGCTGACCGAGGCCTGGCCGCTGCTCGACCTCGACGAGCGCGTGCGCGGCTTCCGCTGCCTGCCGCACGCCGAAGCGGCCGACTTCTTCCTGGCGCTGGACGCGCGCGACCAGTCCACGGTGCTGGCGGCGCTGTCCAGCCACGAGCAGCGCCTGTGGCTGCGCCAGCTCCCGCCCGACGACCTGGCCGACCTGCTGCAGCAGGTCGAGCCCGAGCGGCGCGCGCAGCTCTTCGCGCTGCTGGACGAGGCGGGCAAGAAGGAGGTCTCGGCGCTGCTGGCCTTTGCCGAGGACGACGCGGGCGGCCTGATGAACACGCGCTTCGCGCGCGTGCGGCCGGACATGACCGCCGACGAGGCCATCCGCTACCTGCGGCGCCAGGCGCGCGACCGGCAGGGCGTCGAGACCATCTACTACGCCTACGTGCTCGACGCCGGCCAGCGCCTGCTGGGCGTGGTCTCCTTCCGCGAGCTGTTCGCGGCGCCGCTCGACAAGCTCGTGCGCGAGATCATGCACACCGAGGTCGTCTCGGTCCCGAGCGAGATGGACCAGGAGGCCGTCGCGCGCGTCATGCAGCAGAACGACGTGCTGGCGGTCCCGGTGCTGGATGCCGAGCGCCGCATGCAGGGCATCATCACGCACGACGACATCCAGGACGTCGTTCAGGAGGAGGCCACCGAGGACATCCAGAAGATCGGCGGCACCGAGGCCCTTGAGAAGCCCTACCTGCAGACGCGCTTCGCGGAGATGATCCGCAAGCGCGCCGGCTGGCTCTCGGTGCTGTTCCTGGGCGAGACGCTGACGGCCTCGGCCATGGGCTACTACGAGCACGAGCTCGGCAAGGCGCTGGTTCTCACGCTCTTCATCCCGCTCATCATGAGCAGCGGCGGCAACTCGGGCAGCCAGGCCTCCACGCTCGTGATCCGTGCCATGGCCCTCGGGGAGGTCAAGCTGCGCGACTGGTGGATCGTCGCGCGCCGCGAGCTGGCCACCGGCGCCATGCTGGGCACCATCCTGGCCGTCATCGGCATCCTGCGCATATGCGCCTGGCAGGCCATGTTCCACTCCTACGGCGAACACTACCTGCTCATCGCCTGCGCCGTCGCCCTCGCGCTGGTCGGCGTCGCCACGTGGGGCACGCTGGCCGGCTCGATGCTGCCCTTCATCCTGCGCCGCTTCCACCTGGACCCCGCGAGCGCGTCTGCGCCTTTCGTGGCCACGCTCGTGGACGTGTCGGGGCTGGTGATCTACTTCACTGCGGCGTCGGCGATCCTGGCGGGGACGCTGCTGTAGGGGCGAGGTGGGGAGGCGTCCTCACTGGAATCCTCAGGGTTTGCAGCCTGGCGGTATCCTGGGCCTGGCGGGAGCCGCGATGCCGCAATCCGAACTCGACACGACGGTTCGACTGGCGGCCTTCGCATACCTGCGCCGGTTGATCGAGAGCCGTGATCACCCGGTCGTGAGCTGGGAAGAGCTTCACTCGGGTTTCAGGCTCAACGGCGACATCGTCCCACTCATCGGAGCCAGCGGAATCTGGAAGCCGGCACTTCTGGGTCTGCCGATCTCCGTGACCACGGCTCCGCCCGTCGCGGGGCGCGAGCCGCCCTACGATGACCGGCAGGCTGAAGACGGGACGATCCTCTATCGCTACCGTGGCACGGACCCATCACACGCCCAGAACCGAGGGTTGCGGCAGCTCGCCGCCGAGCGCCGTCCCCTCATCTACTTCCATGGGCTGAGCAAGGGAAGGTACTTCGCATCCTGGCCGGTCGTGATCCTTCGCGATGAACCCGAAGCCCTGTCGGTCCGCCTGCAGGTCGACGACGCCGCGATCCTGGCAGGTGGCGGCATCGTGGTCGCCGGCGAAGGCGATCTCCGTCGCGCCTACATCACGACGCTGACTCGCAGGCGCCTTCATCAGGCGGCGTTTCGCCAGCGTGTCGTCGTGGCCTACCGCGGGAGTTGTTCCATCTGTCGGCTGCGACGCGAGTCCCTGGTCGAGGCCTCGCATATCGTTGCGGACTCGGAGGGCGGTGAGCCGCGAGTGTCCAATGGTCTTGCACTGTGCAAGATCCACCATGCAGCCTTCGATCAGGACATTGTCGGCATCACGCCTGACTACGAAGTGAGGGTCCAGTCGGAAGTGCTCGACGAAGAGGACGGCCCCATGCTTCAGCACGGACTCAAGGACATGCACGGAGGAAGGCTGGCGGTCCTGCCGCACCTCGAGCAGCAGAAGCCGGATCGCGAACTGCTTGCCCGGCGCTACGAGCGATTTTGCGCCGCGCGCTGAATTGCACGCCCCTCACACCGTCCCCGTCACCCGCCTCACGAGCAGCCCGACCTGGCCCCCGAGCCCCGTGTTCCCGCCCTGGCGGTGCTGCATGTCCGGCGGGATGTACGGCACCGGCACGGTCTCGACGCGCAGCCCGTGCTTCTTCACGAGCCGGCCGACGCGCGCCATGACCTCGGCCTTGATGCGATGGTCCTTGCTGCGCAGCGTCTTCGGGTTGATCAGCACCAGCGCGCGGCGCGAGAAGCCGCGGAAGCCCGACTCGTAGTCCTGCACGGGTGCACCGACGAGCGCGCGTCCGAGGCCCCAGCTCTTGCGCGGCGCGGACGCGTCGCCGCCCGGCGCGGCCGAGCGCTCGGCCACCACCACGTCCGCGCCGGCCTCCAGCTTCGCGAGCAGCGCCGGCAGCTGCGCCGGGTCGTCGCTCTTGTTGCCGGCCATCTCGATCACGTAGGCGTAGGGCGGCTCGTGCGCGAGCGCCCACACCCAGGCCTCGCGCAGCGCGAAGCCGCGGCCCTTGTCGCGGCCGGGGCGCCGCATGAGGTGGAAGCGCAGCGAGTCGGCGGCGTACTGCGTGCCGTAGGTGCGCCAGGTGCCGTCGAGGCTGTCGTCGTCGGCCAGGATGACGTGCAGGTTCTCGTCGTTCAGCGCGAGGATGCCCTGCATGAACCACTTCAGGTTGTCGCGCTCGTTGAGAGTGGGGATGGTGACCAGCGCGAGCTTGTGCGGCATGGCGCTCAGAGGGCCAGCGTCCGGCCGCGGCCTGCCTGGTCGGCGCGCGCGAGGAGTGCGGCGGCCAGCGCCGCGTCGAGCGCCGGCGAGCCGAAGCAGACGGTGGCGATGACGGGCGAGCCGCTGCGCGGCGGCAGGCGGCCCGCGACCAGCGCGGCGAGGTCGCCCTCGGGCGCGGGCACGCCGGCAAGGCGGCCCGCGGCGGCGGCCTGCCGCCAGCCTCCGAGGTCGTCCACGACGCGGCGATCGGCGCGCTGCAGCATGGAATCGGTGAAGGCGGACGCGCCGTGCAGCATGACCACGAGCGTGCCGCGCTGGATCCAGTCGAACTCGACGACCGGTTGCTTCGGCAGCGGGTCCGGGCAGCCCACCAGGATCTGCGCGCCCTCGCAGGCCTCGCGCGGCTCGGGCGGGATGATGGAGGCCACGTTGAAGGTGGTCATGATCTCGTCCGCGAACTGCGCCTGGCGGTGCACGTCGGGATCGAAGCACAGCACGCGCTCGAGGTCGGGGAAGACGGCGCGGACGACCTCGAAGACGGCGCGGCCGGTGGCGTTGCAGCCCAGCAGCGTGAGGACTTCGCTGCGCGGGTCGGCGAGGCGCTGCGCGGCGAGGCCCGCGATGGTCGCGCCGCGGTGGGCCTCGAAGGCGCGGCGCTCGACGAACAGCCGCGGCGCGCCGCCGGACAGCAGCGCCGCGCTGCCGTCCGGCGCCTTGGGCCCGAGGCCGGGCAGGCGCGTGGCGTCGGCGGACCAGGTCAAGCCGCCCACGCCCTCGCCGGCGAGCTGGAGCAGAGCGGACTGCAGGATGGCGGGCGCCTCGGGGGCGGGCAGCAGTGCGGCGAGGTCCGTCGCGTCGAGGGCTCGGACGTTGGGCATCGTGCGGGTTGGCGGGTGGTGGCTGGTGGACCGCGCGGATCTCACCCGGAACGCCGGGCGATCGCGCGGATCTCTTCGACGCCGTGCAGCTTGCCCTGCCCGACGCCGGGGCAGAATGATGCCACATCACGGTGCCAGGTGTCCTCGTCCACCAGCAGCTCGGGCCAGAAGGGAAAGCTGCGGCACTGGGCCGGGCGCAGCTCGTACACCGAGCAGCGGCGGCCCGCGAGGAAGATGCAGGCGTCGTCCTTGCTCTTGAAGGACACGCCGCCCGGCACCGGCTCGCAGTAGCGGGCCTCGAAGGCCTCGCGCGACAGGCCGAAGTGCGCCGCGAGTGCCTCGCGCTCCTCGCGGGTGCTGTACACGTACGAGAACTCGCCGTGGTTCACGCAGCACTTGCCGCAGGCCGTGCACTCGAACTTCAGGCCCGGCGCATACCACGGCTCGGGCGCGGGCTTGCGGCGGCGCGGCACGCGGGAGGGCTCGGGCAGGGCATCCTGCGGCTCGTCGCGCCGGCTCATGCGGGCTCGTTCCACGACACCGACAGCGGCCGCGTGAACTGCCGGTAGCCGTCGGGACTGCCGAGGAAGCCGAAGCCGCTCTGCTTGACGCCGCACCACGGCGGGTCGCCAGCGCCGCCGAGGCCGCGGTTCACGCCCACCTGGCCGGCAGCCAGGCGCGCGGCCAGCGCGACGCCGCGCGCGCTGTCCCCGCACCAGACCGAGGCGCCGAGGCCGTAGATGCTGTCGTTGGCCAGGCGCAGCGCCTCCTCGGCGTCGGCCACCGCGCGCACGGCGGCCACGGGGCCGAAGGTCTCGCGCCGCGCGATCTGCATCTCGTCCGTGATGCCCGCCAGCACGGTGGGCTCCATGAAGCAGCCCGGCCCGGGCCGCGCGCGGCCACCGAGCAGCACACGCGCGCCGTGGGCCCGCGCGTCCTCGATCTGGGCCAGCACGGCCCGGCGCTGCTCCTCGCTGGCCATGGGACCCATGAACACGTCCTCCTCCGGCGGGCCCACGCGCAGGGCGGCGGCCTTCTGGACCACCAGCTCCAGGAAGCGCTCGGCGACGGGCGCCTCGACGAAGATGCGCTCGACGGAGCAGCACACCTGGCCGCTGTTGCGCATGGACTCGCGCACGGCGTACTCGGCGGCGGCGGGCAGGTCGGCGTCGGCGCACACGATCATGGGGTCCTTGCCGCCCAGCTCCAGCACGAGGCGCTTCAGCGCCGGCGCGCAGGCGGCCATGATGTGCCGGCCCGCCTCGACGCTGCCGACGAAGCCCACCATGTCGATGTCCGCGGCCACCAGCGCCTTGCCCGTGGCCTCGTCACCCTGCACGATGGCCAGCACGTCCGCGGGCAGCTCGGCCAGGAAGGGCTCGGCGAAGGCCTGGCCCGTGAGCGGCACCAGCTCGGAGGGCTTGAAGACCACCGTGTTGCCTGCCAGCAGCGCCGGCACGACCACCTCGCGCGCCATGCCGACCGGGAAATTCCAGGGCGTAATGGCCCCGACGACGCCCACCGGCTCACGCGTGATGCGTGTCACGGTGCCGCCCTCGCGCGCCGTGTGCGGCGCCAGCGCCGCCTCGCAGCGGGCCACGATGCCGCGGATGGCCTCGCCCGTGCGCCCGGCCTCGCCGCGCGCGGAAGCCAGCGGCTTGCCCATTTCGGCGCTGATCAGGCGCGCCACGCGCTCGACGAAGGCGGGCTCGTCCCAGCGCTCCGCGATGCGCAGAAGCACGGCGGCCCGGCCCGCCAACCCGAGGCCGGCCCAGCGGCAAAGCGCGCGCCGCGAGGAGGTTACGGCAGCCTTCACCTCGCCTTCGCCGGCGCAGGGCAGTTCCGCGAGCAGCTTTCCCGTGGCCGGGTCGACGCTGCGGATCAGGCGATGGCCGGCGGTCGCGGTCGCGCCCATCGGGCTCCTCCGGGGATTCCCCCCGCAAACCATAAAGACCGATATTCTAAGCAGCTGGTTGCCTGCGAGGCGATGCCGCCTCGACTCCTCGCCGAGTCCGAAGAATCCTTGGCAGTGCATCCGCTCTCATCGAGTTACTGGGTGGTGCGCGATGACAGCGGTGCACGGGGGCGATTCGACGGCCTCGTCAAGCGCGTCGACGTCGGTCTGCCCCGCGGGCAACTTTCGTTTTGAGGCGACGCCATGAGCGCCGCGGCGCCGGCGCGCGGCACGGCGCTGCTGGCCGGTGCCCTCCTGCTGCTGCTCGCGGGCGCGCTGTTGCGCGAGGCGCTCTTCGGCGGCGAGGTGCTGAGCCAGGCCGACGCGCTGCTCCGCCAGCCGCCGTGGTCCGCAACGGCACCGCGCGGACTCGTCCCCGGCAACCCGAGCCTCTCGGACCAGGGCACGCAGTTCCAGCCGTGGGCGCTGGTGATCCAGCGGCAGCTCTCGGCCGGCGAACCGCCGCTCTGGAACCCGTACGCGGCGGGCGGCCAGCCGCTGCTGGCCAATCCCCAGAGCGCCGCGCTCTCGCCCTTCTCGCTGTGGCTGCACCTGCTGCCGTTCGGCGCGGCGCTGCTGGCCATCGCGCTGTCCAAGCTGCTGCTCGCGGGGCTCGGCACCGCGCTGCTCGCGCGACGGCTCGGCGCCTCGCCGCCGGCGGCGACGGTGTCGGGCCTGGCCTTCGCCTTCGGGGGCTTCGAGCTCCTGTGGCTCGGGCATCCGCACAGCGCGGCGGCGGCGCTGCTGCCGCTGCTGCTCCTGCTGGTCGAGCGCTGGCTGGACGAGGACGGAGCCGGCTGGCTGCCCGCGCTGTGGGCGCTGGCCGTGGCGGCGCTGCTCCTGGCAGGCCACCCGGAGACGGCCCTGCACGCCGCGCTGGCGGCGGCGCTGTGGGCCGTGCTGCGCAGCGCCGGCCGGCCGGCGCCTGCGCGACTCCGCCTGCTCTGCCGGCTCCTGCTCTGGTCCGTCGTCGGCGCCGCGATCGCGGGCGTGCTGCTCCTGCCTTTTGCCGAGTACCTCGTCCACTCGGAGGCCTACGCGCAGCGCGCGGGCTGGCAGGAGCTCTGGCGCCAGGTGCCGTGGCGCGTGCTGCCGCTCGTGCTGCTGGCGGCGCTGCTGCTGGCCGCGTGCGTGCGGCTGGCGCGGCAGGCGGCGGTCGACCAGGAGCGCGGGCTCCTGCCGCGCGCGCTGGCCCTCGGGGCCGGTCTCGCCGTCGCCGGCGCGCTGCTGCTCGCGCTGCTCGACGCCGCCGGGCTCTCGCCGCTCTGGCGCCTCCTGTGGTGGCCCGACGCCTTCGGCCACCCGATGCCCGCGCGCGGCCTGCCCTTCGAGGCGCCGCGCGCCTACGTGAACATCAACGGCGGCTACGTGGGGCTGGTCACGCTGCCGCTGGCCTTCGTGGGAGCGCTGTGCGCCGCGCGGCGGCCGGCGCTCCCGGCGCTGTGCTGGCTGTGGCTCGCGGCCGCGGTGCTTGGCTTCGAGGTGCCTGTGGTGTCGCACCTGCTGAACCGCCTGCCCCTGCTGGACCTCGCGCTCAACTACCGGCTGACCTTCGTGGCCGGCTTCGCCACCGCGATCCTCGCGGGCTTCGGGCTGGACGCGCTGGCGCGTCCCGCGACGCGGCGGCGGCCGCTCGGCGTGGCGCTGCTGCTGGGCGGCGCGCTCGCGGTGGCGCTCGCCGCTGCGCCGCGCGTGCCGTTGCCGCAGCGCCTCCTGCCCGAGCGTCCGCGCGTGCACAGCTTCCCGGCGGACGGCGCGGCGGCCGTGGCCGCGCCGCTCCAGCCCCGCTGGCCCGTGCTCGGCGCGGCGGCCGTGCTCCTGCTCCTGCTCGGCGCGCGCCGGCAGCGGACGGCGCTCTCGCCCCTGCTGCCCGGCGCGGCGCTGCTCCTGCTCGGCGCCGACCTCTATCTCTTCGGGCGCGGCTTCAATCCCAGCGCGCCGCCGGAGCGCATCTACCCGCCGACGCCCATGACGGATCACCTCGCGCAGCTCGGCTCGTCCGCGCAGCTCGGAGAGTTCCGCATCTGGGCCGTGGGCGACGGCCTGCTGCCGCCCGAGACGGCCGGCGTGTACGGCCTGCAGGACGTGCGCGGCTACGACGCGCTGGGCGTCGAGCGCATGGCGCTCTTCCGTGCGCTGCTCGCGCCGCGCGGCCGGTCGGCGGCGGCGGGCGAGAACCTGGACGTCACGCACCCGCTGTTCGGGCTGCTGGACGTGGCCTTCGTGCTGGCGCCGCCGGACTGGACGCCGCCTGCGGACGCGGGCCTGCTGCGCGAGCGCGACGACGCCTGCTGCGTGCTCTGGCGCCGGACGGGCTGGCGCGCGCGGGCCTTCGTCGTGGGCGAGGCGATCGACATGCGCCCGTTCCTCGCGCAGGCGTCTTCGCCCGCGGGGCTGCCCGAGGCGGCCGCCGCGCGGTTGCACGCGCTCAATGTGGGCGGCGCGCTGGCCGACGAGTTCTGCGGCGCACGCGACCCGGCGCGCGTGATCGCGATCGAGGGCGATGCGACGCGCGGCACCGACGGCGCGAACTTCGCGGGCGAGGTGCGCGTGCTGTCGCGGGCCACGCTGCGCCAGGGCTACGAGGTGACGGCCAGCGCGCCGGGCTGGCTGTGCGTGACCGACGCCTTCTATCCGGGCTGGCGCGCCGAGGTCGATGGCGCGCCGACGGAGATCGTGCCGGCCTTCTTCGCTTTCCGCGCCGTGCCGGTGCCGGCGGGGACGAGCCGCGTGACGCTGCGCTACGAGCCGGCCAGCCTGCGGTGGGGCGCAGCGCTCACGGCGGCGGGGTTGGTGGCGCTGGCGATCGGGGCGTGGAGGGGGCGGAATCGTCCGGCATGATGGCTGGACGGACACACGAGCAGCGACAGGAGACCGCTTGAAGTCCCAACCCTTCCATCGCCGCGCGCTCTGGGCGCTGTCGGGCCTGCGCGAGTGCTGGCGCAGCGAGGGCAGCTTCCGCATCCAGTGCGGCTGCGCGGCGGCCGGCCTGCTGCTGCTGGCCTGGCTGCGGCCGGCGCCGGTGTGGTGGGCGATCGCGGGCCTGGCCACGGCGCTCACGCTGGCGGCCGAGCTGTTCAACTCCGCGCTCGAGCGGCTGGCCGACCGCCTGCACCCCGAGCAGCACCCGGACATCGGCGCGGTGAAGGACATGGCCGCGGGCGCGGTGTTCGTGCTGGCCATGGGCGGGCTGGCGGTGGCGGTGCTGGCGGTCTGCAGCGTGCTGTGGTGACACCTTCCAGCGCCCGGGCCGTCAGCGTCTGACCGCTCAGTTCTTGCGCGAGATCATGTCCGCGATGAGCCCCACCAGCAGGATCTGCAGCGCCGCGACCAGCAGGAGCACCGGGCCTTCGCCGAGGTCGCCGGCCACCGCCTGCAGGATGCCGTAGAAGAGGCCCGCCGCGGCCAGCGCGCCCGACACCGGCAGGAAGACCTTGAGCGGCTCGAAGTAGATCGAGACGCGCAGGATGAGGACGAGGAAGTTGAAGGTGTCCCGGACGGGCCGGATCTTGCTGCTGCCCGTGCGGCGCGCGTAATCCACGGGCAGGAAGACCACCTGGTGGTTGCGTGCCAGGAGCGCCAGCGTGACGGTGGTCGTGAAGGAGAAGCCGTTGGAGACGAGGTTGAAGCGCTCGACCACCGGCGCCTTGCGGAAGACGCGCAGGCCGGAGTTCAGGTCGGGGATGCGCGTGCCCGAGAGGTAGTTGGCCAACACGCCCAGCGCCGCCTTGGCCGGCCGGCGCACGAGCGGGATGTGCACGTCGTCGCCCGTGCGCGCGCCCACGACCATGTCGGCGTCGCGCGAGCGGAGCGTCTGGTACAGCTCGGGGATCTTCTCGTTGGGGTAGGTGCCGTCGGCGTCGGTGATGGCGACCACCGGCGCGGACGAGGCCGCGATGCCCGTCTTGAGCGCCGCCCCGTAGCCGCGGTTGCCTTCGTGGGACACGAGACGCACGCGGCCCAGCTTGCCGAGCAGCGCATCCACGGCACGGCCGGTGCCGTCGGTGCTGCCGTCGTCCACGACCACGATCTCGTGGTCGATGCCCGAGGCGGCCATGACGGTCGACAGCCGCGTGAGCACCGGCCCGATGCCGTCGGCCTCGTTGTAGGCCGGGATGACGATGCTGAGGTCGGCCATCGCCGCGGATCATAGGGGACGTGCCGGGGCGATTCGATGAGCGCGCGGGCCCGTGGACGGCGCCCGGCTGCTATCTTCAGACCCGTCCGGCGGACGGGGAACACGCCCGGACGCGCACCGTCCAAGGACCCGGCATGCACGCGCCGCCCGCCTCCTACCGGCTGCCCAGGGCCTGCGCTCGCCGCCGCGGCGAGCGCGGCGTGTCCATCGTGCTGGCCATGCTCGTGCTGTTCGTGCTCATCGTGGTCATCGCGGAGCTGCGCTTCGATGCCAGCGTCGAGCTGGACCAGGCGCGCGCCACGGCGGAGGGCGCGCGCATGCGCATGGTCGCGGAGGCGGCCTTCCTGCAGGCGCGCACGTCGCTGCTCATGGACGCCGAGGCGGCGCAGGACCAGTCGTCGGGCGGCATGGGCAGCGGCGACGAGTCGGGCGGCGGTGGAAGCGCCGGCAAGGAGGGCGGCGATCCGCTCGGCCTGGGCGGCGGCGGGGGCGGGGGCGGCGACGAAGGCGGCGGCGACGAGAGCGAGGAAGGCGGCGGCGGCGGCGAGGGTGGCGAGGGCACGGGCAGCGACGTGTCCGACGTCATCGCGCGCACGGACAGCCGGCTCGACGACTGGCAGGACAGCGTGGCCATCCAGCCGCCGGTGGGCAACGACTTCACGCTGTGGGTCGAGGTCGAGGACGAGGACAGCAAGATCAACCTGCTCGGCCTGTGGACGAAGGACACTGCGCAGCGCGAGGCCTGGCACGAGATCGTGCGCAACCTGCTCGACCGCGTCTTCGAGGGCAGCAGCCTCGACCTCTCGTGGACGGATGCGACGGAGATCCTCGACGGCCTGGACGACTGGGTGAAGGGCCAGCGCGGCAGCTTCGACCCGGTGCCCAAGCCCCCGCTCAAGAAGAGCAACGCCGACGAGAAGGCCGAGGAGGGCGGGCTCGAGACGGCGGTCATCGACGTGGAGGAGCGCAACTATCCCCTCACGCTGGGCGAGCTCCTGCTCATCGAGGGCCTGCGACCCGAGCACCTGCACGGCTTCGTCGAGGACGACCACTTCTACCCGGGCCTCGAGCGCTACCTGACCCTGTGGAGCCAGCTCGAGCTGAAGCCCGAGCCGCCCGTGGCGGACGAGTTCGCGGACAGCCCCTTCACGAAGGGCAGCCTGTTCGACCAGCCCTCGCCCACCAGCTCCTCGGGCGACACCGGCGGGGACGAGGAGAGCGGCGACGAGGAGCTGCAAGCGTCGCCCACGAACGACGGCCTCGTCAACGTGAACACGGCGCCGCTGCCCGTGCTGCGCGCGCTGGCGCCCGACGACATCCCGACCACCTTCCTCGAGCACATCGACGAGTTCCGCGGGCGCATCGACGAGCTGCGCAAGGAGGGCAAGCTCGACGGTAGCGCCTCGCTCTTCGACGACAAGCCGGAGTCGAGCGGCGACCAGGCCGAGGGCCAGGACGAGGGCGACGACGGCGGCATGTTCGAAGGCGACGACGACGACGATCCGACCAAGTACGTCTTCGAGATGCCCGACGAGGTCGTGTCCAAGGTCGAGCAGGAGTTCGGCATCGAGCTCGGAGCCGACCCGGACGTGGTGACCGAGTTCATCACCCGCCTCGCCGTGAACAGCCAGGTCTTCACCATCAAGGTGCTCGTGCTGGACGAGGCCACCGGGCGCCGGGCCAGCTACCGCTCCGTCGTGTGGCGCATGCTGGGCGGCGAGAAGCCACTGGCGGTGACTCTCCTGCCCCTCGAGCCGTATTACGACGCCCGGCGGCTCTCCGACTTTCCCGAGGACATCGCCGAGAAGTCCAAGGAGCGCTTCGACCGCTGGACGCCCGAGGGCTACGTGGAGCCGTAGCGGCGCCCGGCCCGAGGTTGACCGGAAACCCCTTGTTTCCCTAGACTTCAGGTTTCTCGACCGGGCCCCAAAAGGCCACCTGTCCGGCCGTCTCTTGGGTGCGCGCGCCTTGATCATCCTTCTCCACATGGATGCCGGTCCGCCCGAGCGGGCGGGGGTCCGTGCCGCCCTGCAGCGGCTGGGCGTGACCGCCGAGGAATCGCGGCTGGGCGAGCGCACGGCCTTCTGGGTCCAGGCGTCCGGGTCGGCCGTGCCGCCGGACAGCCTGGCACGCCTGCCGGGGGTCGAGCGCGTGGTGCCGCTGGCCAGCCGGTCGCCGCTGGTCGAGGCCACGCTCGAGCGCGGCGCGCGGACGGTCGAGGTGGGACCCGCAGCCTTCGGCGGCGGCCAGGTGGCCGTCATCGCCGGCCCGTGCACGGTGGAGGACGCCTCTGCGCTGCGCGACGTGGCGCGCTTCGTGCAGCAGTCGGGCGCGGCCGCGCTGCGCGGCGGCGTCTTCAAGGTGCGCACGTCGCCGCACAACTACCAGGGTGGCGGCCTCTCGGCCCTGCGCGACCTGCACGCGGCCTCGCGCGAGGTGGGCCTGCCCTTCTTCACCGAGCTCTCCGACCCGCGCCAGGTGGAGCTCGTGGCCGAGCTGGCCGACGGCCTGCAGATCGGCGCGCGGCACATGCAGAACTTCCCGCTGCTCATCGAGGCCGCGCGCACCGGCAAGCCGCTGCTGCTCAAGCGCCACATGGCGGCCGACGTGGAGGAGTGGCTGCTGGCCGTGGAGTACGTGCTCCAGGCCGGCAACGAGCGCATCATCCTGTGCGAGCGCGGCCTGCGCAGCGCCGAGCGGCACGTGCGGTACCTGCTCGACGTGGGCGTGATCCCGTGGCTGAAGCAGCGCATCGGCCTGCCCGTCATCGTGGACCCCAGCCACTCGGCGGGCGACTGGCGGCTCGTGCCGGCCCTGGCCCGCGCGGCCATCGCGGCCGGCGCCGACGGCCTCATCGTCGAGGTGCACCCGCGGCCCGAGACCACGCGCTGCGACGCCCTGCAGGCGCTGCCGCCGGCCGATTTCACGCGCCTCATGCACGACGTGGCCGCGCTCGCCGCGCTGGACGGCCGCACGCTGTGCGGCGGGCCGGCGCGCGGCGACGAGCGTCCGCTGCAGCGGGCCGCGGGGGCCTGACGTGCGCACGCCCTTCATCGCCGGCAACTGGAAGATGCAGCTGCAGCGCGCGGCCATCGCCGAGTTCTGCCGCGCGCTGCGCGCCTTCGCGGCCGACAAGGCCCGGCCCGCCGCGCGCCTCGGGATCTTCCCGCCCTTCGTGTACGTGCAGGAGGTCGTCGAGGCGCTGGCAGGCAGCGGCGTGGCGGTGGGCGGCCAGACCTGCCACCCGGCCGAGCAGGGCGCCTTCACCGGCGAGGTGTCCGCGCGCATGCTGCGCGACGTGGGCGCCAGCCACGTCATCGTGGGCCACAGCGAGCGCCGCCAGCAGGCGGGCGAGACGGACGCCGACGTGCGCGCGCGGCTCGACGCGGCGCTGGCCGCGGGCCTCGACGTCATCGCGTGCCTCGGCGAGACGCTGCCCGAGCGCAAGGACGGCCGCACCTTCGCGGTCGTGGACCGACAGCTCGACGCGCTCGTGTCCGGCCTGCCCGGCGAGACTCTGGCCACGCGCGTGACCTTCGCGTACGAGCCGGTGTGGGCCATCGGAACCGGCGTGACCGCGACGCCGGCGCAGGCGCAGGAGGTGCACGCCCACCTGCGCGCGCGGCTGGCCGAGCGCTGCGGCGCGGGTGTCGCGGCGCGCGTGCTGCTGCAGTACGGCGGCAGCGTCAAGCCCGACAACGTCGCCGAGCTGATCGAGTGCCAGGACGTCGACGGGGCCCTGGTGGGCGGCGCGTCGCTGCAGTTTTCATCCTTCGAGGCCATCGCGCGGCTGGGCCGCGCCGTGGCCCACGGGAGCAATCGCTGATGGAAGCCATCCTCTGGGTGCTGTTCGTGCTGGCCTGCGTGCTCGTGTCCATCGTCATCCTGCTCCAGGAGGGCAAGGGCGGCGGCCTGTCCGAGGCCTTCGGCGGCGTCGGCCAGCAGACCTTCGGCGTGAAGGCCGAGGGCATCAACAAGTTCACGGGCTGGGTCTCGTTCGTGGTGGTGGTGCTGGCCATCGTCATCACGCGCGTCCGCACCGAGCAGAGCGTCGTGGAGTTCGCGCCCTCGCCCACGCAGGAGGCTCCGGGGGCGCTGGAGCCCGGAGCGCCGGCCGAGCCGGCGCCCGCGGGCGAGGCCCCCGCGGGGGAGACGCCGCCCGGCGAGGGCGGCAAGTGACGCCCGCCGTGGCCGCCTTCGACCTCGAGTCGCGCCTCGTGCGCGCCAACGCCCTGCTCAAGGGCCACTTCCAGCTCACCTCGGGCCGGCACAGCGACCGCTACGTGCAGTGCGCGCTGCTGCTCGCGCAGCCCCAGGAGGCCGAGGCCGCCTGCTCCGCGCTGGCCGACCGGCTGGCCGACACGCGGCCCGAGCTCGTGATCGGCCCGGCGCTCGGCGGCGTCATCGTCGCGCACGAGGTCGCGCGGCGGCTGGGCACGCCCTGCTTCTTCGCGGAACGGAAGGACGGGCCCATGACGCTGAGGCGCGGCTTCGCGGTGAAGCCCGGGGCGCGCGTCGTGGTGGTCGAGGACGTGGTCACGACCGGCGGGTCGGTGCAGGAGGTCGCGGACCTGGTCGCGGCCGCGGGCGGGCAGGTGGTGGGCCTCGGCTCGCTGGTGTGCCGCGCGAAGGCCTCGCCCTTCGGGCTGCGCTACGAGGCGCTGCTCCATCTGCCCATCGAATCGTGGGAACCGGCCGCCTGCCCGCTGTGCAAGCAGGGCAGCGTGGCCATCAAGCCCGGCAGCCGCCCGGGTGCCTGACACGGTGGATGCCATGGCCCTGCGCAGCATGACCGGCTACGGGCGCGCGCGCCGCGGGCGCGGCCGCCTGCTGGCGGAGGCGGAGTCGCGGTCGGTCAACGGCCGCTACCTGCAGGTGCGCTGCCGTCTGCCCAACGACCTCTTGCGCCTCGAGTCGCGGCTGGAGGCGCTGGTGCGCCAGCACGTGTCGCGCGGCACGGTGGACGTGGCCGTGCGCGTCTCGACCGCGCGCCGGACGGCGCAGCCCCGCGTGAACCGGAAGGCGCTGGCGGTCTACCGCGAGGCGCTCGAGTCGCTCGGCGGCGGCGAGCGCGCGCTGCTACTCTCGCTGCCGGGCGTGGTGAGCTTCGGAGACGATTCCCCCGGCGAGTCGGCCGTGGATGCGCTGGTGCTCGGCGCGGCGGGCGAGGCGCTCGTGCGCATGGAGCAGGCGCGGGCCGCGGAAGGCGGGCGGCTGTCCTCGGCGCTGCGCCGCGAGCTGGCCGCCCTGCGCCGGCACGTGGCGGCGGTGCGGCGCCTGTCGCCGGCCGCCGTGAAGGCGCACCACGAGGCCATGCAGGAGCGGCTCGCCAGGCTGCTCGGCGGCCGGAGAACGGGTGACGGCGCGCCGCGCGCCGACGACGCGGCGCTGCTGCGCGAGGTGGCGCTGCTGGCCGACCGCCACGACGTCACCGAGGAGATCGACCGCCTCGACAGCCACCTCGCGGCACTCGGGGAGGCGCTGGCGGCGAAGGAGCCCGTCGGCCGCCAGCTCGACTTCCTGCTGCAGGAGGTGGGGCGCGAGGTGAACACCATCGGCAGCAAGGCCAGCGACGCCCGCATCGGCGCGCGCATCGTGCGCGCCAAGTCGGTGGTCGAGAAGCTGCGCGAGCAGGCGGCCAACATCGAATGAGCACGCCCCGCTCCACGCGCAAGGGACGCCTCGTGGTCATGTCCGGGCCGTCGGGCTCGGGCAAGACCACCATCAAGGAGCGCCTGCGCCGGCACCCCAGCGTGCAGGTGGCCGTCACCGTGACCACGCGCCCGGCGCGCGCCGGCGAGGTGCAGGGCCGCGACTACCGCTTCGTCTCGCGCGAGGAGTTCCTGCGCCTGAAGGAGCAGGGCCGCTTCGCCGAGACCAACGACGTCTTCGGCACCGGCCACCTCTACGGCTCGCTGCGCCAGGAGCTGGACGACGCGCTCGCGCAGGAAGGCCGCGTGCTGCTCATCGAGGTGGACGTGACCGGCGCGCGCAACCTCAAGCGCGCCGGCTACGACGGTCTGTACCTCTTCATCGCGCCGCCGGGCATGGACGTGCTCGAGCGCCGCCTGCGCGCGCGCGGCACCGACGATGAGGCCGCCATCGGCAGCCGCCTCGCCCGCGCCGAGAAGGAGATGCAGCAGGCGGTCGCCGACGGCAGCCGCCTGGTGGTCAACAACGATCTGGAGCAGGCCGTGCGCGAGGTCTTCGCGCTCGTGGGCCTGGCGGAACTTCCCGCGCGCGCCTGACGCGCGACACGCATTCCATGGAGGCAAGAACGATGGATCGCACGAAGGTGATGCAGCTGGCGGACAAGGTGGGCGGGCTGTTCCGGCTCACGGTGCTGCTGCAGAAGCGCGTGGCCGAGCTGGTGGCCGGCTCCCCCAAGCTGGTGGACACCAAGGAGATCAACCCCATCCGCATCGCCATGCTGGAGGTGGAGGCCGACGCCATCGACCTGGTGGACCTCACCGACGCCGAGCTGGCGCAGCTCGAGGCCCAGACGCAGCTGGCCACCGACGAAGCCGAGCTGCTCGAGGCCCTGCGCTCGCGCATGACGCGCACGCTGGCCGCGCCACCCGAGCCGGCGCCCGGCGCCGCCTACGAGTCCACGGACGACGACGAGGACTGATGCGCGCGGCGCGCGGGCTGCTGGCGCTGCTGGCAGCCTGCGCCGCGCCCGCGGACGCGCCTGCGCCGCGGCCCGTCGCCGACGAGATCTCCTGGCTGGCCGGGCACTGGGTCATGTCCACGACCGACGGCCAGGTCGAGGAGCAGTGGCTGCCACCAGCGGGCGGGACACTCTACGGCGTGGGCCGCACGGTCTCGGAGGGCGAGACGAGGTTCTTCGAGTTCCTCGCCATCGAGCCGCGCGAGGGGCCGGGCGGCCCGACGCTGGCCTACGTGGCGCGGCCCGCGGGGCGTTCGCCGACGGAATTCCTGCTCGTCGAGCTGGCGCCCGGGCGCGTGGTGTTCGGCAACTCCGGGCACGACTTCCCGAAGCGCATCATCTACGAGCGGCGCGGCGAGGGGCGGCTGCACGCCCGCGTGGATGACGGGACGGATGCGGGCGAGGGCGAGGACTTCGAGTACCGGCGAGGGAAGTGACTTTCGGTGGGATTGTCGCGCCCGGCAACTGTCTTCGCAGTGGTCATGGGCTTCATCGTGGTCGCGGTGGCATGGTTTTTCGTCGTTGGCCAGGTCGAGAGCAGGCGCGCGGAGCTCACCCCATCGTCGGCTGTCCCATCGTCCAGCGAGACGATGCCGCCTCCCGTCCTGCCCGTTGCACAGGGCGACGCACGTGAACTGGCTTCGCATGAGCTGCCACCTTCGCTTGAGGACTCCATGGATCCGGCAGCCGGGCTCGAATCCGCCGCGGCCAAGGCGACTGGCGGGCCCCAGCTCCGGGGACGCGTGTTGTTGCCCGATGGACGGACGCCGGCTGTGTCCGCGCGCGCGCGGCTGCTCGACCATCGAAGTCTGGGCGCGAGGCCACGAGCCGGCGCGAGTCGAGCTGCCCGATCCGCTCCCCCTCGGGAGCCTTGCCGATCACCGTTGCGCGCCGCACTCAACTGCTGATCCACTTCCGGCGGCAGGATGGCTCGACGGTCGATGGACTCAGCCTTGTGATGGAATCTGCAAGTGCCCCGTTCAGCTGCCTCGATCCCGACGACGATGCGGCCTTCGAGTCCATGTCCTCGCTTGCCAGCTACGTCGGCATGAGTCAGCCGATGGTCATCTTCCGGAAGCGCAATGCCGATGGTTCGCCCGGCGCGCCCATCACTTCTTCCCTCGATGTGGACTCGTCGGGCGAAGTCGTCTTGTGGGGACTCAAGCCGATGCTCGAGATGACTCGCCGCGGATCCGAACAAGGCGCAGGGGAAGTTTCCGAGGCCAATGGCGAGGCCGTTTTCGAGAACGCCTCAGTGGATTTCGCGACGCTCGCGGTTCAGTGTGATGGCTGGAGCCGCCTCGTGTTGAAGGACGTCCTCGTATCGGGGTCAGCCGACGATCCCTGAATCGCACCGAGTTCAGCCCGGCGTCGTGACGGCCGCCCGCTCCAGCCCCCGCACGAACTCCGCCACCCGCATCCGCTCCCGCAGCCGCAGGTTCACGAACCTCGTCCCCGCGCGCACCGTCCCATCCTCCTCGCGCGTCACCGACACGACCTCGGCCAGCGGCATGGCCGCCAGCGCGCCGTCGGGCTGCCGCAGCAGCAGGTGGCAGCGCTGCCGCGGCGTGACCTGGTGCTGGAGCGCGATCCGCGCGCCGTCGGCCGAGAGGTCCAGCACCGTGACCTCGTGGCGGCGCGCCCAGCACTCGGACAGGCGCAGCGTGTCGGCGTCCAGCGGCTCGTCGCGCAGCAGGCGCTCGCGCAGGCGCGGCGCGTCGCCGCCGTCGGGCAGGATGAAAGTGGGCAGGCGGCACGGCACGCGCACGGAGGCGCGGCGGTTGGTCACGATGTCCACCTGGCGGTGCGTGAGAACCCACTGGAAAGTCGGGTAGGCCGGGCGCAGCAGAAGCTGCACCTCGATGGCTGCGGCGCGGCTGTCGTCGGCGGCGGCCACGTGCAGCAGGCGGCGCGCGGGCCACGGGCACTCGGCACGGCTGACCAGCGTCAGGCTGCGCTCGTCGGCGGAGACCAGCCAGGCGGGCACGTCGGGCGTGCGGGCTTCGGTCGGGTCGAACAGGCGCAGCGCGGTGAACGGCCGGGGCGCGCCGGGAAAGGCCGGGGGCCCTGGCTGCAGCTCGGCCAGCAGCGTGGCCGCCTGGCTCGCGAGGAGCGTTGCGGCGCCGTCGTCGCGCGCCTCGCGCAGCGCGTCGGCGAGGCGGTCGCGCAGCGCGGCGGGCTCGCCCAGCAGGGCCTCGGCCGCATCCGGGCCCATGGCTGCAAGGAACCGGCCCAGGAATTCGGCCGTCGGCGCCGAGAGGCCGTGCTCCGCGCCGCGCGTGGCCACGGCCTGCCGGCGGCGGCGGCGGCGCAGCAGGGACAGCATGGCCGCGACCGCGACGAGCGGCCCCCCCAGCAGGACCACGAGCAAGGTCAGCGGGGGCGGACCGGCGCCGGTCGGGGCCACGCCCGCGCCTGGCAGGAGGGCCGCCAGCAGGAGCGGAACAATCCGGTTGATGCGCATCCTCGGTGTCGACACGATGGTCCTTCTCGGCGCGCGCGGCGTCCGGCTTGAGGGCCCCGGGAGGGGTGCCGCCGGGACGGTGGGGCGCCGTGTCCTCGTGGCGGAGGAACGGAGCGGACATGGCCTGGGGCAAGTCCAAGCGGCGGGCGGCGCAGGCGTCCCTGCTCGCGAGCCGGCATGCGGCGCTGAACTTCGGCAAAAAGGCCGGAGAGGCGCTGTCGGCCACCTCGCGCAGCGTGGGCCGGGCGACCGCACCGGCGCGCGCGGCGGCGGCCCGCAAGCTGGCGGAACCCCTGTCCGACGCCAGCGCGAACCGGCTGCGGGAGCTGGTCGCCGTGGCCCTGCTGGGGCTGACGGCCATGCTGCTCTTCGCCTGCGCCACGGCCTTCGGCGAGGAGGGCAACTGGTGCGGCCGGACCGGCGAGGCGGTCGCGCGCGCGCTGCTCACCTCGCTGGGCTACGCCAGCTACCTCATCGTGCTGTGCCTGCTGCTGTGGGGCATCTCGCTCTTCACGCGGCGCGCGCCCGAGACCTTCAGCATGCGGGTCTCGGGACTGCTCCTGTGCCTCATCTCCTTCGCCGCGCTGCTGGCGCACTTCTCGGCCGGGGCGCACGGCAGCTTCCCGCCGGGCGGCGTGGTGGGCGAGTTCATCAACCGCCATCTGGTCGAGACGGCTGGGCTGGGCAGCGTGGGCACGCGCATCGCGCTGCTGGTCCTCACGCTCATCACGTTCGCGCTGGCCACGGACGTGGCGTACTACGCGACGCTCGCAGCCGGCTACCGCTGGCTGCAGCAGCGTCGCGTCGCCGTCGCGGGCACGCTGGAGCCCGCGGCTCCGGTCGGGGGCGGCTCGCCGGCGCGGCCCGCGGCTGCGCGACCGCGGCCCGCTCCCGAGATGGCGCCGCGCCGGCGTGGTCTCCTCTCGCGGCTGCTGCGCCGGGGCGCGGCCGATCCCGCCTCGGATCCGGCGCTGCTGCGACCGTTCGAGGCCGTGGCGGACGAGCCCGGCGTCGCCCCGCGGTCGGGCGCCGAGTCCGTGGCCGTGGCGCCGCGCCGCGCGCGGGCGGAGAAGCCGGTCGACAAGCCGGTGTCCGAGCGACCTGCGCCCGAGAAGGCCGACAAGCCGGCGATCGAGAAACCCGCCGCCGGCAAGGCGGGCGCCGAGAAGGCGCCCGAGAAGCCGGTGCCCGTGCGCGCTGCGGAGCCCGCGGGACAGGTCAGGGACAAGCCGCGGGCCGAGGCGGCCGCGTCCACGGCCAAGCCGATCGAGGTGGACGAGGACGAGGAGCCCGGCGTGGACGACGAGCCGGAGGCGGAGGGCGAGGCCGGCGCGAACGGCGCGAAGAAGCGCCGGGCGCCGGTGGTGCGGCGCCCGGCCAGCGAGGATGGCGTGCAGCTCTCGCTGCTGCCCGACGCCACGCGCCCGGCGCCGCCCGCGGCCACGGCCTACGTGTTCCCGACGGAAGACCTGCTGGACGACCAGACCACGGTGGACCAGAGCGAGCTGGACACGCTGCTGGCGCAGAAGACCGCCACGCTCGAGAAGACGCTGGAGTCGTTCAAGATCGAGGCGCGCGTGGTCGAGATCCAGAAGGGGCCGGTCATCTCCATGTTCGAGATGGAGCTCGGGCCGGGCATCAAGGTCGAGCGCGTGCGCAGCCTCGAGGACGACCTGGCCATCGCGCTGCGCGCGCGGTCGGTGCGCATCGTGGCGCCCATCCCGGGCAAGAACACGATCGGCATCGAGGTGCCGAATCCCATGCGCGAGAACGTGCGCATGAAGCCGCTGCTGCACTGCCGCGAGTTCGTGGACGGCAAGTTCGCGCTGCCCATCCTGCTGGGGCGCGACAGCGCGGGCCGGCCGATGATCACGGACCTGGCCAAGATGCCGCACCTGCTGGTGGCCGGCGCGACCGGCAGCGGCAAGAGCGTGTGCCTCAACTCCGTGCTCGTCTCGCTGCTCTACACGCGCACGCCGGAGCAGGTGAAGCTCATCCTCATCGACCCCAAGATGGTGGAGCTGACCCAGTTCGCGAACGCGCCGCACCTCGCGTGCCCCGTGGTCTCGGACATGAAGCGCGCGCCCGGGATCCTGGAGTGGGCCATCACCAAGATGGAGGAGCGCTACCAGCTCCTGTCGCGCGCCGGCGTGCGCAACGTGTACGGCTGGAACAAGCTGGGCGTGGACGGCCTGCGGCCCATCTTCGGGGAGCGCGTGGACGAGCCGGATTTCCCGCGCTTCCTGCCGTTCATCGTGATCGTCATCGACGAGCTGGCCGACCTCATGCTCACGGCGGCCAAGGAGGTGGAGAACACGGTGTCGCGCCTGGCGGCCAAGAGCCGCGCGGTGGGCATCCACCTCATCGTGGCCACGCAGCGGCCCAGCACCAACGTCATCACCGGCCTCATCAAGGCCAATCTGCCCACGCGCATCGCCTTCATGGTGAGCAGCAAGATCGACAGCCGCGTCATCCTCGACGAGAACGGCGCCGAGCAGCTCCTGGGCGAGGGCGACATGCTGCTCATGAGCCCGTCGCAGACCTCGCTGGTGCGCGGCCAGGGCACCTACCTGTCGGACGATGAGGTGCGGCGCATCATGGACGTGGTGCGCGTGGCCGGCGCCGCGGCCTACGAGCCCGACCTGGTGCAGCGCAAGTCGGACGCGCACCGCGACCCGGACGAGGAGGACGACCTGTACGACGCCGCCGCGCGCTTCGTGCTGGCCACCGAGCGCGGCAGCGCCTCGCTGCTGCAGCGCAAGTTCGCCATCGGCTACACGCGCGCCAGCCGGCTCATCGACATGATGGCCGAGGAGGGCCTGCTCGGCGAGTACAAGGGCAGCCAGGCGCGCGAGCTGACCATGACCTTCGACGAGTGGGTGGCGCTCAAGCCCGAGGCGCGGGCGAAGGACGAAAAAGGAGCCGGCGGCGCGGACGTCGAGGACGCCGCGCCGCCGGCCGAGAGCTGAACGGACAGGTCAGGGCGCGTCAGGAATCGTGTCGAGCTCGAGCTCCGCCGCGGCCTCGAGGCCCGACTCGTCGCCGACGGTGTTGTCCGCCGACGCCGCGTCCACGGTCCCGGTGCCGTCGCCGATGCCGGCCAGGTCCGCGCCCAGGTTGCCCTTGGACAGGTTGTCCGAGATCAGGGTCAACAGGCCGGAGTTGTCGATACCGTCATGGCCGTTGTCCTTGACGGTGTTGTCGAGCACCTGGTTGCCGGAAGCGCCGCCCACGATCGACAGGCCGTCACCGAAGTTGTCCTTGATCAGGTTGTCCTCGAAGACGTTCAGGCCCGACTCGACGATGACGCCATCGCCGCCGCTGGTCTGGAAGTCGTTGTCGGTGAACGTGTTCGAGCCATCGGTGGCGTCAGGAGCCATCTGCACGACGATGTTCGCCGAGGTGCTGCGGCGCATCACGTTCTTCTCGAACGTCATGCCCGTCGTACGCAGCCAGGCACCCACCGTCATGGTCAGGTCCAGGTCGTTCTTCGACACGGTCAGGTCCGAAGCCGTGAGATCCATGCCGACTCCATTCCCGTCGATCGAGTTCTTCTCGATCAGGGTCGTCGAGCCGATCTCGTCCAGGAGCAGCAGGCCTGCGCCCACGTTGTCCTGCAGGTCGTTCTTGACCACTTCGGTCGGCTCGCTGCCGACGCCCGTACCGCCCGCGGCCAGGATGGTGAGGTGGATGCCATCACCACTGTTGGCGCGGATCAGGTTCTTCTCGAACAGGAACGGACCGTCGTCGGCCTCGATGCCCGACGCGCTGCGGATGACCTCGTTGTGCGAGACCACCGTGCGCGGGCCGGCGGTGTCACCCGAGTCCAGCCACATGCCGGGCCCCAGAGAGGCCACGACCAGGCTGTCCTCGATCTCGCCGGTGCCGACCAGCTTGATGCCGAAGCTGGTGCAGGCGTGGACCTCGACCTTGGAGATGCTCGCGCCGACGCCGGTGTAGAGGATGCCGCCGCCTTCGCCGCCCTCGGCGTCCGGGGCCGGACCGCCGTTGGCGAAGATCATGCCGCTGATGGTCACGTCGTCGGCCTGGACGTCCAGGCAGGAGCCGAGATAGGCGCCGTCGACGACGGTGTTCTTGCCTTTGCCCTTGAGCGTCAGGCCGGCGGTCGTGATCACCAGGTTCTCGCGGAAGATGCCCTTCCCGACCGAGATGGTGTCGAAGTCGCCGCTCGACGCGGCGTCGATCGCCTCCTGGATGGTCTCGAAGTCACCGGGCACGCTGACACTTTGTGCAGGGACGGTCGCCGCGAGCAGGAGCAGCGCGGGACCGAGCAGGAAATTGCCGTTGATCATGAATGCCTCCAATCGATGGTTGGATTCTTGGGAACCAATGCTGGAACCGAACCCGAACGGGCTGGGCAGGTCTCGCGCTTAGATCCTCGGTGCAAAAACTCTTCTTGCGCAGCGCCGCCACCGTGACGGGACGACGCTGGCGCGCAGCGCGTGTCGCCATAAGGCGACGGCGCGGCCTCAGCGCTCCCGCCGCTACACGCTCGCGACGCGCGTCACTCCCTGCTGCCCCGCCACTCGCGGGCCAGCAGCGCCCAGCTCGCGGTGCGCGCGAAGCCGGTCACGAAGAGCACGGCGCCGGCGACCACCACCCACGTACCGAAGCCCACGGCGCGCTCGTGCTGCAGCACGATGCCGCTGGAGGTGGCGCCGGTGCCGAGGAGCAGCAGCAGCACGGCCGCGTTCCGCAGCCGCGGGCTCGCCAGCGCCGAGACGGGCGGCACCGGCCGGCGCCCGGCGTCCGCCGCGAAGCGCTCGTCCCAGACCCACTGCGGGAAGAGCCGGGACGAGGTCGAGGCGACCGTGAGCGGGCCGAAGCCGACCAGCAGCGCGTAGCCGGCGGCGTGCAGCACGCGCAGCCGCAGGTCCTGGTCGGCCGGCAGGTCGAGCGCCGCGGCGCCGGCAGCGACAGCGGCCAGCAGCAGCAGCCCGAGCGCGACGATCTCGCCCAGCGCGTGGCGCTGGCGGGGCAGCTCGACCAGCGGCCCGAGGAGCTGCAGGCCGACGGCCAGCGCCACCGCGCCGAGCGCCAGAGGCAGTCCTGGCAGACCGGCCAGCAGGCAGGTCGCGCCGCCCAGCAGCCCGAGCTGGAGCAGCGCCAGGCGCAGCCACGGCAGGGTGCGGGGAGCCGCGGTGGACGGCAGCAGCGCGAGCTGCAGGCCCAGCACCATGCCGGCCACCCAGCCGCCGGCCGCCAGCAGCAGGTGCGCGCCGAGCCGCGCGAGGAGCGGCGTGCTCGCGGTGCCGAAGCCGAGCCCCCAGGCGTGCAGGCAGGCGTAGGCGAGCCCGAGGCTGGCCGCCAGCACCAGGTGCAGCAGCGCCGCCGACACGTGCAGCGCCGGCAGCTCGCCGCGTACCGCGCGCGCGAACACGGAGCGAAAGTTGACGCACTGCAGGAGGGCCGCCAGCAGCACCAGCGGCGCCGCGGTGGCCAGCCCGAACCACTCGCCGAGGGCGAAGTGCGTGACCATGCCCGAGGCTCCCAGGAGGAAGAAGCCGGCCTGCGCCAGCGAGAGCCGCCGCGAAGCCGGCCCGACGCCGAGCGCCTGCGGCGACACGCGCAGCAGCACGCCCATGATGAGCGCCGTCAGGAAGCCGAGCGTCAGGAGGTGCACCAGCGCCAGGTGCTCGGCCGAATAGAAGAACTGCAGCAGCAGCTCCGGCCGCAGCGCCATCCACACGGTGGCGCCCAGCAGCGAGAGCATGGCCGCGAGGATGAAGGGCTCCTCGGCGGGAGCCTTGCGCGACGGCGGTTCACGGGTCGGCTCGGGCACGGCGGCTCCGGCGGGAGGTCGACCGTCCGACGATAATCCGCCGTGCCGGGAGAGCCGGCCGGATTTCCCGCCGGTCACGTGTCCGGCGTGTCGAGCTCCAGCCCCTGGGTGCTGGTCAGGTCCGTGCCGTCGCTGGTCTCGTTGTCGGCCGAACCCTTGTCCACGGTGCCGCCGCCTTCGCCCACGCCCGCGAGGTCCGCGCGAAAAGGCCCGTGCCGCCGTTGTTGCGGCACTCGTTCTTCTCCACGAGGAACGGACTGTCGTTCAGGTCCATCCCGGCCACGCAGCGTGCCACCGTGTTCTTCGACACGTCGGTCACCACGCTCCCGAAGACGTCGTTGGTCACCACGACGATGCCCACGCCGAGGCAGCCGGCCCCGTGCACTTCCCGATCGTGCCGGTGCCGTCGAAGCGGATGCCGAAGCCACCATGAATGGTGGCCTTCTTGCCCTTCAGCACGATGCCGGCGGTGCTGAGCGCCACGTTCTCGTTGTACGTGCCCTTGGAGACCAGCACGGTGTCGCCCAGGCCGGCGGCATCGCCCGCGGCCTGGAACGTTTCGAAGTCCGCCGGCACCTTGAGCGTGTCGGCGTGCGAAGGGGTGGCCATCAGGAAGACGGCGAGAGCGACGAGCGGGGAGCGGACGAGGACGACGCTGGACATGGTGCACCTCCGGCGACGCTGGAGTGCGGTTTCCCGAGGGTCGGGAGGCTAACCCGCGGTCCATGGCCGCAGCCATCGCGCGCGCGACGACAGCAGGCCGGCCCCCGCGGACGCCCGGGCTGCCGGCCGGCTGCTATCCTCGCGCCCTCATGGCTCGTGCCCGCCCGTCCCCGCCGCCCGCTCCGGAAACCTCGGTCTGCCTGGTCTCGCTTGGCTGCAGCAAGAACCTGGTCGACACCGAGGTCATGGCCGGGCACCTCGCGCGCGAGGGGCTCGCGCTCGTGGCCGCGCCGGACGAGGCCGACCTGGTCATCGTGAACACCTGCGGCTTCATCGGCGACGCGCGGGCCGAGAGCGAGGCCACCATCGCGCGCTTCGCGCAGCGCCGGAAGCGCGGCGCGCTGCGCGGCCTGGTGGTCACCGGCTGCATGGTCGAGCTGCACGAGGCGTCGCTCGCGAAGAGCTTCCCGGAGGTGGATGCGCTGCTGCCCATCTCGGACTACAGCGGCGTGCCGTCCATCGTGCGCCAGGTGCTGGGCGGCGAGCCGGCCGGGCTGTGCCCCGCGGGCGAGGCGCGTCCGGGCGCGCGCGGCGCGTCGGGCAGCGGGCCGGGCTACGCGCGCGAGCGCCAGCCGCTCGCGGGCGGCCTGGTGAAGCAGGGCGACAGCGACCTCGGCCGCGCGCTGCTCACCGCGCCGCACACCGCCTACCTGCGCCTGGGCGAGGGCTGTAACCACGTGTGCGCCTTCTGCGCCATCCCGAAGATCCGCGGGCGGCTCAAGAGCAAGCCGCTGCCCGTCCTGCTGGAGGAGGCGCGTGCGCTGGCCGAGCTGGGCGCGCGCGAGCTGACGCTCATCGCCGAGGACAGCACCGACTACGGCAAGGACCTCGGCGCGGGCTGGGGCCTCTCCGATCTGCTGGTCGAGCTCGGGCGCGTGGAGGGCGTGCGCTGGGTGCGCGTCATGTACGCGCATCCGGCCACCATCGACGACCGGCTCATCGCGACGCTGGCCTCCGTGCCCAACGTTGCGCCCTACCTCGACCTGCCCATCCAGCACGGCGACGAGGGCGTGCTGCGCCTCATGCGCCGCGGGACCTCGCCGGCGCGCATCCGTGACGTGGTCGCGCGGCTGCGCGCCGCGCGGCCGGGCATCGCGCTGCGCACCACGATCCTCACCGGCTTCCCGGGCGAGACCGCCGAGGCCTTCGCGCGGCTGCTCGAGCTGCTCGACGAGTTGTCCTTCGAGCGTCTCGGCTGCTTCGCGTTCTCGCCCGAGGACGGCACCGAGGCCGCGCGCCTGCCCGGTCGCGTGCCGCGCGCGCTGGCCGAGGAGCGGCGCGAGCGGGTCATGGCGGCGCAGCGCCGCCGTCTGCAGCGCGCCAACCGCGGGCGCGCCGGCACGCGGGAGGAGGTGCTGGTGGACGCCGTCGAGCGCGGTCGGGCCCTCGCGCGTTCGGTGCGCGACGCACCGGAGATCGACGGGCGCGTGCTGGTGAAGGGCGGCGGAGCGCTGCCGGTGGGCGAGTTCGCCCGGGTCAGGATCACCGGAGCGCAGGGTTACGACCTGGCGGCCGTGACGGCGGACTGAGCGGCCCCCGGCGTTGCCGGGGCGAGCTCCGGGAGCCGCGCCCAGGCGCCGACCCGTCGACGGCGGCGGGGCCTCGCGGGGGCGCTTGCCGGCCTGTCGCGCACTGTGGAATCATATGTGACATCGGGCCTTCGGGGCCTTGCGGGCCGTTCGCGGTGCTGCTGCATACCCTCGCGCTCGCGCATCCGAAAGGCTCGTGCGGAGAGGATGACGTGTTCAGGCGAGACTCCGACGGTCTCCTGGCGAACTGGGTCGAGGCCCTCGGCGGCACCGGGGCGGCCATCCGCAGCTCGCGCCCGCACCACTACCTGATCGGGCTCTCGGCGGCGGCCATCGCGACGCTCCTGCGCTGGCTGCTCGACCCGCTGCTCGGCGACACGATGCCGTTCCCGACCTACTTCCTCGCGGTTGCGGTCGTCGCCTGGTATGCCGGCCTGCTGCCGGCCCTGGTCACCCTGATCGCCAGCATCTTCGGCTCGGTCTGGTTCTTCCTCGAGCCGGCCTTCAGCCTGGCCAGCGCGCCGTCGCACGCGGCGGGTCTGGCGACCTTCTCCATCGCGGCGCTCATGATCAGCATCATCGGGGAAGCGCGCCGGCGCGCCCTCGACAAGGCGAAGCAGCGGCTCGCGCTGGTGCGCGTGACGCTGGCCAGCATCGGCGACGCGGTCATCGTGACCGACGCGAACGCCCTGGTGATCTACCTGAACCCCGTGGCCGTGGCGCTCTCGGGCTGGAGCGAGAAGGACGCCGTCGCCAAGCCGATCGAGACCGTCTTCGCGATCGTGGATGACGCCTCGCGCCAGCCTGCGGAGAGTCCCGCGCGACAGGCGCTGCGCGAAGAGCGCGTGGTCGCCCTGGCCAACCACACCGTGCTCGTCACGCGCGACGGGACCGAGGTGCCGGTGGACGACAGCGCCGCGCCCATCCACGACGAGTCGGGCCGCACGGTGGGCTGCGTGCTCATCTTCCGTGACATCCGCGCGCGCCGGGCCTCCGAGCAGAGGCTGCGCGAATCGGAGGAGCGCAAGGCTGCCGTCCTGCACAGCGCGATGGACGCAATCATCACCATCGACGGCCGCGGCCGGGTCGTGGAGATCAACCCCGCGGCCGTGAGCCTCTTCGGGTACGACCGGCACGAAGCGCTGGGCAGCGAGCTGGCCACCCTGATCATCCCGGCCGAGCTGCAGGCGCGCCATCGCGCCGGGCTCGAGCGCTGCCTGGCCACGGGGCGCTCCCTGCTGCTCCTCGAGCGGCTGGAGATGCCCGCGCGGCGCAAGGACGGGTCTGCCCTGCTCGTGCAGCTCACCATCACGCGCGTGCAGACCGGCGGCGACCCGCTTTTCTGCGGCTTCATGCGTGACATCTCCCGCGAGAAGGAGGACGAGCGCAAGATCTACACGCTCGTGTCCGAGCTCAAGCACGCGTCGCGGCGCAAGGACGAATTCCTGGCGACGCTGTCGCACGAACTGCGCAATCCGCTGGCGCCGCTGCGCCTGTCGCTCGAGATCCTGCGCCGCGCCGAGGCCGACCCGGACATGCGCCGGCAGGCCTGGCAGGCGATGGACCGGCAGCTCGGCCACCTGGAGCGGCTGGTCGACGACCTCCTCGACATCTCGCGCATCACGCGCGACGTGCTCGAGCTGCGCCGCGAGCGCGTCGACCTCGGCGACGTGGTGAGGCAGGCCCTCGAGGCCAGCCAGCCCATGATCGACGGCGCGCGCCACGACCTGGACGTGACGCTGCCCGGAGAGCCGCTGGTCCTGGACGCCGACCCGGTGCGGCTGGTGCAGGTGTTCAGCAACCTGCTCAACAACGCCTGCCGCTACACGCCGCCCGGCGGGAAGATCCGACTCGACGTCTCGCGCCGCGGCGAGGAGGCCGTCGTCGCCGTGCGCGACAACGGGCGCGGCATCACCGCCGACATGCTGCCGCGCGTGTTCGACATGTTCATGCAGGCCGAGCGCGCCGCCGAGCGCAACGCGGGCCTGGGCATCGGCCTCACGCTGGTGAAGCGCCTGGTCGAGATGCACGGCGGCCGGGTTTCGGCTTCCAGCGAGGGCAAGGACCGGGGCAGCGTCTTCGAGGTCCACCTGCCGCTCGTGCGCGCCGCCCTGCCCGTCGCGCGGAGCGAGCCGTCGCCGGCGCGGCCGGCCGCGACGGCGACGCAGCAGCGCGTCCTCGTCGTGGACGACAACGTCGATTCCGCCACGGCACTGGCCACCATCCTCGGCCTCTCGGGCTACGACGTGCGGATGGCGCACGACGGGCAGCAGGCGCTCGTCGTGGATGCCGAGTTCCGCCCGGAGGTCGTCCTGCTCGACATCGGCCTGCCGGTGATGTCGGGCCACGAGGTCGCGCGCCGCATCCGGGCCCAGGCGAACGGGCGCCGGATCCTGCTCATCGCGCTGACGGGCTGGGGCCAGGCCGAGGATCGGCGCAAGTCGGCCGATGCCGGCTTCGATCACCACATGGTCAAGCCGGTGGACATCCGGGCCCTGCTGGAAAAGCTGCAGGGAAGGTGATCCGGGCGGACGGGGAGCACCTTGGTGCCGCCCGTTATGATCTCCAGCCCCCGGCGCGGGGTCGTCGACGACGGCTCGCGCCCTGGAGACCCGCCGTGCCCCTGCCGCTGCGCGAGCCCGACCCGCACGCCACACCGCTGCGCTACACGCCGCCGCGGCCGCCCGGCGGTGCGCGGGACGCGTCGGAGCGCATCATGGCCACCATCGCGCGGTGCAGTGCGCTCCTGTCGCGCTCGCTCGATCTGGACGCGACCATGCTCTCGACGCTCGAGGCCGTGATCCCGTCGGTCGCCGACTGGGGCGTGCTCCAGGTGCCGGTCGAGGCGGGCGAGCCCGACGCGTGCCACGTGCTCCATGCCGACGAAGAACGCCGCGAGCTTCTGGAGCAGCTCTCCCGCTTCCCCTTCGCGCGGGCCTCTTCTCTGGCCGAGTCGCACGCCGGGCCGCGCGGCTCGTGCCACCTGGTCAGCGGGCTCGACCGCCTCGCGACGGGGCGCGACTCATCCGAGGTCCTGGCCCTGCGCGAGCTGTGCCCGACGAGGCTCGCGATCCTGCCGCTGACCGCGGGGCCGACCGCGTGCGCCACGCTCGCGCTGGCGGTCGCGGAATCCGGACGGGACTTCAGCGCCGAGGACGTGTCGCTGCTGGGCGTGCTCGGGGAGCAGTTCGGCGTCGCGCTGCATGCGGCGCGCCTCTTCCGCCGCGCCGAGCGGGCGCCGGACGGCTCCGCGGAGCGGCTGGCCGAGCTCGCGCACGACCTCAAGAACACGCTGCACTCGGTGTCGCTCGCGCTGACGCTCCTGTCATCGCCCGACTTCCCGTCCGAGCGCCGGGTGGCCCAGATCGAGATCATCGAGCGCGCCGTCCTGCTCATGGACCAGCGGCTCCCCGGAGCCTTCCCCGGGCGCGGGCCGGGATGAACCTGCCCAACAAGATCACGGTCGGGCGCCTCGCGCTCGCCCTCGGGTTCTTCGCCTTCTTCGTGCAGCAGGACCTGGAGCACTCCGGGCAGTGGTGGAAGCCCTTCGTGGCCGGCTGGGTCTTCGGGCTGGCGGTCGTGGGCGATGCCTTCGACGGCTACTACGCGCGCAAGCTCGGCCTGCAGACGGACTTCGGGCGCATCGCCGACCCCGTGGTGGACAAGATCATCGTCAGCGGCGGCCTCGTCCTGCTGGCCGCGTGCGACTGGGCCCGGCCCTTCCTGCCGCCGTGGATGGTGGTGCTGGTCATCGCGCGCGAGTTCATGGTGAACGGTCTGCGCGGCTTCATCGAGGCGCGCGGCGTGGCCTTCCCGGCGCGCTGGGACGGCAAGCTCAAGATGATCCTGCAGTGCGTCGCCATCCCGCTCGTGCTGCTGTGGCGCACGCTGGATCTCTCGGTGCCGGGCGCCACCTGGCTGCGGCTGGTGGATTGGGGCACCCTCGGCGCGGTGTGGCTCATGTTCGCGGTGACGATGTCCTCGGGAGCGCGCTACGTGGCGGCCGCGGCGCGCGTGCTGCGCATGCAGG
>Ga0209382_10001086_pt1 | contig 43629 bp, 49 predicted proteins | sample SoiMetdeltSBSDD5_FD_187599 | JGI IMG/M metagenome (GOLD analysis project Ga0209382, IMG submission 187599) | Bulk soil microbial communities from a Populus tree surrounding site in Tennessee, USA - Soil MetaG P. deltoides SBSDD5 (SPAdes) (version 2) | ecosystem: Environmental > Terrestrial >... | reverse complement strand
GCGTCCTCCGCACGCGAGCGTCGCCCCCTCGGACTTGCCGCTCTCGATGTACTGCATCACGCGCTCGCGATGCGCGGTCGTGACGAGCGGCCCCATCTCGGTCTCGTCGCTCAACGGATCGCCGACGTGGATCGCGCCGAATTTCTCCACGAGCGCTTTCGAGAAGCGGTCGTAGATCGATTGCTGCACGAGAATGCGCGAGCGCGCGCAGCAGTCCTGTCCCGCGTTGCCGAGGGAGCTCGACGCCGCGGAGTCGACGGCTTTGTCGAAGTCCGCATCCTCGAAAATGAGATTCGGCGATTTGCCGCCCAGCTCGAGCGACACGCGTTTGACGTCATCCGCCGCGAGGCGCATCACGTTGATCCCCACCTCGGTCGATCCGGTGAACGCGATCTTCCGCACGAGCGGATGCTTCACCAGCGCCTCGCCGATCACCGACCCCGAACCGGTGACGACGCTGAACACGCCCTCGGGGATCCCCGCTTCGAGCGCGAGCTCCGCGAGGCGCATGGCCGTCAGCGGCGTCTGTTCCGCGGGCTTGAGTACGACCGTGTTTCCCATCGCCAGCGCGGGCGCGCTCTTCCACGACGTGATCGCGATTGGGAAGTTCCACGGAACGATGATTCCGCACACGCCCACCGGCTCGCGGAACGACAGCAGCATGCCCGGCGCCGCGGCGGGGATGGTCTGTCCGCCGACTTTGTTCGTCGCGCCCGCGTAGTACTCGAACACGTTCGCCGCGAGTCCGACCTCATCGCGCGAGTCGCGGATCGGCTTCCCGACGTTGCGCGACTCGAGCCGCGCCAGCTCGTCTCGGTTCTCGCGGATCAACGCAGCGAAGCGATTCAGAAGCTGTCCGCGCTTGCGCGTGTTGATGCGGCGCCACTCGCCGCGGAATGCGCGATCGGCCGCGCGAACGGCGCGGTCGAGATCGTCGACGGTGGCTCGCGCGACTTCCGTGAGCGGCTCGCCGGTGGCGGGCTCGATGAGAGTGGTCATCATTTCAATCCGGAGCCGGCATGTCCGTCGCCGGCTCGCCCTGCATCGTATGCCAGCCGATTGCCACCAGCACGATTGCCGCGCCGGCGATGGCGAACACGGATGGCTTCTCGCCGAGAAAGATCAGGACCCAGATCGGATTCGCCACCGGTTCCAGCATGCCGGTCAGCGACGCTTGCGTGGCGGTCACGTGCTGCAGACCCTTCACGAAGAACGCGTAGGCGATGCCGATCTGGAACACGCCGAGGAAGAGCATTCCGAGGAGCGATTTCGTCGTGAGGGCGAGGTCGTTCGATACGAGTGGGAACAGCGCGAGCGAGAGCACGACGTTCCCCCAGATCACCGCAGCGCGCGACGCGTGATGCTCGCGACGGAGCGCCATGATCATCGTCGCGAAGAAGATGCTCGAGACGAGCGCCAGCGCGTTCCCGGCCATGCCGCGCGCCTCGAACTTGCCGACGAAGAAAAGCGCCATGCCGATCATCGCCGTGACGATCGCGATCACGTCGCGGCGCTGCATCTTCTCGTGGAGCACGATCGGAGAGAGGATCAGCACCCACACCACGCCGGCGTACTGCAGGAAGATCGCGTTCGCGGCGGTCGTCAGCTTCGTCGCCATGACGAACGTCGTCAGACACACGCCGTAGCTGACGATCGCGACGAGAAACGCGGGCGTCGGTCGCACGCGCACGTGGCGCCGGAACAGGAGGAAGAGCGTGACCGCCGCGAAGACGGAGCGGTAGAACGTGACCTTCAGCGCGGAATCCGCAACCCCCTTGATGCCGATGCCGCCGGTCGACCAGAGCAGCGCGGCGATGACGATGTAGAGGATCCCGGCCCGACGCGAATTCACGCGCGGAGTCTACTTCGCTGCCGCTCATGGTTGGCGGTTGTCGGTTGGCGGTTGGCAGGAGACCGTGGAGGTGGTGGCGGTCCTCCGCCAACCGCCAACTGCCAACCGCCAACTAATTTGTGATGTACGGCCCTCGGTCCAGCCGCGTGAGGATGTCGCTCTCCGAGGGTGGGCAGGGCAGGGGATCTTCGGGCGGCGGCACGACCAGCGCGCACTCGCGTACCAGGTCCGCCAGCATGTCGATCTCCAGCGGCTTGCTCAACACGGCCGAGACGTACGCGGGATCGAGGAACTCGTCGACGCGTCCGTCGCGGACCGCGAGCACGAACGACGTCGCCTCGGGGCGCTCTTCGCGGAAGCGGACGAGGAACGCGGACGCGTCGGGGACGTCCATGTCGATGACGATCATCGCGTAGTCGCAGTTCGTGACTTTTTCGAGCGCGTCTTCGGTCGATGAGGCCGCGTCGACGCCGACGGGCTGATGCCGAAGGATGGTGAAGAGCATGGCCCGCAAGGCGTCATCGCTCTCGACGATCAGGACTCTCGGTTCATTCATGCCGCTGAAGTTCCAAAGAACGTGCCTGATTCGTCGTCGTGGCGGTCTCGATGGGCGACAGATAGCCGGTCACGATGTCGAGCACCAGCTCGATGTCGAAGGGCTTGTGCACGACGCCGATCACGAGGTCCGGGTCGAACTTCCGCGGCTCGACCCCGACGCTGAGAATGAGCACGCGCGGACGGTTCACGATCGATTTGCGGGAGAGGGCATCGAGCAACTCGTAGCCGCTCATGCGCGGCATCATCAGGTCGAGGATGATCAGCGCGTACTCCGACGTGGCGAGTTGTTCGAGCGCGTGAACGCCGTTGCGCGCGCTGTCCACGAGGAATCCCCGCCGCCGAAGCACCGTCTCCACCAGCGCGCGGATCGCGTCGTCGTCATCGACGACGAGAATGCGTTGTTCGCGTTTCATCACCCATGCATTTGCAGAGCAAGTCGCGATCCATCGCCCCATCGCCCCCCATAGCCCCCGGCTTCAGCCGGGGGACGCGGTCGGTCCGACCAAACGGAGCCCGCGTAGCGGGCGGCAGACTTCCAGCGCCAGCTTCGACATTCCGGATGGTGGTGTGGTTGCTGGTATCATCATCAGCATGGTCCGCACACGCAAAATCACGGTCGAGGTTCCTGAGCTGCTCTTGCATCGAGCGCAGAAACAGTCCGGTAAAGGCATAACCGGCACTGTTCGCCAGGGACTCGAATTGCTGGCGGCCGCGCAAGCCTGCGATGAGCTCGCGGCGCTCCGCGGAAAGATCAGGTTCTCGATCGATCTCGAAACAATGCGCGACGACCGCAATTGATCGCCCCTCGCCCCCGGCTTCAGCCGGGGGACGCGGTCGGTCCGACCAAACGGAGCCCGCGTAGCGGGCGGCAGAGACGCTATCGCCCGCTAACGCGGGCTGTTCGCAATCACGCGCACGCAGTCCCCCGGCTGAAGCCGGGGGCTAGGGGCGTAGTTACCGCACCAACCTCGCGATCGCGCGGAACTCGTCCGTCCCCGACCTCACCGTCAACTCGAACAGCGCCATCTCCGTCGAGCTCAGCTTCGCGCCCTCGGACACGAGGCGCTGCAGCGCGATGTCGCGGTTGCGCGGCGTGCGTGACGAAACGGCGTCGGCGACGATCCAAACGCTCCGACCTGCCGCGAGGAGACCCAATGCGGTCTGGTAGACACAAACATGCGTCTCGACGCCGGCCAGCAATACCTGCCGTCGATCGAGCGCGACGAGAGATTCGTGCGCGGAGAAGCAGTCCTTCTCGATCGGGCGATAGCCGCTCGTCTCCTCGAACGCGCGACGCACCGGCTCGACCGTCGTTCCGAGTCCCTTCACGTACTGCTCGGTGAGGAGCGCCGGCACGCCGAGGATGTGCGCGCCGCGGACCAGCCGCTCGATGTTGCGCTCGACCTCGACGCGCTCGTGAATGACGGGCATCAGCCGCTCCTGAGGGTCGATGACGACGACGACGGCATGGTTGCGGTCGAGGCGCACGGGCGTCAGTGTCGCACGCCAGGAGGTTATGCGCAGAACTGCTCCTCAGGCGACAGGCGCGCCGAAGGCTTGGCCAACAAGCGCTGCCGGCCGTGCCGGCCTATTGTTCCAGCAGTTTCTTCAACCCGTCGAGCATCATTCCCCAGTTCTTCTCCGAGTGCTCGCGCGCCTCCTCGGACGCGTTATTGTCCTGCGACAGCGTGACCTCGGTCTGCGATGGTCCCTTTTCCGCCAGCTCGATCGTGACGGTGTGAACCTCGTCGGAGCCCCCGCTGGCGTGTGTGTATTGAAGAACGTGATTCGGCACGAACTTCTGGATCACGCCTTTGTCCTCGTACGCCTTCTCTTCCCACTCGCCCTTCCAGACGATCGGGCTTCCCTCCTTGAAATCCGAAACGACGTTCGTGCCGAACATGTACTCCTTGATGATCGAAGGAGTCACGAGCGCGTCCCAGACGATCTCCGTGGGCGCGTCGATGGTCGTGGTCGCTTTCGCGACGAGATCTTCTTTGTTCATGAGGCACCGAAGAGACCGTGAATGTTTCCGTCCGGATCCTTGAACCACGCCAGCTTGTGATCGCCGGAGACGTGAACGTCGCCCTGAACCTTCGTGTCGGGCAGGTTGTCATAGTGTTCGAACTTGACGCCTTTCGCGCTCAGAGCCTTCACGATCCCGTCGATGTCGTCCACGATCCACGTGACCGCCGTCGCCTGGTTCGTGCCGGCGTACTGCGATGGATAGACGAAGATCGTCGACTTCGCCGTCTGATACGACAGCGTTCCCTCCTCCTGATCTTTCGACGGGTGGAGTCCGAGGGTGCCTTCGTAGAACTTCTTCGCGACGTCGATGTCCTTGACCGCCAGCGTGACGATCGCGTCTTTGTCTCCTAACATCGGTCTCGTACCTCCTCGGGCGGATGCGCGCACATGTCGTGCCCGATTCAGTGGAATTCGGGAGGTCCTGGCGTTACATTCTCGGCAAAGGAGAGAGGAAGATGCGCAATACCACACTGGCGGCAGCTCTGCTGTTCGTGTTGATCCAGGCGATGCCCGCGAATGCGCAACTGTCGGAAGCGGACCGCTACGCGCAGTTGCTCCACAGCACGCTTGGATACAACTACGCCCTGAAGTTCGTCGAGGTCGTGCGCGCGGGCTGGCCGCCGTTGACGGCGTATCGCGCGATGTACGCGTACAAGAACGGCTGGCAGGTCGGCTATCACCGCGGATGGCACGAAGGTGCGTACCAAAGCAATCGCCCGTTGGTCGAGTCGTGGAGAGCGAACTTCAACAGCACCTATGTCGCCTGGCTCCAGTTTCATCAGAACACGGAATGGAGCCAGGGTGTCTGGGGCTCGTTCGAGAAGGGATTTCACGACGGCTACGACAAAGGCCGCTTGGTCGGCTGGAATCAGGGACGTCCACTCGATGCCGGCCAGGTTCCGGGACCGGAGTATGCCGATTTCGGTCGAGCTCGCGCCAGATCTCGGGCTCAGAATGATCCGAATGACCCGTACTCCGATCTCCGAAACGTGCCGCAAATCACCGGGCCGGGCAGCTTCTGAATAGCTAGACCACGCGGTGCAATGGCTCTTTGCCCCGCAGGAACAGCAGCACGTTCGTCGCCGCGATCCTCGCCATCGCGTTCCGTGCTTCTTCGGTCGCGGATCCGATGTGCGGGAGGATGACGACGTTCTTCATCCGCAACAGCCGCGGGTTCACCTCGGGCTCGAATTCGTAGACGTCGAGGCCCGCGCCGCGCAGCTGGCCGCTCTCGAGAGCGTCACAGAGCGCATTTTCGTCGACGATGGCGCCCCGCGCGGTGTTGATCACATACGCGCCGCGCTTCATTTTCGCGAGCGTCGTCGCGTTCAGCAGATGGTGAGTTTCGCGCGTGAGCGGCGCGTGGACGGAGACGATGTCGCTCGTCGCCAGCAATTCGTCGAGCGATTCGCCGCTCCGCACGCCGATCACTTCCATCCCGAACGCACGCGCGCGCGTCGCGACCGCGGTGCCGATGCGTCCCATGCCGATGATGCCGAGACGCTTTCCCTGCAGCGAGGCGCCGAGGAGCTTGAGCGGTTCCCACTCGCAACGACCCAGCGTCCGCATCTCGTCGTCGCCTTCCACGATCCTTCGCGTAATCGCGAGAATCAGCGCGAGCGTGAGGTCCGCGGTCGCCTCGGTGAGCACGCCCGGCGTGTTCGTGACCACGACGCCCAGCTCGCGCGCGGCGTCGACGTCGATGTTGTTGTAGCCGACCGCAAAGTTCGACACGCAGCGCAGGTTCGGATTCGCCTCCAGCACGTTCCGCGTGATCGGATCCTGCAGCAGCGTGATTGCGGCATCGGCCTCGGCGAGGATCGTGATCATGTCCTCCTCACTCCGCCCATGCTCCGTCGGATGCGCGATCACGTCGAAATGCGGCGCGAGCAGTTCCGTCGCGATCGACGGAAAATCCGCGGTGAGGACGACCGTGTACTTCACGCGCTCTTCTCGCGCGCGAGAATCCAGCCAAGGACGAACAGGAATCCCCCGAGCGCCAGCAGCTTCACCTCGGTGCGGATGTCCCCGTATCCGAGGCCGTAGATCAGGCCGATCGGCAGGATGATCATCGCCGAGACTTGCAGCAGACGGCCGATGAGTGGGCTCATATGGCGACGCGTATCCTAACGCGCCGCCATCCGGCCTACTTCAGGAAATCCACGATCCCGAACCCCATGTAAAGCCGTGCCGCGAACTCCTGATAGAACTGGTTCGCGATGTCGGTGTCGTGGATGATCAGCGTGTTCTCGTCGTTCGTGTCGTCGCCGTTCGCGCTCCAGTTCATCGATCCGGTGATCACCGTCGGGTCGCTCTCGCTGTCGACGTCGACGATCATGTACTTGTGATGCAGCAGGCTGTCCTCGCCGTCGAAATACACCGGCGCCTTGTTGTTCCACTTCGTGCTCTGGTCCGGTGATCCGTCGCGCGTGGTCATGTCCATCGACGCCGACCAGTACTGATTCCAGTAGCCGCTCTCCATCACGCCCTGGACCTCGAAGCCCGTGAGCGTGCCGGTTGACTCCGACGTCGAGCCTTCCCACTTCAGCTTCAGCGCATCCGTGAGCGCCTGATCGGAGAATGCGTAGATGCAGAACCGCGCCGAGAGATCCGCTTCGTCGTCGACGACTTCGGTGACGCGGTCCATCGCGCCTTCGCTGGGCGAAAAATAGACCTCGACCGTCTTGCCGCCGATGGTCAGCGAGTGCGTCGTGTTGTCGGCTTTGCGCGAGTGGAAGTTCGAGTCCGTGATGTTCGGCGTCGCGGTCGTGCTGCCCCACATTTCGTCGAACTCGCCGGTGTATTCGTCGGCGAGATCTTCCGAACGGATCTCCACGGCGTGATTCGTATGGCCGGAGAGCACGCCCGCGGCGCGGTTCGCGTCCGAGCCGTAGGTATCGCTCACCGTGAAGTTCCAGCTCCCGGTGAACACCCACGTCCCGTCCACGACAGCGAACTTGTTGTGCATCTGATCGCCCCAGGAGTAGTAGTTGTTCATCCCGCCGGAGGTGTCCTTCAGCTCCGCGTCGCCGAGGAGGTAGCCGCTCTTCGTGGCGGTGCCGACCTTGACCGTCACGTAGGAGAGACCGGTGAAGCCGGACGGCAGTCCGTTGTTCGTGCGGAACGTCGAGTCCTCGACGGCGAAGACCGGCGAATCGGAGAAGAAGTGACCGTCGTCCGACGTGCCGATCGTGCCGTCGTCGCCGCGGATGATGCGCTCGTAGTAGACGCGCGCGAGCCGGTAGCTTACGTCCTCGCTCGTGTCCTCGTTGAGCGGGTCCTTGCCGTCTGCGACGATGCGCACCTGCACGCCGTTCGCGGCGCGGTCGATCAGTTCGTCCACCACGTCGGGGAGTCCGAGCTCGTACGTCGCCAGGTCGATCGTCGACGTGGCGCCGGCGAGTCGCGCGGTGAGCTTGTCCTCGAGGTTCACGTTGTAATTCGCCTCGTTGCCCGTCGTCGCTCCGCTCTCCACCGCCTGGCGGAGGAAGTAGACGTTGATCGCGCCGTCGGAGGTCGAGACGTTGTTGATCTGCTCCGGTGCCAGCTCGTCGGTCAGATCGTCGTGATCGTTGTCGGTGAGATCGGTGAGCGAGCCCGGCGAGTCGGACGATTCCGGATCGGGGTCGGCCGTGAGCCACGTGCTCGAGATCGAGCTCCAGGCCGTCTCGAACGCGGCGTCGAACGCCGTCGCCATCGGGCGGTTCTCGATGGAGAGCGTGTTCTCGTCGCTCGACGTGTTCCCGGACAGCGTGAAGTTCTGCGAGCCGAGGACCACGATGTAGCCGTCGACGGAGAACGCCTTGCAGTGCTCTGTACCGCCCCAGTTCTCGACCTTCACGGAGATACCGTAGCTGCGCAGGTCCTCGTGCAGGCTGAACTCGTTGTGGGCGGATGCGGCGTCGAGAATGATCCGAATCGTGACGCCGCGGTCCTTCGCGTCCTCGAGCGCCCCGACGATGGTCTCGCTCGTGAGGAAGAACGTGCGCATGTTGATCTTCGTGTTGGCGGCATTGATGGCGGCGACGATCGCGTTCGTCTCCGCGTCGTCGGTCGGCGCGAAGTAGCTCTTGATCACCGTGCCGTCGCTGAGCGTCGGCAGGACGTGGGTCGTGTTGTCGGTCTTGTCGTCGTGGAAGTCGCCGTTGTACATCTCCTCGAACTCGTCGGTGTAAACGTCGGCGAGCGCGGTGGAGTCGATGAGCACCGACACGTCGCCGTAGTACTCGGCGTCGATCTCCGGGCGGGAGATATTCGTCGAGCCGGTCCAGACCCAGCGGCCGTCGATGACGAAGAATTTGTTGTGCATGATGCGGTCGTCCATGTCGGCGACGACCGTGCCGATGGCGCTGACGACGTCGGCGGTCGACCGGTAGGGATACGAGCCGCTCGCGTACGAGTCGACCACCCCGCGCACGGTGACGCTGCGGTTCTTCGCGGCGATCAGTGCGGCGATGATCTCCTCCGATCCGTTGAAGCCGTAGACGGCGAAGTCGATCGAGGTCGTTGCGTCGTCGATCGCGTCGATGAGCGCGTTGGCCATCGTCTTCGGTCCGTAGTCGGGCATGGTCGTGTTCAGGTGATCGGTGAAATAGAGCGAGAACCAGTCGTCCGACGTTCCATCCTGGACGTTCGCGGCCTTCGGCGAGCCGTTGCCGATCGAGTAGCTCGCCGTCGCCGTGAACCAGTTCGCCGAGCTCGTCCCCGATGCACTCACGTCGATGCGGCTCATCGTCGAGCGTCCGGTCGTCGACCCGGCGAACCACGCGCCGTTCTGATTCGCGCTGTCGATCAGATTGCTGCTGCCGTCCTTCAGCTCCAGCAACTCCCCGCCGTCGCCGGCCGCGCCGGTGTAGATCTTGTCCGCGGTGATCCCGGGAACGGAGTTGTCGTCGGTGCGCTCGAGCAGGTAGTAGCTGTACCCGCCGATCGATCCGGTGAGGGAGATGTTCGGCGTGCCGTCGGTGGCCCGGAGAGTCCATCCCGAGAGCGAGATCGAGCTGCCGGTGGTGTTGTAGAGCTCGATCCATTCGTTGGACGAGCTGGTAGTCGTCCCCATCCAGGCGATCTCGCTGATGACGACGTCGCCCGCGTTCGCGGCGAGGGCGGGGGAGGTGAGGAGCAGGGAGAACAAGAGCGTCGAGAGAACACACGAATAGCGACGGATACGCACGGCAGAAACCTCCTCCGGAGAACTCCGGCTGGTAGGGTTGGTAATCGGGTAGGCCGCTATTCTACGGGATGTAGAGAATTATGGCGAACCGGCAGGAATGGGGAGTCGCTGGCGCGACATTCGAAGGCGGCCTGAAACGCGTGAATCCGATTTCGATATCGATGTGAGCGGCCCTCGCTACGCCACCAAAGCGCGGATTCGAGTCGTACATCATCGTCACGAGACGTTCTGATGAAAGACTTCGGTTGTCTGCTTTTCGTCTGCGCCGTCATTGCCGGCGTGGTCGGGAGCGTTGATTGCCAACTCCGCCGCCGTTGCGAAGAGGCGTGCTGCGGCACTGGCAGCAGTTCGTCAGCGTGGTGAACGGATCGTTCGACTGCTCGACCATGTGAACCCCGGACGGCCGATGCCCAACGCGTAAAGGCATGTGCCGATTTGCACGCGGAGCTGAGTGCTGCCCCGATCGGGTTCGTGCCGGAGTTGACTGGTCCGCAGGGATGGTTCCGCCGCGCGGCCGGCGCGCTGGCGGTATGCCTTCGCGATCCCGCGACCGCGCACGTCGTCGAGTGGTAGTTCCGCTGCTTCGCTTTCCCTGCGGCATCCGCGCAGGAAGTGATGTCGCGGCTCACCGAACAGCTGCTGTCGGATCGCCCGTAGATCTGAACATCCTTACGCGCGTCGCGGAGCGCGCCTTGTCGAGTGCGAGCATTGGAGGAGCCGACGAGTTTAACCGTCGCACATTGCAGGTGCTCCCGGAGCGCAAGACTGACCGCGGATACAGGGCATTCGTTCTGCGCACCGGGCGGTTCGCTCATGCGTTCGTCGGAGCGATCGGCGCCCGACCATGTACGACGAACTGGCGATCGTGAACGATCTTGCGGCGAATCTGTAGGCGCACCCGCTCTGCTGCGGTCGTGCAGACGACGTCGTACATCACCACCGCATTACTTCTTTTTCGACGTGCGTTTTGTAGATGCCTGCTTAGCGGGTCGTGGTTTTGGTCGTGGGTACCGATTGGACGTCATGTTTTGCGGCCTCCGTTTCATGATTGTTGAGGAGTTGCTGGAGGGCAAGTTCTGCGTCTTCCAGCGCGACCCGTGAAGAAAGCCACGCCGTGACGAGCAGAGCGAGTACACCGAGATCGAGCAACCGGGGCCGCCACCACCTCGATCGCCGCCTGAAACTGGCGATGTACGCGATCAGCACGCATGTGAAGGTGTTTGCGTAGAACTGGTGATAGCGAAAAAGGTTCTGCACGATTCCCTCGAATTGCGGGAACCGGTGTTCGGTCATCTCTGCATAGCTCCACGTGGCCTGCACGACTCCCGTACAGTGATGGATGGGCTCAATCACAAGATTCGTCACGGCGTCCGCAAACAATCCGGCGATCAAGGACGCAAGGAGGAATAGCAACGCGTTACCGAGCGACAAGCCGTGATCGCCACCGATCAACGAGCGCACGTTCAATGAGACGAATGTTGCGCCAAGAATTGCGATCGCGCCCGGCGCGACATACGCGATGATTACGCCGATATTGTCTATCGATACCTGCATGACCCGACGAACCCTCGATGCGGCAGGACCACCACTATATGGGGAGAGTCGAGCAGCGTGCAGTTCCCTACCCACGCCGGCAGCCGAGTGCATCGCTCAGCACTCATCGATTCGTCCCAGCTCCTCTTCGTCGTGGTAGTAGATGAACGTCACCACCTTCTCCACGTGCTTGCCGGCGATGAGCTCAGCGGGTTTCCACCTCGAGAGCCTTCTCCCCGCCGCCGCGCGGGGAGAAGGTGCCGAAGGCGAATGAGGGGGGCGCGCTCGCCTGAAGTTAAGCCACTGAGGCCAAGCCAGCCAGCGCAGCCGGCCGTGCCGGCTAGGCGTAAAGCAGGCGTCCGCGCGATTCGGGAATCCGTCGTCCGAGTTGCCGCGCCATCTCGATCCACTCGTCGATGTTCACTCGAACGTTGGCGAGGGCCGCTTCGTAGGTCGGACCATCCGCGGCACAGCCGGACAGCTCCGGAACTTCGGCGATGAACGAATCGTCTTCCGCACTCCAGTAGAGGATGACTTCGTAACGCGGATCAGATTGCATCGTCTTTATCTAAACGGTATCGCCAGAACCGCGCGGGCGAGACGCCCGCGCGTCAGCCGGCGGGACGCCGGCGGTCCGGGTTCATCGCTCATCGCTCATCACTTTGCGAGCAACGCGAGCAAATCATCCTCGAACAATGGCGACTGCGTCCTCTCCACGATCCGTCCGAGCTCCTCGTCGCCGCGGTAATAGATGAACGTTGCCACCTTCTCGATGTGTTTGCCGGCGATTAGATCCGCGGGCTTGGCCTTCGAGCGGTCCACGGCGACGAACGTCACCGGCAGCTCGACGCCGAACTGCGTGCGCAGGTCGTCGAGGATGCGGAGGAACTTCGGCACTTCGCGTTGCGAGTCGGAGCACCACGTGCCCATGTAGACCTCCACGCGGTCGTTCGCGTGGATGTACGACTTCATCATCTCGAGGACGGTGATGTCGGGCGCGTATTCGCTCTTGCGCTGTGCGTAGTCGGGGACGCGCTCGAGGAGGCGCGCGGCGGTCATGGGGCCGACCTCGAGCGGGAGCGAGACGTTGGAGATGCTGATGTCCGGCACGGGCGCGTGTTCGTCGATGGTGATGGTGACGACGCGGTCCCCGCGCTCGGTCTGGTCGACCACGCCGCTCATGCCGTCGTAGACGCGGCCGAAGATCGTGTAGCCGCCGTCGAGGTGCGGCTGCGGCGAATGGGTGATGAAGAATTGCGAGCCGCCGGTGTCGGGTCCGGAGAGGGCCATGCCGACGGCGCCGCGCGTGTATTTCTGCAGGTTGATCTCGTCGCGGATCGAGTAGCCGGGGCCGCCGTTCATGTCGTTGCGCGGGTCGCCGCCCTGGATGACGAAGTTCGGCACGACGCGCATGAAGGACGTGTTGTCGAAGTACTTCTTTTTCGCGAGTTGCGCGAAGTTCCACGCGGTCATCGGCGCATCCTGCGACAGCAGCGCGAGCTCGATCTTTCCGCGGGTCATGTGGATCGTCGCCGTGTGTGGCTGGCGTGACCAGCGCACGATCTCCGCGTACTCGTCAGCGCTCTTTGTAACGGGCAGCGGTGTGTACGAAGTCGCCTTCACCGCTTCCGCCGCGATGCGGCGCACGACAGGATCGGCGTCGGCGACGAGCGGCTGCAGCGAAGGCGCATCGAGTTTTGCGATGACGGCGATCGCTGCGAGACGCGCGTCGTTCATCGGTGACGAACGTTCGCTCTCGATCGCATCGCGGAACGTTTGCAATGGAACGTCTTTTGTGAAGCCGAGACGATCGTAGGCATTGGCGCGGACGATCACGTCGGCATCGGTCAGAGCGCCGCGGATGATCTCGATCTCGGCATCCGTTCCCGTTTCGGGGATGTTGGAGAGAACGTTCGCGCGAACGAGCGGATCCGCGTGCGTCGCGTATTGCTTGCGCAACTCGACTCCGTGCGGCATCGCGGTCGTGGCCTCGAGCACGCGCACGATCTGCCACGGCGTCAGGTCCGTCAGGACCTCGGAGGCAGCAGCCCACGGCAGATGCTTCGCGATCGCGCCGGCGCTCAACTCGCGCTCCCACATCGTTCCGTTGCGCAACGTCTGGAAGAGACGCGCGCGTGCGGTGTCGTTGCTCTCGGCGTAGTAGCCGACGACGTCGATCATCGGCGCGCGCACGCCGGGATCGGGATCTTCCGCGGTCGCGAAGACGCGCGGCAGATCGTCGGCGTTGAGTACGGAGCGATTCTTCTCCGCAAGGCGGCCGACCGCGATCGCGGCGTTCGTGCGCACCCACGGATGTGCATCGCCGAGGGCGTTCCTCAGCGCGTCGAAGGAGGAAGCGTCGCCGAGGCGGCCGAGGACTACTGTTGCGTACGCGCGGGTCAGCGTGTTCGGGTCGGTCATCAGGAGCAGAAGCTCCTCGCGCGCCGGAGCGTACGGGCGTCTTGCGAGCGAGTACGCCGCCTCCTGTCGCACCGCGGATGACGACGATTGGAGCGCGCGGCGCGCGGCTTCGCTCGCGGTGTCGTCGTCCCAGCGGAACAGGTAGCGCACGGCGCGAGCGTGTACACCTTCGGTCGATGCGTTGTCGGCGATCGCAACGTAGCGGGGGAGGAGCGATTTGTCGGCAGCGAGTTTCGAGAGCGCTTCGACGGCTTCCGCGGCGACGCCGGCATCGCTGTCGGCGGCGAGCGTGAAGAGCGTCTCCGCGCCCAGACCGATCTCGCCGAGGGCGAAGGCGGTCGTCTCGCGGACGCGGCGGTCTTCGTCTTTCGACAAGGTTGCCAGTTCGGGCACGCCGGTTTTGGTAATGGCGCCGATCCGTCCGAGGGCGAGGGCGATGCGCAGGCGGTGGAGTGGATTCGGATGCGCGATCCAGGCGTTGACCACCTCCGCGTTGTGCTCGCGGCGATCTTCGAGCGCGAGGATGCTCGCTTCCTCTTCGATCGTCAGCCCGTGCGGATCCGCGGGTGGCGCGGGCGCGGCGGCTGGCGGCGGCGCCTGTGGAGTGGCACAGGCCTGAACCAGAAAAACGATCAGAAGAAGAGGCAGCAGCTTGCGCATGGCGGGGAATGATATGACCGAGTGACATCGGTCACACACCTGTGTGCGTCCCTCGGCTTGCGTAAATTTCCCCACACCCACACACTCCCCCTGCGATGAAGGACCTCACGATCGACGTCGAGCAGGTCGCCCGCCGCTACGGCAGGCGGTGGGCGCTGGCAGACGTCTCGTTCCAGGTTCCGCCCGCGACCGTGATGATGGTCGCCGGCCGCAACGGCGCCGGGAAGTCGACGTTGTTCCGCGTTCTCTCGACGGCCATTCGCCCCGATCGCGGCCGCGCGACGGTGGGCGGATTCGACGTCGTGCGGCATCGCGAGGACGTGCGCAAGCTGACCGCCATCCTCAGTCACGCCAACTACTTGTACGAGGCGCTGACTGCCAAAGAGAACCTTTTCATCGTCGCCGACCACCTCGGCATCCGCCGCGACGGCGTGATGGGCGTGCTCGAGCAGGTGAACCTCGCCTCGCGCGCGGAGGACGCGGTCTCGACGTTCTCCGCGGGCATGCGCAAACGGCTGTCGTTCGCGCGCATCCTGCTGCAGGAGCCGCGCTTCGTGCTCCTCGACGAACCATACGGCGCGCTCGATCCCCCGGGATTCGATCTCGTGGACGAGGTGATCCTGGAGCTCAAGCGGCGCGGCACGACGATTCTGATGGCGACGCACCAGTGGGAGCGGAGTGCGCGGTTGTCGGATGTCGCGCTGGTGCTCGATCAGGGACGCGTGATCTGGCAGGGACCCGCGAGCGAGGCGCTCGAGCACGAGCCGCATGCGCAGAGGGCCGCCATCCTGTCGACCGCCGCGGGAGGGGCTCGATGATTATGGAGTGCGGAGGCAGCGCCTCCGCTTTCCAATGGCGCGCATTTGAAAGCGGAGGCGTTGCCTCCGCACTCCACAGGAAGACAAAATGCTAGCCGCCGCCCTGCGCAAGGAGCTCCTTCTCCAGTGGCGCACGCGCGGCCAGATGATGGCCGTGCTCGTCTTCGGCGCGACGGCGCTCCTCCTCTTCAGCTTCGCCATCGGCCCCGACGCTTCCGCTCTGCGCACGTTCTCCGCCGGCTTCCTCTGGCTAGGCCTGCTCCTGTCCAGCACGCTCACGCTTGCCGAGTCCTTCCACTCCGAGATGGAGAACCGCGCTCTCGAAGGACTGCTGCTCCTTCCCAGCGATCCGCGCGCGCTCTACTACGGCAAGGCGATCGCGAACTGGCTGCAGCTCACGCTGCTCGGCATCGCGCTCGTGCCGGTCATGGTCGTCCTCTACGACGCCGGCACGACCCAACTATTGAAGCTGCTCGGCATCATCATCCTCGGCGCCGCGGGACTCTCCGCGCCCGGAACTCTGTACGCCGGCATGACCGCGCAGTTGAAGGCGAAACAGATGTTGCTCCCGCTGCTGTTGTTCCCCCTGATCGTTCCGGCCCTGCTCGCATCCGTGAAGGCAACGTCGTTGGTGATCCTGGGAGACCCGATGGACCAGTTGAACGCGTGGATCACGCTCCTCGCGGCGTTCGACCTGATCTACTGGTCCATGTGTGGATTGCTGTACGGCCGCGTCATCGAAGAGTAAAAGAGGAAGCACACACCTATGGAACTGCCGAAGATCCAAACGAACAAGGCTCCGTACGTCTTTCTCGCGATCGGCGTCCTCCTGTTGTCGATCGGCTCCTACGTCGGTCTCTTCGTCGCGCCCGCGGAGCGCTACATGGGCAACGTGCAGCGGATCATGTACGTCCACGTGCCCTGCGCGTGGAACGGACTGCTCGCGATCACTTTCGCCTTCGTCTGCGCGATCGTGTTCCTCTTCAGTGGCGACTTCCGCTGGGACACGCGCCTGGAGGCGTCGATCGAAGTCGGCGTCCTGCTCGCGTTCCTCCTCTGCGCGCAGGGCTCGATCTGGGCGAAGCCGACCTGGGGCGTGTGGTGGGACTGGGACCCGCGCCTGACCACCACGGCCGTCCTCCTGTTCGCGTTCCTCGGCATCCTCGCGCTGCGGAGGTTCGTCGACGACCCGGTCAAGCGCGCGATTTGGTCGTCGGTCGCGACGATCATCGCCTACGTCGACGTTCCCATCATCTACTTCTCGGTGCGGTGGTGGAACTCGCTCCATCAGGCGCAGTCCACCACCAACACCGTCTCGTCTCAGTTCTGGCCGCCGCTGCGTCTGAACGCGTTCGGCATTTTGTTCCTCATGATCGGCTTCATCATGGTGCGCTCGCGCATCGCCGCCTACCGGCTGCGCAACGAGATGGCCTCGCCGATCGCTGTTGGGGAAGAAGCAGGAGAGCTCGCATGAACGGAGGAGTCGTCGTCGGAGGATGGGAGTACGTCTGGGCCGCCTATGGCGTCACCCTGCTCGCCTTTGTGATCTATGGAGTGACGTTGATCACGAAACTTCGTGAGGAGCGCGCCCGCGCTGCCGCCGATGGAGAAACAAAATGACCGCCATGACGGAACCTACTGCAAGCGACGCGATGCGCAAGAAGACGCGCCTGTTCATGATCGGCGCGTTCGCCGTGGCCGCGATCGCCTTCGGCGTGATCGCCGCCAGCGGCATCAATGAGAACCTCGTGTACTACTGGACGCCCTCCGATCTCGCCGCGAACGGCGAGAAGGCGTACGGCGCGACGATCCGCCTCGGCGGCATGGTCGCCCCCGGCTCGATCAGGAAGAACGGCGGCTCGAACGTCGAGTTCATCGTGCACGACGGCAACGCGCGCATCCCGGTGAAGACCAGCACCGTTCCGCCGCAGATGTTCCGCGAGAACATCGGTGTCGTCGTCGAAGGGACGATGGTGCGCAACGGCGGTTCGGGCGTTTTCCAGTCGAACCGCCTGATGGTCTCGCACAACAACGAGTACAAGGCCCCGGACAAGGGTCACCCGGTCGATCAGAAGCAGCTGCGCAAGATGATCGAGTCGACCGAAGGAATCGAAGGAAACTAAGTTCATGCTCGCTCCCCTCGGACGCATTCTCATCCTCGCCTCGCTGTTCGCCGCGGCGGCCGGCGCGTTCATCGGCTTCTACGCCGGACGCACGCGCTCGGCCGAAGGGCTCAAGTGGGCGCGCCGCTTCGCGTACGGATACGCGGCGGCGATCGTGGCGGCGACGCTCGTGATGGTGTACGCGCTGCTGGTTCACGATTTCTCCGTGAGCTACGTCGCGCACGTCGGCTCCACGCAGGTGCCGACCTGGGTCACGGTGGTCAGTCTCTGGTCGTCGCTCGAAGGCTCGATCCTCTTCTGGGGCCTCGTCCTCGGCGCATACATCACCATCGCGACGTTCTTCACGCGCGGCAAATACGAGGAGTACCAGCCCGACGCGATCGGTGTGTGGCTCGCGTGCGCGGCGTTCTTCAGCTTCCTCATCGCCGGTCCGGCGAATCCGTTCCACACGGTCCTCAGTCCGCCGCTCGACGGCCCGGGACCGAATCCGCTGCTACAGAACCACGTGCTGATGGCCATCCATCCGCCGTTCCTCTACCTCGGCTACGTCGGCATGACCATCCCGTTCGGCTTCGCCTGCGCGGCGCTGATCAAGGGACGCCTCGGACACAACGTGCTCAAGCCGATCCGTGAGTCGCTGATGCTGCCGTGGATCTTCCAGTCGGTGGCGATCATGCTCGGCGGTTGGTGGGCGTACGAGGTTCTCGGCTGGGGCGGCTACTGGGCCTGGGATCCGGTCGAGAACGCGTCGCTGCTGCCGTGGCTGACCGCGACGGCCGCGCTGCACTCGATCATGGTCGTCGAGCGCCGCGGAATCCTCAAAGGCTGGACCATCACGCTCATTCAGGCGACGTTCCTCCTGGTCATCCTCGGCACGTTCATGACGCGCTCGGGCGTCTTCAACTCCGTGCACTCGTTCACGCAGAGCGCGATCGGTCCGACGATCCTCGGCTTCCTCGCCGCGGCGCTGCTCTTCACGATCGGACTGCTCGCGTTCCGCATCGACAAGCTCGAAGTGGAAGGACGGATGGAAGGTGCGGCGAGCCGCGAGGCGATGTTCCTCGTCAACAACCTGATCTTCGTTCTGCTGACGTTCACGGTCTTGATCGGGACGGTCTTCCCGCTCATCGTCGAAGCGGTCAAGGGCAAGCAGATGTCGGTCGGGCGTCCGTACTTCGACAGCATGACCGTGCCTCTCGGCGCGCTGCTGTTGTTCATCCTTGGCGTCGGACCCGCGCTGCCGTGGGGACGCGCGAACGCCGCGCAGATCAAGAAGGCGCTCCTGCCGCCGCTCATCGGCGCGATCGTGTTCGTCGCCGCCGGATACGCATTCGGCGCGCGTACGCCATGGACGCTGCTCACGCTCGCTTTCGGCGGCTACGCGGCTCAGGTGACGCTCGGACAGATGTTCATCCCGATGCTGCAGCGAATGAAGAACGGCGACTCGTTCGGAACCGCGTTCGTCGACGGACAGCTCCGCCGCGGACGACGCCGCTTCGGCTCGTACATCGTGCACGCCTCGGTCGTGATCGTGGTGATCGCGATCGCCATCAGCAGCTCGATGCGCCAGCAGATGGAGCTGCACTTCGCGAAAGGACAGACTCTGCAGGCTGGTGGCTACGACCTGACATTCGTCGGCGTGGAGGAGCGCACCGAGCCACATCGTCTCTCGACGATCGGCATCTTTACGATCGCGAAGAACGGGAAGCAGGTCGCGCGACTCGAGCCGCGCATGAATCAGTACCAGATGATGCGCGAGCCGATCGGTTCGCCGGACGTGCACTCGACCGCGCTGCGCGACGTCTACATTTCGCTGAGCAACATCGACGCGGCGAATGAGACCGCGAGCATCACCGTGTTCATCTCGCCGTTCATCGTCTGGATCTGGCTCGCCGTGATCGCCCTGGCCCTCGGCGCGCTGTTCGCGTTGATCCCTCCACGCCGCCCCGCTGTCATCCTGAGCCCAAGCGCAGCGACGTCGAAGGACCCCGTGCCGAATGACGCTGCAGCGGAGACCGCATGAACCGCACCGTCCTCTTCGTCGGCCTGCTCATCGCCGCCGTCCTCGTCGCGATTCTCTTCCTGGGACTCGGCAAGGATCCGTCCGAGATCCGCTCGCCGCTGATCGGCAAGCCGGCGCCGTCATTTGCGCTCAGAGAGGTCGGCACCGGTCGCACCGTCGACGTCACGCAGTTCAAAGGCAAGCCGATGGTCATCAACTTCTGGGCGACGTGGTGCGCTCCGTGTTGGGAAGAACATCCGGTGCTCGTCGCGAACGCGCGCATGCTGCAGCCGGACGTCCAGTTCCTCGGCGTCGTGTTCCAGGACAAGGAAGACAAGATCCTCGGATTTCTCAATGAGCGCGGCACCAGCTATCCGACCGTCGTCGATGAAGCCGGCAAGACTGCGATCGCGTACGGAGTGGGCGGCGTCCCGGAGACGTTCTTCCTCGATGCGAACGGCGTCATCCGGGCCAAGTACGCTGGCCCGATGTCGCCGGACATCCTGCGCGAGAACCTCCAGAAAGCGATGAAGCAATGACGATCGTCCTGTTGCTGCTGTTGCAGCTCAACGTGCCGGACGCGGCGCAGTTCGTCGGCCCGCCGAAAGGCACGCCGATCACGGGTGAGGCGCTCTTCGCGCGCACGAATGAGGTCGGACAACTCCTGCGCTGCCCGGTGTGTCAGGGCATGTCCATCGCCGACTCGCCGGCCGAAATGGCCGTCAACATGAAGGCGCAGGTGCGGGAGCTCCTCGCGCGTGGATACACCGAGGAGCAGATCCTGAAGTACTTCGAGTTGTCTTACGGAGAGTTCGTGTTGCTCCGCCCCAAATCGCGCGTGTTGTGGATGCTTCCGTTGCTCGCGTTGATCCTCGGCGCCGCGGTGGTCTTCATCAAGCTCAGAAAACTCGAAAAGAACGAACCGCCAACCGCCAACCGCCAACCGCCAACCGATGACCCCTACCTCTCGCGCGTCCGCGACCTCGTCTCCGGAGGGAAACAGTGAACGAACCGACCGACTGGACGAGCGCGATCGCGATCCTCGCCGGAGGCCTCGTCCTCGGCATGCTGGTCGTCTTCTACTTCAGCAGGCGCAAGTCGTCGCCCGTTGTCATTCCGGATCTGGAGCGCAAAGACCTCGAAGCCAAACGCGACGCGCTCGTCGCGCAGCTCCGTGCACTCGATGGTGAGAACACCGACGAGCGCGCACGACTCGAAGCCGAGACCGCGAACGTTTTGCGCAAGTTGGACAATCAAGCGTCTGTCGCTCCGCCACGTGAAGAAGCCACGCCATCGGTTTCGATGAACCCCGCCATCAAAGGCTTCCTCTGGGGCGTGGGCTCCTTCGCCGCACTCGCGGGTCTCGCGTACTTCGTGATGAACCAGTCCACGCCGCGTCAGGAAGGCGGCAGCGTCACCGGAAACACGCCCATGGTGCAGCAGCAGCAGGCCGCGCCGCAGCAGACGAACCCGGTGGTCGCGCAGCTCGAGGCCGCGGTGAAGAGCGATCCGAACAACCTCCAGCTCCGCAACGATCTCGCGCAGGCGTATCTCGAGACGGACAACCTCATGGCCGTCTTCGAGCAGACGAAGTTCGTGCTCGAGAAATCGCCGAACGACAGCCGCGCGCTCACGTACCACGCGCTCGTGCGCATGGCGATGGGCGAGGCGGAAGAAGCGACGGCGATGCTGAAGGCCGCGACGCAGAGCAACCCGAAGAACCTCGACAGTTGGGTCTCGCTCGCGTGGGTGTACGCGCAGCAGAACAAGATGAAGGACGCCGAGGCGATGATCGCCGAGGCGGCGAGACAGTCTCCGAATGACCGGGCGCGGCTCGAAGACGTGTTCCGTCAGATGAAGGCGCAAAAGGAAGGCGCACCCGCACAAACCGCGGCCGCATCCGGCGAGTTGCCCGCGGGACATCCGGCGGTCGACGGCGCGCCCGCAGACGCAAAGTCCATCACGGTCACCCTCGATCTCGATCCCTCGGCCGCGCAGAAGAGCGGCATTCTCTACGTCATGGCCCGCAACCCGATGGGCGGACCGCCGGTGGCGGTGAAGCGCATGCAGGTGACCTCGTTCCCGATCACGTTCGCGTTCGGCTCCGCCGACTCGATGATGGGCCAGCCGCTGCCCGACAGGTTCCGCCTCGAAGCCCGCCTCGACAGCGACGGCGACGCGGCGACCAAACCTCCGACCGACCCGAGCGCGATGCAGAACGATGTCGCGGTAGGGACGACAGTCAAACTCGCGCTGAAATGATGTGGAGTGCGGAGGCAACGCCTCCGCTTTCGAATCCGCGCGAATAGGAAAGCGGAGGCGCTGCCTCCGCACTCCAAACTTGATACACTCGCTCCAGCCTCGGGGTGGCCCTTACCGGCCTGAGATCAAACCCGCGGAACCTGATCCGGCTCATACCGGCGTAGGGAAGGCAAATGAACGCACTCATTCTCGTTGTCCTCGCCGCCACGCTCAGCGGCACCGTCAAAGATCCCACCGGCCATCCACTTTCCGGCGCGACCGTTTCCATCGCGAACGTTCGCAGCGTCACCACCGACGCCGCGGGCGCGTTCGCACTCGACCTCCCGGAGAGCGCGTACGAACTGCGCGTCACGCATCCCGGTTTCGCGACCGAGACGCATCGCGTGAACGCAGGCCAGACGCTCGACATCACTCTCGATCCCGCGTTCGCCGAGACGATGGTCGTCTCCGCGATTCGCGCCGAAGCCGCGACGCCGATCACCAAGACCGACATTGCGCGCGAAGAGATCGAGCAGCAGTATCACGGTCAGGACGTCCCGCTCCTGCTGCGCGACGCGCCGTCCGTGAACGCATTCTCCGAATCGGGGAGCGGCGGCTCGGGCTACTCGTACATCACCCTTCGCGGCGTTAGCCCCACGCGCATCAACTTCACCCTCGACGGCGTTCCGCTTGCCGATTCCGAGGACATGGGGACTTACTTCGCGGACTTCCCGGATCTCGCGAGATCGTTGGAGAGCATCCAGATCCAGCGCGGCGTTGGCACGTCCACCGTGGGCACGCCGTCGTTCGGCGGTTCGGTGAACATGCAGAGCATCGACGTCGCGCAGGAGCAGCGCGTCGACGCGACCCTCGGCGTGGGCTCGTTCGGCGGCCGCCAGGCTTCGGTCGGCTATCACTCCGGCGCATTGGCCGGCGGCTTTGCGTTCTACACGCGCCTGTCGTTCCTCGAGAACGAAGGCTTCCGCGACAATTCCGGCACGCGCCAGCACAACGTCTTCTTCAGCGGCACCAAGACCGTCGGCGACGCGCTCCTCAAGATCACCGGCTTCTCGGGCAAGGAGAACATGCAGTCGTCGTATTACGCGACGGACGAGGAGACGCTGAAGACGGACCTGACGTTCAATCCTCTGCGTTCCGAGGAGCGGGATCGCTTCGGATACGACCTCGCGCAGGTGCAGTACATCCGGCCGCTGGACGAGAACTCCGACATGACCGCGTCGGTTTACTACCAGCGCGGCTACGGCTGGTTCCGTCTCTTTTCGAGCGCGAACGAGCTTCGCGAGTACGGCCTCGACGGCATGCTCGTCGGCTCGATTCTCACGTACTCGCGTACGTCCGGACCGATCACGCTGAACACCGGCGTGCACGTGAACCGCTTCAAGCGCGATCACACGCGCGACAACCTCTCGCGCGACACGCGCGACTACCAGAACGACGGCGTGAAAGGGGAGGCGAACGCGTTCGCGAAAGTGTCTTACGCGACCGGCCGCTGGAACCTCTATGGCGACGCGCAGGTGCGTCACGCGACGTTCGACTATCACGGCGACGTCGATGTCGATCCAATCGACTGGACGTTCTTCAATCCGAAGATCGGCGCGCGCTACGAGCTGTCCGCGCGTTCGTCGTGGTACGCGAGCGCCGGCATGACGACGCGCGAGCCGACGCGCAACGACATGTTCCTCGGCGAAGACAACGCGCCGGTCGCATTCGACCTCGGCGCGGTGCGTCCCGAGCGGGTGCTCGACTTCGAGGCCGGCTGGAGCTTCCGCGCGGCGAACGTCGACTTCGCAGCGAACGTGTACGCGATGGAGTTCCGCAACGAGATCGCCGCGACGGGCGAGCAGTCGGAGATCGGTCTCGCGTTGCGGAAGAACGTCGACCGGAGTTTCCGTCGAGGCATCGAGCTCGACGCCGCGTGGCAGGTCGCGCCGGCGGTGCGTCTGAAGACGAACGCGAGCTTCAGCCGGAATCACATCCGCGAGTGGACGCAGTTCATCGACGTCTACGACGCGGAGGGAAACTGGACGGGATCGCGTCCCGTTTCATATCGCAACGTCGAGCCGCTGCTGACGCCTTCGGTGATCGTGAGTCAGTCCGTGGACTTCACGCCGAACGCGCGCTTCAGCACCGGCGTGGTGGGCCGATACGTCGGGCGCTCGTATCTCGACAACACGAACAATGAGCTCACCGACGCGCCGTCGTATTTCGTCCTCGACGCGAACGCGTCTTACGCGCTGACGAATCAGATCCGCGTGTCGCTGCAGGTCAACAATGCTTTGAACAATGACGAGATCCGCCCGAGCGGCTACAGTTACCTCTACTTCACCGGAGAGGAATTGGGCGGCACCGCGTACTACTACCCGCACGCGACGCGGAACGCGGTGGTGCTGGTGGACTTCACGTTTTGAGCTGGTTTGAAGTCGCGGCAGCGATCATCACGGTCGCGAGCATCTGGCTCGCGACGCGGGAGAACATCTGGTACTACCCGACCGGCCTGGTGGCTTTAGCCATGTACACGTGGGTGTACTTCAACGCGAAGCTGTACGCCGAGTCCGTGCTGCAGGTCGTCTGTTTCGGGCTGATGGTCTACGGCTGGTACGAGTGGCTCCACGGCGGCACGCACAAGACGGAGCTGCCGGTGACGCGAACGCCGCGGTGGGCATGGATGTACGGAGTCCTTGCAGGCGTGCTCGGCTCCGCGATGGTCATCGCTTTCCAACTCCGCTTCACCGACAACCCGAACCCGTACGTCGACTCCTCGCTGTTCGTCTGGAGCCTCGTCGCCCAGTGGATGACCGCGCGCAAATGGATCGAGAACTGGATTCTCTGGATCGTCATCAACACGATCTCCGTTCCGCTGTACGTCGTCCGCGACCTGCTGCCCACGGCCGCGCTATACGTCGCGCTGTGGCTGCTCGCCATCCTCGGATACCGCCAATGGCGCAAAACGCTGGTCGTGGTGTGATCCGTATCTGCCTCATCGGCCCCGAATGCACGGGCAAAACCCAGCTCGCCCAACGCCTCGCCCGCGAGCTCAACGCGACTTGTGTCCCCGAGTACGCGCGCGAATACGCCGCGCAGCACGAGCTTTCAGCAGAAACGGTCGAGCCGATCGCACGCGGCGAGATCGCGAACCTCGATCGCGCGACCGGCGACCTCATCGTCCTCGACACCGATCTCCTCTCGACCGTCGTCTACGCGCGCCACTATTACGGCAGCTGCCCCGCGTGGATCGAAGACGAAGCGCGTGCGCGTCGCGCGGATCTCTATCTCCTCATGGACACCGACATCGCCTGGCAACCCGACCCCGCCCGCGACGCCTGCGACGACGCGCGCGAAGACCTCTTCGACGCCTTCCGCGCCGCCCTCGACGAGTTCGAGACGAAGTGGGAGATCGTGAGCGGGGAGGGGGAGGCGCGGTGGGAGCGAGTGCTTGGCGCTTCCCGATTGTTAGAATGCGATGGCCGATGAAAGCCACGCTCGAGCAAGTTGAAAATGAAGCTGCTGAGTATCTTCAGCGCGTGATCGGCGGCGAGACGATCGTTGTGTACCAGGGGGAGCGCCCCGTGGCCGAGATCCGACCAGTCACGGAGACCGAGACGCTACGCCCGGTTGGACTCGCCGCGGGCGAATTCGTGGTCCCGGATGATTTCGACGCCCCGCTTCCCGATGAACTAATCGACGCCTTCGAAGGTCGATGAACCTGATCTCGATAGTCTTCGCCACGTCCCTTGATGGATCTAGGAGTGCGGTGGCGAGGGTGGTTGGGAGGCGGAGAGCCACCGCTTTGGTAGGTCGTGCGCGTGGCGCTTCGAAACGTAGCAGAGCGGCGGCTTCACCACCCACACACGGCCTCGCTGCCGCACTCCTAGACCTAAGCTGCCGCGACCGCCGACATCGTGATCATCAGCAGACATCCCTCCGCCGAGGCGACTACGTCGCCGTGGTGCGCGGTTGCTTCCACGTGGTGGAAGTCGCCCGCCGCGAGACCCAGCGCGCCGATCGAACAACTGCCGCGGATCACGTACGTGTCCTCACTGCCCTCGTGATCGTGTGCGGCGACCACCACGTCCGGGTCGAGGTCGAGGAGGAAGATCGTGCGCCGCGCGTCCTTCGCCAGGCGTTTCATGCGCGTGCCGGGGGCGATGGTCTTCCACGTCCCCTCGTCCGCGCGGACCGTAAGGCTTTCCTCCGCGCTGGGAACGCTGTTGTCGCGCTGCGGCACGGAGCGGATCGCGTCCATGACCCGATCGCGGACCGCGGCAGGGGGCGGCGCCGGATCGATCGCCGAGGCGGCGATGGCGTCCAGCAGGTCGAGCTCTTCTCGGGTCAGGGTGTCGTTCATGGTCGAATGCCAGTCATTCTACGGACGACGCGGCGGATCGGATGTACCAACCATGAAGGATATCCTGACAGTCATGAACTGGCTTCTGAAGAACTTCCTCCGCGGGCTCGTCATTGTCGTTCCGATCGCCGTCACCGTCTACCTTCTCGTGCAGGCGTTCCTGGCGCTGGACCGGCTCCTGCGCCTCCCGACGCCCGGCCTCGGCATCGCCATCCTCCTCGGGGCGACCGTGCTGATTGGCGCCCTGGCCGGGAACTTCTTCGGGAAGAAGCTCTTCGCGCTCACGGAACTGCTCTTCAGCCGCGCGCCGATCGTCCGCATCGTCTACGCCGCGATCAAAGATCTCCTCGAGGCCTTCGTCGGCAACAAGCGCCGCTTCGATCGCCCGGTCGCGATTCAGGTGAGCGATCACGTCCGCACGTTCGGCTTCATCACCCGCGATGACCTCACGTCCCTCGGCATGCCCGGCGAGGTCGCGGTGTACGTCCCGTTCTCCTACACCTGGGACGGTTGTCTCCTCGTCGTCGCGCGCGAGCGCGTCACGGCGCTCGAGGCCGACAGCGCGAGCATCATGGCCCTGGTCGTCTCCGGCGGCGTCGCCCGGATGTGATCACACGACGATCTGTCGCACATCACACGCGGGCCGCCACTTGCGTCACCGCTTTTTTCGAATATCATGCGCCTCGTCCGCGGCCCGCCTGCCTGCGGCGCGCAATTCGCAAAACCCCGGCAGTTCGCTCTGCTCCACACTCGAATCTTCGACACCGGACGGTAGCAGCCTAAATGGCTCAGATTTTCCACCGCAGTGCCAATACGCTTTCGCGCGTCACCATCTTCGGCGCGATCTTCATTGCCGGTTTCGTTCTCTGGTTGATCGGCGGCATCGTTCGCTCGCCGTACTTCACGAATCAGGGCAACGCGATCGAGCAGGTCGTCCCCTTCAGCCATCAGCATCACGTCGGAGGGCTGGGCATCGACTGCCGCTACTGCCATACCTCGGTTGAATCCTCCAGCTTCGCCGGCATCCCGCCGACGTCGACCTGCATGAACTGCCACTCGCAGATCTGGACGACCGCAGAGATGCTGGAGCCCGTGCGCGCGAGCTTCCGCACCGGCAAGCCCCTGGTCTGGAACCGCGTCCATCGCCTTCCCGACTACGTCCATTTCAATCACAGCATCCACGTGGCCAAAGGCATCGGATGCGCGTCCTGCCACGGACGCATCGACAAGATGAACCTCGTCTACCAGGCTTCACCGCTGACGATGGAGTGGTGCATCAGCTGTCACCGCGCGCCGGAGAAGTTCGTGCGCCCGCGGGAGGAAGTGTTCAACATGAGCTACGTCGCGAAGAACCAGGAGACCCTCGGCCCGGAGCTCGTGAAGCGTTACGGCGTCAAGAGCATGACGCATTGTTCGACCTGCCACTACTAGCCAATGAGCGACAACAAAACATTGAGTTTCACCGAGTTCCGCGCGCGGGTCGGCGATCTGCGCGGGAAGGAATACTGGCGCAGTCTCGAGGAGCTGTCGCGCAGCGACGTCTTCGACGAGTTCATGCACCAGGAGTTCCCGCAGCAGGCCGTCGCTCTCGATAAGGGCGTCGACCGCCGCAACTTCATGAAGCTGATGGGCGCCTCGGTGGCGATGGCCGGCCTCGCGGCGTGCGCGCCTCCGGGCGAGACCATCGTTCCCTACGTCAATCAGCCCGAGAGAACCATCCCCGGCAAGCCGCTCTTCTTCGCCAGCGCGATGCCCCTCGGCGGCGTCGCGACGGGCGTGCTGGTCGAGAGCCACATGAACCGCCCGACGAAGATCGAGGGCAATCCGATGCATCCGTCGAGCCTCGGCGCAAGCGACGCGCTGATGCAGGCCGCGATCCTCGGTCTCTACGATCCCGATCGCTCGCAGGTCGTGCGCAGGTACGGCGACACTGCGACGTGGGGCGATTTCATCGCCGCGGTGCAGCCGGTCGTCAACGCGGCGAAGACCAACGGCGCGGCATTGCGCATCCTCACCCAAACCATCACCTCGCCGACTCTCGGCGCGCAGATGCAGGCGCTGCTCGCGCAGTACCCCGGCATGAAGTGGCACCAGTGGGAAGCGGTCAACGCCGACAACGTTCGCGAAGGCGGACGAATGGCGTTCGGCTCGTACGTCCACACGCACTACGACTTCACGAAGGCGAACGTCGTCGTCTCCCTCGGATCGGATTTCCTCGGCGAAGGCCCGGGACATCTCCGCTACGCACGCGACTTCATGTCCCGCCGCAAGATCCGCAACGGCGCGAAGTCGATGAACCGGCTCTACGCGATCGAAGGCTCGATGTCGAACACCGGCTCGGTCGCCGATCATCGCGTGGCCGTGAAGCCGTCGCAGATCGAGGACCTCGCGCGGCAGATCCTCGGCGGTCAGTCGAGTCATCCCGTCGTGCAGGCGTTGATCAAGGACCTGCAGGCGAACCGCGGCACGAGCGTTGTCATTGCTGGCGATGATCAGCCGGCAGTCGTTCACGCAATTGCGCACGCGATCAACACGCAGCTCGGCAACATCGGAACGACGGTGCTCGTCACCGATCCGATCGAAGTCGCGCCGCTGAATCAGCTCGCGTCACTCAGCGAGCTCGTAGCGGACATGAACGCCGGCCGCGTGAGTGCCCTCCTCATCCTCGGCGGCAATCCCGTCTTCGACGCGCCCACCGACCTGCAGTTCGCGAAAGCGCTGGAGAAGGTCGCGTTCCGCGCGCACCACTCGCTCTATTACGACGAGACCTCGCTGCTTTCACACTGGCACGTGCCGGACACGCACTGGATCGAGTCCTGGGGCGATGCGCGCGGCCACGACGGCACGATCTCGATCATCCAGCCCCTGATCGCGCCGCTCTACAACGGCCGCTCCGTGCACGAAGTCCTCGGCGCCCTGATCGGCGGTCTCGATCAGACGCCTTACCAAACCGTGCGCGCCCACTGGTTCAGCAACGGCGCAACCGAAGACACATGGCGCCGCTGGCTCCACGACGGAGTCATGCCGAACACCGCGCTTCCGATCAGAACAGGCGCAGCGGCCGCGGTTCCCCCGCCAACCGGACGCTCTTCAACGACGGAGCGCCAACCGCCAACCGGTATCGAGCTCGAGCTCCGCCACGATCCCACCATCTACGACGGCCGCTTCGCCAACAACTCCTGGCTCCAGGAGCTCCCGAAGCCGCAGACGAAGATCACCTGGGACAACGTCCTCATCGTCGGCCCGAAGACCGCGGCGAAGCTCAACTTCGACGCCGAAGATCGCGCGACGCTGGTCAACAACAAACAAACTCGCTTCGCTGAGCTGAGCTATCACGGCGTCACGATGCGACTCCCGCTGTGGGTCGTGCCGGGATACGCCGAAGACGTTGCCACGGTCTACTTCGGGTACGGACGGCGCGCCGGCGGCGCGGTGGCGACGGAGAAGGGCAAAGGCTTCGACACCTATCCGCTGCGCTTCTCGAACGCGCTGCATGGCGGTCCGGGCGCGAAGATCACCATCGATCACGCGGCGAAGCCGTACCCCGTCGCGTGCACGCAGGAGCACCAGTCGATCGATCCGAAAGACGTCGGCGAGCGCGGCATCATCCGCAGCGCCACGCTCGCGGGCTACCTCGAGAATCCGAAGTTCACCGTCGATCCGCACCACGGCAGCGACGTGACCCGTCACGACGAGTCGATCGTGCCGAACTGGGACTATTCGACCAAACACGCCTGGGCGATGGTCATCGACACGTCGGTCTGCACCGGATGCAACGGCTGCGTCGCCGCGTGTCAGGCCGAGAACAACATCGCCACGGTCGGCAAGGAAGAAGTCGTCCGCGAGCGCGAGATGCACTGGCTGCGCATCGATCGGTACTACCGAGGGGACGTCGAGAATCCCGAAGTCTTCCATCAGCCCGTGCCGTGCATGCAGTGCGAGAACGCGCCCTGCGAACCAGTCTGTCCCGTCGAGGCCACGTCCCACAGCGAAGATGGTCTGAATGACATGACCTACAACCGCTGCGTCGGCACGCGCTACTGCTCCAACAACTGTCCGTACAAGGTCCGCCGCTTCAACTTCTTCCACTACGCCGACTACGACACGCCGGCCCTCAAGCCGATGCGCAATCCGGACGTGACTGTCCGCACCCGCGGCGTCATGGAGAAGTGCACGTACTGCGTGCAGCGCATCAACGCCGCGAAGATCGAGGCGGAGAAAGACAACCGCCGCGTGCGCGACGGCGAAATCGTGACGGCCTGCCAGCAGGCCTGCCCCACGCAGGCGATCGTCTTCGGCGACATGAACGACCCGAAGAGCGAGGTCGCCCAGCTCAAAGCGCAGAACCATCACTACGCGCTGCTCGAGGAACTGCAGACCCGTCCGCGCACGACGTACTTGGGCAATGTGAGGAATCCGCATCCGGATCTGGGAAAGCCTGCTACTGACACGGAACACGAAGGTTGAAGCGAATTGAAAATTGAAAATTGAAAATTGAAAAACTGAGATAGCCATGAACCGACTGTCGAGATCGCCGTACTCCGTTTTTTCAATTTTCAATTTTCAATTTTCAATTTCGAAGTAACGACAATGGCAACCAAAGACCACACCCCCGTCCACGAGCTGCGGCCGGCGACGCAGGAGACGCGGATTCCCGAGCGCTTCATCCCCACTCCGACCATCGAGCCGGGGCACTCGTTCTCCACGATCACCGATCACATCTCCACGATCGTCCTCCGCCGCAAGACCCCGTTCGGCTGGTTCATCGGATTCCTGATCGCCCTCGGCGGTGTCGGCATTCTCACCGTCTCGCTGGCCATGCTCATCGGCAAGGGCGTCGGCATCTGGGGCATCAACCATCCCGTCGGATGGGGCATGGACATCATCAACTTCGTCTGGTGGATCGGCATCGGTCACGCCGGCACGTTGATCTCGGCCATCCTCCTGCTGCTGCGCCAGGAGTGGCGCACGTCGATCAACCGCTTCGCCGAGGCCATGACGCTGTTCGCCGTTGCCTCGGCGGGGCTCTATCCCGCGTTCCACACCGGCCGTCCCTGGTTCGACTACTGGCTGTTCCCGTATCCGAACACGATGGGGCTGTGGCCGCAGTTCCGCAGCCCGCTGATGTGGGACGTCTTCGCGGTCTCGACGTACGCGACGGTGTCCGCACTGTTCTGGTACGTCGGGCTGATTCCCGATCTCGCGACGCTCCGCGATCGCGCGACGAACCTCTGGGTCAAGCGCGCGTACGGCATGTTCGCCCTCGGATGGCGCGGCAGCGCGAAGCACTGGCATCGCTACGAGCATGCGTATCTGCTGCTCGCGGGACTCTCGACGCCGCTCGTCCTCTCCGTTCACACGATCGTGTCGTTCGACTTCGCGGTCGCGCAGCTGCCCGGATGGCACGCTACGTTCTTCCCGCCGTACTTCGTCGCCGGCGCGGTCTTCGCGGGATTCGCGATGGTGCTCACGCTGGCGATTCCCGCGAGAAAGTTCTTCCGTCTCGAAGACTTCATCACCCTGCGCCACCTCGAGAACATGGGCAAGGTGATGCTCGCGACCGGGATGATCGTCGCCTACGCGTACGCCATGGAGTGGTTCTACGGTCTGTACTCGGGCAACGTCTTCGAGATCTACATGCTCCAGAACCGCGCCACCGGTCCGTACGCGGGGATGTACGTCGCATTGTGGGTCTGCAACGGACTGGCGCCGCAGCTCATGTGGTTCAAGCGCTTTCGCACCTCGCCGTTCTGGCTGTTCGTCGTGGCTATGTTCGTCAACGTCGGCATGTGGCTGGAGCGCTTCGTCATCATCCCCGCGTCGCTGCACCGCGACTTCCTCCCGTCGTCGTGGGGCATGTACTCGGGCACGTTCTGGGACTGGAGCTTCTACATCGGATCCATTGGTCTTTTCTTCGCGTTGCTGTTCCTCTTCGTGAGGTTCCTCCCGATGATCTCCATCTTCGAGATGCGTACGCTGTTGCCGGAAGCTCAGGCGCACGCCGAGCACGAGGAGCACTGAGCCATGGCCATCGGAAAGATCAGAGAAGGTCTGTACGGGCTCGTGGCCGAGTTCAATGACCCGCAGGCGCTGCTCGACGCGGCGTTGGCCGTGCGCGAGAGGGGCTACACGGAAACCGACGCGTTCTCGCCGTTCCCGATTCACGGGCTGGCGGAAGCAGTCGGATTTCACAAGTCGCGGCTGTCGCTCATCGTGTTGACGATGGGCATCCTCGGCGGTGCCGGCGGCTTCTTCATGTGCTGGTACGCGAACGTGATCGGCTATCCGCTGAACATCGGCGGTAAGCCGCTGAACTCGTGGCCAGCCTGGATCCCGATCACGTTCGAATGCGCGATTCTCCTGGCCGCATTCGGCGCGGTGTTCGGCATGCTCGCCCTCAACGGACTGCCGATGCCGTATCACCCGGTGTTCAACGTGCGCCGCTTCGACAGCGCGTCGCGCGACAAGTTCTTCCTCGTCATTCAGGCGCGCGACCCGCGCTTCAAACTCGAAGAGGCGCGGAGTTTTCTCGCGACGCTCGGTCCACGGGAGGTCACTGATGTTCCGTGGTAATCGACGCGCGATGATCGCGCTGCTCGCGATTCTCGCGCTCGCGTCCTGTCGCCAGAAAATGGCCAACCAGGCGCGCTACGATCCGCTCGAGGCGAGCGATTTCTTCGCCGACGGCATGGCGTCGCGTCCGCGCGTGGCCGGCACCGTCGCCCGCGGCGACATCACGGACGATCCGTTCTTCGACACCGGCAAGATCAACGGACAGATCGCGAACGGCTTCCCGATGCCCGTCACCCTCGAGTTGATCGACCGCGGCCAGAGCCGCTTCGACATCTACTGCGCGCAGTGCCATGGCCGCGTCGGCGACGGCAAAGGCATGATTCCCTCGCGCGGCTATCGCCGTCCGCCGTCGTTCCACACGCAGACTCTCCGCACCGCAGCCACAGGACACTTCTTCGACGTCATGACCAATGGATTCGGCGCGATGCCGCCGTACGGAAAGATGATTCCAACGCAGGACCGCTGGGCGATCGCCGCGTACATCCGCGCACTGCAGCTCAGTCAGAGCGCGACCGTCGCGGACGTGCCGGTGACCGAACGCGCGAAGCTCGATGACGTAGGACGGGCTTCAGCCCGTCCCGCACATGGGGGTTCGCACTAATGGCGACCACCTCCGCTCCTGCCACCGGCATTGCCCGCGCGCAAACTCCCGCGCTCGTGATCGGCATCCTCGGCATCGCGGGAGCCATCTTCGGCTACATCACCGACGCGCCGGAGCTCCTCCGCGGCTGGCTCGCGCCGTTCGTCTTCTGGTTCCTCATCGCCGCGGGCGCACTCGCGGTGCTTTGCCTCCAGTACGTCACCGGCGGCGAGTGGGGCGTGTTGATCCGCCGCCCGCTCGGTGCCGCGGCACGCACGCTTCCGATCTTCCTGCTCTTCGGGCTGCCGCTGTTCTTCGGATTGCCGCACATCTACGAATGGGCGAACGCCCAGAAAGTCGCCCACGATCTGCTGCTGCAGAAAAAACAGCTCTGGTTGAATTCGACCGGCTGGGGCATTCGCGCGCTCGTTTACTTCACGCTGTGGGCGCTGTGGGCGTGGCGCATCCGCCAGCTTTCCCTCGAGTTCGCGAAGACGCGCTCGCCGTACGTCGAGCTCTCGCGGCGCAAGTGGGCCGCGTCCGGAATCCTGGTGATGGTCATGACCCTCACCTTCACCTCGATCGACTGGGTGATGTCGCTCGACCCGAAGTGGTACTCGTCGATGTTCGGCATCTCGTTCACCGTCGGCGCGGGACTCTCCGCGTTCGCGTTCGTGACGTTCTTCCTCACGACGATCTCGCGCACGCCGGCGATGGTCGACATCCTCAAGCCGAATCACTTCCGCGATCTCGGCAACCTGATGCTCGCCTTCACCATGCTCTGGGCCTACACCGGCTTCTCGCAGTTCCTCCTGATCTGGTACGGCAACATCAAGGAAGAGACGCCCTATTACCTCAAGCGAATGCACGGCGGGTGGGGAGTGATGGCCGCGATCCTGATCATCTTCCACTTCTTCCTGCCGTTCACCATGCTGCTCATGCGCAGCATCAAGGATCGTCCGTCGACGATCGCGATCGTGACCGTGCTCCTGCTGGTGATGCGCTTCGTCGACATCTACTGGCTGGTCACGCCCGCGCATCACGGCGAGCATTTCTACTTCTCCTGGACCACCATCCCCGCGTTCTTCGGCATCGGAGGTCTCTGGCTGTTCGCGTTCATCTGGCAGCTCAAGGGACAGACCATCATTCCGATTCACGAGACGTGGGTCGAAGAGGCCATTCGCGAGGGGGCGCTTACCCGCAATGCCTGAGCCGATCAAATACGAGGATCACGACCTCTTCAACCCCGACACGCATCACGAGCACTCGGATGTGCCGGTGCGTCCGCTGTTCTGGTTCATCGTCATCTTCGTGGTCTTCGGCGCCGTCAGCCACGTCGCGCTCTATCTGCTCTACCAGGCCTTCGTGAAAGGCGAGCGCAGTCGCATGGACCCGCCGCAAACGCAGGTCACGCGCCCCGCGAACGCCGACGTCCCGCAGAACCAGCCGCTGTTGCAGCCGTTCCCCACGGATGTCGTGCCCTATCGCCAGACGCCAGTGACGGATCTCGAAGACCTGCGCCGCGCCGAGGATGCAGTGCTGCACCATTACGGTTGGGTGGACAAGCAACACGGAGTCGTGCATATCCCGATCGAAGAAGCGAAGAAGATGTTGGCCGCGAAGATGGCGGTTGAAGGAGTTGCAACCCCACAGTCAACTGGGGGGCCGGCGCCCTCGCCGGCCGTAACGCCGGCGCCCCCGCCGGCAGCCCCTCCCGCCGCCGAGGCGGCGGCGGTACGGCCGGCCGGGGGCCGGCCCCCCAACGGTGGAGGCACGCAATGAAGCGCCTCCTGATCCTCGCTCTGTTCGCGCTGCCCCTTTTCGCGCAGCAACAACCCGCGCCCCCCAACATCACCATCGCCCAGAAACTCAACACGCGCATCCCGCTCGATCTCCAGTTCCGCGACGAGACCGGCAAAGTCGTTCGTCTACGCGAGTACTTCAACCACGGACGCCCCGTCCTTCTCAACTTCGTCTACTACCGTTGCCCGATGCTCTGCCCGATGGTTCTCGAAGGGACCACCGAGAGCCTCACGCATCTGAAGTTCGACATCGGCAAAGAGTTCGACGTCCTCACCGTCAGCATCGATCCGCGCGACAAAGCCTCGACCGCCGCGGAGAAGAAAGAAACCTACATCCGACACTACGGCCGTCTCGACGCCGCGAGAGGGTGGCACTTTCTCACCGCGCACGAGACCTCGATCAAGAAGCTCACCGAAGCCGTTGGCTTCCAGTACACATACGACAGCCGCACCGACCAGTTCGCGCATGGCGCGGCGCTGCTCGTGCTCACGCCGGACGGACGCACGTCCCGCTACTTCTACGGCTTCGAGTTCAAGCCTCGCGATCTGCGAATGGCCATCGTCGAGGCCTCGGAAGGAAAGATCGGCACGCCGATCGATCAGTTCCTCCTTCTGTGCTTTCACTACGACGCGACTACAGGGAAGTACAGCCGTAACGCGATGATGTTCGCCCGCGCCGGAGGGGTCGGCACGCTGCTCGCCCTCGGCGGCTTCATCTTCGTGATGTTCCGTAAAGAGCGCACAACGAAATGAACGATTTTCCACTCTTTCCCGAACAGGCTTCGACGGTCGCACCGCTCGTGGACGCGCTCTATCTCGGCCTCGTCGCGATCACCGGCGCCGTCTCGCTCCTGATCTGGATCGTCATCTTTTACTTCGCCATCAAGTACCGGCGCCGTCCCGACAACGAGCTCGCCCAGGAACAGGAACCGCCGGCTGCGCTCGAGATGACCTGGATCGTCATTCCGACGATCGTCTTCCTGTTCATCTTCGTCGCCGGCGCGTGGGTCTTCTTCCGCATCAATCGCGTTCCCTCGAACGCGCTCGAGGTCTACGCCACCGGCCGTCAGTGGATGTGGAAGTTCCAGCACCCGACCGGGCAGCGCGAGATCAACAGCCTCCACGTTCCCGTCGGCCGGCCCGTGAAGATCACCATGGCGTCCGAGGATGTGATTCACAGCCTCTGGTTCCCGAGCTTCCGCGTGAAGATGGACGTTCTCCCGAACCGCTTCCGCACGATGTGGTTCGAGGCGACCAAGACCGGCAGTTACCACATCTTCTGCGCCGAGTACTGCGGAACGAAGCACTCCGGAATGATCGGCACTGTCGTCGTGATGGAGCCGACCGAATATCAGCGCTGGCTCGCCGGCGGGAGCGAAGGCTCGCTCGCGTCGCAGGGCGAGAAGCTCTTCGCGAAGTACGCGTGCAACACCTGCCACATGGATACAGCCAGCGGCCGCGGTCCCGTGCTCGCGGGCATGTATGGCAAGACCCGGCCGCTCGTGAGCGGACAGAACGTCGTCTTCGACGACAACTACATCCGCGAGTCGATCCTCAATCCGACCGCGAAAATCGCGGCGGGCTTCCAGCCGCTGATGCCGGTGTTCCAGGGACAGGTGAGCGAGGACGATCTCATTCGCCTGCTCTCGTACGTCAAATCGATTCCCGCTCCGGGAGCGGCGCAGACACCCGCCAGCGCTCCACAAGCCTCCGCTCCGCAAGCGACGAATACGCAAGGTAACCCGCAATGACCACGACGACAGTCGACGACGCCCCATTCATCGAGCCCTCCGGAACCGCGCGGAGGAACTATCTCAACGACGAGTACGGCGTGCTCTCGTGGCTCCTGACCCGGGACCACAAGCGCATCGCCATCCTCTACATCTTCTCCGTCACGCTGTTCTTCATCGTCGGCGGCGTGTTCGCGTTCCTCATGCGCCTCGAGCTCCTCACGCCCGAAGGCGACATGTTCACGTCCGACACGTACAACAAGCTCTTCACGTTGCACGGCATCGTGATGATCTTCTTCTTCCTGATTCCGGCCATTCCCGCGGTGTTCGGAAACTTCATGCTGCCGATCATGCTCGGGGCGAAAGACCTCGCATTTCCGAGGATCAACCTGCTGAGCTGGTACATCTACATGATCGGCGGCACCCTCGGTGTCATCGTGATCATCACCGGCGGTGTCGACACCGGCTGGACGTTCTATACGCCGTTCTCCACGCAATACTCGAACACGAAAGTGTTCCTGACCACGCTTGGCGCATTCATCACCGGATTCTCCTCGATCCTGACGGGCCTCAACTTCCTCGTCACCACGCACCGCATGCGCGCGCCCGGATTGACCTGGTTCCGGCTTCCGCTGTTCGTCTGGGCGATGTACGCGACGAGCATCGTCATCATGCTGGCCACACCCGTGCTCGCGATCACGCTGGTGCTGTTGATGGTCGAGCGAGTGTTGGGAGTCGGGATATTCGATCCCGCACTAGGCGGGGATCCCGTGCTGTACCAGCACATGTTCTGGTTCTACTCGCACCCGGCCGTCTACATCATGATCCTGCCGGGCATGGCCGTGATCTCGGAGTGCGTGGCCGCGTTCACGCGCAAGAAGATCTTCGGCTACAAGTTCGTCGCCTTCTCCTCGCTGGCCATCGCGTTCCTCGGCTTCCTGGTGTGGGCGCATCACATGTTCGTGGCCGGCATCTCGATCTATTCGGCGATGATCTTCTCGTTCCTGTCGATGCTCGTCGCCGTGCCCTCGGCCATCAAGGTCTTCAACTGGACGGCGACGATGTACAAGGCCTCGGTGTCGTGGCAGACGCCGATGCTCTACGTCCTCGGCTTCATCGGCCTCTTCACCATCGGCGGCGTCACGGGACTCTTCCTCGGCGCGCTCGGCGTGGACGTGCACGTGCACGACAGCTACTTCGTCGTTGCGCATTTCCACTACATCATGGTCGGCGGAACGATCATGGCCTACATGGCCGGCATTCACTATTGGTGGCCGAAGATTACAGGCCGTATGTATCCGGAGTGGTGGGGCCGTCTGTCCGCGCTGCTGGTGTTCGTCGGATTCAACCTGACCTTCTTCCCGCAGTTCCTCGTCGGCTACGTCGGCATGCCGCGTCGCTATCACGCGTATGCGCCGGAGTTCCAGGTGCTGAACGTGCTCTCGACCGCGGGCGCGACGATTCTCGCCGTCGGGTATCTGCTGCCGATGATTTATCTCTTCTGGTCGCTGAAGTTCGGGCGCAAGGCGGGGACGAATCCGTGGGGCGCGGTGGGACTGGAGTGGGCGACGACGTCGCCTCCGCCGAAGGAGAACTTCCACGAGACGCCGGTCGTGACCTGGGAAGCATACGACTATCCGGCCTTCCTCAAGGCCATGCGGGAGACGCAGCATGTCTGACGCGACGCTCTCGCACAGCGCCGAGCACGCGGCCGAGCCGCACGGCCACGAGCAGCACCATCCGTTCCTCCAGCATCACTTCGAGGACATGGGGCAGCAGCACGAGGCCTCGACGCTAGGGATGTGGTTCTTCGTCGCGCAGGAGATCCTGTTCTTCGGCGGACTGTTCGCCGCGTACTTCGTCTATCGCGAGATGTACCACGAGGCCTGGAAGGCGGGCTCGCATCATCAGAACTGGCAGATCGGCGCCGCGAATACGATCGTCCTGATCGGCAGCTCGCTGACGATGGCGCTCGCGGTGTGGGGCGCGCAGGGAGCGAAGCGGAAGTTCACGACGCTGATGCTCGTGCTGACGTTGATCCTCGGCTCGATCTTCGTCGGCGTGAAAGGCTACGAGTACGCGGAGCACATCCACGAGGGTCTGTTCCCCGGATCGCATTTCACGTACACGGAAGCGACTCCGGCGCTCACGCGCGGCGTGCAGATGTTCATGACTTTCTATTTCACGATGACCGGTCTGCACGCGCTGCACATGGTCATCGGTGCGGGATTGCTGCTGTACTTCATCCGCCGCTCGTGGCGAGGCGACTTCGGTCCCGAGTATTACAGCCCGATCGAGATCATGGGCCTGTACTGGCACTTCGTCGACATCGTCTGGATCTTCCTCTTCCCGCTCCTGTATCTCGTCTGAGGACGTGTTAATGCCCCAACAACAAGGACACCAACCCGACCATGAAACCTACACCGGCCACGCCGCGCCGCCCCACCAGGCGCCGCTGACCGCGTACTTCGTCGTCTTCTTCGCGCTGATGGCCCTGACGGTCCTGACGGTCTGGGTCTCGCGCATCGACCTCGGCGCCATGAACACCGGCGTCGCCCTGGCCATCGCCGTCGTGAAGGCGCTGGTAGTGATCCTCTGGTTCATGCACGTCATCCACTCGCCGCGCCTGACGTGGATCGTCGTGATCTGCTCGTTCCTCTGGCTGGCAGTGCTGTTCGTGCTGACGTTCAGCGACTACCTGACGCGGCACTGGAACATTTACTGAGGAAGAGCGCACAGAGGCCATGAGCGCCTATCTCGCCTCGAGCGCCTACATTGACTGGCACCATTCGGAGGTCGCTGCGAAAGCAGTCGAGCTTGCAGCTGGCAGCACGTCGGAGCTCATGCTGGTAGAGCGCTGCTTTGAATTCGTACGGGACTCCATCAAGCACAGCGGCGACTTTCAACTCAATCCGGTCACTTGTCGCGCATCGGACGTCTTACGGCACGGCACCGGCTTCTGTTATGCGAAGAGTCATCTGCTTGCGGCGCTCTTGCGTGCGAATGGAATCCCGGCAGGGTTGTGCTATCAGAGGCTTGCCGTTGGCGCGGAGGGCCCGCCATTTTGTCTGCATGGACTCAATGCCGTGTACTTACAGGAGTATGGCTGGTACCGGATCGATCCGAGAGGCAACAAGCTCGGCGTGGAGGCGGCGTTTTCTCCACCGACGGAAAGGTTGGCGTTTCCGATCGTCGGCGCAGGCGAAAGAGACCTGCCCGAGATCTGGGCGGAACCATTGCCGGTGGTCATCAAGGCGCTGACCGAAAACACAACCGTACAAGAGGTTGCCGACAATTTGCCGGACGTCGAAGTCGTTTCAGCCCGGTGGAGTATTTAAGTCCAGGAATCGCATGAGCGGAGGATGTGAACCTGATGCTCGAGTGGCTGATGAGACTCTGGAAGCGCACATCGGAGCCGGAGCCGCCTGAGCTGGCGGAGCTCAAGCGAGAATATCCAACGATCCATGATGCAGCCAATTCCTTCATAGTGTGTCTTGGACCAGCCTTTACTGAGACACCGGCGGGACATATCGAAACGGATATCGCTGGCGCGGCATGCATCGCCGGGTCGTGTCTCCTCCGGTCCGCCGGAGTTGATCTCTCGATCCTCCCGGCCGGGAGCGTACTTCTGAGCGAACCTGTAAACGAGCAGTTGGAAGGTCTTTTTCGGTTCGTTTCTGTAGCCGCTTACCAGGTGCAATTGCCGATGGAGTCGAGTGTTGTTGAAGTGCCACCAGAGCACCAGCCCTTATTTGAGGTGGTGGACATTGTCCGGAAGCTACGGACTCCGTTTGAAAGCGCCTGCAGAAAGGGAAAGGTAAAACTCGAGTTTCACCCGCATGTGGGAGTGCTGACGGCGATGAAGCTGGTCAAGGCAGGCCAGGAATTGCAACTGCTCGATCCCACTACCGGAAGAAGTCTGGTGGAGCAATACCTCGTTGCGGGAGCGAAAACCGTCCCGAGCGAAGATGTCGCCTGACGCCTTATCCTCCTCGAGCGCGGTACGCGAGATAAGCGAGGATTGCGACGATCAGGAACAGGAAGATCCGCGCAACTCCCATCAAGCGGGTGTGAGCGACCGGCCGCGATCCTTTCGGTTTGATTCCAGTTACCGCTGCGACGACGGCAATGACCACCGCGAAGACAAGCCAGACGAGCCAGTTCATGACTGCGGCCTCTACAAGATGCACGCCACGGCGACCGCGTCAGGATATTTCTTCGGCGGTCACCGCCGTAATATCCAGGATCGTGATCTTCTGCCAGACCTTGCGGGACAGGTCCGCGGTCAGGCTCTCCACGTCGGTGACGGCCGCGAGGACCACCGTGTCCTGCAGGTCCTGAGCGTGTAGTGCAGCCAGTTTGCTCACCAATGCCAGGAGCTCCGAGGAGTATTCGAGGTACCGGGTGAGCTCCGTGCGGTTCAGAAGTCGCACTGGGGAGGACGCGGTTCGTGGAACCGAGTGAAGGGCATGTTCGGGATCTTTGGTCAGTTGATGCATGTCCACGATGTGCGCCATGCTTCGGAAGCGATGCAGCATGCGCAGCGCCTTTCGGCGTTTGAAACGCACTTCCAGCGACGTCAGGAAGAAGACCGCCAGTGCGAGAAAAATCAGTTCGTTCAGAGCGGCTTCGATGGCCTGAAGCAGATCGGCGAGACCGATGTTTCGGGTGTCCGCCGTGCGCGCAAGAGAGAACAGGACCCACCCCGAAAATGTCAGAAGCGCGAGAAGCGCAGTACCGGTCAAAGCGCGTAACCACCAGATCGGCTTCTGAAGCTGCGCCAGCACGACGTCGTTCTGTTCCGCGACAGTCGCCAGTTCCGCGGCGACGCGACTCAATCCCGACTCGGGAAAGCGCTCCCGAATCCGATCTCGCAACTGTTCGATCGTTGCCCGGATCGGCTCCGGCGAAAGCACGCTGTAGCTGGGCTCATCCATCTCGAACGTGTAGTGGCGACTGTACCAGAAGGAAGACTCTGGCCCGAGACGTCGATGGCATACTCGCCGCAAATGACAACCGATGTAGCCTTGCCCTCCGGCCCGTCCCATGCCGCCATCATCCGAGTGGGCGGCTTCTCCCTCATCTTCGCCGCGGTCGCGTTTCTCGGCGTCTTTTCCTATCTGGCAGCGCGATTCAACTACCCCGACGTTCTCGATGGGCGCGCGGCGGATGTCCTCCCGGCTCTGCTGGCGACTGGCGATGCCGGACGTGCCGTTTGGGCGATTTACGCGCTGTTGCCTCTCTTCTGGATCCCCGCGGCGGTCGGCGCATTTCACGCGCTGCGCGCCAGAAGCGAAGGCGTGATGCGCATGGCGATGCAATTCGCCATCGTCTCCTCGGTGGCGATGATCCTCGGTCTCATGCGCTGGCCCAGCTTTCATTGGGAGTTGGCGCAGGCGTGGGCCGTGGAGCCGAGCGCGCGTCCGGCTCTCGACGCCGTATTCAACGCCTCGAATCGGTATCTGGGCAACTACATCGGCGAGTTTCTGGGTGAACTTTGCGTCAGCGTGTTTTTCAGCCTGTCGGCGTTCGCGATGCTCGACCGGGACAGCGGCTTTCCGCGATGGGTCGGATGGCTGGGCGTCCTTACGGGAGCCGCGGGTCTTATCGGGATGTTTCGGAACGTGACGACTGGGGTTGCGTCGATTGCGGAAGTGAACAACTACCTCCTGCCGATCTGGATGATCGTGTTTGGTGTCAGTCTGCTCCGATACAGTAGGAAGGGGCTACTCCGATGACCAATGCTGGAGAGTATCCGTCGCTTCCCGAGGCATGTGTCATCTGCGGAGGTAGCGACAGTCTGGAAGCTCAGGCGATTACGCGTGTATTCACGCCGGGGTGGGTTTGGTTTTTCCTGCCGCTGGGCGTTCTGCCGGCCGGGTTGCTCGCACTCGCCGTTCAAATCAAGCATCAGTTCTCGATGCTGGTCTGCCGGTCCTGCCGCGCCAGGCGCGTTTGGGCTTCCGCGGTTCATTGGGTCGCGATTCTCTCCTGTCTCGTACTGATCTTCGTCGCGATCATCGTTGGGCTCCTGAATCAATCGTGGCTCGCGTTTCTCGGCGTGCTGGCTTTAGCGGGGGTCATCGCATTCGCGTCAGGGAGATTCGATGACCGAACGAATCCCCGGTATTCGGTCTTTACCAGGGAGAAAGTGGAGTTGGAGATACCGGGCCGAGGACGGTTCGTCGTCTTCCCGCCCTGGCATCTGTTGAATTCAGAAAGCAACAGGAGAGCGCTCTAAAGTCGGACGCGAGCCGGCGAGGGTTCGCAAAAGTTTTTGTGAATCCTTCGTATCGCTTCCCGTGCGAATGTGAGTTTTCGCACGGCCGGCCGCGAAGCGCGTCCGTATATCGAAGGCATGATGTACCGCTTCTTCCACACCTTCGCATCGATGTTCATTGCGGCGTCCCTCTTTGCCGGAGAGGTCTCCGCGGGCCGTTTCACCGAAAACTTCGCCTGGAGCGGCGCGCACGCGGCGACGACCAGCCATCACGGGACGACCGTGTGGTGGGACGCCGACTCGTGGGACGTTCGCGGCGACTCGACCTATCTCGCCGTCGCCAGCGCCGGGAACGGCTTTCACACCGACATTCACCGCGCGGCGTCCGGCGATCCGTCCGACGGCACCGTGGCCAACGGGAGCATCGTCGGCGGGAACGGCGACCCGGGCATCGGGATCATGCACACCGACTATCAGAGCATCGTCAGCGCGCGGCTGCGCAACCCGATGATCATTTCCGCTCAGCGTCCAGCCGTCGTGTCGTTCTGGGCCTCCCGCTTTCAAACCACCGGACATTGGTGGGAGATCGCCATTACGCCGGCGGCGGGATCGGTCGTCGGTGCGGAGTACACAGCAGTTCCGGCGGTCGAAGATCCGCTCGCGGATCCTCTCCCGTTCTCCGATGGCACACCGGGACCGGGACACCGGCCGAGTGAAGACTCGATCAACTTCATCGCCACCGGCTTTCCCGACATCCCCTGCGATCCCGATCCCAACTGGAAAGTTCGCTTCGGCGTGAAGACGAGCCTCGATGGCAATGTCACCGACTCCGTGAAGAAATACTAGTCCCTCGATCAGTTGATGAGCACCGATCCGGAGGAGATCGACAAGCTCTATCACTGGCGTCTCGAATATCGACCCGATCGCATCGATCTGTACGCCGGCGTCG
>Ga0209382_10001085_pt1 | contig 43643 bp, 46 predicted proteins | sample SoiMetdeltSBSDD5_FD_187599 | JGI IMG/M metagenome (GOLD analysis project Ga0209382, IMG submission 187599) | Bulk soil microbial communities from a Populus tree surrounding site in Tennessee, USA - Soil MetaG P. deltoides SBSDD5 (SPAdes) (version 2) | ecosystem: Environmental > Terrestrial >... | reverse complement strand
CTCGTCATCTTGCCGCTGCTGCCGGCGAAGCCGGTCGATCCGTGGGGCGTGGTCGATCTGCGCAAGCTGTGGACGCTCGCCGTGCTCGTCATGGCGATCAACGGCCTCGGCTACATCGCGGTGCGTGCGCTGGGCGCGAAGATCGGCCTCGCGCTCGCGGGATTGTTCTCGGGCTTCGTCTCGAGCACGGCCACGATCGGCGCGATGGGCTCGCGGAGCAAAGCACGTCCCGAGCTCCATCGCAGCGCTGTCGCCGGCGCCGCGGCGTCGTCGATCGCCACGGTCGTGCAGCTTGCGATCGTCGTCGGCCTGGTGAGCATGCCGACGCTCGCACAGCTCCTGCCTTCGCTGATCCTGTCGGGTCTCGCTGCCACTGCATATGCAGGCCTGTTCACTCTGCGCAGCGTCCGTGAAACGACCGAGCAGGAGCTGCCGGCCGGCCGGCCGTTCTCGCCGAAGACTGCACTGCTGTTCGTACTGGTCGTCGGCATCGCGCTCGCGATTTCCACAGCGCTCACGAACTGGCTCGGCGATCGCGGTCTGCTGCTCGCAACGGGTATCGCCGGCCTGGGTGACACGCATGCTGCTGCCATCTCCGCGGCGTCGCTCGCGGCAGTCGGCAAGGCGCAGGTACCGCTCGCGGCGATGGCTGTGCTGATCGGATTCACTACGAACTCGGTGAGCAAGGCCGTCGTAGCATTCTCACTCGGCGACCGGCGCTTCGCCTTACAGCTCCTGCCGGGCATCGTGCTCATGGTGCTGGCTGCCTGGGCCGGCTGGTTCGTGAGATCCTTGCTGGCATGACCCAACGCTTCGAACGCCTCGCGCGCCGCTTCCCGGCGAAGCGCGCCTTCATCACCGGTGCCAGCAGCGGCCTGGGCCTGGAGCTCGCTCGCGCCCTCGGAGCCGACGGCTGGACGCTTGGGCTGTTCGATCGCAACGTCGAGCGCCTCGCGCGCGTGGAGGAAGAGCTCTCGAGCGCCGGCCTCACAGTTCTCGCTTACCCGGGCGACGTCACGAATGCCGATGAGCTGACGGTCGCGGTGAACTCTTTCGCAGCGACGCACGACGGCCTCGACGTGATGGTGAACAACGCCGGCGTCGCCGGCTCCGGCTCGATGATGGAAGTGTCGGTCGAAGACTGGCGCTGGATCGTCGACATCAACTTCATGGGCGTCGTGCACGGCGCGCGCGCGGCGATCCCGCATCTGCAACGTAACGGGTCCGGACTGCTGATCAACGTCGCGAGCGCCGCCGCCTTCGCGTCGGCTCCCGGCATGATCTCGTACAACGCGACCAAGGCAGCCGTCCTTTCGTTGAGCGAAACGCTGAGCGGCGAGCTCGCGGCGAGCAGCACGCAGGTTTCGGTGGTGATGCCGACGTTCGTGCCGACGAACCTGATCGAATCGTTTCGCGGCCCGGCTGAGGCGCGCGAGCGCGCGACGCAGGCGCTGCGCGATTCCAAGTACCTGGCGACCGATGCAGCCCGTGACATCCTGCTGCGGGCCTCCGCGGGTCACCTCTACATCGTACTGCCGGCCTCAGCGCGCATGCTGTGGCGGCTGAAACGCTTCGCGCCGCTCTTCTTCCTCAAGCGAGTGCTGGCATTGCGGGAAAGGATGAGGGCTGGACAGGCGAATCCACCGCAAGCATGAAGCGCGTGTAGATCTCCGGCAGCCTCGCCAGCACGTGCGGCTTGCCCGCAATGGGACTGCCCTCCAGCACGTGGCGAAGCATCGACAGACTCAGCGATTCCAGCGCGGGCAACGACACGGGCGCGTAGCTCAGATGCCACGGCTCCGGGCTGACGCCGCCGCGATCGGTCCGATACGGCCGGAAAAACCCGAAGCGCTGCATGTTTGCGTCGAGCCACGCGGACAGACGGCCGAAGATGCCGTCGTGCGCGTACTCGGGAGGAACGAGCTGCACCGCATAGCCCGGCGGCACGCTGGCGGTATCGACGATGTCGACGTCGCTGCCCCAGTGATGGCGGCTGCCGCCGGGAATGGCGGACCAGCAGAGGATCGCGTCGACCGCCTGACTGTCAGCGAGCTGCCGGCGCTCGAGCGGCCGGCCCTGGCGATCGTAGAGCGGACGCTCGCCGGACCACTTGGCGTTCCAGATCGTGAGCTGGGTGTCGAAGTCGCGAAAGCTGGAGCGCGCCGCCAGCTCGATGCCCTCACGCTGGGCCGCGTCGCGCATCGCCAGGAAAGAGGCTGCGGCTTCGTAGTGCAGAGCACAGCGCGGCTGGGCCAGCTCCACGATGTGGGTACTCGCGCGTCCGGTCAACTCGAACTCGTTCATCCAGTTACGCCTGCGGGAAATTCGGGCAGTATCGCAAAAAGCCTGTCAAAAAAACCGACATAACATGTATTGCGGTTTGAGCCCTGCAACGCGAGTATCATGTTGCGCTAATGTAAGCAACGAATAGCGTCTGATCGATGCAGCGTCGAAGCCGGGGCACTTCGCGCGCGCAGCGGCAACGGCGGCGGCGGAGCATGCGTTGAGATCGCACGGCCTCAAAGCTCGATTACTTTTGATCGCACTGTTCGCGGGATTCGGAATCACCGCGACGCTGTTCGTGCTGGAGTACGTCGACTATCGCCAGACGCGCGCCGCGGTCGGCGACCAGAGCGAGCGCTCGCTGCTCGCATCCGAAATGCAACGTCTCGACGCACTCGCCAGCGATCTCGCTGCCGCGACTGCACCCGCGCTCGAAAATGCTTTGCGCGCCGGCGACACCGATACGGTCAAGCGCATCGCCAGCGCACTTCTCGAAAACCATGCGACTGTCGCCGTGCGCGTGCTGGGTCCGGACGGCACACAGCTGTTCGAGACGCGCCGCTCGAACGCGTGGGCCAGCTCGCTCACTCCCGAAGAGCAGCGCACCGTGCGTCGCTCGCTCGGCGATCTGCAGTTGCTGGGCACGCTCGAGTTGACGGCTGCACGTCCGGGACTGCAGTCCTCGGCGAACGCGCTGCGATCGCAGCTCCAGGTTGTCGAGCAGCACGGCTTCGCTCGCAAGGTGTGGTTGATCGCCGGCGCAGGTGTGCTGATCACACTCGTGCTGACAGCCGTCGCGTGGATGCTTGCGCAGCGTCTCGAGCGGCCGATCGTCGAGCTGATCCGCTCGGCCGAGCGCATCGGCGAAGGCGACTACACGCGACCGCACCGGGTCACGAGCAGCAACGAGATCGCGGACCTCGAAGTGGCGCTCGACCGCATGCGGCAGAAGCTGCAGCAGACTACGATCACGAAGAACTACCTGACGACCGTGCTCGACAGCATGAACGACGCGGTGCTCGTGACTGCGCCGAACGGCGTCATCAAGCGCATCAACGAGGCCGCGGTGCGCCTGTTCGGCTATCGCGAGGAAGAGCTGGCGGGCAAGCAGTTCACGATGCTGCTGGCGGAAAACGAGCGCGCAGCGTTCTCGATGGAAGCCGCCACGCTCGACACGCGCGAAACCGTGATCGCCACGCGCAGCGGCCAGACGATTCCGGTGTCGCTGTCGGGCGCGCCGATCGCGGCCGAAGATCCGCAGTTCCAGGGCACGATCTTCGTCGTGCGCAACATCACGGACCGCAAGCGCGCCGAGCGTCGCATCCGCTACCTGGCGCGCTACGACGCGCTGACCAAGGTGCCGAACCGGATGCAGTTCCAGCACATGCTGCAGCAGGCGATCGCGCGCGCGCGTCGCAACGACCGCGGCATCGTGCTGCTGTATCTCGACATGGATCGCTTCAAAGAGATCAACGACACGTTCGGTCACGCCGCGGGCGACCGCACGCTCGAAGTGCTGAGCGAGCGGCTCACGCACATCCTGCCGAAGGAAGCCGTCGTCGGCCGGCTCGCCGGCGACGAGTTCGGCCTGTTCATCGAGGGCTTCGCCGAAGAGCAGAACGAGCAGGCGGAGGCGGCCAACCTGGCGCGCATGGTGCTCGCCGAAGTGTGCAAGGCGTACTACGTCGATCAGCAGGAAGTGTTCCTGACCGCGAGCGTCGGCATCGCGTTCTGCCCGAAGGACGCGGAGAACGTCATCGACCTCATCCGCAACGCCGACGCGGCGATGTATCACTCGAAACAGAACGGCGGTAACAGCTTCGCGTTCTATTCGCCGGACATGAATGCAGCCGCCGTCGAGCGGCTGATGCTGAAGAGCAAGCTGCGGCGCGCGCTGGAGCGCGACGAGCTGGTGATGTTCTATCAGCCGAAGGTCGACCTGCGCGACGGCCGCATCATCGGTGCGGAAGCGCTGCTGCGCTGGCGCCTGCCGGGCCACGGCGACATTTCGCCGTCGCAGTTCATTCCGCTCGCCGAAGAAACGAACCTGATCCTCGGCATCGGCGAGTGGGTGCTGAACCGCGTGTGCGCGGACTACCGGCGCTGGACCGAGCGCATCCAGAACCCCGGGCGCGTGTCGATCAACCTGTCGCTCAAGCAGCTGCGCCAGGCGAGCTTCATCGGCCGCTGCCGCTCGGTCTTCCGCCGCCACGAAGTGTCGCCGACCAGCTTCGAGCTGGAGATCACCGAGACGACGTTGATGGCGGATCCGAAGCGCACGGTGAAGCTGCTCGACGAGCTGTATGCGATGGGCCTGCACCTGTCGATCGACGACTTCGGCACCGGCTATTCCTCGCTGAGCGCGCTCCAGCAGTTCCCGATCGGCACGCTCAAGATCGACCAGTCGTTCGTACGCGATGCGGCGGTCAACTCCGACGACGCGACCATCGTGCGCACGATCATCGACATGGGCAAGGCGCTCGAAGTCGAGGTCGTCGCCGAAGGCGTCGAGAACGAAGAGCAGTTCAACTTCCTGCGCGCGCGCGGCTGTCACTACGCGCAAGGCCGCCTGTTCGGCGACGCGATGAGCGCCGACGAATTCTTCTCACTGCTGCTGGCGCAACAGAGCGGCCGCGCCAAAGTCAGCCAGTTGTTCGCCTAGAGCGCTGCAGGTCGGGCTTCAGCCCGACAATCCCTGCATGAAGAAGAGTCGGGCTAAAGCCCGACCTGCAGCTCATCTACAATCCCTCCCATGCTTACTTTTTCCGGCCTCTCTCTGCGCCGCGGCACGCGGCTGCTGATCGCCGACGCTTCCTTCACGATCTATCGCGGCGAGAAGGTCGGCATCGTCGGCGCGAATGGCTGCGGCAAATCGAGCCTGCTCGCGCTGATCCTCGGCGAGCTGCATCCCGACGCCGGCAGCTTCGACATGCCGTCGCAGCTCGTCGTTGCGCATGTCGCGCAGGAAATGGATGCCACGCAACGCGCGGCCGTCGAGTTCGTGATGGACGGTGACGCGGAGTTGCGCGAGACCGAGGCTGCGATGGCCGCAGCCGAAGCCAGGGATGCAGGGGCTGTTCTCGGCGAGTTGCACGCGCGCTATGCCGCGCTCGGCGGCTACGACGCGCGCAGTCGTGCCGGCCGGCTGCTGCATGGCCTCGGCTTTTCCGCTGCGGACGAAACTCGACCGGTCGCGGCATTCTCGGGCGGCTGGCGCATGCGGCTCAATCTCGCGCAGGCGCTCATGTGCCGGTCGGACCTGCTGCTGCTGGACGAGCCGACCAATCACCTGGACCTGGATGCGGTCCTGTGGCTGGAGGAATGGCTTCGCAGCTATCCCGGGACGCTGCTCATGATCGCGCACGATCGCGAGTTCCTGGATCGCAGCGTGAATCGCATCGTGCACATCGAGCAGCACACGGCGAAGCTGTACAGCGGCAACTACTCCGCCTTCGAAGAACAGCGTGCAGAGCAGCTCGCGCAACAGCAATCGCTGTACGAGCGTCAGCAGCGCGAGATTCGTCACATGATGAGCTTCGTCGAGCGCTTTCGCGCGAAAGCGAGCAAGGCGCGCCAGGCCCAGAGTCGGCTCAAGGCACTGGAGCGCATGGAGCGGATTGCGCCAGCGCACGTCGATTCGCCGTTCGAGTTCTCGTTCCTGGCGCCGCAGAAGCTGCCGCGTCCGCTGCTGACGCTCGAACAGCAGTCGGTCGGTTACGGCGAGCGTGTCGTACTGCAGTCGTTGAACATGACGATCGTGCCAGGTGCACGCATCGCACTGCTCGGGCGCAACGGCGCGGGCAAATCGACGCTGATGAAGCTGCTGGCCGGCGAGCTCGAAGCGCGCGACGGCAAGCGCACGGAGGCCCGCGATCTGCGCATCGGCTACTTCGCGCAGCATCAGCTCGAACAACTGGACATCGCGGAGTCGCCCCTCGAGCACTTGCGACGTCACGGCGGTGAAGCTGCAGCCCGCAGTACCGAGCAGCAGCTACGCTCGTTCCTCGGCGGCTTCGGCTTCACCGGCGAGCGTGTGTTCGAACCGGTCGCGCCATTTTCCGGCGGCGAAAAGGCGCGGCTGGTGCTGGCGCTGGTCAGCTTCCGTCGGCCGAACCTGCTGCTGCTCGACGAGCCGACGAATCACCTCGATCTCGAAATGCGGCAGGCCCTCGCGGTCGCGCTGCAGGATTATGACGGGGCAGTCGTACTCGTAGCGCACGATCGGCACCTGCTGCGCGCCGTCGCTGATGAGCTGATCCTCGTGGATGCGGGACGCGCAACGCCGTTCGACGGCGACCTGGAGGATTATGCCCGCTGGTTCCTGACCTCGGCGGCGTCGGAGCCGCAACAGGAAGCTGCGAAGCCTGCTCCGGAACAAAGCAGCGAACAGAAGAAGCAGCGCAAGCGCGAGGAAGCCGAGCGACGCAAGCGCCTGAGCCCGCTGCGAGCGGAAGTGGCACGCTGCGAAGCGCGCATCGCAGAACTGGAAGGCCGACGGCAGAAGATCGAGGCGGAGCTCGCGAACCCGGACATCTACGGCGAGCAGGCCAAGCAGCGACTGCAGGAACTGCTGAAGCAGCAGACTCAAGTGCGTCGCGACCTGCAGGCCGGCGAAGAAACGTGGATCGCAGCGAGCGAGCGCCTGGACGCCGAGCTCGCCGCGGATCCCGACTGACGAAAAGCGACTGCCAAGAACGGCCAAGGGTCGTACCGCCGCCGCAGGCTTTGTGGTCTACTCGGCCACTCATGGCAACCACTGTCGACGCTACTGCCCGCCCCAGCGCGGGCATCGACCGCGCGCATCGGCGCGTCATCGCGGCTTCCTCGCTCGGCACGATGTTCGAGTGGTACGACTTCTACCTCTACGGCTCGCTCGCCTCGATCATCGGCAAACAGTTCTTCGCGGGCGTCAACGAAACGACGGCGTTCATCTTCGCGCTGCTGGCATTCGCCGCGGGCTTCGCGGTGCGGCCGTTCGGCGCGATCATCTTCGGCAGGCTCGGCGATCTCGCCGGCCGCAAGCACACGTTCCTCATCACCATCGTCATCATGGGCATCGCGACTGCGCTCGTCGGCGTGCTGCCCGGACAAGCGTCGATCGGCGTCGCTGCGCCGATCATCCTGATCACGTTGCGACTGCTGCAGGGTCTCGCCGTCGGCGGCGAGTACGGCGGCGCTGCGACCTACATCGCCGAGCACGCTCCGCCGGGTCGCCGGGCGTACTACACCAGCTGGATTCAGATCACCGCGACCGCGGGCATGATCCTGTCGCTGATCGTGATCCTGGGCTGCCGCTGGCTGCTGGGCGAGCACTTCGAGACCTGGGGCTGGCGCGTGCCGTTCCTGCTGTCGATCATCCTGCTCGCTATCTCCGTCTACATCCGCATGCAGCTCGAAGAGTCGCCGGTGTTCCGTGAAATGCGCGCGGCCGGCAAGCTCGCGAAGAATCCGCTGCGCGAATCGCTCGGTCGCTGGAGCAACCTGAAACTGGTCCTGCTCGCTTTGTTCGGCGCGATGGCGGGCCAGGCGGTGATCGGCTACGTCTCGCTCGTCTACATGAATCTGTTCCTGACCCAGACGCTCAAGGTGGACGCGGCGACTTCCAATCTGCTGGTCGCCGCCGCGCTGACTGCTGCCACGCCGTTCTACATCATCGTCGGCAAGCTCGCGGACCGCTTCGGTCGCAAGCCGCAGGTGGTGATCGGCTGCCTGATCGCGGCGCTGACCTTCTTTCCGATCTTCCGTGGGCTCACGCACTACGCGAACCCGCAGATCGCGGCGGCGCAAGCGAACAGCCCGGTCGTGGTCGTCGCCGATCCGCGCGAATGCAGCTTCCAGTTCGATCCCGTCGGCGGCGCGCGATTTACGAGCTCGTGCGACGTCGCGAAGAGCGCGCTCGCGGGTCAGCGTATCCCGTATTCGAATGAGGCAGCGCCGGCCGGCACCGTCGCGGTCGTGAAGATCGGCAGTGCGTCAGTCGCCGCGTTCGATGGCACAGCAGTGACCGCTGACGAGTTCAAGGCGCGTGGCGCTCAGTTCAAGGAAGAACTGGGAGGGGTGTTGAAAGTTGCCGGGTATCCGGCGAGCGCGGATCCGCAGCGCATCGACTACGCGATGGTGTTCCTGCTGCTGTTCATCCTGTCCGTGCTCGGCGTCATGACGTACGGGCCGATCGCGGCGTGGCTCGTGGAGTTGTTTCCGGCGCGCATCCGCTACACGTCGATGTCGCTGCCCTATCACCTCGGCAACGGCTGGTTCGGCGGCTTTCTGCCGAGCATCGCCTTCGCGATGATCGCGTACACGGGCAACATCTATTCGGGACTGTGGTACCCGCTGGTCGTCAGCCTGATGACGGCTGTCGTCGGCACTTTCTTCCTGCGAGAGACCAACGGCAAAGAAGCGACGGACTGATTCAGTCCATCATGTCTTCTGGGCGTCGATCAGCGCATCGGCCGCAGTCACGAGCAGGTGCTGCGGGCCCTCTTTGCCGAAGACCTGCGCGCTGGAGAACGCGCCGTCGACCAGCATCACGATCTGGTCGGTGAGAATCGCCGGCTCGCGCACGCCGATCCGATCGACGAGCGCACGCACGCGCCGTCGCAACTCCTCCATCACTTCGAGTGCCACCAGGCGCGCCGGATGCTGATCGTCGGCGAACTCGACGGTGACGTTCATGAAGGGGCAGCCGCGATACTTCGGGCCGCTGACGAACTTGGCGATACCGGCGAGTTGGGCGCGCAGTTGCTCGCGCGGGTCCGGCGGACTGCGCTGTGCCGTGTAGTCCCAGCCTGACCAGCGATCCTTCGCTTCCTGTTCGATGACGGCCGCGATCAGCGCGTCTTTGGATGGAAACCAGCGGTACAGGCTCGTCTTGGCGACACCCGATTGCGCAACGACCGTATCCACACCCACGGAGCGCGCGCCTTCGCGATAGAACAGCTCCCGCGCCGTGTTGAGGATCCGATCCCGCACGCTTTCAGTCACGCTCGTGGCCTCATCGGCCGCGCGCGCCCGTCCGGCTTTAACCATCTCCAACCCCCCGACAAGTCTGTAATCTGTTCTTGACACGCTACAGACCTGTACGTACGATCGCGAACAGACAGGTCTGTAGCGCTCGGTAATGTAGCGCCGGCACCCGGCCAGTGCAACCCGGCAGACATAAACCAGCGCAGCAGCCCTGTCCCAGAGCCCCCCTGGCCCCCGTTTCGCGTTGGAGATCACCATGAAGACGCTTTTCGTTTCTAGCCTGGCGACACTGGCCGCCGCGACCGCCCTGCTGACTACCTCAGTTGCCTCGGCCGATGACACCTGCAAACCCCACCTGGTCCAGAAAGCGACCAGCTTTCCTCTCAGCGCCCAGATCCGCGGACAGGAAGGCACCGTGTACATGAACGTGACCGTCGACGAGACCGGCCGCGCCCAGCGCGCCGACCTGAATCGTTCGAGCGGCTATCGCAGACTGGACCGCGCCGCCACGCGCAGCGCTGTCGAGAACTGGGTGTTCGACGTCTCGGCGTGCGAACGCAAAGACCTGCCCGTCACTCACGTCGTCGCGGTCGAGTACCACAACGACACTTACTGATTTTTGCGCGGACGACCCCCGCAGCTCACCCTCCTCCGCGAGTCGCGGAGGAGGGATCTTTTTTTTCAGATGACGCGGTCGCGCGCCAGATTCTGTAACTCACGCTCGTCGATGCCGAGACGGCTCAACACTTCGTGCGTGTGCTGACCTAACGTCGGCGGTCCGGCTTCGTAGCGCGGCGGTGTCGCCGACATGCGGATCGGACTCGCGACGCTCGGGACCGCGCCCGCCAGCGGATGCGGCAACTCGAGCTGCATGCCGCGGCTCTTCACGTGCTCGTGCGAAAACACCTGCGAGAGGTCGTTGATCGGCCCGACCGGCACGCCGATCGGCTCCAGCAACGCGACCCACTCGGCCACCGTGCGCCGACGCATGATTTCCTCGAGCAGCGGCACGACCACGTTGCGATTGCGGACGCGATCCGCGTTCTTGCGAAAGCGCGCATCCTCGTGCAGCGAGGAACCGGCGGCTTCGCAGAATTTCGCGAACTGACCGTCGTTACCCACTGCGAGGACGAGCTGACCGTCTGCCGCGTCGAATACCTGGTAAGGCACGATGTTCGCGTGCGCGTTGCCGATACGCTGCGGCACCCGGCCGGAAATCAGGTAATTCATGTTCATGTTGGCGTTCATCGCGATCTGCGTGTCGAGTAACGCCATGTCGATGTACTGACCTTGCCCGCTGCGTGTGCGATGAAACAGGGCGGCAAGAATCGCGACCGTCGCGTACATGCCCGTCGAAAGGTCGGCGACCGCGACGCCGACCCGCAACGGTCCGCCGCCGGGACGCCCTTCCGCTTCGCCCGTGACGCTCATGAGACCGCCCATCGCCTGGATGATGAAGTCGTAGCCCGCGACACTGCGCATCGGCCCCGTCTGGCCGAAGCCCGTGATCGAGCAATAGACCAGACCGGGGTTGAGAGTGCGCAGCTCCTCGTAGCCCAGGCGATAGCGCGTCAGATCGCCGGCCTTGTAGTTCTCGATGAGCACGTCGCTCTGCGCCGCGAGCCGGCGCGCGATCTCCTGTCCCGCGGGCGTGGCGATGTCGAGCGTCACTGATTTCTTGCCGCGGTTCGCGCCGAGGAAGTAAGCCGATTCGTGCGTGTCCTGTCCGTCGCGGTCCTTCAGGTACGGCGGCCCCCAGCCGCGCGTGTCGTCGCCGCTCCCCGGCCGCTCGATCTTGATGACTTCCGCACCGAGGTCGGCGAGGATCTGCCCGCACCACGGGCCGGCGAGCACGCGACTCATGTCGAGCACGCGGACGCCGGTGAGCGCCCCGGCCGGAGGGAATTGTGAAGCCTGCATCATGAGTCTGGTGATCCTGGTCCGGTTGCGACAAATGCGCTGAACGAATGTACACGGCCGCGCTCTCATCTGTCACAGAGCGAGCCGCACTCATGAACATCACGACCCTGCTGCTGACCGCCGTTCTGGCCTTGACCTTTGCCGACGCGCGCGCCGACGACGAGAGCGAGGCCGCCGCCGCACCGGCGCCCAAGCTGCTCGATCTGCGGCCGCCCGACATCACCGACCTGTACACTCAGCAGCACCTCGCACGGCTGATCGCGAAAATGGAAGCCGACAACATCGAGGAAATCGAAGTGAAAGGTGCGCGCATCCCGCCGCCGACGTTCACCCCGGACGTGTGGCTCGGGACGTTCGGGGCGACCCTTTGGGGGTTGTTACATCCGACGCAATCCTGGCGCATCTTCGCGCCGATCCCGCCAGACCGGGCGCGCAACATCGGTAACCAGACATTCACCACCGACGGCCGGCTCGAACCTATCGGCGTTCCGCCGGGCGATCCTTTTAAAGAATGACTTCCACTCCACCTGCACGGCTCGTATCACTTCACGGCGGCTGCAACTTTCGCGACATCGGCGGCTATGAGACGCAAGGCGGCGGCACCGTACGCTGGGGCCGCATCTATCGCGCCGGCGTGCTGAGCTATTTCACCGATCGCGATCACGACACGCTGCACGGTCTCGACGTCCGTGCCATCTGCGATCTGCGCCGGGCCGAGGAGCGTGAGCGCGAGCCGAGCGCCTGGCCGGCCCACGCTCAGCGGCAACGACCTGCGCATCTGCACTGGGAGGACGGCAGCAACACGCCGACGATTCGCGCCTTCGCGGCGCGCCGACCGGCCACTGCCGCCGGCATGTTCGACGCAATGATCGACCTGTATCGTGTGCTGCCGGAATGGATGGCGGCGCGCATTCGCGGCCTGTTCGACTGCATCGCGAACGGCTCGGTGCCGCTCGTCGTCCACTGCGCGGCAGGCAAGGATCGCACCGGCGTCGCCATCGCAGTGCTGCTGCGTGCAATCGATGTTTCGCCGCAGACCACGATCGAGGATTACCTGCTGACGAACGACACCGGCGATTTCGAGCAGTTCCTGCGCAGTCGCCATGACACGCAGCTCGGCCTGACGGACATTCATCATCCGCTGCTGTCGATGCCGGATGACATCCGGCGCGTGCTGTTCATGGCGCACGCCGATTTCCTGCAAGCAGCATTCGACAGCATCGACGCGCTCGGCGGACTCGATCGCTACCTGGATAAGACTGTCGGCGTGAGCAATGACCAGCGCCGCGCAGTGCTCAAGGCGCTGGTGGCATGACCGGCGGCTGATAGTCCAGCGTCAGGCCGAACACCCACAGCAGGAACAGCACCAGCGGTACGTGCACGACGAACTGCACGATCGTGAACCCGGCAACGTCGCGCGCCTTCAGCCCGAGAATGCCGAGCAGCGGCAGCATCCAGAACGGATTGATCAGGTTCGGCAGCGCCTCGGCAGCGTTGTAGACCTGCACCGCCCAGCCGAGATGTGCGTGCAGTTCGTTCGCGGCCTGCATGACGTAAGGCGCTTCGATGATCCACTTGCCGCCGCCCGACGGCACGAAGAAGCCGAGCACAGCCGAGTACGCACCCATCACTATCGGAAAGGTCTCGCGCGTCGCAGCCTGCGTGAACAAGCTCGCGAGATGCTGCGCGATGCTCGCGCCGCCGTCACTCGTCGGAGCGACGATGATCGCGGCGATTCCACCATAGAAAGGAAACTGCACGAGGACGCCGCTGACGCTCGGCACGCCGCGGGTGACAGCATCGAGAAACGTGCGCGGCCGCCAGCACAGCAGCAGGCCGACCATCAGGAACAGGAAGTTGTAGGTGTTGAGATTCGCGATTGCCGCGCTGGGCCCCTTCGACACGAATTCGTGCACGAGCCATGCGCCGCCGAGCAGCGCGATGATGATGTTGAGCCACGGCGAGTACTCGAGCCACTCGCCCGGTCGCGTGGCGCGCACTGCGGGCGGCGGGCGCGGAACATCGACGACTCCATAGTCCTTGGCAGCACGCGCCTGTGACGGCGGCGGTGCCGTCAGCCACGCTATCGCGAGCGTGATGACGATGAGAATCGCCGTCAGCGCCAGCGACTGCCACAGGAAAATCGTCTGCTCGAACGGGATGACGCCCGTGATCGCGAGCAGCGACGGCGGCATGCTGGCCGGATTCGCCTGCAACTGCGCGGCCGAAGAGGACAGGCCCATCGCCCAGACCGAGCCCATGCCGAGATAGGCCGCTGCGCCCGCGGCCCGATAGTCCATGCCGAGCTGCGCGCGACGCCCGAGCGCGCGGGCCAGCAGGCTGCCGAGAATCGAGCTCAATCCCCAGTGGATCAGCGACACGAGCATGCTGATGAGCGCGATCCAGCACACCGCCCCTCGGCCCGTCTTCGGAACGGCAGCGAGCCGCTCGATGAGCCGCGCCACCGGCGGCGAGCTCGCCACGACATAACCGCCGATGATGATGAAGCTCATCTGCATCGTGAACGGGATGAGCGTCCAGAAGCCGTCGCCGAACGCCTGCGCGGTCCTGAGCGGCGGCGCGCCCAGCAGGATTGCAGCCAGCGCCACGATGACGACTGCAAGCGCGGCGAACACATAAGCGTCCGGTACCCAGCGCTCCGACCAGTCGCAGCAGCGAAGCGCGATGCGTTCGAGCGGCGTCGTCGCCTGTCGCTGTGCCGGTGCTCGAATATTCATGAATAATACCGCCCATGCATCCCAGAGCCGCCTTCCGCATCAGCTTCGCCGCCGGTCTGCTGGTGCTCGTGGTGACGCTGTTCGGCGCAACGCAGGAGCCGGTACGGCCGTGCGGCAATCTGCCACAGAACTACGCGCCGATCATCGCGTTCGAGTTGGCGCGCAGCGCCGCGGACCTGGAAGCGATTTTCGGGACGGAGCCGGACCACTGGGATAGTAGTTGTCGCGCCCTCGTCATCGAGCAGTTGGACGCGATCAACGTGGTCGACGTGCTCGTATACATCCCGGTGTACGGCGTGTTCATGGCGTTCTTCTTTCTGGGTATGCGGGCGCGTCACGCATCGCTCGGCACGCTCGGTTTTCGAATCGCGGTCATCGCCGCGCTCGGCGACTTCGCCGAGAACGCGTGCCTGATGAATCTCACGCCGCAACTCGACCCCACGTCGACGTGGTTCGCACTCTTGCCCTGGGCAACGGGCATCAAGTGGCTCGGGCTCGGCGTGGCCGCAGCAATCGCGGCCGCGATCTATGTGAAATCTGCCGGCACCCGCTGGTGGAATTACCTCGCGGCGCTGCTGTGTGCCGCCGCATTCCTGAGCACGGTGGCCGCGATCGCGGTGCCCTCGATGTTCGGACCGCTGGTCGGCCTCGGCGTCGCGCTGAGCTGGATCGTTTACCTCGTGACCGCGGGATTCGGCGGAACTGCCCCGACCCGGATGAGTTAATCTGGCATTCGACGATTACGGAGAACGACCATGAAAGTCCGAGAAGCCATGACCCGCGATGTGCGCCTGGTCAAGCCCGATCAGCCGATCCGCGAGGCGGCGAAACTGATGGGCGAGCTCGATATCGGCGCGCTGCCGGTCGAGGAGAACGACCGCCTGGTCGGGATGATCACCGACCGCGACATCGCAGTGCGTGCAGTCGCCGCCGGCCGCGGGCCGGACACGGCGATCCGCGAAGTGATGAGCGGTGAGATCAAGTACTGCTACGAAGACCAGTCGGTCGACGAAGTCACGCAGAACATGGGCGAGCTGCGCATCCGCCGCCTGCCGGTGCTGAACCGCGACAAGCGGCTGGTCGGCATCCTCTCGCTCGGCGACCTCGCGATCGACGAAGGCGCGCGCGACGAAGCGGGCGAAGCGCTCGGCGGCATCTCGCGCCCGGGCGGACAGCATTCGCAATCCCAAGAAAGACATTAGAGGATGTCGGGCTGAAGCCCGACCTACAGCCTCATTCGTCGTCCGTCTGCACGCGTCGCCTGGATTCCCCGATCATCCAGGCGATGCCGAAGCCGCCGGCCAGCGAGCTCTCGCGGCGGACCAGCGGACTGTCCTCGAACTCGGCGCCGCCGAGCCAGTCGTAGCGCAGGAACGCGCCGACCCAGAACTTCGGAAATCGCTTCGACAGCGCCGCGAGCACGTGCATGCCGGAATAGCCGCCGTCGGCGCGATACTCGGGCCGGTCGGCCGTCGCGAACTGCGCCGGCACCGAATAGAAATAATGGTGGAACTTGTCTGCCGCGAACACCGGCCCGATGCCGGCGCCGAATTCCCAGCCTGCCTGCCCCGCGAAATTGTCGAAGTCGATGTTCAGTCGCGGCGCGAAGATCCACTGCAGCGATTGCGGCGAGCTCTCGAGCGTGATCGGTATCCGCAGCGGCATGATCAGGTCGAGCTTCACGTCGCGATCGGCGCTGCGCCACAGGTGCACGTCGAAAGATGGGCCGATCTCGATCGTCGGCTTCAGGTCCGGCATGCCGCGACGTGCTGCGTTGTCTTCGCTGTCGACCGGGATCGTCGCATTGACGCTCAGGCTCAACTCGGCCTGTTCTTTGTCGAACAGCCTGCCGCGCAAGCCGTCGCGATCCGCCCTGAGGAAGCGGCCGCGGTACACGAAGTACGGCACCGGCACGGGAAAGACTTGCGTCTGGTCGGAGCCGCGATAATCAGGGAACTCGATCCCGCCGACGCCGAGCCCGAATTCCCACAGCGGCTTCTCCTCCGCTTGGGCTGCCCGCGTCGCGAGCGCGAGAACGACGCTGCACAGGAGCAGCGCGCGCACTCTCACAACAGCGCCTCGATATCCTTCGCGAGCGCCTGCGGCTCGGTGCGCGGCGCATACCGATGGACGGGATTACCTTTGCGGTCGAGCAGGAACTTCGTGAAGTTCCACTTGATTCGCTGCGTGCCCAGGACGCCGCGCCGGACCTGCTTCAGCCAGCGATACAGCGGATGCGTCGCAGGGCCGTTCACGTCGATCTTCTCGAACATCGGGAAGCTCACGCCGTAATTGCGCTCGCAGAAAGCGCCGATCTCGTCGGCACTGCCGGGTTCCTGCGCGAGGAACTGGTTGCACGGAAACCCGAGCACGACGAGGCCGCGGTTCTGGTACTTCTTGTACAGCTCCTCCAGTCCCTGGTACTGCGGCGTGAAGCCGCACTTGCTCGCGGTGTTGACGACCAGCACGACCTTGCCCTGGTAGTCGCGCAACGCGACGGGCTTGCCCGCGAGCGAGCGCGCTTCGAAGTCCTGAATCGAGGTCATGGTCCCTCCCCTACTTGACTCGGAGTTGGGTGCCTAGCGTTGCACGACAGTGAAGCCTTCTGCGAAATACGGCGTCTCGGCGAAGCATGACGTCGGCACGCCGCGATGCTCGGTGTAGTGCAGGCGGATCTGACTGCCGACCGCGGAGGTGAGCTTCTTGGCGAGATCGTCGTCGCGCGTGCTGAAGTGCCAGATCTGTGGCGCCACGCCGCCCACGACATACAGCGCCAGCTCGCCTTCGTACGTCTTGCAGATCCAGCCCTTGCGCGAGAACTTCTGCAGGGTGCCGGCGCGCTCGCCATCTGAATACGACCAGGAGAGCGCGAACCAAGTCCACAGCACAGCGAGCAGCACCGCGACCACCAGCAAAATGATCAGGATACGGCCGAGCCGCCCGCCACGTTTGACTGCTGTTTCTTCCCAGGCCATGTGCATCCCCCTGTGCGTCGTTTTGGCGGCAGTGTAGATCATCCTGAACCTTATCTTCACGACCGCCGAGAAAAATCCAACGGTGCCGGGCGCACGTTTACGGCGGCGTGCAGCGCACGTAGAGTCGCGCCATGAGCGAATACAAACTGTACTGCGTCGGCGAGTCCGGCAACTGCTACAAGGTTGCCCTGATGCTGAACGTCTGCGGCTGCGACTGGGAGCCGGCCTTCGTCGACTACTTCGCCGGCGAGACGCGCGGCGCAGCGTACCGCGACTCGCTCAATGAGCTCGGCGAAGTCCCGGTGCTCGAGCATGCCGGCCGGCGACTGACCCAGAGCGGCGCGATCCTCACCTGGCTGGCGGACCGCCTCGGCCGCTACGGCGGTCGCGACGAGCACGAGCGGCTGGAGATCCTGCGCTGGATGCTGTTCGACAATCACAAGTTCACGAGCTACTACGCGACGCTGCGTTTCCTCAAGGGGATTGTGAAAAACGGCGACCCGGCGGTGCTGGAATTCCTGCGCGGCCGCGCGCTCGGCGCGTTCGCGATCGTCGACAAGCATCTCGCGAAGCAGCCGTACCTGCTCGGTGCGGAGCCGACGATCGCCGACTTCTCGCTGATCGGCTATCAGTACTACGAGGAAGAGACCGGCATCGACCGCGACGCCTTCCCGAACCTGATGGCCTGGACTCGCCGCATCGCGCAGCTCCCGGGATGGAAACATCCCTACGAGCTGATGCCGCGAGGCTCGCCCGATCGCTGACATCCCTGGCAGGTACGGAACAAGAGCCCGCTGCCCTCGGTTCCACAGAGCATGCGTAGCTTGAAATATCTGCTCATCCTGCTCGCCCTCGGCGGTTGCGGCGTCAACCCGGTGACCGGCAAGCAGGAAATCCAGTTCGTCTCGGAGTCGCAGGAGATCAAGCTCGGCGAGCAGAATTACGCGCCGATGCAGCAGGCCGAAGGCGGCGACTTCGACGTGCTGCCCGGGCCCACTGAGTACGTCAACGAAGTCGGTCAGAAGCTCGCGGCTGTTGCCGATCGCAAGTTGCCTTACGAATTCGTAGTACTCAACAACTCCGTGCCGAATGCGTGGGCGCTGCCGGGCGGCAAGATAGCGGTCAACCGCGGTTTGTTGACCGAGCTGAGGAGCGAAGCTGAGCTCGCAGCCGTGCTCGGGCACGAAATCGTGCACGCCGCTGCACGACACGGCGCGAAGGCGCAAGAACGCGGCACGCTGTTGCAAGTCGGCCTCGCTGCCGCACAGATCGGCGCGGCGGTCAGCGACGTCGATACGAATGTCGCGGGCCTGCTGATCCAGGGCGCGGGGGTCGGCGCGCAGCTCGTTCAACAGAAGTACGGCCGCGATCAGGAGCTCGAGTCCGATCACTACGGCATGAAGTACATGAAGCTCGCCGGCTACGACCCGCAGGGCGCGGTGACGCTGCAGGAGACGTTCGTACGGCTGTCGCAGCAGGAAGGCGGCAAGAAGCAGGGTTGGCTCGAAGGCTTGTTCGCTTCGCATCCGCCTTCGGTGGAGCGAGTCGAGCAGAACAAGCGCACGGCAGACGAGCTTGGCCGCGGCGGCGATATCGGCGAGGAGAAATATGCTGCGCGCATGAAGCCCCTGCGCGCGGTTGAGCCCGCATACAAGAAGTACGACGACGCGCTGACAGCGGCGCGCAAGAAGGATTTCGCCAGCGCACGCTCGCTCGCCGAAGATGCAACTCGACTGCTGCCGCAGGAAGGACGCTTCCAAGAACTGCTCGGCGAAATCGAGCTCGCACAGAAGCAGCCGAAGGACGCGCTGCCTTACTACCAGAAGGCGATCGACCTCAACTCCGATTACTTCGGCTCCTATCTCGGCGCCGGCGTCGCCCAATTTCAATCGGGCAATCACGCCAAGGCCGAGGAGTGGCTGTCGAAGAGCGCGCAGCTCCTGCCAACCGCGCCCGCTGCGTATTACCTCGGGACGATCGCGCGCGAGCGCGGCGATCGGGCGAAAGCGATGGAGTACTACCGCGCCGCGGCCGGCTCGCGGAGCCGCATCGGCGAAATGGCGGCGGCCGAGTTCGTTCGCATGGATCTGCCCGAGAACCCGGAGAAGTACGTCGGTGCCGCGGGCCAGTTCGACAGCCAGGGCCGACTGCTCGTGGTGCTGCAGAATCGGGCGCCGGTGCCGCTGCGCGATTTCCAGGTCACACCAGTGCTCATCGATGGATCCGGCCGCATCACGCAGCAGGCGGCGGCTGTGCGCATCGGCGGAGTGTTGAAGCCGGGAGAGCAAGTGGCGGCAGCAACCGGCATCGGCAGCATCCCGCAGCAGCAGCTTCCCTATGTGCGATTCCGCGTGGACGGCGCGCGCATCGCCGAGTAGACCTCCGAATGGACCCCTGCAGGTCGGGCTTTAGCCCGACTTCTTCCAATACTCATCTCTGAGTAATCGCTTGTACAACTTCCCGTTCGGGTGACGCGGCAACTCCCGCGTGAACTCGATCATTCGCGGCACCTTGACGTGGCTGAGCTGCTCGCGCGCGACTTGCAACAACTCATCGGCGAGCGCTGGACCAGCCGCTGCGAAGTCCACGGGCTGCACGACTGCGACGACCTTCTCTCCCATCTCATCATCGGGCGCGCCGAACACCGCGACATCCATCACGCGCGGATCTGCAATCAACACATTCTCGATCTCCTGCGGATAGATGTTCACGCCGCCCGAGATGATCATGAACGCCTTGCGATCGGTCAGGAACAGGTAGCCGTCGCGATCCACATAGCCGACGTCGCCGAGCGTGCTCCAGCCGTAGCGGTTACGCGTTTCGCGCGTCTTCTGCGGCGCGTTGTGATACTCGAACTCGCGGCCGCCCGCGAAATAGACCGTGCCCTCGACGCCTGCCGCGACCGGCTCGCCCGTTTCGTCGCAGATGCGAATCTCGCCGTTGATCGCGCGACCGACCGAACCTTTGCGCTCCAGCCACTCCGCGGCAGTGATCGCCGTCATGCCGTTCCCTTCGGTACCGGCGTAGTACTCGTACACAACCGGCCCCCACCAGTCGAGCATCTGCTCCTTCACCGGAATCGCGCACGGTGCGGCCGCGTGCAGCGCGACCTTCATCGACGAAACGTCATAGCGCTGCCGCACCTCCGGCGGCAGCCGCAGCATGCGTACGAAATGCGTCGGCACCCACTGAGCATGCGTGACCTTGTAACGCTCGATCAGCGCGAGCGCGCGCTCGGGATCGAAGCGATCCATCAGCACCACCGTACCGCCGACGAAATTGACCGTCATGCACCAGCGCAAAGGCGCAGCGTGATACAGCGGCGCCGGCGACAAGTAGATCGAGTCGGGACGCAGCCCATAGAACTTGCTCGCGAGCTGCACCAGCACGTTCGGCGTCTCGATCGGGTCGGTCGGCAGCGGCGCCTTGATACCTTTAGGTCGGCCGGTGGTGCCGGACGAATACAGCATGTCTGCGCCCGTGCTCTCGTCGGCGATCGGCGTCGTCGGCAGCGCGTCGCGTTCGCGCTCCCATGACCGATAGGGCGCGCCGGCATCGCCGACCATGAACAGCAATCGTCCAGGCAAGCGCGTCTCGAGCTGCTGCGCAAGCTCTGCCATCTGCGACGAAGTGATGAAGAGCTTCGCGCCGCAATCCTCGATGATGTACTGCGCCTCGGCTGCCGTCGCCTTCGACGAAATACACACCAGATACGTCCCGGAGCGCTGATTCGCCCACGAGATCTCCAGGTAGCGCGGATGGTTCTCCATGCACACCGCGATCACGTCACCGCGCTGCAAGCCCAGCGAGCGCAGCAGGTGCGCGCCCTGATTCGAGCGCTCGTCGAGCTGCCGATACGTGATCGTCTCGCCCGTGGCCGCGATCACGATCGCCGGCTTGTCGGGAGTGCTCCGGGCATGGAGGTACGGATGCGTCACGTCACTGCGTACCTCATCGGCAGCGTCTTCGGTCCGCCAACGAACGTCGATGCAGAGCGCCGCGGCTCGCCGGTGAGCTGCACCGACTTGAGCTTCGGAATCAGCTCCTCGAACAGGATGCGCATCTCGAGCCGCGCGAGATGCTGGCCGAGACAGGCATGCGCGCCGGTGCCGAAGGAGATGTGCTTGTTCGGGCTGCGGTCGCTGCGGAACGTGAACGGCGCGTCGAACACTTCTTCATCGCGATTCCCGGAGAGATAACACAGCATCAGCCAGTCGCCCTTCGCGATCGGCACACCGCGCAAGGTGTAGTCCTCCATCGCGGTGCGCATGAAGTGCTGCACGGGCACGGTCCAGCGGAACGCTTCTTCGACGAGACCCGGGATCAACGATGGATTGGCGCGCAGCTTTTCCAGCTCGCCCGGCTGTTCGCACAGCGCCCACATCGCGCCGCAGGTCGACGACGACGTCGTGTCGTGGCCCGCTGCGGCGATGATGATGTAGTACCCCATCGCTTCCCAATCGGAGATCGGCCGGCCATCGATCTGCGCGTTGGCGATCACCGTCGCGACGTCATCGCGCGGTTGCGTGCGCCGTGCCTCGGTCAGCTTGCGGAAGTACTCGGAGAAATCCGCGACGACGGCCTGGAGCTGCTTCACCAGCTCCGCCATGTCGAGCACGACCTGCCGCGAGCGGTTCAGCTCCGGATCCTGGCTGCCGAAGAGCTGCTGCGTCAGCATCAGCATGCGCTGCTCGTCTTCGCGCGGCACGCCGAGAATCTCCATGATGACGTGCAGCGGATACATCACGGCCACGTCACGCACGAAGTCGCATTCGCCGCCACGCTCGAGCATGCTTGCGACCTGCGCGCGCGCAATTCCGCGGATGCGCTCCTCGAGCCTGCGCACGCTTTGGTTCGTGAACCACTGCTGAGTCAGCGAGCGGTACTTCGGATGATCCGGCGCGTCCATCTGCACCAGGCTGCGCACGAGATGCGGCGTGCCGGTGAGCTTGCGGACGAATGCTTCGCTCGCGGCATCCGTCAGCGTCGTCGGCCGGTCACCGTTGTGGAACAGCGCATTCTGCCGGCTGATTTCCGCAATGTCGGCATGCTTGGTCACGACCCAGAACGGCTCGAAGCCGCTCACTTCCGCGCGGCTCAGCGGCAGGTTCGCGCGCAGGAAGGTGAAGTCGTTGTGCAGACCGTGCGCTTCGGCATAGGTCAGCGGGTCGGTAAGGCTCGTCGCGATGCGCGACGGCGTCCTGGGAAGCTCGGTCATCGGCCACTCCTTTTCACTGCGCGCCGCCGGGTCGGTGTCGATACCGGCAGGTTACGCAGGCCGTGAATGAATACATCGCATACGTGTGCGATGTAGCGCTCTCGAATGTCGTCGTCGATGTCGGCGGTGCCGGCGTGTGAGCGCACCGCGTAGCGCGCGTTGAACAAGTGATCGCACGACCCGAGCACGCTCACGTAGAACAGCAGCGGGTCCACCGGCTTGAACTCTCCCGTGCGCGTGCCTTCCGCTAGCAGCTCGCGCTGCAGCTCCATCAGCGGCTGCACGAAGATGCGGCTCACATGCCGCGCGCTGCGCGAGTTGCGATCGTCGAGCAGCGAATGCAGCAGGCGATTGAGATACGGCGTGCGGAAGAAATTGTTGATGATGCCGGCGATGTGGCGACGCAGCTTCTCGGTCGGCGGCAGATCCTGGCGCAGCAGTTCCTTGAACCCTTGCAGCGCCGCGCTCGCCTCGCGCTCCACCAGCGCGAGCAACAAGCCGTTCTTGTTGCCGAAGTAGTACTTCACCAGCGCGGAATTCAGCCCGGAGTGCCCGGCGATTTCGCTGAGCGAAACGTCGATCGAATGGCGGTCGCTCATCAGGCGCCCGGCGGTGTCGAGCAGCCGCTCGCGCGCGCTGAAATCCGGCTCGACCGCGGCGCGCGGAATGCGGCCGGCGCGGCGCGACCGCGACGGTTTTTGTCGCTTCGCCCGCAGCGCGACTGCGGTCTCGCGAGTTGCAGTTGCCACCTGATTAACCGATTGATTAATTCGCACCAATGGTGTCTATTGACGCTCACTCTTGCAAGGGGGAATGTCTCATGAGCGCTGCCTACATCGTCGCGGCCGTGCGCACGGCCGCCGGGCGTAAAGCCGGCCGGCTGTCCGACTGGCATCCGGCGGATCTCGCCGGCAAGGTTCTCGATGCGCTGGTGGAGCGCACGCACGCCGACCCGGCACTCATCGACGATGTGATCATGGGCTGCGTCAGCCAGGTCGGTCAGCAGGCCGGCAATGTCGCCCGCAATGCCGTGCTCGCGTCGAAGCTGCCGGAAAGCGTGCCGGGTACGAGCGTCGACCGGCAGTGCGGCTCTTCGCAGCAGGCGCTGCACTTCGCCGCGCAAGCAGTCATGTCAGGCGCAATGGACGTGGTGATCGCCGCGGGCGTGGAGAGCATGAGCCGCGTGCCGATGGGACTGTCCTCGCAGCTTCCCGCGAAGAACGGCTTCGGCACGCCGAAGAGCCCGAAGATGGAAGAGCGCTATCCCGACATCCAGTTCAGCCAGTTCATGGGTGCCGAGATGATGGCGAAGAAGTTCGACCTGTCGAAAGACGTGCTGGACGAGTACGCATACAACAGTCACCAGCGCGCGATCGCCGCCACGAAGGGCGGTGCGTTCGAAGCCGAAGTGCTGCCGATCGAAATCACGCTGCCGGACGGCCGCAAAGAAATGCATCACATCGACGAAGGCATTCGCTTCGATGCGAATCTCGAAGCGATGCGCGCCGTGAAGCTGCTGGCGGAAGGCGGCCGCATCACCGCGGCGACGTCCAGCCAGATCGCCGACGGCGCCTCCGGCGTCATGGTCGTCAATGAAAAGGGATTGAAGGCGCTCGGCGTGCAGCCGCTGGCGCGCATCCATCACATGACCGTCATCGGCCACGACCCGGTGATCATGCTCGAAGCGCCGATCCCCGCGACCGCACAGGCACTGAAGAAAGCCGGCATGAAGCTGCAGGACATCGACCTGTTCGAAGTGAACGAAGCGTTCGCGTCGGTGCCGGTCGGCTGGCTGCAGCAGCTCGACGCGGATCCGGACAAGCTCAACGTCAATGGCGGCGCGATCGCGCTCGGCCATCCGCTCGGCGCTTCCGGCACGAAGCTGATGACGACGCTGGTCCATGCGCTCAAGAAGCGCGGCAAGCGCTACGGCCTGCAGACGATGTGCGAAGGCGGCGGCCTGTCCAACGTCACGATCATCGAGAGACTGTAGCCATGAAGCTCGATTCGACTATCACAGCCGTCATCACCGGCGGCGCGTCGGGACTCGGCGCAGCGACGGCTCGCGCACTCGCGGCGTACGGCGTCAAAGTTGCGATCTTCGATTTCAATGCCGAAAAGGGCGAAGCACTCGCAAGCGCCATCGGCGGCATCTTCTGCAAGGTCGACGTGACGTCGGATGCAGAAGTCGATGCCGGTTTCGCGAAGTCCCGCGCCGCGCTCGGACAGGAGCGCATCCTGGTGAACTGCGCCGGCACCGGCAATGCGTTCAAGACCGCTTCGCGCGACAAGGCAACGAAAGAGATCAAGCATTTCCCGATCGACGCGTTCAATCGCATCATCCAGATCAATCTCGTCGGCACCTTCCGCTGCGCCGCCAAGTCCGCAGCGGGCATGCTGTCGCTCGAACCGCTCGATGCACAGGGCGAGCGCGGCGTCATCATCAACACAGCGTCGGTCGCGGCCGAAGATGGCCAGATGGGCCAGGCCGCCTACTCCGCTTCGAAGGCCGGCGTCGTCGGCATGACGTTGCCGATCGCGCGCGACCTGATGAGCGAAGGCATCCGCGTCAACACCATCCTGCCCGGCATCTTCGACACGCCGCTGATGATGGGCGCGCCCGAGAACGTCAAAGCCGCTCTCGCGGCCTCGGTGCCGTTCCCGAAGCGCTTCGGTGCGCCGGAGGAGTACGCGTCGCTCGCGATTGAGATGTGTCGCAACAGTTATTTGAATGGCGAAGACGTGCGACTGGACGGCGCCATCCGCATGGCCCCGCGGTGAGGTGCGCCACTCTGAGGGATATGTGATGAGGCGCACGATCTTCGAGCACGAGCACGAGCAGTTCCGCGAGTCCGCGCGGCGCTTCTTCCAGAACGAGATCGGTCCGCACGGCGAGCGCTGGCGCGAGCAGGGCTGCGTCGATCGCGAGGCGTTCAAGAAGGCTGGCGACCAGGGCTTCCTGCTGCTGTGGGCGGATCCGAAGTACGGCGGCGCCGGCGAAAAAGATTTTCGCTACGAGCAGATCCTGATCGAAGAAAACGGCCGCTACGGCGAAGGCGGCTTCTTCATGACGCTGCACTCGCGGCTGGTCGCGCCGTACATCGGCGCACTCGGCACCGAAGACCAGAAGATGCGCATCCTGCCGCGCTGCGCGGCCGGCGAGACGATCCTCGGCATCGCGATGACCGAGCCCGGCGCCGGCAGCGATCTCGCGGGCATCAAGACGCGCGCGGAGGACAAAGGCGACTACTGGCTGCTGAACGGCTCGAAGACGTACATCTCGAACGGGCAGATCGGCGATCTGTTCATCGTCGTGGCGCGCACCGATCCGAACCGGCGGCACGGCCTCGGCCTGTTCCTGGTCGAGCGCGGCATGGAAGGCTTCAAGCGCGGCCGGAACCTCAAGAAGATGGGCCTGAAAGCGCAGGACACGTCCGAGCTGTTCTTCACGGACGTGAAAGTGCCGAAGAGCAACGTGCTCGGCGAGCCCGGCAAGGGCTTTCATTTCCTCACACACTTCCTCGCCGAGGAACGCTTGATCACCGCCTGCGGCGCGATGACGTTATGCCAGGTGGCATTCGACGCGACGCTGCAGTTCGTGAAGGAACGCAAGGCGTTCGGTCAGCCGATCGGCACGTTCCAGGTGTCGCGATTCAAGATGGCCGACATGCGCGCGCAGATCGATGCCATGCAGTGCTTCGTCGATCAATGCGTGCTGGAGCACAACGCCGGTCGCCTCGATGCAGTGACGGCGGCGGAAGCAAAGCTGCTGACGACGGAGCTCGAAGGACGCGTCGTCGACCAGTGCGTGCAGTTGCACGGCGGCGCGGGCTACATGGACGAGTATCCGATCTCGCGCATGTACACGGGCGCGCGCATCAGCCGCATCCTGGCCGGCAGCAACGAAATCATGCACGAGATCATCGGCCGGTCACTCGAGCTCGACGACAGGAAGCTGGCGAAGAGCTAGCCCGCGACGTTACTTCCCGGCCGCCCGCACCGGCAGCGGCACGTTGCACACGTCGATCCGGCCGGCCTTGTGCTTGTACCACTCGTCCTGGCGGTTGCGCCGGGCCTCGATCAGGTCCGTGAACGTCTGCGTGTCGGTGCGCAGCACTTCCAGTTTGGTTCGCTGCTCGGCAGGGATATCGGCGGCGACGCGGATCTCGCGGATCGGCACGCGCTGCTCCGCTTTGTCGTAGAAGCCCATCGGCGCGGGGCCGCGCGGCATCACGGCGAGCAGCTCCATCCCATACACGACGCGGCCGAACAGCGGGACGTTGCGATCGAGCTGCCGCGGCGCATGGCCCGAGACCACGTAGATCTCGGTGCCCGGTCCGCTGTCGGCGTCGTTGTCGCGACCCGCACCGACCATGCTGTAGCAGTGCACGAGCCACGCCGTGCCACCCGCCTTATCGCGCGCGGCGGGAAATCCCGAAACCCAGCCTGTCTGCGCAGCGAAGGTATCCGGATCCGGCAGCGCGACGAACTGCAACCCGGCCGCCGCGCGCTCGAACTCCGCCGGCACCTTCAGCTTGGCATCACCCACGGGCTTCTTGTGAGCAGCATCCGCGGGATCGCCCCACTGCACGACGAAGTTGTCCTGCGAGCGCATGATCGCCAAGCCATCGAAATACCTGCCGCGCACCAGCGTACGAACGTTGGCGACATGCAGCGGCGCGAACTCGGGCGCGAGCTCGATGATCACGCGGCCGCTCGCGAGCTCCATGTACAGCGTGTTTTCAGGATCCAGCGTGCGCCAGTCGGACGGCTTCGAGGCGGCGAGCACGTCTGCCATCGTCTTGCCGCTGGGTGCGGCGGCCGCGTCGAACACGAGCGCGACTGCCGCCAGCGCGAGCCCCCGTGCCAAATTGCTGCCAAGCATTTTTTTCATGGCAGCAGACCATACGCGGATCAGCCTGCCTGCGCCACACCCGCCTTGCTCAGGCTGCCGGCCTTGTACGTGCCAGGCGTCGCGTTGAACGAGATGCAGAATCGGTTCCAGCCGTTGATCGCGACCACCTGCAGCGTCAGCTTCATCAACTGCTGCTCGTCGAAGTGCTGGCGCGCTTGCTGATACACCTCCTCCGGCACGTCACCGTGCTCCAGCTTCGTCACGGCTTCGGCCCACGCCAGCGCCGCGCGCTCGCGGTCGGTATACATCGGCGCCTCGCGCCACGCGTTCAGCAGGTACAACCGCTGCTCGGTCTCGCCTTCGAGCCGCGCATCCTTGGTGTGCATGTCGATGCAGAACCCGCAGCCGTTGATCTGCGAGACGCGCACCTCCACCAGGTACAGCAGCCTCTTGTCGAACCCCGCGCTCTCGATCGTCTTGTTGAGCCCGACCATCGCGCCGAGCACGTCGCCGAACTTCTTGGGATCCAAAGGCATTCGCACCGTCATGACGACCTCCTCGCAACTGTGTCTGGAGCTTATGCCCTCAAGACGCGGTGGAGGCGGAGCGTGTGACGGGCAGTGCCTGGCGTTGCGCGAAAACGCGCAGCTTGTCGGGATTTGCTATCGAGTAGTAGCCGTAGATGTGTTGCCCGTCGGTATCGACGGTCGCGACCGAATGCAGGCGCCCTTTGAAATAAAAAGCGAAGCCCATTTCGCCGTTGACGCGCAGCAGACGACGCTCGATGTCGGGTGCTTCGCGGCGCCGCGAGATCGCCCACCACAAGCGCGCGATGCGCTCGGCACCGAACAGCGGACGGATCACTGCGACAGCCTTGCCGCCGCCGTCCGACGTCATGCGCGCGTCCGGCGCGAACATGCTCTTGATCGCGTTGAAGTCGCCGCTCTGCGCCGCTGCGATGAACCGGTTCAGCATGTTGATCCGCGACTCTTCGTCGACGCGGAAGCGGCGCCGCTCGGTCGCGACGCGCTCACGCGCTCGATGCACGAGCTGGCGGCACGCCGCCGGCGTCTTGGCGAGGGTCTCCGCGATGTCGTCGTAGTCGCAATCGAAGACGTCGTGCAGGATGAAGGCCGCGCGCTCCTCCTCGCCCAATCTTTCGAGCAGGAGCATGAAGGCGACTGATAGGTCGCTCGCAAACTCGGCGTGGGACTCCGGCGTCACGACCTCCTCTTCGGCGAGCGGCTCGGCGAGCCACGGACCGAAGTACGTCGCACGCTGTGTTTTGGCAGCACGCAACCGATCGATCGCGAGCCGCGTGACCATGGTCGTCAACCACGCTTCGGTCGAACGCAGCGCCGCGATGTCCTGCTCGTGCCAGCGCAGCCACGCATCCTGCAGGACATCCTCGGCATCCGCGCGGCTGCCCAGCATCCGGTAAGCGATGCCGAACAACCGGTCGCGGTGGCCGGAGAAGATTTCGACGTTTGCGCTCATGGCTGCGCTCATGGAACTTAGACGGACCAGCCCGGCCGCCTGTGACAGCCGGCTCAACCCTCGAACAAGGCCGTGTAGCGGCGCTGCATCTCCTGCGGCGAAACGTCCTCCAGGTGATGCCCGAGCAGCCACTCGTGGCCGAACGGATCGCGCACGCTGCCGCTGCGCTCGCCGTAGAAAGCATCGGTCGCCGGCCGCACCACCGTCGCGCCTGCCGCCACCGCGCGCTCGATCCACGCATCCGCATTGTCGACATGCAGATGGATCGAGAACGACGTGCCGCCGAGCGCCTGCGGACCGACGATGCCCATCTCCGGGTATTCGTCCGACAGCATCAGCGTCGTGCCGCCGAGCTTGATCTCGGCATGACCGATGCGGCCGCTCGGCTCGGTGAGCCGGAACAGCTCCTCGGCCCCGAACGCCCGCTTGTAGAACTCCAGCGCCTGCGCCGCGTCGCGGACGCGGAGGTAGGCATACACCTCGTGCACCGCGAACGCTCGATCGTTAGTGCTCATGACTCGTTACTCCGCCAAAGGTTTCGACAGCGGCAGTTTCTTAATATGGCGGGCCGGCGTATTGGAAAAATCTGCACTGCGTGTCAACGGCCATGCTCGCCGTCGGGCTCTTTGCCGAGGTCCATGTGCAGAGCGGTGTCGGGCGCGCGCGGGCGATACTCGCCTGGCGTGACGCCGCTGAACTCGCGGAAATCCCGAGTCAGATGCGACTGATCGTAGTAACCGTATTCGCTCGCCAGGTCCGCCCACGCGACTTCGCCGCCGCGCGCCACGCGCTCGACGACGCTGCGCAGGCGATTGATGCGGCTGTAGAGCTTCGGCGTCAGGCCGACCGTATCGGTAAACAGCGTGGTGAAGCGCCGTGGGCTGTAGCCGGTCGCGGACTGGACCTGCGCGATACGCACCTCCGTCGGTGCGGTCTGCATGCCGCGTAGGGCGAAGCTGATGGCAGGATGCACGAGCGGCCGCGGACGCAGGCGCGACACTGCAAGTTGTTCGAACATGACCCGCTCGAGCAGCGCGAACTTCGCGGCCGGCGTTGGCGCTTCACTCAACTGCGCGCGCAACGTGTGTGCTCGCTCGCCCCAGATGTCGGACAACGCGATGTGACGATCGGTGAGCTCCTGCGCGTTGACGCCCAGCAGCGCCGCACCACCGCCGGGGCGAAAGTGCACGCCGATGACATGCACGTCGCGGCGTGCGTCGAGCACGAAATATTTCGTTTGCGCGCCGTGCACGACGGCGCCGTCGAAAGTCATTCCGACATGATCGGCGGCATCTGCGAACACTCGCAGATCGTCGGCAGCGAGATTGAACGTAAGATCGACGCTGCCCGTCGGCAGCGCGCTCTGCCGCTGGCGATCAGGATCGCAGCCGCGCACGTACCAGAACTGGTCGATGAACGCCGAGAGCGGCGCGGCTGGCCGATAGCGGAGCATGCCGGCATCTTAGTCCCCGGCGCGCGAGTTGCCCAATGCGCGACGATTCCGCACACTCGCGCGCTCGGTACGAAAATGGAATCGGGGGACGACCCATGCGAACGAACAGAATGAGCCGCTGGCTGCTGCTGGCGTGCATCGTCATCCAGCCGGCCTTCGCGCAACAGCGCGATATCGGGACCTTCTTCGACGAGTTCACGGCCGAGTGGGTCCGGCGCGATCCGGATCTCGCCACGGCGATCCGCTATTTCAGCGGCGCCGAACAGGACCGGCTGGAGCAGCAGCTCACCCCGAACACGCACGCCTGGGCGCTGGAGCGCGTCGCGCTGGCGCGCCGGGGCCTGAGCGAGCTCGACAAGTTCGACACCGCGAAGCTCGACGAATCGACGCGGCTGTCCGCGCAATTAATGCACTGGATGCTGGACTCGGTCGTGCGGGGCGAGAAGTTCATGGACTATCGCTTCCCGCTGGAGCAGTTCGGCGGCGCGAACGTCGGGCTGGTCGAGACGCTGACGCTGCGGCATCCGCTCGCGACGGAAAAAGATGCGTCAAATTACGTCAAGCGCATGGGCCAGATCGCGCAGCGGATGGACGAGTCGCTGGTCGAGGCGAAACGCATCGCGGCCGAGGGCATGATCCCGCCGGCGTTCATCATCAAGACCACACTCACCTCGATGCGCACGTTCCGCGAAGTGCCACCGGAGCAGAACCCGCTCGTGACGGTGCTGACGCAGAAGATGGGCGCGATCGAAGGCATGGCGCCCGATCAGCGCACGAAGCTGCAGGCCGAAGCGACCCGGCTCGTCGGCACGCAGGTCTACCCGGCGTGGGACCGGGCGCTCAAGCTGCTCGAATCGATTCAGCCGAAGGCGACTGACGACGCCGGTCTGTGGCGCCTGAAAGGCGGCGATGCCGCGTACACCTTCTTCCTGAGCCGCTTCACGACCACGACGTATACGCCCGACCAGATCCACCAGATCGGCCTGAAGCAGGTGGCGAACATCGAAGGCCAGATGGACACGATCCTGAAGCAGCTCGGGCGCAAGGACGGCACGGTGCGCGAGCGCATCGACAAGCTGCGCAAGGATCTGAGCTATCCCGACCCGGCGTCCGAGGCGAGCCGCGCCGCGATCATGAAAGACACGAACGCTTTCATCGATGACGCACTCAAGCGCAGCCAGTCGCTGTTCGACCTGCAGCCGAAGACGAAGGTCATCGCGCAGCCGTTCCCGCGCTTCCGCGAAGCCAGCGCCGCGGCCAACTACAATCGCGCGCCGCTCGACGGCTCGCGCCCGGCGATTTTCCAGATCCCGCTGCGCGAGCAGCGCATGACGAAGTTCGGGCTGCGCTCGCTCGTGTATCACGAAACCGTGCCGGGCCATCACTTCCAGATCGCGCTCGAACAGGAGAACACCAGCTTGCCGCGCTTCCGTTCGGCACGCGTGCTCGGCGGCGTGTCTGCGTTGTCCGAAGGCTGGGCGCTGTACGCGGAAAAACTGGTCTCGGAAAACGGCTGGTATGACGGCGATCCGGAAGGACTGCTCGGCATGCTCGACGCGCAGCTCTTCCGCGCGCGTCGCCTCGTCGTGGACACCGGCCTGCACTCCAAGCACTGGACGCGCCAGCAGGCGATCGACTTCGGCATCGAAGCGAGCGAAGTCGAGCGGTACGTCGTCAATCCCGGGCAGGCCTGCGCGTACATGATCGGTCAGCTCAAGCTGCTCGAGCTGCGCGACAAGGCGCGCGATACGCTCGGCGCGAAGTTCGTGCCGGCGCAGTTCCACAACGTCGTATTGAAGACGGGCACCGCGCCGCTCGACATGGTCGCAGGCGAAGTGGACCGCTACATCCGCAAAGCCGCTTCGGGCAGCGCTTCGGGCCAGTGATGCTGAGAGACTCACTCCTCGTCGCAGGTCTGCTGGCGCTCGCGCATCATGCCGTCGCGGCAGATGCGCCACGCTCGCCGACGCCAGCGTCGCAACGGGATGTCTTCGACGTCACGACCGTTGCCAAGGGAATCGAGCGCGGCTGGGGATTCGCTTTCCTGCCCGACAACCGCGTGCTGGTGACGGAGCGGCCGGGCCGCATGCGCATCGTCGGTACGGACGGCTCGCTCTCCGCGCCGCTGCAGGGATTACCGCGCATCGCCGTGGTCGGCCAGGGCGGCTTGCTCGACGTCACGCTCAGCCCGGACTTCGCGAACGACAGGCTCGTCTATTTCTCGTTCGCCGAGCCGGGCGACGGCGGCGCTGGTACCGCAGTCGCGCGCGGCCGGTTGGCAGCGTCAGCGTTGGAGGACGTGCAGGTCATCTGGCGCCAGCAACCGAAAGTCGATGGCGGCAATCATTTCGGCTCGCGCATCGTGTTCCGCGGCGACGGCACGTTGTTCATCACGATGGGCGACCGCTACACCCATCGCGAGAAAGTGCAGAACCTCGGCACGACGATCGGCAAGGTGGTGCGCATCAACGCCGACGGCTCGGTGCCGCGCGACAACCCGTTCGTGGAGCGCAGCGGTGCACTGCCCGAGATCTGGTCCTACGGCCATCGCAACGTGCAGGCGGCAGCATTGCATCCGCAAACGCGCGAGCTGTGGACGATCGAGCACGGCGCACGCGGCGGCGACGAGCTCAACAATCCGCAAGCCGGCCGCAACTACGGCTGGCCGATCATCACCTACGGCGTCGACTACTCGGGCGAGAAAATCGGCGAGGGCACGGCGAAGGCGGGCATGGAACAGCCCGTGTATTACTGGGACCCGGTGATCGCGCCGGCCGGCGCCGTGTTCTACACCGGCCAGGCGTTCAGCGAATGGCAGGGCGACCTGTTCGTCGGCTCGATGAGCCCGGGCGGCCTGGTGCGCCTCGAGCTGGAGAACGGCCGCGTGCGTCGGGAAACGCGCTACCTCGGCGAGCTGGACGAGCGCATCCGCGACGTGCAACAGGGCAGCGATGGCCTTTTGTACGTGTTGACCGACGAGTCCCGCGGCCGATTGCTGAAACTCGCGCCCAGAAAACGCTGAGCTGCATTGCACGGCGTGACGTGGCGCACACCGCGACGGGCCGGCATTTCGCGATGATGTCGCTCATTCCAGACGGGAATCGAGTGCATGCCAAGACCGGCCAAGACGTCGTTGCTGGAGGGGCTCCTGGCCCGCTTCAGTCCGAGGAAGGAACCCCCGGCGGCGACGGGTCCGCTGCGTCCGTTCCAGGCAATTTCCATCTACCGCGGCGTGATGTGCTGCCAGGCCGCACGCAAGTTCAGCGAACACCGCTTCCTGGTGCGCGATGCACCGCCACTGCCGCTCAGCGGTTGCACGATGCCGAACAACTGCCAGTGCAAATACATCAAGCACAAAGACCGGCGTGCCGAGCCGCGACGGCTGATGGACTTCGGCATGGCTGCGCGATTGTTCGATGGCAGAGAGCGACGCGCACGCGGCGGCGGCCGTCGCAACAACGACTGACCTACGCCGGCCAGTTCTCCGGCAGATGAATCGGCACGTGCAGCTGGCGCGTGCCGTTGGCGGCTTCCGCGGGGAAATGCCCGGCCCGCACGTTGACCTGCAACGCGAAGAAGAACAGCTCCGGCAAGGCCAGCGTGCGATCGCGTTGTTGGCGGAATGCGATGAAATCCTCGCGCGTCGTCGCCGCGCTCAAATGCACGTTCGACTGTTTCTCGCTGCCCAAATCACTGCAGTACGCAGCGTCACCGGGTGATGCCGGGTAATCGTGGCCGACCATCACGCGCGTGGCATCGGGCAAGCGATAGAGCTTACGGATCGAATCGTACAGGTCGGCTGCACTGGCGCCGGGAAAGTCGCAGCGTGCCGTTCCGAGATACGGCAGGAACAGCGTGTCGCCGACGAAGGCGCAGTCGCCGATCAGGTACGTGACCGAGTCGGGCGTGTGGCCCGGCGTCGCGAGCACCGAGCAGGCGATTTCGCCGACGCGGAAGCGTTCGCCGTCGTCCCACAAGCGGTCGAACTGCGCACCGTCGGTGGCAAACTCCGGCTCCAGATCGAACATATGCGCCGCCGTGATCTGCACGTCGCAGACACCCGCGCCAGTGGCGACCTGGCAGCCGAGCGCGTTCTTCATGTAGGCTGCTGCGGACAGATGATCGGCGTGCGCGTGCGTTTCCAGGATCCACGGAATCTGCAGTTGCAGCTCGCGAATGCGCGTCAGCATCTCATCCGCGGCGACGGTCGCGACGGCGCCGGAGCGGCGATCGAAATCGAGTACGGGATCGACGACCACGCCCTGGCGCGTGCGCGGGTCGTGAGCGAGATAGGCATAGGCGCCCGTCAGCGTGTGATAGAAGGCCTCGACTGCCGGAACCTGCGTGACGCTCATGCGCTGATAGAGTACATGAAAACTGCGACGCTCATTTCCGCCGCCGACGCACCACGCACCGCGGAACGCATCCGCCGGTTGCGCTCGCTCGCCTGGCTGCTCGACAACTCGATCCCGCTGCCCGGCGGTTATCGCATCGGGCTCGACCCGATCATCGGCCTCGTGCCGGGCCTCGGCGATGCGATCGGCGCCCTCTTCTCCGCGTTCATCATCAACGAAGCACGCAGCCTCGGCGCGCCGCGCAGCGTCCTGTTGCGGATGATCGGCAATGTCGCAATCGAGACGGTGGTCGGCGCGATTCCGTTCGCAGGCGACATCTTCGACGCGGCATTCAAGGCGAACACCCGCAACCTGGCGCTGCTCGCGCGCTACCAGCTCGATCCGATCGGCAGCCGCCGCAGCAGCCGCTTCTTCGTAGCCGGGTTCTCGCTGCTGCTGGCGATCGTGGTCGCGTTCATGATCGCGGTGCCGGTGCTGGTGATCTTCGCAATGGTGAAACTCATATGGCAATGACCGAAGACTACGCTGCAACCGAGCCGACCCGCGCGGAGATCGACGCGCTGCAAGGGCCGGCGCTGCTGGAGTTCGGCAGCGTGTCGTGCGGCTGGTGCGTCCGCGCGCAGTCGCTGCTCAAGGCGGCTTTCGCCGCACATCCCGGCGTGCAACACATCAAGGTCGAAGACGGCAGCGGGCAGCCGCTCGGGCGCTCGTTCGGCGTCAAGCTATGGCCAACGTTCGTGTTCCTGAAGGATGGGCGCGAGGTCGCGCGCCTGATCCGCCCGACGCGCCCGCAGGAAGTCGCCGAAGCCTTCAACAGCATCGCCGCAGCGGCGTAGCATGGTCGCCGGCGCAGGCGCGCCGGGGAATCGACCATGCCGTTCATCGACGTCCACAGCCAGGCGACCGGCGAGCCGCTCCCCGGCTGGCACGACCGCTACTTCGCCTCGCAGTTCATGAGCTTCGCGTACTACGACGTGGACGCCGGCGCGTCGATCCACGCGCATTCGCACGATGAAGAAGAGGTGTGGCACATCGTCGAGGGAACACTGGAGATCACGATCGACGGCGAGACGCGCGTCGCGGCTGCGGGCACAGCCGCCGTGGTGCCGCCGAATTCAGTGCACTCGGTGCAGGCAAGGACGAACGCGCGGGTGATCATCGCAAATCACCCGACGCGGGAAAGAATCGTGAGGCATCGGAGTCAGGCTAAAGCCTGACCCCCAGGGGTGGGAGCAATTGTGGGTCAGGCTTCAGCCCGACAATCTCCGCAGCAACCGCTTCAGCACCGTCGGGTTTGCGGCCGGCGCAACCTTGCTCACCCGTTGCGCAACCTTCGCGGTCGTCGGATTCGTCCAGACTCGTCCCGCCGGGCTCGGCTCCGCTTCCAGCAGCGCCAGACCCGCCGCTTCGAGACGCTGCAGCTGCTCGTTGCTCACGTCCGTCTCGAACACACCGGTGGCCGTCTGCCACTCCCAGCTCGCGCGGCCCTGGTTGTCGAATACCGCGCGCCCGGACTTGCGTCCGCTGTCGGCCATCGTGGAAATCCTCTGTTTGCCCATGGTCGCAGTATCGACACGCCCAGGCCGCCGCAACATAAGACGTACACTGAACCGCCACCTGAGGTGACTCACGTCACATTGCGCCTGCAACCGGCAGGAACCTCCCGGCCGCCGGATCAGTTACGGGGCATGGACTACAGTGGCATCGGCGGGCCAGACAACGAGCGCGTCTACGGGCGTGCGCGGAGCAGCGATGGCATCTACCCGTGGAATCCGAACGGCGGGCCGTACGATCGCGACATGCCGCCGACGCAGACAGCGCGCGGCGGCTACCTGAAGCAGTGGGCTAGGTCCGCGCTTTCACCATTGTCTGCACCAGGTGATCGAGCGCCGCCGCCGGATCCTGGCAGCGACCGGAGTGAACCGCCGAAGTCTGGATGATGGTGCTGCGCGGCGCGACCAGCCAGTGAAAGCGCTCGCGCGGTGACAGCTTGCCGATCGGTCCCGCCGCGTCGCCACCCGCGCAGACCAGCGGAATGCTCGCGAGATTCGCGCGCACCGCTTCCAAATCCACGCTCGCATCCAGCGCCAGCAGCCGACGCTCGTCGAGCTCGATGCGCGCGCCGAGGAAGTCCTGCGCCGGGCAGGACAGGATCACTCCCGCGTTGATGAACTCTTCGCGCTCGACGCGCGGCACGACGCGCACGATCGCGTAGTCATACGAGCTGGGCGTGGGCACGCTGAGCCTCCAGGAAGAAATCTTGCGGCGGCTCGAGCCGCCGCAGCAAGTAGCGCTCGTACGCGGCGCGAAACTCGCCGGCGGTCGCGAACGCCGGCTCGCCCGCCGCAGCGTCGAGCAGCAGCTCGTCAGGAATCAAGGCGACCACCGAGCGGATGAGTTGCGGCGTCAGGCGCTCGAGCATGCTCTCGTGGGCCTCCGGCAACGCGCCGGCGAACGGCAGCAGCACGTGCTCGCGGATCCGCGCAAACGGATCGCGGCTGCGTTGCAAGTAGTCGGCATCCCAATCGTGATGGAAATACAGCGCCGCCCCGTGATCGATCAGGTGCAGCTGGCGATGCCACATCAGCATGTTGGTGTTGCGCGCGGTGCGATCGACATTCGTGACGAAAGCATCGAACCACACGATCGCCGATGCGAGCGCGGTGGCCGGCCGATGCGTCACCGGATCGAAGGTGACCGCGCCGGGCAAATAGTCGAGCGCGACGTTGAGCCCGCCGCTCGCGCGGATCAGATCCTGGATCTCGGGATCGGGCTCGGTGCGCGCCAGGTCAGGATCGAGCTGGATCAGCACGATCTCCGGCACCGGCAGATCGGCCGCACGGCCGATCTCGCCCGCGACCAGCTCGGCGATCAGCGCCTTCGGCCCCTGCGCGGCGCCGCGGAACTTGAGCACATACATGCCGTCGTCGTCGGCCTCGACGATGGCGGGCATCGAGCCGCCCTGGCGAAGCGGCGTGACGTAGCGCGTGACGGCGACGGTGCGCACGAGCTCACTGCTGAAGCTGGAAGCTCAATTTGAGGCGATAGCGTGCCTTGCCGCAGGCGCTGCTCATCACCATGTCGCTGACTGCCTTGACCGCAGCCTCGTCCAGGCGCGGAAACATGCTGCTCGCGACGGCACGCACATCGGTCGGTCGCGCCGCCTTGCCCGACAGCGTGAACTCGACGACGACCGGCCCTTCTTCGCCTGCGTCGCGCGACGCCGTCGGATAGTAGTCGCCGATCGAGATCGGCTTCACGACTTCGTATTTGCAGTTCGCCGGCGTATCGAGCGCCGGCAGCTTGGGCCGGGGCGTGCACTGCGCGTCGAACGTTTCCGCGTCTACGCCCTGCTTCGCGAGGCTCTCGACGAGCATGTACGTGCCGCGCCCCGTCACGAGGAGCTGCGACGCCGCGGTCTTCTGGCCGCGGCTGTCGGCGCCGGTGTACGTGATCTCGCCTTTGCACTCGAGCGTTTCGTCCGAATCGTTGCGGACGTGCACGGCGCGGTACAGACAATCCTCAGTCGCATCCTGCACCGAGCAGCGGCGCGGCCGGATGTCGCGCGCGAGGTAGAAGAGCCAGCGTCCGCCGCCGGGAACGTCGACGGTGCGGCCGGAAGCTTCCACGGTGAGCTCGGTCGTGATCGGCGAGCCGCCGCCGGTGACCTGGGTGGACGCAGCAGCAATGTACGACGAACAATCGGCCGGCTTCGCCTTGGTGCCACCGCCCGTGCTCTTGAAGATCTCACGTTGCGTCTTGTAGCAAGCCGCGAGTCCACGCAGCTCGTTGGCTGCTTCGTTGTAGGCGGCAACGTGCGCTTTGGAAAGCTCCTCTCGCGCCGCCGCGTCCTTGCCGACTGCTTTCTGGCTGATATCGCCGTTGAGGCAGTTCAGGTAGTCGCGCACTTTGCTGCCGAAATCGCCGAGCGCGCCGTTCGCGGCGACGAGCTCTTTCTCGCTGGCCGAGCCGCCCTCGGGAATCGAAAACGTCGGTCGCGGCCGCGTGCAATCCGCAAACGCGGCTGTGGTGGGGAGAACGAGCAGGCCGGCAATGATGATCCTGACGAAAGTCCGCATCCGCTGAAACCTCTGGTCGATCAGTTGGCAGTGACAGGTTGGGGAACACGCGGCCGCGCGAGGCGCGCGGCGATGCGCAGGCCGAGCGCGAGCACCACGATCGCGGCGGCCGGAATGTATTCGGGCATCGCGAGCGCGCGCCCGATGTAGCTGTTCGCGAAGATCAGCCAGATGTAATAGGAGCCGACCGTGTGCAGGATCTTCCAGGCACGCGGGCCGATCATCTGCGCCGTGCGATCGAACGATGTCGCAGTCATCGCAGCGATGAACACGTAGGCCAGGCCGCCGCCGATCCAGGTGATCACGGTCACGCGCTGTGCGAACTCGACTGGCTGAACGTGCTGCATCCAGAAAATCGCGGCGAGGTGCACGCCGTGCGAAACAGCGAACGACACTCCGAGGTAGCGTCGGTTCTGCCGCTGCCAGCGCGTCCACGCATTCGGCCAGAGGCGAAACAGTGCAGCGGCCGTGAACGCTGCCAGGAAAAGGGTCACGGACGTGCGCGCCGTCAGGCGTACGGCGCGGGCCGCTGCCTCGCCCGGATCCGGCGTGATCGCAATCGCCGCCAGCACTGCCGCAAGGATTGCGACGGAAGCGACACCGACGAACGGCCAGCCGTTCAACAACCCCCTGGGTCTGTGTTGCTGCATGTCGGACCTCCCCCTGCGTTTTCCGATGATAACAGCGGGACCTGCACAGCCGCGATGCACTGCTCACCGGCGACCGCTTGCAATTGACCGATCATCTCTGGGCGCGCTGGTCGCTGCAGCCTAGATTCGCTCGGGCAGAAGCGGAACCGGATTTTGCATCGGGCTGAGGGGGCCCGAACCCCGGGGCCGAAGGGAGGCGCAATGGGCACCATGAATCGCAGCGGCCGGTGGGTCAACTTCGCTGGGGCAGCGGTCCTGCTGCTGGCGGCGACAGTCGCCAGCGCGCAATCGCCCGCGGACGAGACCATCGTCGACGCGGTCTGGAAACCGCAACGCATGAACTTCGTGTATCGCGGCTACAGCACGCTCTACACCTGCGGCGGCCTGCAGCAGAAGTTGCGAAGAATCCTCAGGACGGTTGGCGCACGCGGCGGCCTCGAGCTGCGCGCCTACTCGTGCGACGACAGTGTCGCGACGGCGCGCTTTCAGATCGCGCTGACTTCGCCGGTCGAAGCGACGCCCGAGAACGTGGAGCGGCTCACCGCTTACGATTCGCGTGCTGAGTTGGTTGCGCGCGTGCGCGGCGATCAGCTCGCGAGCGCCGAGGACCTGGAGCGCTTCCCGGCAGTGTGGAAGACCATCTCGTTCGCACGCAGCCGCGAGATGAAGCTGGCGCCAGGTGACTGCGAGCTCGTGCAACAGCTCCGCCAGCACATCCTGCCGCGCATGTCGGTGCAGATCGTGAGCGACCAGGTGCGCTGCTCGCAGTTCGGCAACATCGGCAAGCCGCAGCTCACGGTGTCGGCGCTGGTGCCGGTCGAGCAATGAGGTGTCGGGCTGAAGCCTGCTGCGCAGGGATGCGCGAATGCCGCGGGCGCAGGATGCGCTGGAGTGGCCGGCCTACAGCGTGCTACGAACCTTCGTGGCTGGGCTGCAGGTCGGGCTTTAGCCCGACAATCTCTTCTTCACCACCCTGATGTGATAGTCGAGCCATCCGCGCTCGTTGCTGTTCTTCGACTTCGCACGCAGACTTTCCAGCGCCTTCAGCCGCGTCTCGAGCGCCGGCCGGAATTTCGGATCGCTCGCGAGCGCAACCTCCGTCGCATGCAGCGCTTCCGCATAGCGACCGGACTCGACGTATTGCGCCGCCAGCTTCGTCACAGGCTCCGCGCCGCCCGCAAGCTTCGCGAGATCTGAGAACACCGCGTCGACCGGCACGTCGTACAGCGTTGCGGGGCGCAGGTCGTACCAGCCCGCGTAGCCTTCGTAGATCCCGCGGATCGACCAGATCAGGTTGCCGTAGCCCTCGCCCACGACGAGCTCCGGCGGCAGCTTGATCTCGTGCATCAGCGTGAAAACGTCTTTGCCCTCGTTCATCCCGCGCACCACCGCGTCGTGCACGTAGGCGATGGCATCGCGGTACTGCGTCAGCCGTCGCGTGATCTCTGCATTGCCGCGCACCGGCTCACCATGGCTCGGCAACAGCAACTCCGGCTTCAGCGCCAGCACCTTGTCGAGCGACGCGATGTAGTCGAGCGCCCAGCGCGGCTTCGTGCCGCGCAATGTGTAGATGTTCGGGAACGACTCGTAGTAGTTGTCGCCGACGAATGCCGCGCGATACTTCGGGATCCACACGGTCAGGTGATCCGGCGTCTCGCCGGGCGTGCTCATCAGCTCGAAGTTCGTATCGCCCAGCGTGAACTCGTAGCGATCGTCGAACTGCACCGTCGCGTCGATCTTCGCGCCGTAGTTGCCGCTCCACGGACCGGTCTGCGGCCTTGGAAAGTTGAACTGCGCGGCGTTGCGCTCGGCGAAGAAGCCTGCGAGCCGCGTCTGGTAGTTGACGAACTCGTAGTGCTCCTTCTGTACGATCACCTGCGTGTCGGCCGCCTTCCACAGCGGCACGCCGCCGGCATGATCGCCGTGCGCATGAGTCAGCACGATGTACTTGATCGGCCCGGCGTTCTCGCGCTGGAGCAACTCCTTGGCGCGCGGCGCACGCACCACCGACGACGTGTCGATGACCACGTTGCCCGCGGAAGTCGTGACGAGGAACGTGTTGCCGAACCCGTACGCGAGATAGATCGCATCGTTGACGCGCACCGCCGCCTGCTGGCCTTCGCCAGTGCGCAGCGGATTGTCGATACCGATCTGCGTCTGCGCGACCGCGCTTGCACTTACTGCAAACGCGGCAAATGCAGCGACGCGCACGCGTCTCACTGCGGCTTGCTCACTTCGGTTTGCGGAGGCGCACGACGAACTGATCGGTCTTGCCGCGCAACGTCGGGTCGAACACGTTCTTCGTATGATCGTCCGCCGGATGCGCGAGCAGGTTGCTCTCGCCGTCGACCGTGAAGCCCGCCGCTTTGGCATCCTCGATCAGGAAATGCTTCGGGATGCGATGCAGGGCCGCGTTGTCGGCGCCGTCGTTGCCGACGTGATCGGTTACGCCGAACACGCCGCCCGGCTTCAGCATCGAGTAGACCGCTTTGAGGAAGCCGGCTGCCAGTGCCGGGTTCATGTTGCGCACGTCGTGATAGTTCATCGCCGTGATCGCGACGTCGACGCTGCCCGGCGCGATCTGCGAGCTGGCCGGCAGATCGGCGTCGACCCGCACGACGTTCGGCAAGCGATTGTTCGCGAGCCGGTCGGTGATCGCCTTCGCGTACATGCCTTCGCGCATCTGCAGCGCGACCGGCGGATTCTGCGCATACACCTTGCCCTTCGGCCCGACCGCCACCGACAGCGCTTCGGTGATGTAGCCACCGAGCGCGATGAGGTCGACGGTCGTCATGCCGGGCCTCACGCCGAAGAACTGCAGCAGCTCGGCCGGCTTGCGATCCGCGTCGCGCGCCTTGTCCTCGGCTGGCCGACTGGAGCTGGCAAGCGCTGCGGCCAGGTCGCCGCCGCCTGCGCTGGCCTTCGGCGCCGCCGACGAAGAGGATGACTGCATCGAGCTGCATGCCGCGAGCGACGTGGCCAGGACAACTGTGCACAAGCACTTGAGCATGTTCGTGTTCATGGTCGGATCCCCCTATTCAACTGCTGCCTTCTTCGATTCGATGCGCCCGAGCCGCGAGTAATAGCCGCTCGCCTGCAGGGTGATGATCGCGGGCTCGTCGCTCAAGTTACGCCAATACCAGCCATGCTGCCCGGTGAACGGCGCAATGAACGAGCCATGCGACTCGCTTGCGCGCTCCTGGATTTCATAGCTGCGAAAGTAGCCCTTCGGCCATTTGCCTTCGGTCGGCTCGCCGTGAAACTCGAAATACACGGGCCCGCCCTGCACGCGCCACGAGTACAGCATCGGCTCGCCTGCCGCGAGCGTTGCCTTGTATTCCAGCTCCTCGCGACCGCTCACGTCGATCTGGATGTTGCCGCTGTAGTACTTGCGCGGATGTGCATGCATCACTTCGGTGATTGGCTTGCTCGCCTTGCTGGTGCCGAGCACGTCGAGGCCGACGAGCCGACCGATGCCGAGCGGATCGATCGCGTACTCCGCGGGCAACACGAACGCGACGAGGATGGCCGCGGCCGCGAGCGCAGCGACGAGAGTGCTGATGAGCAAGCGGCGCGACGTGGCGTGGGGTTGAGCGTTCATTGACCGATTGCGTATCCCGTGAGCTGCAGACCGGTGAGCACGAAGCCTGCGGTGAGCAACACGACGTTCGCGCCATACGCGTGCCGCGCGAAGCTCGCCGTGCGTCGCCAGTAGTTCATGACCAGCAGGATCGCGCTCAGCGCCAGGAGCTGACCGATCTCCACGCCGACGTTGAACGCGAGCATGTTCGGCACGAGACCGTCGCGCGCCAGGTTCAGCTCCTGCAACTTGGTCGCGAGCCCGAAGCCATGGAAGAAGCCGAACAGCAGGACGGCGGCCTTCGCGTTCGGCTGCCAGCCGAACCACGTGCGGAAGGCGTCCATGTTGTCGAGCGCCTTGTAGACGACCGACAAACCGATGATGGCGTCGATGAGAAACGGATTGACGTGCAGCCCGGTGAGCACGCCGAGCAGCAGCGTGGAGCTGTGGCCGATGGCGAACAGCGTCACGTACAGCGCGACTTCCTTGAGTCGATAGAGGAAGAAGATGACGCCGGCGAGAAACAGCAGGTGATCGTAGCCGGTGACCATGTGCTTCGCGCCGAGATAGATGAACGGCACGATCTGCGCACCGGCACTGTTGCGCACGAAATCCTGGTCGCCCTCGGCGACGGTGTGCGCAAGCGCCACGCCGGCTGCCAGGAGCAGCGGCACTGCGAGCAGGCGGATGTGCCGTCGGATGTTCATCGCGGGAGCGGCATCATAGCCATTTCGACTTAGTTCAGCATGAGGAGCAGGGCCGCGCCGAGGGCGATCGCAGCGACGCCTGCACCGCGAGCGGCCGTCACGCGCTCCTTCAGGATGAAGATCGCGATCAGCATCGCGAATACGATCGAGGTCTCGCGCAAAGCTGCGAGCCGCGGCGTGTCGCCCAGCCGATAGGCCCAGAGAGCGAGGCCGTACGTCACGATCGACATGGCGCCGGCAAACAGGCCGGCGCGCCATTCCGAACGGGCGGCGATCATGAAGCGTGGCCCGCGCCACAGGGCGAAGACCACGCCGATCCCGCCGCCCAGCATCAGAAAAATCCAGGCGATGTAGCTCTGCGCGGACG
>Ga0209382_10001084_pt1 | contig 43695 bp, 40 predicted proteins | sample SoiMetdeltSBSDD5_FD_187599 | JGI IMG/M metagenome (GOLD analysis project Ga0209382, IMG submission 187599) | Bulk soil microbial communities from a Populus tree surrounding site in Tennessee, USA - Soil MetaG P. deltoides SBSDD5 (SPAdes) (version 2) | ecosystem: Environmental > Terrestrial >... | reverse complement strand
CCGTGAACGAGGCCGAAGGCGAACGCGATCGTCCAGCGCAGACGCAGGTGGGGGGCGACGATGTTCTCCAGCGCCATATAGACGATGGAGGCGGCGATCAGGGTCTCCACGAGGGGCGGGAACCAGAGCGCGTCCGGAGCCCAGCCGAAGGCGGACGCGATGAGCGTGATCGAGTGCGCCACGGTGAAGGCCGTGACCACCAGGACGAGCGGACGCAGCCGGCGCAACGGGATCACCAGGCACAAGAGGAAGAGCAGATGGTCCGTCCCGCCGAGGATGTGCCGGAAGCCCAGGGCGACGAAGCGAAACGCGGCCTGATGCCACTGCGGCGCGAGCCGGACGAGTCCGGGATCGCCGGAGAATTCGAAGGTGCGGACCGCGCCGCCGGGAGGCAGGAAGCGCAGGACCGTCGAGACACGCAGGCCGAGCCGCTGGAGGTCGGGATGGATCGAGAAGCGCGACGCTTCCGAGCGGACCGCGTACTCGAGCCAGACGTCGAGCATCCCCTGGTTCCAGTACAGCTCGGTCGGCTCCGGGAGCGGCGGGCCCGTGAGGTGAGCGCGGGCCTCCTCGTAGCTCCCGAAGCTCCGATCGGCGGGCAGCGACACGCGGGCGGCAACGATGCGCGGCGGCGGGAGGCGGACATCGTCTTCGTACAGCTCCACCGCGTCGGCGATCCAGAGGCTCGCGGCCTGGCGAAGCGAAGCGTCCACACGCGGGAGATCCAGGTAGCCGGGCCCGCGCGTGGGATAGTCGACGTCGCGCAGCGCGGCCAGCGGCGCGCGCACGAGCAGGTGCAGCCGCGAGCCCTCCGGCGTGAGGAAGGCCTGTACGGTGACGTCCGCCGGGACGTCGTGGGCGGCGGCGGACGAAGAGAGCGCGAGGGCCAGCGCCGCCGCCAACGCAGCGTATACTGGCGCCCTTCCACGCATCACTGAGCTCGTTCGGCAGCGCGCCCGCGCGCGAGGAGAGAAGAGACCATGGTTCGATCGACTTCGAAGCGCACCTGGATCGCCGGTGCGGGTTTCCTCGCCGCCGTGGCCGCGCTCGGACTCGCAGAGGTCGTCCTCGAGGGGAAGGCGGCCGCGGAGGCGCAAGCCGCCGTGCAGGCGCCGATGTTCGAGGTGGACCCCTTCTGGCCCAGGCCCCTGCCCAACCACTGGGTCCTCGGTTCGAGCGTCGGGGTGACCGTCGATGCCCGGGACCACGTCTTCATCATTCATCGCGGGGCGGGCACGCTCAACGCGGAGACCGAGATCGGCCTGGCCTCGAGCCCGCGCACGGCCGAGGCCTGCTGTCTCGCCGCCCCGCCCGTCCTCGAGTTCGATCCCGCCGGCAACCTCGTCGGCCACTGGGGCGGCCCCGGCCCGGGCTACGACTGGCCGAATTGGAACCACGGCATCGCCACCGACGACAAGGGGAACGTCTGGATCGCCGGCGGCGAGAAGAAGGACGCCCAGGTCCTGAAGTTCACGGCGGCGGGGAAGTTCCTGATGCAGGTGGGACGCCCCGGGCAGAGCCGCGGCAGCAACGACACCGAGAACTTCGGCCGGCCGGCCAAGATCTTCGTCGACCCCAAAGCCAACGAGGCCTACGTCGCCGACGGCTACGGCAACCGGCGGGTGGCCGTCATCGACGCCGACACGGGCAAGTTCAAGCGCTACTGGGGCGCCTACGGGAACAAGCCCGACGACACCGACATCGGCAACTACAACCCCGACGCCCCGCCCGCGCAGCAGTTCCGCACCCCCGTGCACTGCGCGGAGCTCGCAAGCGACGGGCTGGTCTACGTCTGCGACCGGCCCAACGACCGGATCCAGGTCTTCCAGAAGGACGGGAAGTTCGTGAAGGAGACCTTCATCGCCAAGAAGACCCTGGGCGACGGGTCGGTCTGGGACATCGCCTTCTCGAAGGATCCGCAGCAAAAGTACCTCTACCTCGCCGACGGCAAGAACGAGAAGGTGTACATCCTCGAGCGCGCCACGCTCCAGATCCTCACCAGCTTCGGCGACGGCGGGCGCCAGCCTGGGCAGTTCTTCGGCGTGCACAGCATCGCCACGGATTCGAAGGGCAACATCTACACCACCGAGACCTACGAAGGGAAGCGCCTGCAGAAGTTCGTGTACAAGGGTCTCGGGCCGGTCACCAGGCCGGATCAAGGCGTGCCCTGGCCCGGCTCTTCGCGGAAGTAGGAGCCGCGCCTACTTCTTGACGTACCTCTTCAGCGCCCGCGGACCGACTTCCGCGCCGTAGACGTTGCCGCGGGCATCCGCGGCCACGCCTTCCGATCCGCTGGTCACCACCTTCTCCGGATCGGGCTCCGGGTCGGGTATGAAGGCGGTGACCTTGCCGTCCTGGGCGCTGCCGACGCGGATCCCCCGCTTCCAGCCGGGGTTCACCTTGGAGTTCGACTCCGAGTCGGCCACGTAGAGGACGTCGTTGCGGTCGATGTAGACGCCGCTGGGCCGGCTGAACTGCTTCCATTCCTCGAGGAACTTGCCGTCCTGGTCGAAGATCTGGATCCGGTTGTTCCCGCGGTCGGCCACGAACAGCCGCCCTCGGGAATCGAAGGCGAGGCCGTGCGGCGTGTCGAACTCGCCGGGGGCCGATCCCCGCTTGCCCCACGACTTGATGAAGGTCCCGTCCTTCGAGAACTTCACGATGCGCGCGTTCGTGTTCTCGTCGTGCCCGTCCGCGACGAAGATGTCGCCGCTCGCGGCCACCACGACGTCGGAGGGCTGATTGAAGACGTCGGGGCCCTCGCCGGCCACTCCCGGCTTGCCGAGGGTCAGGAGGAGCTTTCCGTCCGGGCTGAACTTGAAGACCTGGTGCCCCTTGCCGTCACGTGCGCGCGCGTCCGTGAGCCAGACGTTCCCGCCCCGATCCACGTGGATGCCGTGAGGGAAGACGAACATCCCCGCGCCGAAGCTGGCCTTGAGCTGGCCCGCCTCGTCGAACTGGAGAAGCGCGGGCAGGCTGGAGCCGGCGCACGTGTTCGCTCCGCACCTCTCGCCGACCCAGATGGACCGGCCGTCCGGCGCGACGTCCACCGCGCTCGTCGCTCCCCAGGTACGACCCTCGGGCATCTTCGCCCAGCCCTCCACCGTGCGATAGGGATTGGGCGGGGCATTGGCGGGCTGGGCCTCCGCCCATCCGCCGGCCATCGCGACCGCGCCCAGCAGGACGCCCGCGAACCTCGGCCCGACTCGATTCGAGTGCATGGCCGGGTATTCTAGACGCTGTCGTCGAGCACGTCTTCGATGGCCGACTTCATGGACTCGGCATCGCCCACGGCCAGGGAATGGCGGAGCGCGTCCTTGGCCCGGTCCTCGCGGCGGCGCAGGCGGCGCACCTCGCGCACCAGCCGCAGGACGCCGTCGTAGGCCTCCTCGACGAGGTCGCGGCGCGGGCGCGGCTCCGGCACGCTTGTGCCCGGCGGGTTGGCCAAAGCCACCGTGGCCCGCAGCACCAGCGCCTGCAGCTCGTCCTCGCTCAGCGGAAGCGTGTCCTCGTCGTCCGGAGAGACGGGACCCGCGGACATCAGCGCAGGGGCCGGACCTCGCCACGCAGCAGCGTGGAGGGGCCGAAGGAAGGCGTCCCCAGGGGTCCCGCGTCGACGGTGAAGCGGCCGTCGAGGCGATAGGCCAGGGGCTGGCCGCCGAGCGCGCGCGAGAGAACGCCGCCCAGCCCGGGCAGATCGCTCAGGCGCAGGGTGACGTCGAGCGGGATGTCCTGGCCCAGGCCCGGCTCGAGGGGCAGGCCGAGCGGAAAGTCGACGGAGGCGGCCTGCGTGTCCTCCAGGAAGACCGCGCCCTCGATCGCGGAGAGGGTCAGCCCGAACGTGTTCGGGTTCTCCACGTGGGCCCACAGGCGCAGGGTGGCGGCGTCGGGCAACCCCAATCGCCCGCCGAGCCCTCCGCCCAGCCGCAGCTCCGCCGGCCGGTCGCGCGCGGCCTCGAAGCGCAGCGGGCGCAGGCCGAGCCCCAGCGCGCCCAGCGTCGCGCAGCCCGGAAGGCACAGCAGAGCGGCCAGCACGACGGCGGCTCCTAGGCGAGTGTGACAGGCGTGGATCGTGCGCATCGGCTCCCTCCAGATCAGTGTAGAACTCGACGCGCCGCGCGGGGGCGAAGTGCGCGCGAATGCCGTGAGACACTGGCCGTGATGGCGCTCGACATCCGCGAGCAGTTCCCCCTGGCGCCGTTGTCCACGCTCGGAGTGGGCGGACCCGCCCGCTACTACGCGCGCGTCACCAGCGAGGACGGCGTCCGGGAGGCCGTGGAGTGGGCCCGCACGCGCGACCTGCCGCTGTTCGTCCTGGGCGGCGGCAGCAACATCGTGCTCTCCGACCAGGGACACCCGGGGCTCGTCCTTCACCTCGCCACGCGCGGCATCGCCACGCGGCCGACGGCGGACGCGGTCGAGGTCACGGCGGAGGCGGGCGAGCCCTGGGACGCCCTGGTCGCCTCCGCGGTCGCGCAGGGCTGGGCCGGGGTCGAGTGCCTTTCCGGCATCCCGGGACTCGTGGGCGCGACGCCGATCCAGAACGTCGGCGCCTACGGCCAGGAGGTCGCGGAGACGGTTCTGTCCCTCGAGGCGCTGGATCTCCGGACGGGACGTGTCGAGCGTCTCACCAGCGCGCAATGCGGGTTCGCCTATCGGGACAGCCGTTTCAAGTCCGCCGACAAGGGCCGGTTCATCGTGCTGCGCGTCACCTACGCGCTGCGGCCGGGGGGCGCCCCCGCCGTCCGCTACGCCGAGCTGGGCCGCAGCCTCGAGGAGCGCGGCCTCCGCGCGCCGTCCCTGGCCGACGTGCGCGAGACCGTGATCGGCCTGCGCCGGCGCAAGTCGATGGTGCTCGATCCCGAGGATCCCAACACGCACAGCGTGGGCTCGTTCTTCACGAACCCGATCGTGCCCGAGGCCACGGCGGACGAGCTGGAGGCGGCGCTGCGCCGCGACGGTGTCCTGGGCGACGGCGAGCATCCGCCGCGCTTCCCCGCCGGCGAGGGCCGCGTGAAGCTCTCGGCGGCCTGGCTCATCGAGCGCTCTGGCCTGACCAAGGGCTATCAGCGCGGGAAGGTGGGGCTCTCCAGCCGGCACACGCTCGCCATCGTCAATCGCGGAGGGGCGACGGCCTCCGACGTCGTGGCTCTCGCCCGCGAAGTGCGCGCTCGAGTGCACGAGCGGTTCGGGGTGACGCTGGTGCCCGAGCCGGTGTTCGTCGGCGTCGCGCTCGATGAAGCGAAGGTCACGTAGAGCGAGGCGGCGCCGCGCAGCGGCGGCGCCGCGCGAGGGGGGTTTCAGGGGGGGTCGCGAACACCCATCTCGCGATGTGTGAGTGCCCCCCCTGAGATTGAAGATGTAACGCTCCTGCGTTGATTTCGTCCCCATGCACCCCCAGGCCCCGGTGCACTCTGAAGAGGACACTCCTCCCACCGGTCCGCATTACAACCCACTGGATTCAAAAGACTTCCACCATGGCCCCTACGTTGCTAAATAGGGGGGTGTGAACGCTCTGGGCGTTCGAACATTGGGAGGTAGGGCCATGAAGGCAATGATCGCAACCGGCGTCGGAGTGCTGGCGTTGGGCGGCCTGCTGGTGGCCAACTCGGGGCGTTCCGCTTCGGCGCAGTCGTCCCTGGCTGGTCCCGCTCTCGTCAGTCAGACGGACGCGAACCGCACCACGCTCGTCAACTGCGGCGAAGGCCGCCAGGCGCTCGTGTTCACCGACCCGCGCACCGGACAGTCGCAGGTGCAGTGCGTGGGGGCGGAGGCTTCACTCACCGGCGCGATGACGCCGGGCCTGGCTTCGGCCATGCCGGTCTCGCAGTTCGTGCCGGCCATCGTGCCGGCCCAGCCGGCGCCCCAACAGGTCGTCTATCGTGACCCCGTCGTGCCGGCCGCTCGCAGCACGGCACGTCGCTCCAGCGCGCCTCGCGCGCGCACCGCGTCCAACTCGACCTACAGCCAGGCGGAGCCGTCGTACAGTCGGGGCTCGGCCGTCGAGCCTGCCCAGCAGGGCCGCTCTTGGAAGAAGAGCGCGATCATCATCGGCGGATCCACCGCCGCCGGGGCCGGCGTCGGCGCCGTCCTCGACGGGAAGGACGGCGCGAAGAAGGGCGCCGTGGTGGGACTCCTGGGAGGCACCATCTACGACATCGCGACGCGCAACAAGCACTGATCGCCGTACATCAGTGCCCTGCCCCGGCTCCGGTCTCTTCGGAGCCGGGGTTTTTCATTTCGCCCCCGCCGCCGCCTGGCGCGACTGCGCCTTGGCCACCGCCTGCTGGAAGCTCACCAGCGCATCCGCGCTTCCACCCGGCTCCGTGAAGTTGTAGGTGCGCCCCCCGCGCAGCTTCACCGTGAGCTGCTTCTTCAGGTCGTCCGCCTCGAAGCGCTCGACGGAGGCCAGCGGCACGTCGAACCCGTCGTCGCCCTTCGTCGCCGCGTAGCGCAGTCCCGCCGGCGTCGCGGAGAGCCGGCCCCGGCAGGATCCGATCCCGTGCTTGTGCACGACCTCGAGGGAGGCGGCCAGGCGCACCGGCTTGAAGCGGACGCTGACGGTCTGGCTCTCTCCCGTCACCTCGACCGTCTCCGCGTACCCGTCGTATCCCTCCGCCGACACGTTGATGCGGTGGGGACCGGGTGCGACGTCGGTGAGGACGAGAGGCGCCTTTCCCTTGTACACGCGGTCCACGAAGACGTCCGCGTCCGGCACGTCCGCTTCCACGCCGAGACCGGCGGGGGCGGGCTCGCCCGACGCGCGCGGCCGCGAAGCGCGGGACGACCGCGGTCCAGGAGCCGGTGTGGCCTTGCCCGTGGTGCGCGCGGACCCCGTCGCGCGTGCGCTCAGGCTCCCCGCCGGCTCCGGAGGAGGAGACTGCCAGCGCAGGAAGAACCAGACGGTGCCGAGGACGAGGGTGACCAGGATGAGCGCCACGTCGACCCGTCTCATCGCGGCGGCTCCTTGTTACCGCGGCTCGCCCACGATGGGTACGGGATGGCCGAAGATGGCGGCCAGCTCCTCGACCTCGTCCTCGTCCACGATGGCCAGCACCTCGTCCCCGGCGTCGAACGTCACCTGCCCGCGCGGGATGACGATCTCGCCCTGGCGGATGATGGCGGCGATCACGGCCTTCGGCGGCAGGGGCAGGTCGCGCAGCGCCACTCCCACCGCGCGCGACCCGGGTTGGATCTTGTCCTCGACCAGGGAGTAGCGCCCGCGGCGCAGCTTGAGCAGGGTCATCATCTCGCCCAGCGACATCTCCTGCTCGATGAGGCTGGCCAGGATCTCCGCCTGGTTCACGGCCACGTCCACGTGGAAGTGCTGGTCGAAGAGCCAGGCGTTGCGCGGGTTGTTGATGGTGGCGATGGTCCGCGGCACGGAGTAGCGGCTGCGCGCGATGAAGCAGAGGGCCAGGTTGTCGGCGTCGCCTTGCATGCAGGCGGCCAGGACCTGGGCGCGCCGGATGCCCGCCCGCTCCAGGACGTCGGGGTCGGTGGCGTTGCCTTCGAACACCACTTCCGTGGGCAACTCGCGGTGGATGTGGGCGAGGATCTGCGGCCGGTGCTCGACGACCACGACCTCATGGTGCTGCGAGACGAGGAAGGAGGCGAGCTGGGCCCCCGTGCGGCCGCCCCCCGCGATGAGCACGAACATGGAGCGCGTTTCCGCCATCAGCGGGGCCCTCCCGCGGGAGCCGCCCGCTCGCGGAGGGCTTCGATCCCGGCCAGGGTGGCGCTCACGAGCAGGATGTCGCTCGGCTCCAGCACGAGGTCGGCCGCGGGGAGCAGGGAGCGGCCGGCGCGCGTGAAGGCGACGGCCATGCTCTCCGTCCCCGCCAGGAGGTCGCCCACGCGGCGGCCGCGCCAGGCCTCGGGGACCACGAGCTCGTAGATCTCGACCTCGCCGTTGCCCGCGGAGAAGACGGCGCGGCCCAGCGGCTGGTACAGCAGCTCCTCGATGCGCTGGGCGCCCCAGGCCGTCGAGCTCACGACCTGCAGGCCGAAGGCCTCGTGCATGGGCAGCCAGCGCGGATCGTAGTTCCGAACCACCACGTTGCTCACCTTGTACACCTCGCGGGCCATGTGGCCGACGACGGCGTTGACGGAGTCGGAGTTGGTGACGGCGGTCAGGCCGTCCGCCTCCTCGATGCCGGCGCGGGTGAGGACGTCCTGCGAGAGGACCTCGCCTTCGATCGTGCGTCCGCGGTAGTCGGGATCGAGGTTCGCGAAGGAGCTCCCCACCTGGTCGATCACCGCCACCTGGTGCCCGCGCTGGTAGAGCCGGAAAGCCAGCTCCGCCCCCACGCGCCCGCACCCCACCACGATGATGAACACTAGTCGTTCCCTCCCGTCGCCAGGGCGTCTCCTTCGCCGATGTCCATCTGATAGGGGACGCTGGTGATGACGATGCCGGGCCGGTTGATGAGGGCCAGGCGCAGGATCACCGCCGTCTGCGCGTGCAGGAGCTGGTGCCACCACTTCCGCGGCACGAACTGCGGCACCACGATGGTGAGCGTCTCGTTGGGCTGCCGCCGGTCGGCCACGTCCTTCACGTAGTCGAGCAACGGCTCCAGGAGCAGGCGGTAGGGCGACTCCAGGATCACCAGGCGCACGCCATTGCCCCACAGCCCCCACTTGGCCTGGACCTTGTGCGCCTTCTCCGCGTCCATCGAGACGTGCACGGCCGTGATGTCGTGCGACAGGGCCAGGGCGTAGCGCAGCGCCACCACCGTGCCCCGATGCACGCCGCTGATGGGCAGGATCACGCGGTGGCGCAGCACGCGCGGGGGGGCGCCGAAGTCCTCGAGGGAGAGGACCTGGGCCGCCTCGCGGTAGTGGCCGTGGATCGCGAAGAAGAGGGCGACCAGGGTCGGGATGACGATGACGATGATCCAGGCCCCCTCGTGGAACTTCGTCACCGCGAAGGCGACGGCCACCGCCGCCGTCAACACCGTGCCCAGGCCGTTGGTCATCATCTTCAGCCGCCAGAGCGGGTCGTGCTCGAGGACGGTGTCCTTCTCGTGGATGACCGTCCCCGGCGGCAGCCGGCCCACCTTCCACCAGCGCCGGGTCATGCCCGCCTGCGAGAGCGTGAAGGAGAGGAAGACGCCGATGGCGTAGAGGGGGATGAGGCCGGTGACGCTCGCGTCGAAGACGACGATCAGGACGATGGCGATCACGGCCAGGGCCAGGATCCCGCGCGAGAAGACGAGGCGGCTGCCGCGGTAGGTGAGCTGCCGCGGCAGGAAGCCGTCCTCGGCCTGCAGGGCGCTCAGGCGCGGGAAGCCGGCGTAGGCGGTGTTGGCGGCCATGATCAGGATGAGGGTGGTGGCGCCGATCGTCGCGAGATAGAGGATCCCCCGTCCCTCGAACGCCGTGCGCGCGATCTGCGAGATGACCGTCTCCTGCTCGGAGGGCAGGGCGCCGATCGGCGAGGCCACGAAGCTGATGCCGAGGAAGAGCGTGGCCAGGATGAGGGCCATCCACAGCAGGGTGACGCCCGCATTGCGGCTGCGCGGCTCCTTGAACGCGGTCACGCCGTTCGAGATGGCCTCGACGCCGGTGAGGGCGGTGGTGCCGTTGGCGAAGGCGTGGAGGAGGAGGAACAGGGTGAGGCCCTGCATCTCGCCGATGTGCTGGATCGGCGGCGGATCGACGACGCGGCCCAGCGTCCCCGTGAAGTAGCGGACGAGGGCGAGGCCGACGGTCAGGTACATGATCCCGATGAAGAAGTACGACGGGATGGCGACGACCTTGCCCGACTCCTTGACCCCGCGCAGGTTGATGATCGTGATCAGGACGACCAGCGTCACCGCGATGCCCACGCGCAGGCCGAAAAGGCGCGGGAACGCGGAGACGAGCTGGGCGACGCCCGAGGAGACGGACACGGCGACGGTCAGGATGTAGTCCGTGAGGAGGGCCGCCCCCGCGATCTGCGCGGGCAGCTCGCCCAGGTTGTCGCGGGCCACGATGTAGGCGCCGCCGCCCCCGGGATAGGCGTGGATGGTCTGCTCGTAGGAGAGGGTGACGATCGCGAGCAGGACCACGATGGCCACCGAGACCGGGAAGGCATTGTGCAGCGCGCCCAGCCCGGCCGCGGCCAGGACGACCAGGATCTCCTGCGTCGCGTAGGCGGTGGAGCTGAGGGCGTCGGACGCGAAGACGGCCAGGCCGACGGCCTTGCCGACGGCCTGGTCCTCGGCATCGGCGGAATGGAGCGGGCGGCCGACGAGCCACATCCGCCACCACTGGCGCCGTGGGGGGGGAGGCGGCCTTCGCAGCCGCTGGGGGCGGCCCGGCAACGCGTGGGCGTCCGAAGTCAAGGTAGGGGCGGCACGCACTCCCATTCCAATCTGCCGACGGGGTTAGCTGACGGGCTCGGGGTTGGAAGGTTCCCCTACCAGGCCGCAGCGCCTGGACTCGCCCCGCCGCGCTCGCGCGCGTCTTTGGGTCCCCCGCGCCGCCAGGCGGCGGCGGCTTAGGCAGGAACAGCCTAGGGCTCGTGATCGGCGGTGTCAACATCCGCTACGATGCCGGCCATGCTGGTGCCCGCGATGGCCGTGCTCCTTTCCGCGACCCCGGCGGCGCCGTCCCTCGAGGCGCCGGCGGCCGCCCGCTTCGCGACGCTGGCCCTGGACTGCGTCTTCCGCGAGTACCCGAACAAGATCGCGCACGTCCTGAGCAGCGAGGAAGACGTACGGCCCCCGCACGTCCTCACCCCGGCCTTCTACGGCTGCTACGACTGGCACTCCGCCGTGCACGGGCACTGGCTGCTGGCGCGGCTGGCGCGCGCCTTCCCCGACGCGCCGTTTGCGGCGCCTGCGCGGGCGGTCCTGGCGCGGAGCCTCACCCCCGCGAACGTCGCGGGCGAGGTGGCCTACGTCCAGGGCAAGGGCCGCACGACGTTCGAGCGCCCCTACGGTCTGGCCTGGCTCCTCCAGCTCGCGGCGGAGCTGCGCGAATGGGACGACGCGGACGCGCGCGCGTGGTCGGCGGCCCTGGCGCCCCTGGAGGCGGAAGCGGCGCTGCGTTTCGAGCAATGGCTCCCCAAGCTGACTCGGCCCATCCGCGTGGGCGAGCACGACCAGACCGCGTTCGCGTTCGGGCTGGTCCTCGACTGGGCCGCGGTGTCGGATCGCGCGACCACGCGCGAGGTGGTGAGAGGCCGGGCTCGCCAGTTCTACCTCGCGGACCGCGCCTGCCCGATGGCCTACGAGCCGTCCGGCCACGACTTCCTGTCCCCGTGCCTGGCCGAGGCGGACCTCGTGCGCCGTCTCCTGCCTCCCGCGGAGTACGCGGCCTGGCTCTCCACGTTCCTGCCCACGCTGACTTCACGTTCGGGCGCGGACTGGCTTCCTCCCGCCGTGGTGACGGACCCGAGCGATCCCAAGCTCGCTCACCTCGACGGCCTCAACCTCAGCCGCGCCTGGATGCTCGAGGGAATCGCCTCCGGCCTCCCCGCCTCCGATCCGCGGCTCGCCGCCGTGCGCGCGCTGGCGCGAGCGCATCGAGAAGCCGGCCTCGCGTCGGTGACGGGCGCCCATTACGAAGGCGGCCACTGGCTGGGCACGTTCGCGGTGTACCTCGCGACCGAGCGCGGGCGGCGTCCGCTTGATCGCGCCTCCTCCCGGCCGTAGCCTTCGGGGTGGACCCTTCGCGCGCATGAGCCCCAACAACCTCGAGCCCCTCGACAACATCCTCCAGGCCATCGGCTGGACGCCGATGGTCCGGCTCAATCGCATCGCGCGCGGGATCCGTACGCCCGTCTACGCCAAGGCCGAGAACCTCAACCCCGGCGGTTCCGTGAAGGACCGCATCGGCGTGGAGATCATCGAGGCGGCCGAGCGCAAGGGCGACCTCAAAGCCGGAGGCACCGTCGTCGAGGCCACCAGCGGCAACACCGGCGTGGGCCTGGCCCTGGCCTGCGCGATCAAGGGTTATCGCTGCGTGTTCACCATCCCGGACAAGATGTCGACCGAGAAGGTGCGGCTCCTGCGCGCGCTGGGGGCGGAGGTGATCGTGGTGCCCACGGCGGTCGCGCCCGACCATCCCGAGTACTACATCAACAAGGCGCGCGCGATCGTGGCCAGCACGCCCGGCGCGATCATGGCCGACCAGCACTACAACCCGGCCAACCCGGAGGCGCACTACCGGACCACCGGGCCCGAGATCTGGGAGCAGACGAAGGGCAAGGTGACGCACTTCGTGTGCTCGCCGGGGACGGGCGGCACCATCTCCGGAGCGGGACGGTATCTGAAGGAGAAGAGCGCGGCCGTACGCGTGATCGCCGGCGATCCCGTGGGCTCCATCTACACGGAGTACGCGCGCACGCACAAGAAGGGCGAGGGCTTCCCCTACAAGGTGGAAGGGATCGGGGGCGACAAGATCCCGACCTCCCTCCACTTCGACGTGATCGACGAGTGGGCGTTCGTGAGCGACGCCGAGGCCTTCCAGATCGCGCGCCGCCTGACCCGCGAGGAGGGCCTCTTCACGGGCGGATCGACGGGCGTCAACGTCAAGGTGGCGCTCGACGTCGCACGCAAGCTGGACGATCCGGCGGCGATGGTGGTGACCATCCTCTGCGACACCGGCGAGCGCTACCTCTCGAAGCTGTACGACGACAACTGGATGCGCGAGAACCAGCTCCTGGAGACCGAGCGCGTCACCGCGGCCACGCTGCTGTCCGGACGGCGGGGCGACCTGCCCCCTCTCGTCTCCGTCGCGCCGGGGGCGAGCGTGCGCCAGGCCCTCAACCTCATGGGCACCTACAACGTCTCGCAGATCCCCGTGGTGGAGGCGAAAGAGTGCGTGGGCTCGCTCAGCGAGGGCCCCCTGATGGCGCGCGCCCTCGCCGACGCCAAGGTCCTCGACCAGCCCGTGTCCGACGTCATGCAGCCGCCCTTCCCCGTCATCGAGAAGGGCACGCCGGTCGATCGGGTCACCGCGCTCCTCTCGCGCGAGACGCCGGCCGCGCTCGTGCGCGAGGACGGGACGTTCGTGGGGATCGTCACGCGGCACGACGTGCTGCGGCATGTCGCGGGGATAAAGTAATCGCCAGTCTGCGCCGTGCCCGCGACTGGGTCTTCACCGTCCCCTTCCTCATCGCCTTCGGCCTGATCCTTCTCGTCTTCGACGGCCTCCAGCGCCTGGCGCGCGCCTTCGGACGCCGGCCGCACGAGATCGTGGTGAACGGGCTCCAGAAGGCGCTGACCGCGAGCCTGCGCCTTTGCGGAACGCGCTTCCACGTCGAGCGTGACCAGGCGCTGGCGTCCGGCCGGCCCGCGCTCTTCGTCTCGAATCACCAGAGCATGCTCGACATCCCCATCCTGGGCGCGCTCCTCTCGACGCACTACCTGAAGTTCGTCTCCAAGCGCGAGCTGGCCCGGCGCTGGATCCCCAGCATCTCCTACAACCTCCGCCGCGGCGGAAACGCGCTCATCGACCGTGGGGATCGCGCGGACGCGGTGGAAGCGATCCGGCGGCTGGGGCGTGAGGAGGTCGCGGGCCGCGGCGTGTCCGCGGTGATCTTCCCGGAGGGGACGCGCGCCCGCGGGGGCGTCCTCGGGCCCTTCCGGCCGCAGGGAACCTTCGCCCTCATGGCGGCGGCGCCGGACGCGCCCGTCGTACCCGTCGCCATCGACGACTCCTGGCGTCTCCTCAAGGATGGCCTCCGTCCCGTTCCCTTCGGCACGCGCGTGCGCGTCTTCATCGGCGCGCCGATGGAGCGCTCCCCGCACGAGGACGCGGGGGCGGTGGTGAAGGCGGCGCAGGCCCGGATCGAGGAAGTGCTCGCGCGCTGGCGTGGGGACCCGGCCGATCAGGGCGGCCCGTAGGCGCGCAGCTCCGCCATCGTCCAGGGCATCGCGAAGGCGTCCGTCTCCGCGATGCGCAGGCGGAAGCCGCGAACGGTGCGCGGTGGGATGTCGAGGTCCAGCGACGCCTCGCGGGGCCGGTGCAGGAGCAGGCCGAACAGCCGATCGTAGGCCTCCGCTTCGTCGAAGGGGACCTCCGTCCAGCCCTCCTCGTCCTCCACGACGAGCTTGAGGCGCATCGGGAACTCGTAGGGGTCGGCCACGCCGACGGAGATGCGCGCGATGGTCGACGGCCGCGGGAAGCGAACCCGGAAGAACTCGCCTTTCCCCTGACGCACGGGGGTGGCCCAGGAGGTCCCGAGGTCGCCGTCGACGGCGCGCTCCGCCCCCGGCGTCGAGCCTTGCACGCTCCACCCGCGGCGATCCTGCTCGACGAGGCCCGCGCCCGCGAGCGGCGGGGCCGGGAAGGCGGGGGCCGGCGCGGCGGCGAGGCGCAGGACCTGATATCCGTCCGGGAAGACCCGTTCGACGCGCCAGCGGCCTTCTCCGCGCACGAGGCCCGCGCCTTCGGGCCGGACGAGCAGCGTGTCCACCCCGAACCGCTCGAGGAAGGCCACGGACTGTGGATCGGGGAAATGGAAGAGGCGCCACTTCTCGAAGTTGTAGGACGGCGGGAAGTATCCGGTGAACCCTTCGAGCGTGCGCTTCCAGTGCGCGGTCGAGTAGTACATGGGCAGGGCGTCGAACCGCTCGAGGCGGTTGCGCATGGCCGGCACTTCCGCCACCACCCGCACGTCGTCTCGCGTCGCGAGCCAGCGGTAGGCTTCCGGAATCGCCTGTCCGCCGGCGATCGGGTCCAGGGTCTGCGGGATCGACAGGTGCTCGACGAGCACGAACGCGCCGAGCGCCGCCAGCCCGGCCGTGCCCAGCCGCGGCCGCAAGCGGGCCAGCCCCACGGCGACGAGAGGGGCGAGACCGAGGATGACGAGGATCGAGAAGCGCTCCGGGTAACGGACGTTGCGGAAGCCGGGGGCCCAGCGGTAGAGGGCCGCGTAGGGCCCGGGCCCGACGTCCCATTCCCCGAGGCGGACGCGCGGACCGAGGCTCAGCAGGAATCCGGCCGCGAGGAAGCCGAGGAGGAGAGGGCGCAGCCTGCGCTCGAGCGTGACGGGCTCGCCTCCGCGCGCGCCTCGCCGGGGCCAGACCGCGACGACGGCCAACGCGAGCGCCGCGAAGCCGAGGAAGTGCGCGGCGTTCTGGTTGGGTCCGGCGGTGCCGAGGACGCCGGCGTAGAGCAGGTTGCGCGGGAGGACGTCGAAGTAGCGGTCGATGGGCACGGAGTCGGGGACGGGGCGCGCGAAGCCGAGCGCCTGGGCCGATCGCATGTAGGGGCGCGCGACGAGGGCCACCAGGAGCACGGGGACGGCCAGGCACGCAGCGAGGCGGGCCAGGGCGAGCCATCGCGGCCGGAAGCGCCAGGTCAAGACGGCCGCGGCCGCGAAGAGGACGAGCGGCGCGTACAGCGCCCAGTACATGCAGCTGAGGCTCTGCAGCCCGTAGAAGAGGGCCGCCGCCCCCGCCCTCTTCCAGGTCGGGACCCGGAAGAAACGGATGAGCGCCCAGAGGAGAAGCGGGAAGAACTCGTTGGAGAGGATCTGCAGGCGGACCATCTCGTTGACGTTCCAGGTGTGCAGCGCATAGAGCGCGCCCGCGACGAACGAAGCCGCGTCATCTCCGGTCAGCTCGCGGGCGAGGAGGAACATCCCGAAGCCGGCCAGGACCAGGGTCAGCAGGGAGACGCAGTTGTAGAGAAGGACCCAGTTGTCGCTCAGGGCGCGCAGGGGCGCGGCCATGAGCGCGGGCACGAGCATGTGCTCGGAGAAGGCGAGGGTGTCCGAGTAGGGATAGAAGGCGTTGCCGTCGAAGAGGTGCCGGGGGTCGCGCGGAAGACGGTGCAGCACCGAGGCCATGGCCCAGGTGTTCAGGGCGGGAGTGGCTTCCCGGATGCCGTGCGCGATGACGTGCGACGCGGGCCGCCGGACCAGCGGCCAGGTGAAGAGGGCGGCCAGCACGACATAGCCGAGGAGCGCCGCCGTGAGCCCGCTCCTCCGAGGCGCGGCGGTGGTGGCCATGCGAAGCGGCGATGATCCCACACCTGCCGCCGGGTTACGATCCGCGTTCATGGCCGTGGCCGCCCCTCCGCACCTGAGCCGCGCGCGCTCGCTCGCGTATTCCGTCGTCGTGGTCGGCCTGTTCTTCGCCCTGCTCGAAGGGGGGCTCCGGCTGGCGGGCGTGCGCGCGCCCGCGCGCCCGCGCCTGATCGTGCGGGCCATCGACGTCGACATCGACCTGCCCTTCATGAAGCTCGACCCCGAGCTGTTCTGGTCGCCGCGCGCGGGATGGCGGGGCGAGTTCCAGGGCTGGCCGGTCACCGTCAACGCCCTCGGGCTGCGCGGCCCGGAGGTGGTGCTGCCCAAGCCGGAGGGGCGCCGCCGCGTCGCCTGCTTCGGGGACTCGATCACCTTCGGCTACGGCGTGGGCGACGCGGAGAGCTATCCCTACCTCGTCGGGGCGGCCCTGTCCGCCACGGGCGCGGACGCGGTCAACGCCGGGGTCACGGGATACACGAGCTACCAGGTGCTGGGGCTGGCCCGGCGGGTCCTGCCCCGTCTCGAGGCGGACGTGGCGACGTTCTGCGTGGGATGGAACGACGCGGGAACGCGTCCCCTGGAGGACCGGGAGTACGCGCGCCGGGTGCAGGCGGCGATGTCGATGGAAGGCGTCCTCGACCACCTCGCGGTCTACCGCGCGGCCAAGGCGCTCTACCTGCGCTCGGGGCTCGGCACGCGCGACGCCGCCGCGCGCCGGCCGCGCGTCGGCCCCGACGAGTACGCGAGCAACCTCCGGGCGCTGGTCGAGGAATGCCGCCGCTGGGGAGTGCGGCCGGTCTTCGTGGCCCTGCCCCGCCGGCGGCGGGCCGGAGAGCCGCCCTTCGCCTCGCCCTACCCCGACCGGCAGCGCGAGACGGCGCGCGCCCTGGGGGTGCCCCTCATCGAGGTGCCCGAGCTGGCGTCGCGGCCGGATGGACCGGTGAACGCCGAATACTTCCTGGACACCCTGCACCTGACCGCGGCCGGCAACGCCCTCCTGGCGCGGGGCATCGCCGCCCGGCTCACCGCCCTCGGCCTGATCTGACCGGCCGCGGCCGCCACCGCGCGCCGCCGATCCTACAATCGGGACATGGCCTATCAGCCGATCGAGAACTACGGCGTCATCGGCAACATGCGGACGGCGGCCCTCGTCGGCATGAACGGGTCGATCGACTGGTACTGCTTGCCCGCCTTCGACTCCCCCAGCGTCTTCGCGGCCATCCTGGACGACAAGAAGGGCGGGGCCTTCTCCATCGCGCCCGCCACCGAGCACACGGCCAAGAAGCAGTTCTACTGGCCGGACACCAACGTGCTGGTCACGCGCTTCTTCTCGCCCGACGGCGTGGGGCAGATCACGGACTTCATGCCCGTGGGCGTGCGCAAGGGAGACCCCGGCTACGAGTGGCTGATCCGCCGCGTGAGCGTCTCCCGGGGCAGCATGAAATTCCGCGCGGTGTGCCGGCCCGCCTTCAACTACGCGCGCGATCCACACGAGCTCGAGCACGGCGAGGGCTGCGTGCGCTTCCGGAGCAAGGCCCTGACCCTCGAGCTCTCCACGGAGGCGCCCCTCCGTCTCCACGACGGCTCCGTCACGTCGGAGTTCCCGCTCCAGGAAGGCGAGTCGGTGAGCTTCGTCCTCCGGCCCGCGGACGGCGTCGGGGGCGGGTCCGGCTGCGTCGCGGACGCGGAGGCCCAGCGGCTCTTCGAGAGCACGGTCGAGTACTGGCGCCGCTGGCTCTCCGCCTGCACCTACTTCGGCCGCTGGCGCGAGATGGTGCACCGCTCCGCGCTCGCCCTCAAGCTCCTGACCTACGAGCCGAGCGGAGCGATGGTGGCGTCCGTCACCTGCAGCCTGCCCGAAGACCTCGGGGGCGGGCGCAACTGGGACTACCGCTACACCTGGATCCGGGACGCCGCCTTCACCATGTACGCGCTCATGCGCATCGGGTTCGTGGAGGAGGCCGGCCACTTCATGGACTGGCTGAGCGACCGCTGCCGCGAGCTCGGCCCCGACGGCTCGCTCCAGATCATGTATTCCGTGGACGGCAAGCCGGTGATCGCGGAAGAGACCCTGGACCATCTCGACGGCTACAAGGGCTCGCGCCCCGTGCGCATCGGCAACGGCGCCGTGCAGCAGCTCCAGCTGGACATCTACGGCGAGCTGATGGATTCCGTCTACCTCTACAACAAGTACGGCAGCCCCATCTCGGACGCGCTCTGGCAGTACCTGCGGCGCCTCACGAACTGGGTCTGCGACCACTGGAAGGAGACGGACGAGGGCATCTGGGAAGTCCGCGGCGGCCGCCGGCACTTCGTCTACTCCAAGCTGATGTGCTGGGTGGCCGTCGACCGCGCCCTGCGCCTGATGCAGAAGCGCTCGTTCCCCTCCGACTGGGGCCGCTGGATAGGTGTGCGCGACGAGATCTACGCGGACATCATGAAGAACGGCTGGAGCGAGAAGCGCAAGGCCTTCGTCCAGTCCTACGAGGGCGACAGCCTGGACGCGGCCGTCCTCATGATGCCGCTCGTGTTCTTCGTCTCCCCCACCGACCCGCGCACGCTCTCGACCCTCGATGCCATCAACCGCTCGCCGGCCCACGGGGGGCTCGTGTCCAACAGCCTCGTCTACCGCTACGACCGCAAGCACGCCCCGGACGGCATCCAGGGGGACGAGGGCACCTTCAACATCTGCACCTTCTGGCTGGTGGAGGCGATGGTCCGGGCCGCGGGCCGGACGGACCCCCGCCGGGTGCGGGACGCGCGCCTCATCTTCGAGCAGATGCTCGGCTACGCGAACCACCTCCGGCTCTTCTCGGAGGAGACGGGGCCCACCGGCGAGCACCTGGGGAACTTCCCGCAGGCCTTCACCCACCTCGGGCTGATCAGCGCCGCCTTCAACCTCGATCGGACACTGGGCGGTCCCCACCCCGACCATTGAGACGCGGCCGGCCCTAGGGCGACTCGCGCTCCCATTCCGTGTCGCGCTTGACCCAGCGCGTGACGGAGAGCGTGGAGAACGCGCCCGCGCCCCATCCGCGCACCTCGATGTGGAGATGGGGAGGCTCGAAGGTGATCCAGTTGTAGGTGTTGGGCTCGCCGCGCGTGCGCAACGAGATCGCCGTGCCCGCCTGGGCCACGAGCATGGAACGGCGGATGGAAAGGTGATGCGCGCGCACGTCGCCCGAGAACCCGAGGTGCAGGTGGCCGGCCAGCAGCAGGTCGACGCCCGCCGCCTCTGCCGCTTGAAGCGCGTGGAAGCCGCGGCCGACCACGGCCGGATCGGGGTCGCCGGGCGAGGGCACGAACGGATGGTGCGTCACCAGCACCTTGAACACGCGCTCGGGCAGGGGCGCGAACCGGTCGCGGATCTGCTCGATCTGGTGCCAGGAGATGCGGCCGTTCTTGAACGTCCACGACCGCGCGGTGTTCACGCCCATCACGGCCAGGTCCTCCTGGTGGAAGAACGGCGCCAGCTCCGGAGTGAGGTGGGTCCGGTACTTGCGCAGCGGGCGCGCGAAGCGCGACACGACGTCCCACAGGGGCACGTCGTGGTTGCCGGGAACGACGAGCACCGCCCCCGGCAGACGGTCGAGGAAGGCCCGCGCGGCACGGAACTCGCGCGTGCGCGCGCGCTGCGTGAGGTCGCCGCTCACCGCGACCAGCCGGGGAGCGCGCGCGTGGAGCTCGGCCAGGAGCGCCTCCGCCACCGGCGGGTCCTCCTTTCCGAAGTGCAGGTCCGAGATGTGGGCTATGGTGCGCATGACTCCCGGGGCACGATGACGCGCAGGGCGCGCGGACGGATGCGATAGCGCAGGGGCGGCGCGACGTAGCAGACCTCGCCGTCGAAGGCGACGCGCACCAGCCGCCGGCGGTCCTCGACGCGCACCTCCGTGAGGCCCAGACCCTGGAAATCGCGGCTGTCGTCGAGACGGCCGACGAGCGCCCGCAGCGCGAGGCGCAGGAAGCGGAACCGTCCGGCGTCGCGGGCGAGATAGACCCACAGCTCGCCCGCGTCCAGGGCCGGACGCTTCCCGAGCGCGAACAGCTTCGTCTCGTAACGGTTGTTGCCGATGAACACCATGGGCGTGGTGAGGTTCACGCCCCCCTCCGGCACGCGCAGGGTCACGCGCACGACCGGGAACTCGCGCAGGGTGGCCAGGGCGGCCCGTCCCATGGCCACCCACTTGTGCATGCTGTGGGCCTCCATCCAGGCGTCGCGGAGGGAGACGGCCGCGGGGTAGAGGCCGATCGAGGAGTTGTTCACGAACACCCTTTCGTTCGCCTCCCCGAGGTCCACCTCGCGCACATTGCCCTCGGCCACGACGCGCACGGCGTCCTCGAGCGTTCCGGGAATGCCGAGGTCGCGGGCGAAGTGGTTCAGGGTGCCGAGGGGGAGGATGCCCATCGGCTTTCCCGAGGCGGCGAGCCCGCCGGCGCCCGCGCCCATGGTGCCGTCGCCGCCCCCCATCACGACGACGTCGGCGTCCGAGGCCGCGGCCTCACGAGCGGCGGCGAGAAGCTCGGGCCCGGGGACACGCCGGACCGCGGCCTCCACGTCGAGGCGGGCGAAGAGCTCGCGCACGCGCGCGGCCTCCGCCTGGACCTGTCCCGGGCGAAGGCCGGCGGCCGCGTTGAGGAGGACGCTGGCCTTCATCCGGATCCGACTTAATTATAGGCAAACAATCACCATAGGACCTGGCTGTCAGATAAGATGACTTCATCGGGTTCGGCGCGCGGCGGCGAGCCCCATGAGGAATCATGAATCCCACACCGCCCGACGTCGACGAGGCCGCGCGCCCCGAGCACCTCGATCCGGCCACGTTCGCCTTCTATCGCGCCTGCCTGCAGGCGCTCAACGAAGCGAAGCGGCCGTACCTCGTGGGCGGGGCCTACGCCTTCGCGCGGTACACGGGCATCGAGCGCCATACCAAGGACTTCGACATCTTCTGCCGGCAGGGCGACGTCGACTCGCTGCTCTCCGTGCTGGACGGGCTGGGCTGTGAGACCGAGAAGACGTTTCCCCACTGGCTGGCCAAGGCCTACAACCCGGGCACGGAAGACTTCATCGACGTCATCTACAGCTCGGGCAGCGGCATCGCGGTCGTGGACGACGAGTGGTTCACGCACAGCGTGCCGGAGACGGTCCTCGGCGTCCCCGTGCGCCTCTGTCCGGCGGAGGAGATCATCTGGTCGAAGGGCTTCATCATGGAGCGTGAGCGCTTCGACGGGAACGACGTGGCGCACCTGCTGCGCGCGCGAGGGCACAACCTCGACTGGAGCCGCCTCCTGCGGCGCTTCGGCCCGCATTGGCGCGTGCTGCTGACCCATCTCGTCCTGTTCGGATTCATCTACCCGGCGGAGCGGACGCAGGTGCCTCCGGAGGTCCAGGACGACCTCGTGCGGCGCCTGCAGGCGGAGACGATGGCCCCGCCTCCGGCGGACAAGACGTGCCAGGGCACGCTCATCTCGCGGGCCCAGTACCTGATCGACATCGGGCCCTGGGGATACCGGGATGCGCGCCTGGAGCCCGGGGTCAAGATGACTCCGGCCGACATCGCGCACTGGACGCGCGCCATCGAGGCCGACGACAAGGAGGCGAAGCCGCGGTCATGAACGGAGAGCGCGAGACGATTCGACTGGCGGCGGTGGCGGACGTGCATTGCACGCGCACCTCGTCGGGGGCGCTGGCCCCCGTGTTCGCGGAAGCGGCGTCGCAGGCGGACGTGCTGCTCCTGGGCGGCGACCTCACCGACTACGGTCACGCCGACGAGGCGCGCGTGCTCGCGCGCGAGCTCTCCGGCGTGAAGATCCCGATCCTGGCCGTGCTCGGCAACCACGACTTCGAGTCCGGCCACGAGGAAGAGATCGTGAAGATCCTGATCGACGGCGGAGTGCAGGTGCTCGACGGGGACAGCGTCGAGGTGCAGGGCGTCGGCTTCGCGGGGGTGAAGGGCTTCGGAGGCGGATTCGGGCGCCGCACCCTCGAGCCCTGGGGCGAAGCCGCGACCAAGGCCTTCGTGCACGAGGCGGTGGGAGAGGCCCTCAAGCTCGAGCGCGCCCTGGCCCGGCTGCGCACGGCCCAGCGCGTGGCCCTCCTGCACTACGCGCCGATCGAGGCGACGGTCGAGGGTGAGCCCCGCGAGATCTTCCCGTTCCTCGGCTCGAGCCGCCTGGAGGAACCGCTCAACCGCTACGAAGTCACCGTCGCCTTCCACGGCCACGCCCATCGCGGGGCCCCCGAGGGCCGAACCAGCGCGGGGATCCCGGTCTTCAACGTGGCCATGCCGTTGATGCGGCGCGTGCTGTCCGAAACGTTGCCCGTCCGCATCGTCGAGATCCCGGCCCTGGTGCCGGCCACCGCGGCCGCGCAAGCTCCCTCCCGCCGCCGGGACGACCTCCACTAAGGCAAAGGACTCCCCATGAAGAACAGCAAGAAGACGGCCGGACGCGCGGGCACGCAGGCCCAGCTCCCCGATTCCAAGGGAATCAACCCGGCGCGGGACGCGCGCCGACGCAAAGGCGGGACGGTCGTGACCGTCCCCCATGGCGGCGGCAGCGGGACGTACCGCAAGTCACGCCGGGCCTCCGAGTAGGAGGCACCGCCCAGGCGGCTATCATCTCTTCATGAGGTCCAAGGCCGCTCGCACCTCCGGGTCCCGCTGGCCCATGCCGTTCCTGGCCGGCGTCCTGACCGCCGGGGCGGGGATGGTGCTGCTCAACGCGCTCGGCGGGCGGCGGCGGCGGCGCCTGGTGGATCCGCGCCTGATCCGAAGCGCCGGCCACGTGGACGGCGACGTCCCCCCTGCGGTGATCATTCCCGGCATCATGGGCAGCGGGCTGGCGCGGCCGGACGAGACCCGCGTCTGGCTCAACCTCCGCAATGCCGTCGGCCAGTACAACCTGAGCCTGCCCTTCGTGCTCCCCCTCAGCGAGAGCCGCGACGACCTCCGGCCGGGCTCGCTGCTCGGCACCGAGCACCGCCTGCCGCGGATGTTCGGGTTCACCGAGTACTACGACCTGCTCGAGCTGCTGGAGGCGGCGGGCTTCGAGCCCGCCAAAAAGACGGGCGGAAAGGGCATGGCCTACCACGTCTTCGCGTTCGACTGGCGCCGCGACCTCGTCGAGTCCGCGCGGCGCCTGGACGAGACCCTGGACGCCCTGGCCGACGCCCGCGGAGACCGCGCGACGCGCTTCAACATCGTCGGCCACAGCATGGGCGGCCTGATCGCACGCTATTACCTCCGCTACGGAACCGCGGAGCCGCAGCCGGGCATGCCCGTCACCTGGGCCGGCGCCCGCCGCATCAACAGCATGGTGCTGGTGGCCGTGCCCAACGCGGGCAGCATCCATTCCCTGGAAGCGATGCTCTACGGCAACCGCGTCGGCCTCTCCTACACGACGCTGGCCGCTTCCGTGATCGCGCGCATGCCGTCGGTCTACCAGCTCATCCCGCCCAAGGGCGCGCCCGCGCTGCTCGACGCGGAGTGCACGGAGATCGAGGCCGACCTGCACGACGTCGCGACCTGGGAGCGCTTCGGATGGGGACCGTTCGGCTCCTCTTCGATCCGGCGCCTCAGCGGGATGGCGGACGACCGGGACCTGGTGAGCTACGCGGAATTCCTGGCCGCCGTGCTGACCCGCGCGCGCGACTTCCACCGCGTGCTGGCCGCGGTGCCCGGAACGCCCTGCCCCGTCCGCGTCACCACCATCGGGGGCGACTGCATGCCCACCCTGGCCCGCTGCATCGTGTCCGAGAAGAAGGGCGCGTTCCCCCGCTTCGAGCCCCTGAACCGCCACGAGGCGGATTGCATGTTCGAGGCCGGCGACGGCCGGGTGACGCGGGCGAGCGTGCTCGGATCCCATCTGCCCGGCGCCGACGACTCCGAGTCGGGATCGGGCTACCCGGAGGTGGTGCGGGCGTTCATCGGCAGCGCCGATCACCACGGCATCTACAAGGAGCCGACGTTCCAGAGCGTGCTGCTCCGCCACCTCCTGCGCACGAAGCCCCACGTCTCCCCCCGCGACCTCGCCGAAGCCACCGGCTCCTGACATCACTCGCGCGTTTCGCTCACGCTCGATAGAATTGGACCTAGGTGGCACGTAGAGCACGGCGGCGCCGCGTAGCGGCGGCGCTGCGCGAGGGGGTTTCAGGGGGGGCCGCGAACACCCACCTGGCCCTGTGTGAGTGCCCCCCCTGACTTAATAAGCGAAGCAAGTGAGCAAGCAAAGAAGCGCCAGCTAGCAAGCAAGCAGCACCGTAAACAACAAAGCAAGGAAGGACTCTCGAGAATGACTCCCGCGCGCGCGCACGCCTTCCTGCGGTCCTCCCTCGGTCTCAAGATCGTCATGGCCCTGACCGGAGTGGTCCTCTTCGGGTTCGTGATCGGCCACATGATCGGGAACCTGCAGGTCTACCTGGGCCGGGAGGCGTTCAACGCCTATGCCGAGTCGCTCCGCGCCCTCGGCCACGGCACCCTGCTCTGGATCGCGAGGGCCGGCCTGCTGGTGGCGGTGGGGCTGCACATCTGGTCGGCCTGGCGGCTGACCCGCATGAACAACGCCGCCCGCCCCGTGGGCTATCGCGAGACGGAGCGGCGCGAGTCCAGCTACGCCTCGCGCACGATGCGCTGGAGCGGCGTCATCCTGCTTCTCTTCGTCATCTATCACCTGATGCACTTCACGTTCGGGGTCCATGCCGTCCACCCGCGCTTCGTGCCCGGGGACGCGTACCACAACTTCGTGACCGGCTTCCAAAGCCCGATCGTGTCGGGGTTCTACGTCCTGGCCATGCTCGCCCTCGGCCTCCACCTCTACCACGGCGCCTGGAGCTTCATGCAGACCCTCGGCCTGAGCCATCCCCGCTACAACCACCTGCGCTACGCGTTCGCCGGCCTCGTCACCGTCGTGATCCTGGCCGGCAACATCTCGTTCCCGGTGGCCGTGCTCACCGGATTCGTGCGCGAGCAAGCGGACACGGGAACGCGCACCGCGGCGCACGGCGGAGCCCGACGCTGATGGCGCTGGATCCGAAGGTGCCGGCGGGGCCGATCGACAAGAAGTGGGAACAGCACCGCTTCGAGATGAAGCTGGTCAACCCCGCCAACAAGCGCAAGTACAACGTGATCGTGGTCGGCTCCGGCCTGGCCGGGGCCTCCGCGGCCGCCACCATGGCCCAGCTCGGCTACAACGTGAAGTGCTTCTGCTACCAGGACAGCCCGCGGCGCGCCCACTCCATCGCCGCCCAGGGCGGGATCAACGCGGCCAAGAACTACCAGAACGACGGGGACAGCATCTACCGCCTTTTCTACGACACGGTGAAGGGCGGCGACTTCCGTTCCCGCGAGGCCAACGTCTACCGCCTGGCCCAGATCAGCGTGAACATCATCGACCAGTGCGTGGCCCAGGGCGTGCCCTTCGCCCGCGAGTACGGGGGGACCCTGGCCAACCGCTCCTTCGGCGGCGCCCAGGTGTCGCGCACGTTCTACGCGCGCGGGCAGACGGGCCAGCAGCTCCTGCTCGGCGCCTACCAGGCCCTGGAGAAGCAGGTCGGCCTGGGCAAGGTCCAGATGTACGCGCGCCACGAGATGCTGGAGCTGGTGGTGATCGACGGCCGCGCGCGCGGCATCGTGGTGCGCGACCTGGTGACGGGCAAGGTGGAGTCGCATGCCGCGGACGACGTCATCCTCGCCACCGGGGGCTACGGCAACGTCTTCTACCTCGCCACCTACGCCAAGGGTGCCAATGCGACCGCGATCTGGCGCGCCTACAAGAAGGGCGCCTACTTCGCGAACCCCTGCTACACGCAGATCCACCCCACCTGCATCCCCGTGACCGGCGAGCACCAGAGCAAGCTCACGCTCATGAGCGAGTCGCTGCGCAACGACGGCCGCATCTGGGTGCCCAAGCAGAAGGGGGACACGCGCCGGCCCGACCAGATCCCCGAGGAGGACCGCGACTACTACCTGGAGCGGCGCTACCCCGCCTTCGGCAACCTGGTGCCGCGCGACATCGCCTCCCGCGCGGCCAAGCAGGTCTCGGACGAAGGCCGCGGGGTGGGCCCCACCGGCCTCGGCGTGTATCTCGACTTCTCGGACGCCATCCGGCGGCTCGGCCAGCCCGTGATCGAGGAGAAGTACGGAAACCTCTTCGACATGTACGAGCGCATCACGGACGAGAACCCGTACCAGGTCCCCATGCGCATCTACCCGGCCATCCACTACACGATGGGCGGGCTGTGGGTGGACTACAACCTCATGAGCACGATCCCGGGCCTGCACGTGCTCGGGGAGGCGAACTTCTCCGACCACGGCGCGAACCGCCTGGGCGCCTCCGCGCTCATGCAGGGACTGGCCGACGGCTACTTCGTCCTTCCCTACACGATCGGCGACTATCTGGCCACGTCGTCGCTGCCCAAGGTCGGCACCGACCATGCCGCCTTCAAGGAGGCGGAAGCGGCCGTGGACGCGCGGGTCAAGAAGCTGCTGGCCATCAAGGGCACGCGCTCGGTGGACTCCTTCCACCGCGAGCTGGGCAAGATCATGTGGGAGTACTGCGGCATGGCCCGCTCCGCGGACGGGCTCAAGACCGCCCTCGAGAAGATCCCCGCCCTGCGCGAGGAGTACTGGGAGAGTGTCCGCGTCCTCGGCGACGGCGCGTCCTTCAACCAGTCGCTGGAGAAGGCGGGACGGGTGGCGGACTTCCTCGAGCTCGGGGAGCTGACCTGCCGCGACGCCCTGGAGCGCAGCGAGTCCTGCGGCGGCCACTTCCGGGTGGAGTACCAGACCCCGGAGGGTGAAGCCCGGCGCGACGACGAGCACTTCGCACACGTCGCGGCCTGGGAGTACACGGGCGACGGCCAGACTCCCAAGCGGCACCAGGAGCCGCTCACCTTCGAATACGTCCATCCATCCCAGCGGAGCTACAAGTGAGCGGGAGCATGCGACTGACGCTGAACGTCTGGCGGCAGAAGGACCGCAAGTCCGAAGGACGCTTCGTCACCTACGACGCGCCCGACATCTCGCCGGACATGTCGTTCCTGGAGATGCTGGACGTCGTGAACGAGCGGCTCATTGGCAAGGGCGAGGACCCGATCGCCTTCGACCACGACTGCCGTGAAGGAATCTGCGGAACCTGCGGCATGGTCATCAACGGCGCGCCCCACGGCCCCCGGCGGGCCACCACCGCCTGCCAGCTGCACATGCGCAGCTTCAAGGACGGGGACACCATCACCATCGAGCCCTGGCGGGCCACCGCCTTCCCCGTCCTCAAGGACCTGGTGGTGGACCGCGCCGCCTTCGACCGCATCATCGCCGCCGGCGGGTTCATCACCGCGCCCACGGGGACGGCGCCCGACGGCAACGCCATCCCCGTCCCCAAGACGGACGCCGACCACGCCATGGACGCCGCCGCCTGCATCGGCTGCGGGGCCTGCGTCGCCGCCTGCCCCAACGCCTCCGCCATGCTCTTCACGTCGGCCAAGGCCGCGCACCTTGGCCTCCTGCCCCAGGGCCAGCCCGAGCGCGCGGAGCGCGCGCTCAAGATGGTCGCGCAGATGGACGCGGAGGGCTTCGGCTCCTGCACGAACCATTTCGAGTGCGAGGCGGCCTGCCCCAAGGAGATCAGCGTGGAGTGGATCGCGCGCCTCTACCGCGACTACATGAAGGCCACGCTCACCCGGCCCGCGGACACTGGACGAGGCGAAGGCGGCGTCGGCTAGCGGCCGCACCGGCGACCGCCGCGGGCTCGCCCTGGTCGCGGCCGTGTTCGTCCTCTCGCGCGCGCTCTACGCGTGGGCGGGCGTGCGGTTCAACGACTGGCCCCTCGGCGTCTACTGGCAGTACCTCGACCCCTTCCTGCTGAAGCGGAAGCTCGGGGAGAGCCTCCTCTACCTCCACGGCCAGCCGCCGCTATTCAACCTCTACCTCGGCGCCGCCCTCGCCACCGGCCGCGAGAAAGCCGTCTTCGTGGCGACGTTCCTTCTCTGCGGTCTCGCCACCTACGCGGGCGCGTTCCTCTTGATGAGGCGCCTCGGGGTCGGTGCCCCGCTCGCCTTCCTCCTGGCCACGTGGCTCGCCACCGCGCCGACCTTCGTCGCCTACGAGAACTGGCTCTTCTACTCGCTGCCGGTGGCGGCCCTGCTCGTGCTGGCCGCGCTCGCGCTCGAACGCGCCGCTCGGCGCGGACGGACGCGGGACGGCCTTTTGTTCCTCGGCATCCTGGCCGTCGTGTGCGGCACGCGCAGCCTCTATCACCTCGCCTACCTGCTGGCCGCCGTCGCCCTGCTCGCCCTCGCCTGGCGCGATGCGCGTCGCGCGCTGGTGGCGGCCGCGCTGCCCGTGGTCCTGGTCGCGGGCCTCTACGCCAAGAACGCGGTCCTCTTCGGCCACTTCGCGGCCAGCACCTGGACGGGCATGAGCCTCGCCCACCTCACCACGGACGGCCTGAGCGCCGCGGAGCTGCGGGGCCTCGTCGAGGCGGGGACGCTCAGCCCGGCCAGCCTCGTCCCCGCGTTCTCGCGGCCCATGCTCTACCGGCGCACGTACTTCGATCCCCCGCCCGCGACCCGCGTCCGCGCGCTCTACTGGGAGGAGAAGACGACGGGAGGGCCGAACTTCAACCACGCCGCCTACGCCCGGATCTCGGCCGACCTGCTCCGCGACGCGCTCTGGGTGATCCGCCACCACCCGCGCCTCTATCTCGCATCCGTCGCGGAGGGCTGGCGCATCTACTTCCGATCGGCGGCGGACCTGCGGTTCCTGGGCGCGGAGAACGTGGAAGCGCTCCGCCCGGCCAGCGATTTCTACGACGTCGTGTTTTTCGGCCGCGTGTCCGGACCCGAGAGCGATCCGCGGGTGCCCGCGCGGTATTGGGGGCTGATCCTGGGACTGCCCTTCGTCTTCGGCCTGGGAGTCGCGGCCGCCTTCGGACGCGGGCCCGGCCGCGGGCTGGACCGGACGCAGCGGCTGCTCGCCGGCTTCCTGTGCTTCAACATCGCCTACGTGGCCGTGGTGGGAAATCTCCTCGAGCTCGGCGAGAACAACCGCTTCCGTTTCGAGACGGATCCCCTCTCCGTGTGCCTGCTCGGCCTGGCCCTGCAGAGCGCGTTCGAACGCGTGCGCCGCCTTCGCGCCTGAGCGACGCGCTCAGTGGTGGTGCGGCTCCGCTTCCGCCGGGGGCGCCCCGCTTTCGTGATGATGGTCCTCGGGCGGTACCGCCGCCGCCAGCGCCTTGCGCTCGTCCGGGCTCAGCTTCGGGGTGTGGCGGACGAAGGCGGCGATGGCCGCGATCTCGTCGTCCTTGTGGTTCACGCCGAAGGCGGGCATGCCCGTGGCGCGGATGCCGTTCTTGATGACCCAGAAGAGCTGGGCGTCGGTGTACGTCTGCAGGGCCCCGTCGATGTCCGGCGGTGTCGGGTTCATGCCCTGGGCGAATTCGGCTCGCTTGACCCCGGGAGCGCCGTGACAGGGCAGGCAGTTCTCGACGTAGTGCTCACGGCCTTCCGCGAGGGAGGCGGCATCGGTGGGAAGAGTCACCTGCAGACCATTTCCGCCGCGCCGGACCGCCTCGAATTTCGCCGTCATGGCGATCCGATCGACGAGGTCGGGCGGAGTGGTGGCCGCTATAGGCAGGCGGCCCGTGTGCACGAGGAAGGCGCCGACGCCCCCTGCGACCAGGAGCACGCCGAGAACGACCAGAAGGATCTTGATCACGGGCACGTCAGATCTTCAATACGTCGACCAGCTCCTTGACCGCCGCCGCCGACTTGTGCAAGGCGGCGCGCTCGGAGTCCGTGAGCTTGATGTCCCAGATCTTCTCGATGCCCTTGGCCCCGAGCTGGGCGGGCACGCCCACGTAGAGTCCCTGGATGCCGAACTCGCCCTCCAGGTAGCAGCAGCAGGGCAGGATCTTGTGCTTGTCCTTGAGCACGGCGTCCACCATCTCCGCGGTCGAGGAGGACGGCGCGTAGTACGCGGAACCCGTCTTGAGAAGGGCCACGATCTCCGCCCCCCCGCTGGCCGTGCGCTTGACGATGGCGTCCACGCGCTCGGGAGACATCAGCTCCGTGATCGGGATGCCGGACACCGTCGAGTACCGCGGCAGGGGGACCATGGTGTCGCCGTGCCCTCCCAGGACGAAGGCGTGGGTGTTCTCTACGGACACCCCCAGCTCCATGGCGATGAACGTGCGCATGCGCGCGCTGTCGAGGACGCCCGCCATGCCGAACACCCGGTGCTTGGGCAGGCCGGAGACCTTGAAGGCCACCTGGCACATCGCGTCGAGCGGGTTGCTGACCACGATGAGGATCGTGTTCGGCGAGTGCTTGAGGGCCTGCTCCGTGCACTCCTTCACGATCTTGTAGTTCGTGTTGAGGAGGTCGTCGCGGCTCATGCCCGGCTTGCGCGCGATGCCGGCCGTGATCACCACGACGTCGGAGCCGGCGGTGTCCTTGTAGTCGTTGGTGCCGATGACGCGGGCATCCGAGCCTTCGACCGGCGCCGCCTCCATGATGTCGAGGCCCTTGCCCTGGGGCATGCCCTCGATGATGTCGATGAGGACGACGTCGGCCAGCTCCTTGTCCGCCAGCCTCTGGGCCAGGGTGGCCCCCACGTTTCCGCCGCCGACGACCGTCACTTTTCTGTTCATGATCAGCTCCGATTCTACCCTCCGGCCGGGACCACGGTCATCCGGGAGACTTGCACGCCCTGCTCCGCGGTCTCGTTCGCGCGGTTCCACGTCGGCGACTCGATCACCACTCGGACGACCCCGCCCGCGGGCGCCGCGGTGACGAATCGATAGGGGCGCATCTCCGGCGTCAGCGTGAACCTTGCCTCCGCCCCTCCACGCACGCGGACGGTAACGGTGGGATCCGGGCGGGGCGCCGGCGGCGGGGACGCCATCTCGAGCGTCACCTCGTACGAGGACGCGGGGGGCGGGATGAGCCTCAGCTCGGCCCGGTGCCGCGTCCAGCGGCGGTCGCCGAGGGGATAGAGGAAGTCGCGCACGGCGCCGTAATCCCCGCGCGCCAGCTCGATCGTCGTCCCGCGCGGGGGCGGCAGCTCGCGCCAGGCCGTCTCCAGGAGGAGCCAGGGATCCCCCTTGAACGAGGCGTCGTTGGCGTCGGCCACGGCGCGCGCGGCCTCGTCGGCGCGGCCCGCGTCGGCCAGGAGGCGCGGCATCACCGTCTTCGGGATCCACTTGTATTCGACCAGGGGCTCGCCGCGCCGATAGGCCTCGAGCGCCTCCGCGCTGTGCCCGGCGCCCGCCAGCCATCGCCCCGCCGTGAACCACGGCCGCGCCGAGCCCGGCGCCGCCTCCGTCGCGCGGGCGAGCGCGGCCTGCAGTCCGCTCACGTCTCCGCTCGCGAGCGCGGCCGTGCCCGCGCGCAAGCGCCACCGCGCTTCCAGCGCTCGCCCGGCGCGCCCCGAATACGGCAGGACGCAGAGAGCCGCGACGACCGCGCCCGCGATCAGCGCCGCGCGCGCGGCGCGGGAGCGATGGATGCGCACCGCCGCCAGCCCTCCCGCCGCCCCCGCGATCACGAACGGCATGAGCGGGCTGCGGTAGCGGATCTCGGCGTGGAAGAAGACCAGGATCATCAGCAGGTAGTACGCCGTCCAGAGGAGCACGAAACGGCGCAGCGGCGCCGGCCGGCCTCCGGCCAGGAACGCGACGAACAGCGGCAGGCTCAGGAAGAAGATTCCGTCGTCGAAGAGGATGCGCGTCACGTGCTGCCACGCTGCCCACGGCTGCTCGGCGCCGAGCAGGAGCCAGAGGCCGTCCGGCCGCAGGAAGTGCCGGATGTTCCCCCAGATCTTGTCCGGGTAGTCGTGCCCGCGCTCGCGCAGGCCGCGCAGCACGAACCGCCACACGAGGGCCTGCCGCTCGCGCGCGTCCTTCGCCTCCAGCAGGTAGTGATGCTGCCGGTCGAAGCGCGCGTCGCGCGCGAAGGCGTTGTCCTCCCAGAGATTCGCGAGCGACACGCTCTCGATCGGCGACGGGTCGCCCATGATCCACCAGTTCCGGGCGACCCAGGGACCGACGACGATGGCGACACCCACCACGACGCCGAGGGCAGCGCGCCCGCGCCGCCTGCGGGCGGGCTCGAGCGCGAGCCAGGGAAGGGCCAGCGCCAGGAAGGCCGTGCCGACCGTGCGCGCGAGGCCGGCCAGGCCGAAGACGAGGCCCACGGCCACGCCGCGGAGCAGCTCCGTCCGGGGGTGATCGTCGTCGCGCAGGACGAGACCGGTGATGGCCACGAACGCCGCGGTGAGGAGGAAGGTGTGAAGGTTCTCCGTCATCGTGCTGCCCGGCAGCACTACCGAGGGCCAGTAGACGGCGTAGGCCAGACCCGCGAAGAGGCCCAGGCGCGGCGTGGAGACACGGCGAGCGAGGACGCCGACGAGGGCGGCCGTGCCCGCTTCGAGCGCGCACTGGGCCACGCGCACGGCCAGGAGGTGCATGCCGCCCAGGCGGAGCATCGCGGCCAGGAACCAGAAGTAACCCGGGGCCAGCGTCCACATGTCGTCCCACATCCGCCACTCGTCCGAATGCAGGATGTACGACCAGGGGTCCGCGTTCTCCGCGATCAGCATCCCACCGCGGAAGTAGTGGTACTGATGCCGGAAGAGCAGCGGCTCGTCGGCGAGGAGCACGTACCCCAGGCGGAGGAGGAAGGCCACCGCGGCCACCGCCACCCACCAGGGGATGCGACGCCCCATCCGGGTCAGAGGTTCTCGATGATCGCGGACGCGAACTCCGAGGTCTTGAGGACGCGCGCCCCTTCCATCTGGCGCTCGAAGTCGTAGGTCACGCGCTTCTGGCCGATCGTCTTCTCGAGCGCGGACTCGATGCGCGTCGCCGCCTCGCCCCAGCCCATGTACGAGAGCATCATGCAGCCGGAGAGGATCACGGAGCCGGGGTTCACCTTGTCGAGGTCCGCGTACTTGGGCGCGGTGCCGTGCGTGGCCTCGAAGATGGCATGGCCGGTCTCGTAGTTGATGTTCCCGCCCGGTGCGATGCCGATGCCGCCGACCTGCGCGGCCAGGGCGTCCGAGAGGTAGTCGCCGTTGAGGTTCGGGGTGGCGATGACGGAGAAGTCCTTCGGCCGCGTGAGCACCTGCTGCAGCGCGATGTCGGCGATGGCGTCGCGGATGAGGAGCTTCGTCTTCCACTTTCCATCGCCGTGGGTGGGCAGGAGGGAGAGCGAGCCCTCGACTTCCTTGCGCAGCTTGCCCTTCTGGTCGTCGGTCATGAGGTCGTAGCCGGGGTCGATCGCGCGCGCGTTGCCTTCCGCGGTGAGCGACCCGTCCTTCTCCTTGTTGCCGAGGATCCAGCTCTCGCGCTCGGTCACGACCTGGTCACGGAACTCACGCGTGGCCAGGGCGTAGCCCCAGTCGCGGAAGCCTCCCTCCGTGAACTTCATGATGTTGCCCTTGTGCACCAGGGTCAGGCTCTTGCGCTTCGCTTCCAGGGCGTGCTTGAGGGCGGCGCGCACCAGGCGCTCCGTGCCCTGCTGCGAGATGGGCTTGATCCCGATCGCGCTCGTCTCCGGGAAGCGGATCTTCTTGACCTTCATCTCGGACTGGAGCCAGGCGATGACCTTCTGCGCCTCCGGAGTGCCCGCCGCCCACTCCACGCCCGCGTAGATGTCCTCCGTGTTCTCGCGGAAGAGGACCATGTCCACGTCCTCCGGCCGCTTCACCGGGCTGGGCACGCCCTTGAAGTAGCGCACGGGGCGCAGGCAGACGTAGAGGTCGAGCTCCTGTCGCAGAGCCACGTTGAGGGAGCGGATGCCGCCCCCGACCGGCGTCGAAAGGGGGCCCTTGATCCCGACGAGGTACGTGCGGAACGCGTCGAGCGTCTCCGCGGGCATCCACTCCTTCGTCTGGTTGAAGGCCTTCTCCCCGGCCAGGAGCTCGAACCACGCGATCTTGCGCTTGCCCCCGAAGGCCTTCTCCACCGCCGCGTCGAAGACGCGCTGCGACGCGCGCCAGATGTCGCGGCCCGTCCCGTCGCCCTCGACGTAGGGAACGATGGGATGGTCGGGCACGTAGAGGGTTCCGCGGGTGATCGAGATCTTGTCGCCGGGCGGCGGGGTGAGAGGCATGTGTGGGTCCTCGGCGGCGCGGTTTCGTGGCCGCTCAAAACCTGGAGTGTACCGCACGTCGCCGGTGCCCCCGTCCTTCTAAATCCTCCCGTTGACAGGACCTGGGGACGCGACGTACATTTACCATCCGGTTGGTCAAGTCATGCCCCGCGCCGCAAACCTCGAAGCTCGCCACCGTATCCTCGACGCCGCGCATAGGCTGTTCTATACGAGCGGTCTGAACGCGGTGAGCATGGACTCCGTGGCCGCCGCGGCGGGGATGAAGAAGGCCAACCTGTTCCACTACTACCCGACCAAGGAATCGCTGGAGCTGGCCGTGCTCGACCACGCGGCGGCCAGCATGAACGAGCGCATCGCGCGGGTCGCGCGGCACTCCTACGATCCCATCGGCGCCATCCAGCGGATCTTCGAGGAGGCGGCGGGGATCATGCGCCAGAGCCACTGCTCCGGCGGATGCTTCTTCGGCAACCTCGCGCAGGAGACCGCGGACGGCAACGAGAAGATCCGGCAGAAGGTGGCCGAGCATCTCCACGCCTGGACGACGGAGCTGGCCGCGTTCCTCGAGCGGTGGCGCCGGACGGGTTACTTCCGCGAGGATTTCCAGCCGCAGGTCGCGGCCCAGGCGATCCTTTCCCTCCTCGAGGGCGCGCTGCTGTTCTGCAAGGCCAGCAAGAGCCCGGAGCCGGTCGACAGTGCCAAGCACCTCGCCGTCGCGTACCTCGAGGCCATTCGTGCGTAGGGGGTCGTGCCGCAAGGCGCAGCAGGAGACGACATGACAGCTTCGAACCGGCCCGGCGGCATCGCCGGGTATGAGCTCTGGCCCCGCGAGGCGGCCAAGGCGCGCGGCCGCCTCTATCCGGCGACCGTCCTCTACACCGCGTACTCGGTGTTTCTTCTGGCCTGGGCCCTCCGCACTCCGCACCGTCTGGCCGTGGCGGCGTTCTTCGCGGGCGGGGTCGCGGCCTGGACGCTGCTCGAGTACTTCGTGCACCGCTACATCCTTCACGGCCGCTTCGCCGACGGTCCGGGCGTCGTGCAGCACTTCCTCCACAAGCGCTTCGATCATCTGCATTGGGAGCACCACGAGAGGCCCTGGGACGGTGAGCACATCAACGGCCGCATCATGGACACGCTCCCCTTCGCGATCGCCCTGGTGGCGATCGCCGCCTTCTTCCCCATCTGGTCCATGCCGGTGCTGATCGCGGGGCTGCTGCAGAGCTACGTGGTCGAGGAATGGGTCCACCACTCGGTGCACTTCTACCACTTCGACAACCCGTACTTCCGCTACATCAAGCGGCACCACCTCTACCATCACAGCCCGAAGGGCGACGACGTGGGCTACGGCCTCACCAACGGGTTCTGGGACATCATCTTCGACACGCGCATCTCCGCCGAGCAGCGCCGCCTGCTGTATGCCCGGACCAAGGCGGAGACGGCAGCCCTCGAGCGACGTCCGGCGAGCGCCGGACCGCTCAGCACGGCCTAGAGAGTCGGGGAAGACGCGATCCGGGCCGCGCCCAGCGCGGCCACCAGCTCGCCCGCGCGGACCTTGCGCAGGCGGCAGGTCCGCCAGAGGTCCGGCAGGGTGTGGCGCTCGGCGCTGGCCAGCGCCGCTTCCAGGTAGCCGGGCAGCTCGGAGAGTCCGCCGCCGATCGAGACGAGGGCGGGGTTGACGAGATCGATGAGCGCGGCCAGGCCCAGGCCGAGCGCGGCCCCCGCTTCCTGCACGGCCTCGCCCACGCGCGCGTCTCCGGCTTCGACGCGCGCGCGCAGGGCCGCGCCGTCCAGGCCGAGCCGCGCCACGAGGGCCTGGCCCGAGGCGAGCTGGTCCAGGGTGCGCACGCCTTGCGCTCCCGCGGCGATCGGTATGCTGCCCAGCTCGCCCGCCCAGCCGCGCGCGCCCCCGAGCCGCCGGCCGTGCGCGAGGAGGGCGGCCCCGATGCCCGTCCCCACCATCACCACCGCCGCCGTGACGTCCGCGGGCGCATCGTGGCACTCCTCGGCCAGGGCGGCCTCGGCGTCGTTGACCATCGCGAAGCGCCGGGCGGTGAGGGCGGCGGGGGGATGCCAGCCGACGATGCGGGGCAGGACGTCGCAGGCCTGCACGACCGGGCCGGGCCCGACGAGACCGGGAATCGCGAGGCCGACGGCCGAGGCCGCATCACGATGTGTTTCGACGAAACCCGCGACCGCGGATTCGAGCGCGGCGCCGTCGAAGCCGATTCCTGTCTCGACGCGCTCCACCACGCGGCCCGCGGGCCCGTCCGCGACCATGAGCAGTTTGGTGCCGCCCAGGTCGAAGCCGATGGGCAAAGGTCAGCCCAGCTTCAGGGCGCGCGCCTCGCGCACGCCGGGGACCGTGGTCACCTCGGCGAGCACGTCGGGCGGGACTTCGTTGTCCACCTCGATGAGCATCACCGCGCGGCCACTGCCCGGCTTGCGCCCCACGGTCATGCGCGCGATGTTGATGTTGCGCTGGCCCAGGGCCTGGCCCAGGTGCCCGACCACACCCGGGGTGTCGTCGTTCTTCACGAGGAGCAGGTGCCCCTGCGGGATGGCGTCGACCTCGACCCCGTCCACGTCGACCAGGCGCAGGTGGTTGCGGCCGAAGAGGGTGCCCGCCACCGAATAGTCGCGCTCCGAGGTCTTGAGCCGGATCGCCATCAGGTTCGAGAACGCGACCTTGGCCGAAGAGGTCGACTCCACGACGTCGATGCCCTTCTCGCTGGCCAGGGAGCGCGCGTTCACGAGGGTGACGTTCTCGGGGAAGGCGCAGCGCATCACCCCGCACACCGCGGCGGCCTGGATCGGGTTGGAGTCGATCTCGCGCAGGTCGCCGTAGAGCCCGACCTCGATGCGCTCCGGCGTCCCCGGGCAGGCCTGGGCCAGGAACGTGCCCAGGCGCTGGGCCAGGTCCATGGCCGGCTTCACCTGGTCGTAGACGTCGCCGGAGAGGGAGAAGAAGTTGACCGCGTGCTGGATGATCCCGCCCTTGAGGAAGTCGCGCACCTGGATCGCGATGTCCGTGCCCACGCGCTCCTGCGCTTCCACCGTCTGCGCGCCCACGTGCGGCGTGGCCACCACGCGCGGGTGCTTGGCCAGCCGCCAGTCCACCGGCGGCTCCTGCGCGTGCACGTCGAGGCCGGCCGCGGCCACCCGCCCGTCGTCGAGCGCGGCCAGCAGAGCCTCCTCGTCCACGAGCTCGCCGCGGGCGGCGTTGACGATGCGCAGGCCGCGCTTGGCCCGGGCCAGGGCCCGCTTGCCGATGAGGTGCCGGCTCTCGCGCGTGAGCGTGGTGTGCAGGGTGATGAAGTCCGAGGTCTCCATCAGCTCGTCCAGGGTGAGCATGGGAACCCCCTGCGCCTCCGCGACGGCGGGGGCCACGAAGGGGTCGAAGGCGGCGATGTCCATGCCGAGGGCGCGGGCACGCGCGGCCACCTCGCGCCCGATGCGGCCGAAGCCGACGACCCCCAGGCGCTTTCCGGACAGCTCGACCCCGGGCAGCGCCTTGCGCTCCCAGCGCTCGGCCTTCATGGAGGCGTCGGCCTGGGCCACGTTGCGCGCCACCGCGAAGAGAAGGGCCAGGGTCAGCTCGGCGGTGGACACGAGGTTGCCCATGGGCGAGTTCATCACCATGATGCCGAGCCGCGTGGCCGCCTCCAGGTCCACGTTGTCAACGCCGACGCCGGGGCGGCCCACGACCTTGAGGTTCTTGCCCGCCTCCAGGACCTCGGCCGTGATCTGGCTGCCGCTGCGGATGGTCATGGCGTGATAGGCGCCGACCATCCCCGCCAGCTCCGCCGGCGGCATGGCCTTGTGCTGGTCGATCTGCCAGCCTTCCGCCTTCAAGAGAGCGAGCCCGCGCTCGGTGATGCCCTCGAGGACGAGAAGCTTGTAGGACACGTCGTCTCCTAGCGCGTGACGAGGCGGAGGTATTCCTCCTCCGCCGCCGCGATGCCGCGGCCCAGCTCGAAGCGATGCCCGACCCGGCGCAGCACGATCTCGAGGGTCGCGATCAGGCCGAGGATGTCGGTGGCATCGTAGTACCCGAGGTGCGCGATGCGCAGGATCTTGCCCTTGAGCTCACCCTGGCCGCCCGCCACCGTGGAGGCGAACTCCGCCTTCAGCCCCTTCACGATCGCGCCCGATTCGATGCCGGGCGGCGGATAGAGCGCGGTGAGGGCGTCGCCGTGATCGCGCGGCGCGACCAGGGGCAGGCCGAGGGCGTCCGCGGCCTTGCGCGTGGCCGCGGCCAGGGTGGCCGCGTTGCGGACGAGAGCGTCCACGCCGCCCATCGCCTCCACCGCCGCCAGCCCCGCGCGCAGGGCGACCACGTTGGAGATGGCGGGCGTGAACGCGGACTCGCCTCCCGCCTGCGCCTTGCGCTCGCGGCGGAGGTCGAAATAGAAGCGGGTGGCCCGCGCGCTCTCGATGCGCGTCCAGGCCCGCGCGCTCACGGAGAGGAATGCGAGGCCGGGCGGCAGGGCCAGCGCCTTCTGGCTCCCCACGACGGCCACGTCCACGCCCCAGGCTTCCGTCTCCAGGGGCAGCGCCCCCGCGCCGGAGATCGCGTCCACGACGAGCAAGACGTCCTTGCGCTCGCGCGTGAGGCGGGCCAGGGCCTGGACGTCGTGGGCCGCGCCCGTCGAGGACTCGTTGAGCTGGACGAAGACGGCGCGGATGGCCGGATCGGCGTCCAACGCGCGCGCGACTTCCGCGGGCGGGACGGCCTCGCCCCATTTCGCGCGCAGCTCCTTCACGTTCATCCCGTACGCCTTGCCGAGCGCGGACCAGCGCTCGCCGAACGAGCCCGCCACCAGGGCCAGCATGGTGTCGCCCGGCGAGAGCACGTTGACGAGAGCGGCTTCCATCCCGCCCGTGCCCGAGCAGGCGAGGATCAGGACGTCCTCGCTCGTCTTCAAGAACGCCTTCAGTCCGGCGATGGATTCGGCGAAGACCTTGCGGAATTCGTCGGTGCGATGGTGCGGGATGGGACGCGCCATCGCTTCCTGCACGGCGGGATGGAGAGGCGTGGGCCCGGGGGTGAACAGACGCGGCTTCTGGATCATGACTTAAGTCGGAGAGACGGACTTCCGCTCCATGGTGGCGCCGGCGAGACGCGTTTTGTCGCGAGGCCGGCGCTGTGAATCCGTCCACAGAAACTGTGGAAAACCTTGTGGAAACTTCGCGCGACGCTCCCGCAAGTCGATCATTCTCCTAGCCTTGGAGCGGTTTGCACTCTGTGACAGCAGCAAGGCAGAGGCATGCGATTTGCGTGATGGGGTTTTTGCTCATCGAGGCGCGGCCGACGCGCGGCTTCGGGCCGTATCGACGGCCGCCGCGAGCGCTTTCACCGCCTCGTCGATCTCGTCGGCGTCGTTGAAGCGCCCGATTCCGAACCGCAGCGCCGTGTAGATGCGCTCGTCGGGCAGTCCCACCGCTCGTAGGACGTGCGATCCCTTGCCGCCCGCCTCCGCGCAGGCCGCGCCCGAGGAGATCGCGATCCTTCCCCCCAGCGAGAGGATCAGCGTCTCCGCTTCCGCGCGCGCGATCGAGACGTGGAGATTGCCCGGCAGACGGCGCTCCGACGATCCGTTCACCTCCACGCCGTCGATCTCGCGGCGCAGGCCGGCGAGCAGGCGGTCCCGGAGGGCGGCGATGCGCGCGGGCTCTCCCGCGGCCAGGGCCTCGGCGGCCAGGCGGGCCGCCTCGCCCAGCCCCACGATGCCGGGCACGTTCAGCGTTCCCGAGCGCAGTCCCTTCTCCTGTCCACCGCCCTCGGCCTGTGCCTGCAGGCGAACGCGCGGGCGCCGCGCGCGCCGGAGGTAGAGCGCGCCCACTCCCTTGGGACCGTACATCTTGTGTGCCGAGATGCTCACGAGATCCGTCTCCCATTCGTCGACACGAACGGGCACTCGCCCGACCGCCTGTACGGCATCGGTGTGGAAGAGGATCCCTCGCTCGCGGCAGAGGCGTCCGATCTCCGCCACCGGCTGCATTGTCCCGATCTCGTTGTTCGCGGCCATCACCGAGACGAGAACGGTGTCGGGCCTCAGGGCCCGGGCCACGTCGTCCGTGGCCACGAGGCCGTCCGGTCCGACGGCCACGACGGTGACCTCGTAGCCTTCATGCTCGAGGGTGCGCGCCGGCTCGAGCACGGCCGGATGCTCGATCGCCGTCGTCACCAGGTGCCGGCCGCGCGATCCCGGGGCCCGCGCCGCGCCCCGGACGGCCAGGTTGTTCGACTCCGTGGCCCCGGAGGTGAACACGATGTCGCCGGGCTCGGCGCCGATCAGCCGCGCGACGTGCGCGCGCGCTTCCTCGACCGCCGCGTGCGCCTCCTGCCCGAAGAGGTGCTGGCGGCTGGAGGGGTTGCCGAACTTCTCCGTCAGGTAGGGCAGCATCGCCGCCACCACCACGGGGTCCACCGGGGTCGTCGCATGGTGGTCGAGGTAGATGGGGCGCGGCGTCACAACCTCATTCTTTCACCTTCTCGGCGGGACGCGACAACCGCGGGCGGACGTATGACGCATCACTTCCCGCGCGTATGGCCGGTCACAAGACAGGCGGAGGCGGGTTGCGTATAGTCACTTCATGAAGAGCTTGGCCGCCGTCGCCGCCTTCGTGCTCCTGACCGGCGCCGCCGTGAGCGCGCGCGCCCAGGAAACGCCCGCCCCCAAGCCGGCCCCGGCCGACGAGCTGGCCCAGGCCGACGAGCTCGACAACGAGCCCGCGGCGCCGCGGCGTCATATCCAGGTGCTCCACAGCCCGCACGAGATCTCGTCCTTCTACCGGTCCTCGCAGGGAAGCAGCCAGACCGACTTCGCCTACGAGCCGTCCGCGTCGAGCGAGCGCTATCCGATCGCCGGCTTCTATCGCGCGGGCGCCCGCGGCCGCTACTCGATGTTCTGGACGAACGGCTATGGCCGCAACGGATACGCCCTGGGCGCGGTCCGTGGGCGCGGGCTGATCGGCGCGCGGCGTCCGCGCGCGCTGGGGCTCAACGGCGACCTGTGCCTGTTCGCGCCGACGTTCCTGGCTCCGGTGGGGCCGCTGACCGGAGTGTTCTTCGAACGGTAAGAATCGTCGTGCCGCGGCGGCGGGCTTCGCCCGCCGCATTTCCTTCTAATTTCAGGGGGGCGCGCCTCGCCAGAGGGATGCGCCCCCCTACGCCCTTCGGGCTACCCCCTGTCGCTCGTCGCCGAGTGAATCGGCTCCTCGCTGCTTGCCCAGCGTTCCTCAGTCTTCCGAGGCCGCGCGCAGATGCACGATGCTCGTCACGACCTCGACCAGCTCCTCCGGCACCACTGGCTTGGGCACGTGGCTTTGGAACCCCGCCCTCAGTGACTGCAGCCTGTCCTGCACCATCGAATGCGCCGTCAGCGCCACCGCCGGAATGCGGCCGCCGCGCTCCTTCGGCAGGGCGCGGATCCGCCGCATGAGGCTGAGCCCGTCCTCCTCCGGCATGGCGATGTCGCTGACGAGGATCGTGGGGCGGTCGCGGTCGAGGGCCTCCATGGCCAGCTTGGCCGAGGACACGGCGGTCACCTCCGCCCCCGCGCGCTTCAAGACCCACTCCAGCAGCTCGAGCGTGTCCTTGTCGTCGTCGACCACGAGGATTTTCAGGCCGTAGAGCTCTTTCGCCATCCTCAGTCCATCCTAACCGGACCGCGGAGGCCCGCGCGGACCGCGCCCGTCATTCGCGGTCTTTCTCGAGGCCGAGCACCGCGTGCACGGTGCGCCCGACCTCGCGGGCGAACCGCGCGGAGTAGCTCGAGATCGGCCCCAGGGTCTCGTCCTTCTCCATGCGCTCCACCCGTCCCATCGGATAGAACAGCGTGGTGAGGCCGAGGTAGGGCTCGTCGCGGCGCGCCTCCTGCCGCATCCAGTCGTCGAAGGCGGCGAGGTCGATGCAGCGGAGGACGATACCCGCGGCCTGCAAGGAGAGGAGCAGGCCCCAGACCTTCTCCTTCGGGGCCTGGAGGTAGACGATGACGGCGTCGCCTTCGGACAGGCCCAGCGCCGAGAGCGGCGCCGCCTTGCCCGCGCGCTTCGCCATCAGTCGCCGCGCAACGCGGCCAGGAAGGCGGAGACGCGGCGCACGCCTTCCTTGAGCTCGTCCATCGGCCGCGCGAAGGACACGCGGAGATAGCCGGGGGCGCCGAACCCCTCGCCCGGCACGACCGCGACCTTGGTCTCGTCGAGGAGGCGCAAGGCCAGGGCGAGCGTGTCCGGCACCCGCGGCGAGAGATGCCGTCCCACGTTCGGAAAGCAGTAGAACCCGCCCGCGGGCTGCACGCAGGTGACGCCGGGGATGGCGGCCAGCGCGGGGTGCACGAAGTCGCGCCGCCGCTGGTATTCGGCCAGGAGATCGGTCACGAACTTCTGGGGGCCGGTGAGCGCCTCCACCGCGCCCACCTGGGCGAAGGTGGCCGGGCACTGCGTGCTGTGCGAGATGAGCGCGGCGCAGGCGTCCACCAGCGCCCGCGGGCCCATCACCCATCCGATGCGCCACCCCGTCATGCAGTAGCTCTTGGACGCGGTGCCCAGGATGACCAGCCGCTCCCCCGCCGCCTCCCGCACCGCGCCCAGCGCGGACTGGTCGCGTCCGTCGAAGGTGAGGCGGGCGTAGGTGTCGTCGTAGAGGATCGTGAACTTCCGGCGCACGGCCATGTCGCCGATGACGAGCAGGTCCTCGGGGTCGACGACGGCGCCGGTGGGGTTGCAGGGGCTGTTGATGAGCACGGCCTTGGTCCGTGGCCCCGTCGCCTTCGAGATCATCCGCGCCGTGACCTTGAAGCCGTCCTTCTCCTGCGCGCGCACCAGGATGGGCCGTCCCCCGGCGAGGTGGACGGCTTCCGAGAACGTGGGCCAGTAGGGCGACGGGATGACCACCTCGTCCCCCCGGTCGAGCAGGGCCTGGCAGACGAGGTAGAGCGCCTGCTTGCCCCCGATGGTGATCGCGACCTCTTCGGGCGCGAAAGAGACCTCGAAGTCCTTTTCGTAACGCGCGGCCACCGCGGCCCGAAGCTCCGGGATCCCGGCCGCGCTCGTGTAGCGGGTCTTCCCGGCCTCCAGGGCGGCGGTGGCGGCCTGGGCGACGTGTTTCGGGGTGGCCTGGTCCGGCTCGCCCACCGAGAAGTCGAGCACGCTCTGCCCGGCCGTGCGCAGGGCGGCCGCGCGCTGGGCCATGGCCACGGTCGGAGAGACCTCGATCGAGCGCGCCCTCACGGAAAGGTCGCGCGCGGAGCCGTCCCGCTCCGCCGCCTTCATGCCCGCCTCCGCCGCCGCTCGCCGGCGGGCGGCGGCCCCGGGTACTTCTCGCGCAGGCGCCGCTCGACCACCGGAGGCACCAGCTCGTGCACGCTGGCCCCGAGCTGGAAGACCTCCTTGACCAGCCGGGACGAGAGGTAGGAGTAGCGCTCCGCCGGCATCATGAAGACGGTCTCGATGCGCGGGTTGAGGTGGCGGTTCATGAGGGCCATCTGGAACTCGTACTCGAAGTCGGAGATCGCACGCAGGCCGCGCACGATCACGGTGGCCCCGATCTTCTCCGCGTAGTCGACGAGCAGGCCGGAGAAGGTGTCCACCTTGATGCGGGACTCTCCCCCATAGGCCTCGC